>JAESFI010000187.1_pt1 | contig 21910 bp, 20 predicted proteins | sample 9269361 | NCBI WGS metagenome assembly JAESFI01 (sample SAMN14504119, study PRJNA617095) | algae metagenome | isolation source: Brasilonema angustatum HA4187-MV1 and co-occurring heterotrophs from moss... | place: USA: Manoa Valley, Honolulu, Hawaii | collected 2009-07-20 | reverse complement strand
AATTTTTCTAGCCCGTTCCTGACACCGCCCATTAGAGCGAAGCGTCATCCGGTTCGCCACTTGGGACGAGTAGTCGAGGTTTTGGGATTGAGATATTTATCCTCTTTTTTTGGCGAAGGTATTGATATAACAACGGTTTTGCTTCTCCCACCAATTCTCAGGAACTTGAGCATCTAAGCTGAGGAAGACATCGGGTACTATGGAAGGCTGAAGATCTGTATAGTAAACGCCGACATTGGCTTCGGCGAGAAAAGTTTGACCTTGTAAAGAACTGTAAAGAGAGCCAACTAAAAGGCGTTGTTGTTTAGCAGAGGCAAAATTATCCACAGGCGTGTCATTTTCAGTGATTAACTGGTTAGCGTCTGGTACATAATAATCATCATTATTGATTAAAAATTGCTCAACCATGAGTTTGTTTAGTAATTAAAAGTGATATCTCTAGGTTAGTAGATGAGGGAGATACAGGAGCTTGGTTTATGTACAACCGTGACAGAACAGTCGTTAAACAAGGAGGTTGTACAAAAATGTGTTTAGTATAGCAACAGACATATCGTTTAGGACATCGTATTTTGATTAAGAGGGAACAGGGAACAGGGAACAGGGAAATGTCCTAACAATTGTGGCAACTGCTATAGTTATGACTCCAAGCGTTTCCTGCTTTCATCTGGCAAATGTTTCCAGAGGCGATACGCTTTGCGTCAAGCAAGCGGGCTTATCGCCCAAATAACGCAAACAACGCTTTAGGGTGTCAGATCAGAATAGGCAATATTGTTCTTGACTCCCGTTTTAGGTGCAATTCTTGTAACAATATGTTTATAGGGAGTCGGCAAAGTAGTTCTCTCCCTTGGAAAAACCGCCTATGCTTACCCAAGATAAACAACAACGCAACTGGAAACCCATCGTCAAGCAATTTGAGGCTGTCGTTGGCAAAAATGGTGTCGTACAACGCCGCGAGGAACTCATCACATACGAGTGCGATGGACTCACCAGCTATCGCGAACGTCCAGCTGTGGTGGTGTTACCGAGGACGACAGAACAAGTTGCAGAGATTGTGAAGATATGCGATCGCCACTCCATCCCCTTCATAGCACGTGGTTCTGGTACGGGTTTATCTGGTGGGGCGTTGCCAGTGGAAAATTGCGTGTTGATTGTCACTTCTCTGATGCGGCAAATACTCAAGGTAGATTTAGAAAATCAACAAGTTATCGTTCAGCCGGGAGTGATTAACAGCTGGGTAACTCAAACGGTGAGTGGTGCTGGATTTTACTATGCTCCTGACCCTTCCAGTCAAATCATTTGCTCAATTGGTGGTAATGTCGCAGAAAACTCTGGTGGCGTACATTGTTTAAAATACGGTGTCACAACCAACCACGTTTTGGGATTGAAACTCGTCCTTCCTGATGGTTCGGTTGTTGATGTGGGAGGACAAATTCCTGAAATGCCTGGTTATGACTTAACAGGTTTGTTTGTTGGTTCCGAAGGGACGCTAGGAATTGCCACAGAAATTACGCTGCGAATTCTCAAAAGTGCTGAATCAATTTGTGTACTTTTAGCAGACTTTACGAGTATTGAAGCAGCAGGTGTTAGTGTTTCTGATATCATCAGCGCGGGGATTATTCCTGGTGGTATGGAAATTATGGATAACCTCAGCATTAATGCTGTTGAAGATGTGGTGGCAACAAATTGTTACCCCCGCGATGCTGGTGCTATTTTATTAATAGAAATTGACGGTTTGGCAGTAGAAGTTGCGGCAAATAAACAGCGGATTGCAGAAATTTGTAAAAAGAATGGTGCACGGAATATTACAATTGCGAGTGACCCAGAACAGCGCTTAAAATTGTGGAAAGGAAGAAAAGCTGCTTTTGCGGCAGCAGGTCACGTCAGCCCAGATTATTATGTACAAGATGGTGTAATTCCTCGCACTCAGTTACCTTATGTACTAGAACAAATTGAAGCATTAAGTCAAAAATCTGGGTATCGCATTGCTAATGTATTTCATGCTGGGGATGGCAATCTTCACCCATTGATTCTGTATGATAATTCTATTCCTGGTGAATTAGAAAAGGTGGAAGAAGTCGGCGGAGAAATTCTTAAGCTATGCGTGAAAGTTGGTGGTAGTATTTCTGGTGAACATGGTATTGGTGCAGACAAAAAATGTTATATGCCAGAAATGTTTACTACTACTGATTTAGAAACTATGCAATGGGTAAGGCAAGTTTTTAATTCCAAAGGTTTGGCAAATCCAGGTAAGATTTTCCCAACACCGCGCACTTGTGGTGAGGCTGCAAACGCTACGGGTGAGATTGCCAAAAAGTTTGAGGCCGTGGAAAAATTTTAGCTTACTGCCGAATCGCCAGAAGATTACCTATAATGTAGAAACAAGTATTACATAAGAGTGACAAAAATAGCATTTTGACGCTCCCACGGCGATGTTTTCATCGCCGTGGGATTATCCCTTCATCCAGTCAACTTGTCTAAACGTAGTTAGAGGCTCTGCGGCTAATTTTTACACCATCACAATATCCATCTCCCCCCTTAAACCCTCTCCTAATAGCCTTTTTGTTTGTAAAATTACTGGTGTGATTTCTGCCAAGGGTACACTAGTGCACTGGGTGCTGCCTAAACGGTTTTCTTATGCTGACACTCCTGATGTCAATACGCTTGGGATAAGAAATTTGCTCGTGCTCCCTGCTTGCCTTGCTCCAGCAGGGAGCACGCTTTGCTCGGGAGCAGGGTTCGGAAGAGGCACGATGCCCGCTCCGCTTGGGTGCGGGGAGAGGGGGAGAAACTGATCGGCGTGGATTGGTTCTCTCCCTTTCTCCCTGCTCCTGTGCTTCTTCTCAGGAGAGGGGGAGAAAGTTATTCGCGCCGGATCAGTTTTCTCCCTTGCACCCCGCTCCCCGCTCCTGTGCCGCCTCAACAAATAAATGTCTTAACTCAACTGTATTGCTCCTGATGTTGTTGATTTAAGACTGTAACAGCAAATAACTCAAGACATCCTAAACCATTTTTCTTACAAGCTCTAACTAATGAAAAAAGTTACTATTACTCAAATTTGTACATATAGCTTGATAGGGTTAACGTCTTTCTTTGCTGTGTTAAGTATAAATACGCAGGTCTTGACTCAGACAGTAAAAAGCTCCAACACTCCACAAAAATCTCTTCCCTCTGATTTAATTTGGCCCACTCAGGGAATAATTTCTCAGGGTTTTCGCAAATATCAACATGAAGGAATTGATATCGCAGGAGCAACTGGTACTCCTATTGTTGCTGCTGCATCTGGTACAGTGCTCAAAGCTGGTTGGAACGAATGGGGACTAGGGAATGTCGTAGTTCTTGAGCATCCCGATGGGAGTATTACAGTTTATGGTCACAATAGTCGCCTTTTGGTGAAACAAGGTCAACAGGTTAACCAAGGACAAGTCATTTCAGAAATGGGATCGACAGGTAATAGTACAGCACCTCACCTACATTTTGAAGTGCGTAAAAACCATCGTTTGGCTGTTGATCCTTTGACGGCATTACCGTCTTTGATTGCAGGAAAAATTCCACAACGGCAGATGACAAGTCATACAACTGTTGCTTTCCAAGCAAATCACGAAATTAGTCAAGTCTCTGGTGCGCAGACACCACAGCAAGTTTCATCTTCGCAACCAATTCCAGTGGCTGTTGGCTCTCAGATGGCTGATACTAAATGCAATGGCACTACAGTGATTGAAGGCGAAACAGCAAATCTTTCTGTGAAAGTCTGTCAGGAAAATGGTCAGTTGTTTTATATTGGGCAATTAAAGCAAGACTCAACCCAGCCTGTACGCCTTCCTGCTAGGAGTGTTGGCAGTTCTCAGTATCGAGCAGACAATGGTAGTTTTTCCTATGTTGTTAGTTCTGACAAGGTAGAAGTTTGGCGAAATGGTGAGCAGGTACGTTCTGATACTTTTTCCTTTTCAAAGCAGTTTGGGAAATAAGGTTAGATTCTCTACTCTTGTAAATACTACAGATACATTTGCTTTTTTGGGGTGATGCTGCTTTAGAGCTGCTTGTGAAGAGGCGATCGCCTAGAGTGCCTGCTCTTTTAGGGTGATGCTTTTTTTGAACCGCCTTTGGAGAGGTAGCCGGAGGCTTGAGGCTTTGCATACAGCATTCTTCAGCACTTTTTTTACAAAAATTATATTTTCTTAACTATGATCTCAGTGAAAATCCTTTACTATAAAGCGTAGTCTAAGTTACATTAGACAGACTCACCAAAAAACGAAGTAAAACTCTGCATTTGTGAATTTTCCAGTATAAAGGAGCTGACTGTGGAATATCTTGCTTATTCTTTGATGGATAGTGCCTACGCAGAGGCGACTAAAGATACAGAATTCAGTCTTCCAGAATTGAAACTGAAATTCAACTGGAACAGAAATTTCAAATCTGCGTGGTTAACTTTCGCGCTCATCGGTACGTTGTTAGCGATTTTAACTCAAGCTCAAACAGCAACAGCCGCGTACAAGGGTCCAGGAAACAACTATTATGTTCAGACAAAAGGGAGTGATCTCTTAGTTCGCAAAGGTCCTACCTCATCAAGTGCGACTGTTGCATCTTACCGTAATGGCTCACGACTTCCACGAGTCGTAGGATACGCAAATGGATTTGCTAAGCTATCCAATGGTTATTACGTTGGTGCTAATTGGATTGGCAACAAACCTGGCAAAGGGTACACCCGTGGTCCTGGTGTTGGTGGCCCTTACACTTTGAGTTTAGGTTCTCAAGGTTCTGCTGTAGCAAAACTACAAGAAACTCTGGGACTCACACCAACCGCATATTATGGTCAAATCACAGCAGATAAGGTCAAAAACTATCAGCGAAAAAATGGTTTACTTGCAGATGGAGTGGCTGGACCACAAACCTTATCCGCTTTGGGAGTGTATTAATTACAGTATTTTTTGTAAGGCAGGCATTACTCACTAATATCTCACAATGTCCATTAGATAACTTTTGTGAGCAATGCCCAACGCCAGATGCTAACTCCTGCACCAGACGCTCTTGCAACAAGCCGGGAAACCCGGATGCCCTATGGCTAACGCCACGCCTTACGGCTATCGGGGAAGACCTGAGCCCTATAGCTAACGCCACGGCTGCGCCTAACGGGCACGGTTCCGTGCCGAACGGTCTCGCTGCGCTTTAGACCTCTGGTCGTGCGCTTTGCGCATACACCAGACGCCTAGGTCGGGAGATCCTCCTGCAGCGCTAGCTCTCCAACGCACTGGCTCCCCTACGATTTGTGGTCTATTTATATGAAACCGCTGTAAAAAAGAATTTTTAGGCTCACAGAGTTTGTATGCAACAAAGCTGTTAGCAACACATATTTTTCTTGGTCAATATTTTCCTGTCTGTTTGAGTCAAGCGGACAGGGATTTTTGTTTTTGAAAAATTCACTTGAATTTCTAATTTCGTTCTATACTCTGTCACAATTTATATAGACCAGTAAAGTTCTACCTAGACAAAATCTAGGCAAGAGCACAAGAAAACTTCTATACTCACCAAATGACTTTCAGCACAAAGGAGAAGATTGTGGAATATCTTGCTTATTCTCTGATGGATAGTGCATATGCAGCGGTAACTGCAGATACCGAATACCATCTTCCTGAATTTAAACTCACTATTCCAGGGCAAAAATATTTCAAATCTACATGGTTAAGTTTCGCGCTTATCACTGCTTTCTTGGCAATTTTTGCCCAATCTCAACCAGCAACAGCCGCCTACTACGGTCCTGGTAGATACTCTGTGAGAACTAACGGCAGCTGTCTTAATGTACGTACAGGTCCGAGTACATGCTATCGCTCTGCCAAATGTAACTCCAATGGCTCACCATTGCCAAGAGTTGTAGGATATAGGAATGGATTTGCTCGGTTGTCTACAGGTAATTACGTTTCTGCTAATTGGATTGACACCCGCGCTAACAAAGAATACACTTCTTCCGGTGTTCCAACACAAGACACTTATAATAATGGGATTGGCGGTAGCATCACTCTTAGAAAAGGTTCCCAAGGTGATGCAGTGGCACAACTTCAAAGAAGTTTGGGCAATGTTTCAGTCACTGGATACTATGGTTCGTTAACTCAAAGAGCAGTTAGGAACTTTCAGGCAAGAAACGGCTTACGTCCAGATGGAGTGGCGGGACCTGAAACTCTTAGTTATCTTGGGTTCGGCAACATTAGCAGCAGACCATCTTTAGATTATCCTCCGTATCCTAACGATGGTTTTGGCGCTAGAGGCTACTCTCCGTATTATAACGACAGCTATAGCCGTAACATAACTTTAAGAAGAGGCTCCAGAGGTCAAGCTGTGGCAGAACTTCAAAGAGCTTTGGCTAATGTTCCAGTCACTGGATATTACGATTCTTCAACTGAAAGAGCAGTCAGAAACTTCCAGGCAAGTCTTGGTCTTCGTCCAGATGGAGTAGCCAGATCAGAAACTCTAAGTTATCTGGGAGTGGGTAATGTTAGCATAAGACGATATTATCCTGGAAATTCTGGAAATTATAGCTATTCTGGGTATTCTGGTATTAGTGTTGGTGGTCCCTAATTGCCAAAATGCTCTTGAGGTGAGGTTGATGTTTCTGGGGAAAGCAGCAAGTAATTTTGCACAATTTGTAAGATTCGCTTTGCTGCATGACCATCGCCAAAGGGATTAATCGCGTTTGCCATTGCTTCATAAGCAGTAGAATCAGAGAGCAATTGGGCTGCAGTCGCAAAAATGTTCTCGGTTTGAGTTCCCACTAGTTTAGCTGTACCCGCAGTGACTGCTTCAGGTCTTTCTGTTGTTTCTCTCAAAACCAGAACTGGTTTTCCAAGACTGGGTGCTTCTTCCTGTAAACCGCCAGAGTCGGTAAGCAAAAGGTGCGATCGCATAATCGCTCCTACTAATTCAGCATAATCTAAAGGTTCTGTTAAAAAAACGCGGGGATTGTTTCCCAATAGTGTTTGCAAAGGTTCTCGCACTATTGGATTGCGGTGCAATGGTAGTAGTAAAGCTGTGTCAGGGAACTTATCCAGTAACTGTAAAAATCCTTGAGCAATATCATGCAGTGGTTCTCCCCAATTTTCACGACGGTGAACTGTTGCCAGCATGACACGATATTTTTCCCATTCTAATCCAGGTACATTACAAGCAGGAACACTTGCAGCCACAGTTAACAGCGCATCAATCACTGTGTTACCCGTCAGGTAAATTTCGCCCAAAACGCCAGAACGTTCCAGATTTTCCACTGCCAAAGGTGTTGGCGCAAAGTGCAATTGAGTTAGTTGAGAAATCAGCCGCCGATTAGCTTCTTCCGGATAAGGATTAAATAAGTCATCCGTCCTTAACCCAGCTTCTACATGTCCTACAGGGATTTTTTGATAGAATGCAGCCAAAGCTGCGGCAAAAGCTGTAGTCGTATCTCCCTGCACTATGACTAAATCTGGCTTACTTTCTTGGAATAATCCTTCCAAACCTTGTAAACTACGGCAGGTGATATCACTCAGAGATTGCTTTGGTTGCATAATCTCCAAATTATGATCAGCTTTGAGGTTGAACAGCCGCATCACTTGCTCAACCATCTCGCGATGCTGTCCTGTCAAAATAACAGATGTGTTCAGACTTGAGGAATTTTGGAAAACCTGAATGACTGGAGCTAGTTTGATTGCTTCCGGACGAGTACCCAATATAATGTAAATTTGCTTTTTAGTCATTAGTCAATTGTCATTAGTCAATTGTCACTAGTCAATAGTCATGAGTCAATAGCTATCATCCGGAAATGACAAAGGACAAAAAAGGCATGAAAAAACCCGGCTGAACCGGGCAGATGTACTGTTTGTCGAATTGAGCAGTGATAGTTAGTGTTTAATTTCACAAGTTAATGGGCAAGAAGCATAAACGGCGATCGTTTGAATATTCTCTGTTTCTCCATGCAGCCAGCTCAACCATTTGATTTCGCTCGGATGAACTCCTTTAAGAGTCAGGGCTGCAGCAGCCATTACAACTGCCATCACATTAAACATGATTAAACCACCTGCAACAAGCAAAACCGCACTAACAGGCATCACTGATTGTAAAACAACTGACAACAGACATCCGACCGTAGCCATCAAGACAACCAAAGGAAAACCGATAACTAACAAGCATACTGCCAATGTAAAAGTCCATATTAAGAAACTTTTCATCATCAACAAAGAGTGTGTCTTACTTAAATTAGATGTTTGAGACAAAGCCATGACTTTTTCCCTATTAATACAAAATCAACAAAACAAAGATTCAGGTTGAGAAATCTCTAGCTCATTCATGAGCGGGATCAACAATTAAAGATTTAGTATATAAAAACCTATTCATAAAATGAGCGTTTTTTTAATAAACTTTACACTTAATCTTTTGCAATTATGTGAGCAAATCTAATCCTTAGTTTGATAAAAAACCTGTTCTTGACATCTATCTTTAGGCATATCAACTAAAAAGTAATGATTTTAAAGGTTTTTTGAAATTCGATTGCTTCTAGTGTGCTTAACATTTCTTATCAAAGTAAGGAAAGTTCCTCATAATTCACAAATGATCTTGAACCAATTAGTAAGTTGGTGATCCCCAGCCAGATGGTTTGTCGTTTATGCAAATGACAAGACTTTTGAATTTGTTTACAAAAGTCAAAATTTCCTTCTATAAATGTCACCAACTCCCAGTGAAATGGCAAAAATTATTTGTGAGAGAATATAAGTATTGAGAATTATGAATTATAAATATTAAGACTCTTTAACATCCTTTTAGGCATATATTGTTAATTCTGAATTGATCATTATGGTCGCGTAACGTGCCGGTAAGCCATACTTTGAATCCCCCTGTATGCACAAAACACACGCAATCATGCCTATGCCTATGGCTTGTGGGCACGCCCTCAGGCGCAATTCGTAATTCCTGCGTAGGAGGCAGGGCACGCTTTGGGGAGTGTAGAGCACACAGACGCAGGCATACAAAGCAGCGTGTCCCGCAGAAACTTAAGTTTAGCGTCTTCTAAGGAGAAGGGAGTCACACGCGCTTGACATCCGACAAACCACTTTTACCTCAACTGTTTAAAGGCATTGCGCTGTTTACACCAGGAGGAGATTTAATTTACTGCATCGACCCTAGTAAGCAAGGTCGATGGCATTTGCATTTGTGCGTTACGTTGCAGGAAATTCTGGATTTACCAGAACCGCCTCATTTTCTAGTACCTTGCTACACGGCGACTATAGACCATTGGTTAAATCCACGCACTCAACAAATACAAACTTTCGCCGAAGCTTATCCGGCAGTTATGCGACATCAAGCCGTCCTGAACGCTATTTTTGGGACTGACGATCTAGCATGGCAATCTGCACCTTGGCAGGAGGGCTTGTGCGATCACTTAGTATTAACAACATATCGCTCTACATTTCCCCAGCTTTGGGAAGACCACGACTTAGTTGTGCGGCTTGATCTTTGGGATGTAAATCCTTCATATTATCAACCAACAATGTCCGCCCAACAACCCCAACCAAAAACAAAAGGTTATGTTCTCCGCCTATTTGTAGCCGGACATAGTGCTGCTACTGAACGTATTTTACATAATTTACACGAACTGTTAGAAAAAAATCTTGGCAACCCTTACACACTGAAAGTGATTGACGTTTTAACGAATCCAGAACAAGCAGAATCCAATCAAGTTTCTGCGACTCCTACCCTTGTTAAAGTTTGGCCTCATCCGATTCGACGCATTGTTGGAGATTTGGATAATGTAGAGAAAATTTTACAGATGTTAGCTGCTCAGGAAAATTCATAAATAAAGTAAAAAGAAATAATTTATTTCTTTTTACTTGCTTGTTTTCACTTGTAAGAACGGCTCACTTCTTCTAACTGCCTGATCTCATCATCGCCCAATCTCCAACCTAAAGCGCCTGCATTCTGTTTTACCTGTTCCGCTGTTTTCGCCCCAGCAATAGGAATAACGTTTCCTTGAGCAATTAACCAGTTCAGTGCAACTTGGGCAGGAGTACGCCCGTGTATTTCTCCCAGCTTGCGTAGCAAAGATATCACAGGTTCAATTTTCTGCAAGCCTTCTTTATTAAAACGGGAGTCTATCCTTCTGCCATCTTTGAGATTCTTGGCGCTATCAGCAGTGTATTTACCAGTCAGTAAGCCTTGAGCCAAAGGACTATAAGCCAAGATTGTCACACCTAACTCACGCGCAGTTTTGAGAATACCATTGGTTTCAATCTGGCGAGTGAGCAAAGAATAACGGACTTGATTCACTGCCAAAGGTACACCACGGGCAGCTAGTATTTGGTGTGCTTGCCGCATTTGCTGTGCTGAGTAATTACTGACACCGATCGCCTCAATTCTCCCCCGCTTCACCTCATCAGCCAAAGCATTCATCAAGGTTTGTTGACTCATAAAAAACGTAAAAGGCCAATGAACCTGATAGAGAGGAACTCGCTCTAGTTGTAAACGTTTGAGACTATCTGTGAGAGCATCAGCAACAGACTGACCGAAAAATCGCCAAGGAAAAGGACCATATTTGGTCGCAATTTGTACCTGTTGGTCGGTTTTCTTTAAGAATTGTCCCAAAAATTCTTCTGAAACTCCCAGCCCATAAACTTCAGCTGTATCAAAGAAGGTGACACCAACTTCTAAAGCTGCACTAAAAGCTGCTTGCAATTGATCTGCACCGTAGTTATTGCCATAATTCCAAAAGAGCTTATCACCCCATGCCCAAGTCCCAATGCAAAGGGGTGTAACGGTGGGACCATTTTGTCCGAGTGTGATGCTTTCCACGTTTCCAAAATTACATTTCTTTACATTTCTTTACTTTTCAGTGTATTGCAAAATTTATCTCAAAATATCTCTCAGAATGTAGAGAGATATTTTCATCTTTGCTGGTGCGCAAATGCCTATCATGAGTGCCCCAAGGATTCTCTTTGTTATAAATTTTTAGTGAAAAAGTAGCTATGGCAAGCGGCGATTTATTCGATTCTCCAACAAATTCCTTGGCAACACCAAAAGTCAATCTGCTAACCATGTTTCGGCTTGGCTTATTTCAGATGGGGCTGAGCATGATGTCTATCCTAACTCTGGGGGTGCTTAACAGAGTGATGATTCAGGAAATAGCCATTCCAGCAACGCTGGTGGGAGTGGTGCTGGCAATACAGTTATTTGTTTCTCCTTCTCGCGTTTGGTTTGGTCAAATATCCGATGCCAAACCACTATTTGGCTATCACCGTACAGCTTATGTTTGGGTGGGAGCAGCAATATTTGCTGTCGCTTCATTTTTAGCCGTGCAGGTGTTGTGGCAACTGGACGCTGTGGTTGTTAGTGGCTGGGTATGGACAACCCAAACAATCGGGTGGATTTCTCTTCTAGCTTTAGTATTTGCTTTATACGGTTTAGCAATTTGTGCTAGCAGTACTGCTTTTGCTGCTTTGCTGGTTGATATTTCTGAAGAAAATAACCGTTCCAAAGTTGTTGGTATTGTTTGGTCGATGCTGATGGTGGGGATTATTATTGGGGCAATTATCAGTGCCAGCTTGCTCAAGCAATCAACTCCCGAGACACTACAAGCATCAATTAACAAATTGTTTATTGTTGTTCCGGCAATTGTTTTTGGGTTGGCGATGGTGGCTACTTTGGGTGTGGAGAAAAAATATTCTCAGTACACCACTCGTTCCACAGTGACTAATCGAGAAGACAGCATCAGCCTTGGCAAAGCTTGGCAAATATTAACAGCTAGTCCGCAAACAGGTGTATTTTTCACCTTTTTAGTGGTGATGACATTGGGCTTATTTATGCAAGATCCAATTTTAGAACCGTATGCAGGACAGGTTTTTCGGATGCCTCTAGCAGAAAGCACAAAATTGAACGTATTTTACGGCATAGGTGTACTGATTGCCTATGGTATCGCCGGCTTTTTCATTGTGCCCCGTTTGGGCAAGCAAAAAACTGCACGCTTCGGCTGTATGTTAGTGGCACTGTGTGCAGTTTTACTTGGGATATCAGGATTTTCTGCTAATCCAGCGTTGCTGAAGCTAGCTTTGCTATTGTTCGGTTTGGCAACTGGTATCTTAACGACTGCCGCAGTTACCTTGATGCTAGATCTTACAGCAGCTGAAACTGCTGGCACATTTATTGGTGCTTGGGGACTCGCGCAATCTATAGCCAGAGGAACAGCGGTGGCTGCAGGTGGTGCCATTTTAGATGTGAGTCGTAAGTTTCTGCCTAATCTGGTGCTAGCCTATGGACTAGTGTTTGCTCTAGAAGCGGCAATCCTGCTGCTGGCGATTTCGTTTCTAAACCGGGTAAATGTGAGAGAATTTCAAACAAATGCCAAGCAGGCGATCGCATCAATTTTAGAAAGCGAACTAGATTAGTTTTGTTTCGCGCAAAGACTGCAAAAAATCTTTGCGCCTTGCTGTCTTTGCGTGAGAATGAAAGTATGACTGAATTTTGGACAACGATTCTCGATTTTGCCCAAACCACCACTGCCAGAGTGGGAAACCACTTAATTCAAGACTTTGGGCAAGTACAGGCTTCGCAAAAAGCAGATGGCACTTTGGTAACCCAAGCCGATAAATGGGCAGATCAGGAAATACGAAATGCGATAGCATCTACTTTCCCTGATCACGGTATCTTGAGCGAAGAAGATGATAAGATTTTCCGTGGTACCGAATGGTGCTGGGTAATTGACCCTTTAGACGGTACAACTAACTTTACTCGTGGAATTCCTATTTGGTCGATTTCCCTGGGTTTACTGTATAAAGGCACACCCATTTTTGGTTATGTTGCTGTCCCGCCATTGCGAGAAGCTTTTCACGGCTACTGGGGAGGTGTACCTGAGTTAGAACTACCTACTGGAGCTTTTCGCAATTACCATCCTATCCATAGCAGCAATGATGATCCGAGTGGAAATCACTTTTTTAACCTCTGTTCGCGCAGCATCTCAGTTATACAAAAAGACTTTCCCTGTAAAATTCGGATGTTGGGAGTTGCTAGCTATAACTTCTTGACGGTTGCTGCTGGCGCGACACTGGGTGGTGTTGAAGCGACACCAAAAGTTTGGGATATAGCAGGTGCTTGGGTGATTGTTCAAGCAGCAGGGGGAAGCTGGCGATCGCTCAAATCAGAGCCATTTCCTTTAATAGCACAACAAGATTACACGACTCGCTCTTTCCCAACATTGGTTGTCAGTCGAAGAGAATTGCTTCCGATTTTTGCTCAGTTTGTCGAAAAGGTAAAGATTTAAGGCAGAACTCGAAGGTTAATAAGCTAAAGGTGCACATTAAGAAGAACACATAGGTCAGAACTTCGCAGCTAAGAATATATTCCCATAAATAATATAGAGTGCAAGTCACGACTTCAGAGTGGTGGTCTAAGATTTTATTTGGACACCTTTTTTTCTTGGGCTGTGCGTCTTATTGAAAATCTTTTTTCTGTTTACACCAGAAGTTGTGGACTTGTACTCTTTATTAATTCTCTGTCCTGAGTTTTGAGTCCTGTTAGCGTAGCCGGGCAAAGCCCGTTCTGAGTTCTCTATTCGGTCACTCATCCTAGAAAAAATTCTTCTAGAAATGGATAAAACTCATTTGCCAAAAACTCAAACTTTTCTCCAATACCATCAGGAGAGCTTATTTTAAATCCTCTACCATCACGCCAATTATATTTATTACTTGGAGTATAAGTCAGGTGAGCCATCCCTTCTTTGTAGTACCCTGATAAAACCAGAGTGTTTATTTTTGGGAAAAATTGTAATCTAAAATTTTCGGAAAAATGTCTTCCTTTGAAAGTCACAGACAAACTTTCAGTTTCAATTTTTTGGCAAAATAATTGAAACTGAATTGTTGGGAAAACCAAAGCCGCAATCTTAGCAGCTTCTTCATTAATATCTGGTTGTATAGTGTAAAAAGTCTTTTCTAAAGCTGTAATAGACGTCATATTTTCCTTTTTTGATAGATTTCTCTGATATGCGTTAAACTCTCCCAAGTTGCTCAACTCCGGTTGAGCTTGTTTGAAACTCTGACTAAGATCTTGTATCTATAGTAGTAATTTTTGTATATCTAAAGTATGAATTTTTAATAAAATAACAGAACTTATTAATCAACTACCAGCACAAGTTAATAAGGTTTTGATAAATACTCCTTCGGAGTGTGCCGCAGGCAGCGAAGCTAAGCGGTAGTACTGCTTCTTGTATTTTTTTCTTTTTCGGCGAAGATAATCTTCCAGTTATTGTTAATTCCCCTGTGCGTCTGTGGTGTTAGAAAGAATAAAGTCTGCTATTCGCTTATTTTTGCGTGTAGTAGGCTCATCTGGCGGACTAAGTAAAATAGAACGCTGAATAAATTTTTCATTCTTGAGGCGACGGGCAACACGGTCTGGGATACCATAGCCATAAATGATATGTCCCCGTCCGGCTAATACGATAACTTGATAGTTTTGGTGGGCTTTGACAAATTGAGCAATACCATCTGCCATCGTTTCGTCCCATACAACTTGTGCTTGGAAAAATTTTTCAATTTCTCCACTGTTACGATGATTTGCGGCTTGATGCTGTTGAAAGACTGATTGCAAGTTTTTGCGATATTCTTGGTTATCTGTCTTAATTTCTGATAAAGGAGGAATAAATTTCCGTTCAGATGGTGTTAAGCCTTCTAAGCCTTGTTGAGCAACTTTGCGGCTGATTTCGGAAGGAGTGCTTAAGGCGATAACGGAAAGTCGTTTTTCTTTTGCAAACTGAATAATTGGTGCATAATTCTCCCAAGGAAAGCCCCAGCGTTTTTCATATTCACTTTTTTTTACCAGTTCTTCTTCTGTAAGTTTCCCTGCTAGATATTGATTGACAACATCTTGTAGTGGTCGTTGAAACATTTCCATTGCAATGGAAATGTTTGGATTTTGATTGTAAAGTTTTTCAAGAATTTCTAGCTGCCTTTTATGGTCTTCTGAATTGTCATGAATTTCCCCTAAATAAACAACATTTACTTCTTTTAGCTCTAATATCATTTTTTCAAAGCTAGGGAAATAATTTATTGGGTTTCCACAAGTTTTCTCCCAATTTGGGATTTGCTCCTCAAACACTTTGCTTGCTACAACTCCTCTTGAAGGAAATAAAACAGTTTTCGGTGGGCAAGAATTTTTTAGTTGTTGAGGATAAGCAGGCAAGGTGCATAGGAGAAAGTAAAAAGTAAAAGGCAATAGGCAAAAAAATAGTTTTTTCTTTTTTCTTTCTTTCGTTTTTTTTCGGAAATGCCTTTGTCTGTCTGTTACTATTTGTACTAATGTCTGTAAATTAGTTTTTAGAGACTGTGTCATTTTTTTAAGTTTCATGCTGACTTAACGATTTTGAACATTTATTACCACTTTAGGAAGAGGTAAAATGCAAGGAATCTGGCTCGAAAATAATCAACTTCAATTACGAACTAATATCCCTATTCCCGAACCGCCACCAGGAGAAGCTTTGGTGCGTGTTCTCTGTGCTGGTGTCTGTAACACTGATTTGGAACTGAAGAGAGGTTATTATCCATATACTGGTATTCTAGGACATGAGTTTGTCGGTGTTGTTGAACAAGGACCACAACACTTAGTCAACCAGAGAGTAGTAGGAGAAATCAATGCTGCTTGCGGGAAATGTCGATTTTGTCGCAGCGGACAACCGACTCATTGCGAAAATCGTACTGTCCTTGGTATTGTCAACCGCAACGGAGCTTTTGCTGAATACCTGTGTTTGCCAACAGAGAACTTGCATCCTGTACCTGAAAATATTCCTACAGAAGTGGCAACTTTTACCGAACCTTTAGCAGCAGCGCTGGAAATTCAACAGCAGGTACAGTTACATCCAGATGACCGCGTGCTTGTTGTTGGTGATGGTAAGCTAGGACAACTTGTGGCGCAAACGTTAGCTTTAACAGGCTGCGATCTGTTGGTTGTGGGGCGTCATCGAGACAAGCTTGCTCATTTAGAGGCACGGGGTATCAAAACTGGCTTTGCTGATACAGTGACTGATAGAGCTTTTGATATTTCTGTCGAGTGTACTGGTAACTCGGAAGGGTTTGCGCTTGCTCACCGTGCCTTGCGTCCACGGGGAACTCTGGTACTCAAAAGTACTTATGCTGGGAAACTAAGTTTTGATGCCTCTTCTTTAGTTGTGGATGAAATAACTCTCATTGGTTCCCGTTGTGGTCCTTTTGCACCTGCACTCGAACTGTTGGCACAAGAAAAAGTTGACGTAAAATCTTTAATTAATGCTCGTTATCCTCTGAGTGATGGACTGGCTGCTTTTGAACGCGCTCAGACAAAAGGTGTTTTAAAGGTGTTATTAGAAATGAGTGAGCAGTAGCCGTTGAATGTTCCACTGCAACACCCAAATCGAACAGACAGAGGTGAAAAAATGCAAATTGAACAGACAGAGGTGATGATTTCCACGCCCGACAGACGGATGCCTGCCTTCTTGTGTACACCTGCTGTTGCTGATCGCAAGAGCGCTGTTCTCCTCCTAATGGAAGCCTTTGGCTTAACGCCACACATTCGAGACGTAGCAGCCCGAATTGCAAACGAAGGTTACGTGGTTCTCACGCCAGATCTCTATTATCGCGAGTTGCCCAACAACAAATTCGGATATGACGAGGTTGAGCAAGCCAGGGCTATGATGTTCCGCCTCGATTTCGGTAAGCCGATGGAAGAGGATCTTCGGGCAGCGTTGGCTTATGTTAAGTCACACCCAGATGTGTATCCAGATAGAGTCGGCGTGACTGGGTTCTGTCTGGGTGGCGGACTGAGCTTTCTGAGTGCCTGCAAGTTCTCGGACGAAATCGCGGCAGCTGCTCCCTTCTACGGTGTGGTTTTAGATGAGTGGATCGACACTGTGACAAACATCACAGTACCCGTATACTTGTTTTTCGGTGATGCCGATCCATTTATTCCTAACGAACGCGTTCAACAAATCGAGTCTCGATTCAAGGAACTGGGGAAAGAGTACACGTTGAAGGTTTACAGTGATGCCGATCATGGGTTTTTCTGCCACGAGCGTTCTTCTTATAACCGCTTAGCTGCCGAAGACTCTTGGCGCGAGCTAACATGGTTCTTGAAAAAACACCTGCACAAAACCATTTAACAAAGTGGTTTGTGTTTGTCAAGTTGATAAAGTTTGATAAGATTCCCTGTTCCCTGTTCCCTTATAAATACAACCGAAACAATTCCTAATAAAACATAGGATTAGTTATTGGTTGATAGTCCATACAACTTATTGCTTCTTCGGTGTTGGCGACAGAGGGACGAACAGTGCATTTAAGATGGTAATCATTAGTAAAATATTGGCAGCCTGTACAAGGAATTTGATGCATTTGCTGCGCTTTACCAACACTGTCTCGCGCTGCTGTCCACAGACTCCAGACAACAAGAAAAATTAAGCTCCATGCACTCACAAAGCAAACAGGGATGAGCACCGGCTGAATCAGATGAATGATGTGAAAAAATAGTTGTAACACGACAAATCCTAACGAAAGTTACAAGTCATAATTTTTTAGTTAGGAGTTAGGAGCTATTTGTTTTGACTGCTGACAAATTACCTCAACTATTAACTTTTTTTGCTCCTAACTACTGACTTAGTAAAGTATCCAGTTAAACACCAGCATGACCAATTGCTAACCCCGCAACGAGCATCCCGAAAACGAGAAATGGTTGGGCACTTGCTTGGTATTTGACATCATTTCCCAGTGGGTCGCGTAGGAAATACATATCCTGGAAGGTGATTTGCGGAATGACAAGTAGTATGAGAATTGCTGCATACAAGTTCTCATGGATGTAGACCAAATAAGCCGCGATCGCCACTTGAAAAACATCAATCATGACTACGCAAATCCACGCAGCAGTGGTGACACCAAACATCACAGGAAGTGATTTTAATCCGAACTTGCGATCGCCTTCTATACTCTTGAAGTCATTGACAATGGCAATGCCCAAGCCAGCCAAACTATAAACCACAGTCAGAACAACAATTTTCCAATTGAGTTCACCAAACAAAGCATGACCAGTACACCAAGGTAAGGCTATGTAACTAGCACCAAGGGCATAGGTTCCTAACCAACCGTTCTGTTTTAACTTCAGAGGTGGTGCGGAATAAATGTATGCTATGAAGGAACCCAATATGGCAGTCACAGTAATCGTGAGAAAGTCATGACCTGCCCAAACATCCAGAACAAAAGCTAAACCAATACCACCAACAAGTAATACTAAAATCTGCGTGATTACCTGGGGTAAGGGAATTGCTCCGGAGGGAATTGGGCGATATGGTTCGTTAATCGCATCAATTTCGCGGTCATAGTATTCATTCAGGGTTTGCGTGTAACCCGTCATCAAAGGTCCTGCTAGCAACATACACGTTGCTGATTTCAGGACATTTTCCAGAGTCCATGTGTACTCGCCGGAAGAAGCCGCACCGCAAACGACGCCCCATATTAAGGGAATCCAAGTGATGGGTTTCATCAGTTGCAGGCGGATTTTCCAAATTGAGGTTTCTCCAGACGCTGCACCTTTCATACCTAGCAGTTGCCTTGTTTTGGCACTACGATCAACAGCAGCTTTGACTTCCTCTGTTGGTGTTACCGAGTTTAGTGCTTCTGGTGAATCTGGATCTGGAGTAGTGGGAGTTGATTTAGACATAAGTCGTACTTGCTTATGAGTTGTTGCTTCGCCAGTTATCAGTTATCAGTTACCAGTTATCACTGTTTACTGTTCATTGATAACCCTATGGCTAACGCCACGCCTTACGGTGAGTCCAGCGCTGCGGGAGGGGAGCCAGTGCGTTGCGGAGAGCAGCGCCTTGCGGGGGTTCCCCCCGTTGTAGCACCTGGCGTTCTCCCTCCGCAGGCGACTGGGGAACCCGGAGGGCTATCGGGGAGAACCTGAGCCCTATGGCTAACGCCACGGCTGCGCCTAACGGGCACGGCCCCGTGCCGAACGGTTCCGCTGCGCTTTAGACCTCTGGGCGTGCGCTTTGCGCATACGCCAGTTGCCTGCGGAGGAGCCAGTACTGATAGCGTAGCGTGGCACGAAGTGCCATAGGAGGGTTTCCCTCACGCTTGTTCTGTCGTTGGAAACTCTCCTATGGCACTGGTCTGACTGTTCACTGTTTTAGCTCCTAACTTGCTTAGAAAGAGATGATCAAATATTGGTTCTGAAACTTTGCACCAGTTACAGGTTTCCCACTTAAGGCAGGAGGGAGGAAGATATTACGCCGTTGATCTCCTGCTTCCACGGTGACTTCTGGACCAAATGTAGTCAGTTTAACCTGCTTTTTGTCAAAGCCAGGTAAGAATAAGCGAACCTGGCGAGTGTTAACGTCTATTTCTATAGGTTTAGGAGCCTGTACCGCTTGTGCTGCAAAATTAGGTAGGGCATCGATCAGCGGTTGCCAGTCACCCCCTTTGGCTTCTGGAACAACACTCACTGGCAGGGGAGCAAATTCCTGTGTTAGGTTTACGCTTGTGTCAGAAGAAACTTGCAGCACACCGCCAACAATCAGACCAACTTGTTGGGCACTACCCCAGATATAGCGGGCTGTAGCCACTTCCACAGGGTCATTGGTCGTCACGAGGAAAGCAGCAATGCGTTTAGGATCGCTAAGGGCAGCTTTTGCTTTGTCTAACAAATTATTGACTTGGTTGGTGGGTTGGGAAAAGTTATCTGCTGTCCAATTCACATTGAAAAAGGTGCTAATGAGTGGTTGAATGAAGGGTGATTCGGAAATTCCTTTTCCAAAGTCGGAATTGATAAACAATTGGCGAAAGCGTCGCACGTACCAACTAACAGATTCTGGCATTCCCAACACCCGTAGAGTGGAAGAGTCGCCTGATCCATCATAGATAATCGCGTCATATTTGCCGCTTTCATCATATTGACCAATGGCATTCAGGGCGAGGGCGCTATCCATTCCAGGCAAGACTGCCAGTTCTTGACCGTAAATATCTTTTAGGATGGGTGTGCGCAGGTATTGTGCCTCCAGTTTTTTCACCTCCTCCCAATTGCGTTCTAGCAGGACTCCTGTTTGGAACTGCACGACTTGCAGATTGGCAGCAATTTCTTGGGGTTCAGGACCAACAGTTACTCCCAGCAGGATTGACATTGCTGGTTCTGCTTGTCCAGCTAGGAGAACACGCTTTCCTTGACTTGCCAATAGTTTGGCTGCGGCGATCGCAATTTTTGTGCGATCGCTACTCCCTTTGCCCAAAAATGTCAGTATCAGGGCCATTACCTTGATTCCTATTTTTACTGCTAGTTTTTTCAATTCCAACTTAGCACTCAGCTTCTTTTGGCAGCTTACACCAAAGTTCTGATACCTGCGCACCGCACAAAACTCAAAATTCAAAATCACCGATAGCGTTTGCGCAGCGTCCCTCTTAGGGAGTAGCGTGCCCGTTAGGCGCAGCCGTGGCGTTAGCCATAGGGCATAGATTTGAGCCTCGCTCCGCGTAGACGCGTAGCGGCTTCTCGTAAGAGTGGAGCTATCGCTTACGGAGGAAACCTCCGCTCAAACTTCTCTCAAAATTCAAAAACACTTTCAATCAGATCTATCGCGAAGCGAGAGATCTTGAGCGCAGAGTGCACTACTCAAAGAACGCGACGGGTGAATTTTGAATTCCCCCAAAGGGGGTTGAGTTTTGGGCTACTGCTGAGGTTTGAGTTCATCTTCAAAAAACCAAGTGGCAAAATTATCCTCAAACTTGACCACTATGCCAACGCCGCTACTGTCGGTCATCTTGTAGCCTTGAATGATGCCGACTTGTCCTAGTCTTTTGACAATAGGGGCAGATACGCGATCGCGCAAACGAACGACTTTAACTTTTTGTCCGATTTCCATGCCAACTTACAACACAACAAACCAAGACTCAGTGTAGCCGAATCTGGACACCAGGGGGAGTGGGGAAAGATGGAGAAACTAACTAACCGATGACGACTGACTAAAATAAAATCAATAACTCAGCAGGTGTCAGCAGATGTTTGTGATAGCGCAACAGCCAGAACAACAGATACCGATGTCAAGCGATCGCCCTTCTTTCCCCAGAGGGGTTTTTCCAAAACCCCTCTCCCCAAATCTCCGATTTGGGGCAACCAAACTCCGTTTGGTTGGGGCATAGGGCGCGCCAAGTGCGATGGGGCAAAGCCCCCGCAATCATGCGATCGCAATTTTTGGTACAGCGGTTGCGATCATTGGGTATTGATCCACAAAGTTTAACTTAGCCCTTGCCAACTTGAAGTCAGAGGTAGCACCTGATGTATCAAACTGATCCACCCCGTCCACCACAGGAAGTTTTACCAACGATGTATGATTTGCCTAGTGAATTAGTGGGAGAACCCGGATTGCCAGATGAATTTCACATTTTTCAACCTAGACTACTCAGCGAAACCTGTCAACCTAGTAACTATCCCTCCGAGGAAATTTTAATTGCTACCGACTTAAATTTCTACTACGATCCTCGTCATCCATTGTGGTACAAGCGACCTGATTGGTATATGGTTTTAGGGGTATCTCGTGCCCAACAACAACAAGACTTGCGCTTGAGTTATGTGATTTGGCAAGAGGGAGTTGCACCATTTTTAGTCGTTGAGTTGCTTTCACCAGGTACAGAACAGGAAGACTTAGGACAAACTCTCAGGGAAGTCAACAAGCCCCCAACCAAGTGGCAGGTTTATGAGCAAATTTTACGTATTCCCTACTATGTTGTGTTTGACAGATACACTAATCAATTACGAGGTTTTCGTTTAGAAGGAACTCGTTAAGTAGGTCAACTTAATTAAATATAAGATAGAGATAATATTGTCGTTGTATGTGACTTGTATGCCTGCGACTATCCGAACGGTGTTGAATACTGAAGAAAACCGCACCCTGCTGGAACGCGCGTTG
>JAESFI010000186.1_pt1 | contig 23175 bp, 23 predicted proteins | sample 9269361 | NCBI WGS metagenome assembly JAESFI01 (sample SAMN14504119, study PRJNA617095) | algae metagenome | isolation source: Brasilonema angustatum HA4187-MV1 and co-occurring heterotrophs from moss... | place: USA: Manoa Valley, Honolulu, Hawaii | collected 2009-07-20 | reverse complement strand
CCCTATATTTGGAGTTTCTCCCCTGCGTGGATGACGAATATAATCATTGCCCAGCGGCGTTTTTTTGTCACTCTCCGCTACCATGCCATCATTCCGTACTGGCAGATCGATATAGTTTACTTCAATTCCCGCGACAGTGGGGTTCCGGTGGCTGGGACTAGTATAGAATACGGTATCCACACTCAATCCTTTTGGGGTCAATTCGCCAGCTTTTTGAGACTTTCCGGTGCCTCCTTCGCTATTGTCGAGTACAATCAGGGTTTTCCCAGTTTCTTTGGCTTGTTGAGCCAATTTTTCTATAGTTTGTTGATGCTGCCCTTCTTCAAACTCAATAATTCCAGAATCTACCTGTTTTTTTTGTTTAACCTCTGGTGCTTCGCCGAAACCGTTAAATCGGCGAGTGCGGTTTAAAAATTTCCTCAGTCGCCCTAAACGATTAATAAAGGAAGATTTCAGCGATTCTTCTTGTTGTTGTTCTGCGTGGATCTGGCAATGTTCCTCGAACTGCTCCTGGTCCTTTGCTCTCTGACTAAAGTCTTCTTTTGGCTCCCAAGTATATTGTTTTTGTTCTGGAAACCTGAAGCCATATTGTTTCGCAATGTGAAACAATGTACCGAGTGAAGTCCCGCCACGCTTAAAACTTCGGATTTTTCGAGCAATATTCCAAGTAGTATTTTTTATACTTGGTGACCATTCTTCCGCTAAAGCTTCTGCTTCTGCTGGTCCACAGTAGTCCGCCAGTGCCATCAGGACTTGACGGCATTCATCATAATTGTTTGATCCGGGATTGCGCGGTGGAATATAAGAGAGCGCTTTTTGAATCAGCTGATACGTATCCCATCCCTGATTCTCAGTTCTGGTACGAAATTCTGCCTTGCGTGCCTCAAGGGCTTTTGTCCTTGCTTCATGCTCAATCCGTTCTTGTAAGGCTATTCCCCGCGCTTGCTGCACCCATTCCACGGGCAACGTCACACCAGGTTGCACTAACGGAAATTCTGCCTTACTATTTCCATAAAATACACGACTTGCGTCTTTGCACGCCGGATCATGTGGTAAATGCTGCATTAAAAAGCGTGTACATGCTTCTACCGCATCCGCACCTTCTAAGTACTCTGGAAGCACAAACACAAGCCGGAATTTATGCCATTCTGGTCTGTGACTGGCGGTAGTGTAGATCAGCGCACAGTATTTTTTAATGAAGGGATGAGCAAATGCTGCCTCTAGGGTTAATTCGCCAGTGTAAGTCGTCTTTATTTTTCCATTTTCATCTTTGACTGGATTCCCCGATTCGTCCCGCAAAGGAGCGCTGTTATCAATATCCAGCAAAATTAAATTTGAACCAATAACATTGGTTTTGCTGCGAGATTTACCGCCTAGAAGGCCCCCAAGCAGGGCATAACCGCTGCTTATGTCGTGTTGGATATCTTCTACGGTGCCTTCTTTATCGATGAAGTTTTTGGTTAAAAGCTTAAAATCCCATCCCTTATCTTTTCCGCAAGTGTTTACGGCGTAACGGATTTGGCGTTTTGTATTATCCCGTGATACAATTTGTGTATCAGAATTTTTTTTATCAAGCATGAATGCCTCCAAGGTTGAGTAGGGTTAACTTGGAGGCATTATTTTTTGCTGATTCCGTCGCTGGATGACCTTTGAAAAATCTAAAAAAGCTGCTATCGTGAAAGAACAAATTGAAAGTAAAAAGCTTTTTAAGTGACCGAAAGGCACTTGATTCAGCGAGCGGAGGTGTTGATCAGCAAATCAGCCTCCCTTTTTAATTTATAGCCTTTATAAGTACAACATTTATCACTTTCTAGAAATTATTTTTTGAAAAAAGAAAGGATTTTTCGCAAATTGGGTGTTTCCACTTAGATGACATTATTTCCGAGAATAGGTTTTCGGATTAGCAAAAGTAATGTCAACTACCCTCGTCAACAATTTCGAGCTGTGCGAACTCTTCTGGAGTCATCGGTGAATACTCTTTTTTTAGCAACTGCTGCCACATCTCTTTAAAAGAAATACCTCTCTTATCAGCGAGGTATTGCACCATTGCATTGCGCCTCACCTCTCTTTCTTGAAGCTTCGAGCTGAGCAACGATGCTGCCTCTGCTGACTTGGGACGGTTTTTCAAAACAGATTCTATTTCTAGGCAATCATCGTAATATTCACCTAAATAATTTATGTATTGCCGGTCAGTTGCTTTTGGCATGTTTTCTACAAAATATTCTTACTCTTTCTATGATGCACTACGTGAGTCTGATATGGGTCTACTTTGAGTATAAGTTGTGATGATTGAAGCTCTACAACCCCATAACATCATCAAATGACTCAAATATGCCCCAAATTAGACTCAAGTGATATATTAGATTCATGAGCAAAAAACAAGCCAAACGCAGTCAGGAGAAGGAATCCAGTGCTGTGATGGTGAATTTTGCGCTTGTCTACAGAACCTTGAAAAACCAATGCATAGTTTCTTGGTAGAGCTAGTAAAAACCAGGCAGCGATCGCAACGCTGAAAGATGGTACGCCGCACCTGAAGCCCATCACTGCGAAACCAACCTTAAACGGTTGGCAACAGCCATAAAACAGTGGCTGCTACCAACCAAAGAACCATATGGACAAATACAACATTCTGATTGATGGAACGTTAGCAGGATTAACTGCGATCGCCAATGTAGATGATGGAGATTATGAAAGTCTCATTTACCCAGTGCGCGAACTAGCTGAAGTTTTAGCCAATGCAGCTAAAGCAGAAGCCCTAGCGCATTTGGAAGAGTGTGACGTGCTGATTGATGCGATCGCCTACGCCATCACCGAATTACTCGACTGCATTGACTCTGAAGGTACATACGAGCGTTGCAATATAGTGGCAAGTTTGGCTAAGGCACTTGCGCAGGTTGCCAAGGGGAACACAAACCAGAAAAAAGCCCAAATCCTATTAATGCCAGCAGTCGGAGATTAACAGTTATGTTCACCAAAAATCAGCTAGCTTTTATGGTTCGCGTGCAAGCCGGAGACGATTGGCACTGCTCATACTTTATAGAAGCGCTCAAAGAGTACCACGCTAATCCAGTAGACAACTGGTTGGGAATTGTCACGATTCCGCAAGATGAGTTTGATGAGCTGCTAAACATTCTGGCTAAAGCGGATCAAGAGGATATCTTTAATTTGCAGATGGGGCTTAACTGTTTCAACCTGCTTTCCTATCAAATGTTTGAGCAAACCTCGCCAAACCCCGACAAATATCAACCGCTACAAAATTAGTACTGAAAACACTACGCACCCGAAAGGACAGAAGCGATGTTCATAACAGATGAAAGCGTCATAACTCTGAAAGAAGTTTCACAACTAATCCCAAATCTCAACTACCTTGAAACTGCATCTCTGCTTCACTCAATAGCCGATGCGATCCGTCAGGGACAGACTCTTGGAGACACCTTGGAAGAGCTAGGAGTAGACATAAAGGGCATTACAGAAGATGGATTTGGTTTACTTCCGGGCTTCAGGGATGTATCTGATGAGATGGAATTGATAAGCCTTGCAAGCTTTTGCACTGCACACTTGATGCAAGCATATCGTTGTATCTAAAAAATATTTATCGCAAGTGTCACATAGTTGCAGTGCCTTTTCTCCCCGTACAAAACAACATATGTTACGCATTTTTAACCGTATTTATCGTGTCAGAGCGGCTAATCTACGGTAAGCAAACGGTCATAACTGACGTGACAGCATTTATGACAGCCGTGACAGGCTCTAGCAATGAATCACAGCGTTTTCATCAATCTACGGTAAGCAAAAGGTCATAAATGACGTGACAGCACGTGACAGGGGTGTCACCTTACGGGTATAAGGCTTTTGGGATTTTGTCACGTTTTTTGTGATAAGAACTCAAAAACAGTCCAAACCATAAAAAAGTATTTCTTCTATATTTTTCGTGACAGGTACATACATAATGCCTGAAAGTCCCTCCTATCTAAGGTGACAGTCCCGTGACATGAAGCGTGACACTTTTAATAGTTTTTCACCTGGAATGCCTAAAAGTCGCTCCCTTCTAAGGTGACAGTGCCGTGACACGAAGCGTGACAGCCTGCGACACCCTTTTGGATCAGAAGAAAGTACTAAGAAGTAAAAAATACAACGCTATACGGAACACTCCTGAGTGTGACAGTTGCGTCGAAAATAAGCCACTAGTTTCTGAAATGAGGTTCGGTATGGCTAAAAGAAAAACAACGACCGATTTAGAACCAAATAACGCCCGATTAGGTGATGAAATGATTGCTACTACGACCGAAAACAACGATAAGACAGCGCACTCAGCCGATTCTGCCAATATTCTGGATGAAGAAAAGGCTAAAGCAGAGGCTGGACCAGACACTGCACCAGAGAGGGAACCCAAGCCCAAAAAGCAACGCATAACCGTTCCCAAGAAGGAGATAACCGTCATTCTTGATGGTGGTCGGAGCCGCATTAAGGTACTACTCATCGTCGATGGTGTGGTGACAACAAACCTTGTGATTGACAGTGTTGTCTGTCAAACCGATGCACCTCCTTTTGGCGAGTTGGGAGCTTTTACCATGAGTCGCGGCAAGGATGAAGAGAAGAAAGACGTTGTTGAGCATTGGGTGGTAGGGTCCAGTGCCAAGCTTCAGGGCAAACCATTCACCGCCATGTCCGACGGAGAGAATCATAAAGTTGATTACTTCCCGATTTTGGCACTTGGCGCGATCGCATCCCTCCCAAACCTCTACGATCTATCCACTGGCTTTAACGAAAAATCTCGTTCACTGTCAATTAAACTGATAACCTTAAGCCTCGCTAATCCACTGGATCTAAAAGCAGGGATAGGAGGTTGTAAGTGGATGAAAGTGGATGGTGTGAAGTACTCCCTGACTTTCTCGAAGACTGCCTTAAACTACCCAGAAGGTTACGGTGCATCGCTTTTCGGTCAAGATAAAGGGTCAACGCTTTACACCCTTGATGTGGGTTTTGGTACAGCCTGTGTGAGCCAATACAACAACCAGGGTAAACTGCCTAAGCGAGTAAGTCACAAACCTAATGGTGGTGGTGGAATCAGCACATTGATTAGAGAGTTTGCTGAAAGTGTCGCTAACGGTGATAGTTCCAGGTTAATCAAGCCATCGCAGTTAAGAGAGATTCTTGAATCATCAACATTTGAGAATGGAACAGTTAATGCGATCGCACCCGATGGAAGAGAGATAGGTGCTGCCCTTGAAGTTGCTATCAAGAACTGGATACGAGATACACCTTTAACTTTTGCACTTGAAAGTCTCAGCACTGCCGGACGTAAGCATCCAATAGTACTTTGTGGCGGTGGCTTTGAAGTTCCTGCGGTTCAGGAATTCGTGAAAGAGGCGCTTATGCAGTCCAGTATTCCTCAAGAAAATTTGATTGTTCCCCCCAATCCTGGGTTGATTGCTTTAGCCGAAATGACCAAAATCTACACAAAAACCAGTGTCTGAACAAAAAAGAATTAACTACAACATCCCCGTTGATTTGGCTCCACAGATTCAACTGTTTGCGGATCAAGACGGACAAAATGTCCGCTATTGGTTGCGGAAGGTGCTAGAAAAAGCCGTCAACGAACGGCTTAGAGAGAATGCATAACTACAAAAGCCTGGAATAAAATCCAGGCGCTCAAAACAACTATCAGTGAAACAATGCTATCAATTTATCAATCTGAAAAAGTTGCGATCGCACTCAAACTCATCAAAGAAGTTGGAAGCGAGGTTGACGACACCGACCTTAACAAATCAATACTTCTAGGTGATGCAGCCGAAGCATGTGAAGAGGTGCTTAAAGAAGATTTACCGGAAGGGTACAGCTACACTCCTCTGCCAGAGAAGAAATTACAGCGTGTACCAACTACAGGCGATCGCATCTTGAAAGCACTTTCCATTACTTGTGGAACATCTATTATTTGTGCTGGTTTGACCGCGTGCTTGAGTCTTGGGCACTGGGGCGCTTCTGAATTTTTTAATACTAATTTGCGTGTCGAGTCAGATCTTCAATCACAAAGTCGTTCCTATTTGGGATTGACAGCAATCTTTGGATCTGTTGCGACTGGATCTATCGTGCTAGCTGCATGTGTGGGGAGAGTTAATGAGTAAACTTACATCGTTTCAACTCTTTAACCTGGTAAAAGCTGGTGTACCCAAGGCAAAACGAAACTCGGTATTCGCAACTTTAAAAACACTTGGGTTACTAACACTAACTCCACGCAATACTTACATCATTCCAGATGAACTCACTGTTACAAGAGCAGATATCCCAATAATCATAGGTAAGGTAATTGAATGTACGCGCTAAATCGTCTTTATCCTAACAGGAAATACCTGATTTATTCATATCCTGGCGAATGGCACTTTTCACGCACCGACGGTGACAACGCCTTTTTTTACAAGTTTTTATCGCGCAACAACAACCGTCGCGTTTCTATAAAGCTTCCGCTTTCCAAAGTTGAAGATTTTGTCTGGGAGCAAATAAGCTTGACTTCCAATCTTGAATCTCTCCGAGGAGAGTAAAACACAAAAGGGTTGCTCACTGGCAACCCTTCAAACACATTGAAGATTACAAACAACTTACCATGCACCCAATAACGTTTTTTGTTCAAGACGCCACAATCGATGCATTAGTCGAACGATTCGGTTGCTACCTAGAGCAGCTTGACCGTTCCCAAAAAATCCAAGTCCGAGTGCTTTTAACTAATTTTCTGATGGGGCAAGACCTAATGAGCGAAAACTACACTATAGGTGATGCTTGGCAGGACTCATCACTGCACCTCCTTACCTCAGATGACGCGGTAGTAGAGGTAGCTGACATCTTGGAACACTTAACCATTGCTCAAGCAGAGGGGCTATTATCAGCACTTCAAGAGCAATGCACCTTGGGGAATGCAAGGTTAAAAACTGCAGTTGAAAGTATGACCGATTCATTGGTGCAGCACGGCGTCCCTCATGAATTGGCAACAGTGGCAGTAGAAATTTTCAAAGAAGTAGATCCGGTACGCGATCGCACAACGGAAGAGCAAGCAATTATCAATCAATTACACCATTTTGTTGTAAAGTAAGCAGTTGCACCTTTTAAAAGAAATAACATGAGTCAGCATTTTTCCAATCTCAGCGAGCGTTTCGGTTCCGATCTCGAAAATCTAAATCGTGAACAAAAAATGCTTCTGATAATCACCCTAACAACGTACATGTGGAAACAGGAGCACGTAGGATTTAGTTCTTCTTTGGCGGAAGTGTGGGACGAACCTCTTGCTCACTCTAGAGAAATTCTCGAAATGTCTTGGACTTGGGATAAAGAAGAATTTGAGGAATGCTTAAAAATTCTGGAGGGAATTTCCATTGAAGATGCTGGATTGATAGTAAGAAGATTACTTGAACAATGCCTTGTCGGGAATGCGAAAAAATTGGAACACGAAGAATTTACTGATGCATTAATCGCAAAAGGATTTCCCGAAGAACTGGCGAAAAAAGCAGCATACGCAGATCGTATTGCGTGCTTACATCGGGGGCTAACTCCAGAAGAGCGTGAGCTTATAGGAAAAGCACGGGACTTGCTAAATGAATAATGACAACGATACTAGCAAGACAGCGATCGCCACCTTACTAATCGCATTCGGCTTATCAATTGGTCTTGCTGCCACAGCGAAGTTTTTTATTCAGACAAGACCGCAGATTCACTTCCAAATCCAACTCGACATTAAATAAGCAGTGCCCCCAAGGAGGGGCAATTAAGCATTATGACTAACATTGTACGAGCTGCAACATCAGTAATTCAAAAGTTTACTGGAAAAGGTAATAATAGCAGCGGAAGCAACGCAAATGGGTTAGACAATGGCATCCGCGCTTTTGGACTAGGTGGTGATCAGATTGGTATTCTTCAAGCTTATTATCCCGCTATCGATTGGGGTAATTTAGCCAGCCTTACACCTGATGACCTAGCGTTGATGAGGGATAAAGTCAATCAATTCCAGTGGTTTGTTGACAACATCAAAGAGATTGAAGAACTTCTTAAAACGTACATTGACAACCAGGTGACGTTTAACGAGTTCAAGGGTCGTCTAGTAAAAGACGGGTTCAAGGGTGTCGAAAAGATAGAAAAGTCGGTGCTGGACATCTTTCTAGCTCACCAAGGGTATACCAGAAACCGTCAAAAATTGGCGAAACAGTCTGATACTGCGATCGCCTTAATGGATGCGGAATTGCAACATGCATTTGATATCGAAGAAGCTGATTTAAATACCAGTTTGCAACTTGCGGCAATCAGAAAAGCTAAGCAGATGGAGCAGTTAGCCGCGAAACCCGCACAACAAGAAGCCAATGAATTGTTTAACGCAGATCAACGCCAAATCAAGCAGGCAATAAAAGACAAGATAAAGTATGGTACTGCTGGCAATCCAAGAAATACTATTGACGTTACATCTACAACCGTCACCACCAACGCTAACAAAAAGCGTGGTGGTCTTGGTGGAATCTTTGATTTTTTTAGCGGCAAGTAATTACTAGTTCACAGCCCCAGTCAATCTGGGGTTTATTTTTTTAGGGGAATCCAAAATGTTTTTACCGCCATCTCAAGAGCGATCGCCTGAACCTGCACCAATCAAAACTTCTGAGAAAACAAAGTTAACCCGTAATTTGAGGAACTGGTCCGTGTACGTCGCCTGTTTCAGTGGAGGGACCATTCTTGCTTTCATTCCTCGCATCATTCCAGGAGCTTGGGTTTTTTACGGCATAGCAAAAATATCAATTATCGGATATCTGATAGCGGTCAAACCGCAAGATGCCACATTAGAAAGTTTGAGTCTAAGAAGACTAGCAGGACTTGCTGTGATGCTTTCTACTATTGCTGGTCATTGGGATGGGGTGCTGCTTTTCCTGACTCGCCCAACATGGACAGGTAATACAGTGCTTCCACTTTGGATTGTTGCGATCGCAGCAATTCTCGGTGTTATTGTTCTAATTTTTATTCTTTTGGTACTCTGGAGGATGGCTGATGATAAATCACAGAACCCTTTCCGGTAATGCTCTACCAATTGGAATTACAAGCTTTGTCCTAGCAGCGGGAGCAGCTGCTTTTTCAGCAATCGGTTACTTTGATGGACGGGTCAAGTACTGTGACCACAGAGTAGAACCGTGTAAGACATTTGTAACACTTACTGATTATGCTCCATCACCTGACCAAAGGTTGAATCAATTTTTCATCCCTGGCAACGGTAAAGGTAAGTTAGTAGCATCAGTACTAGGTTTGCTGGCTTCCACTATTGCGATCGCCTCTTGCAACGCTGCCCTAAGAAAGCGAGAAGAAATCGACTCAGACGATCAGCTACAAGAAACAGAAGAACGGAATAAAGCTGCCATTCAATCCGACTTAAGAACACAGATTGCTGCCATAGAAGCAGATGCCCAAATTAAGCTGCATACCAAGCTGACTTATGATGCTACAGCTGAGATGTATGTGGATGCTTCACCGGAACTTGTGGAAGACATTGTTCAACAGAGAGCAGAGGCGAGAAAGCAAGCAGAGATTGAGGCAGAGGAAGAAGAACGTTCGGTAGAACAAGAAGTTAAAAAACTGGAAGCACAACAGCCAGAGGTGAAAATTCCACCTACACCCGAAAATAGTGAACATTATATAGATGTTGGTTCTAAGGTTTTGGATAAGCTCGGAACGCTAACCCAATCATCCATCCTCATATCTAGTCCAGGTGCAGGAAAAACGACGACCATCGGCACTGCTTGGGGAAGGATGAAAAAGCGCCTAGGTGAGAACTTCCACGCCACAGTTATTATTTACAAGGCAAAGGATAAAACTGCTTTTGAGGGTATAGCAGATGAAGTTCTCTGTTTTCCGGAACAACCAGAGACGGCAGTTCTTGCAATATTGCAGTTCGTAGAAGACATGAAACTTGGCAGTAGTACCAAAACCAGAAGGTTATTTATTGATGACTTCTTGACCATCTGGGGTGAGATCCAGGCACTGTATAAGAACAAGTTCCTCACCAGCAACAATGAGTTTACCTACAAAAAGACAGACGGCAAAGCGTCGGTGATTGATTGGCTCATCAGCCAACTGAATGCGGTGTTCTTGGTTGGTCGCGAGTCAAATAATGCATTGTGGATCAGTTCACACTCACCCAATGTTGAGGATTTACCTTTCGTAGCTTCCAAAGGTGCGCGGATATCAGGCAACTTACTCTTTCTCGCACGTCAAGACCCCCAAACCGGAAACGGTAATTATGAAGTCATCAGTCAGAACATTAACAACCACCAACTGATATCAGAGTCCAAGCAACGCGAAACCTTAAAAGCCCTTTTCCCTGGTCTAACAGAACTCAGTCAACAATCAGGAGAACCAATTATCCTTACCTCTCATGGAAGTAATGGTGCATGGGAAATGGGGATAATTAGCGATCGCATTAGGGAGGAATACGAGCAGTATAGACAACACTGGTCTACCCCAGTAGACAACAAGGTAGACTCAGCACAACCAAAGTCTACTTCAGTAGACAACAAGGTAAACCCACATCATCCGCCAACAACACAGCCGTTACCTAAAGGTGAGTTAATGAAATCAAAGCTGAGGGAGTTGGTAGGACAAGGTGCAGCACTAGCTGAAATCATGAAAGAACTGTGGAATGTCACAGAAGAAGACGACCAGCGTTACAAGTTGGGCTTAGAGTTTGTCCAGAAGATGGCGTCAGAATTGGGGTTAGAGCTACCAAAAGGGAAACTTTCTGATATTGCGATCGCACTCATTGAGCGCCTCAAGGAAAAATTTCCTAACAGTACCAACTTCAATATCCGTGACGTAAATCGTGCTTTCTCCTCATGGAATGGGAAGAAAATAAGTGCCGATGATCTTAGGGCACTTTTGCAGGAAATTATTGAAGTCACTGGTACAGGTGGGGTTGATGGTAACACCTTCACCCATCCTTTGGATTGATTGCAGCGTAAGTAATTATACTAGATCAAAAGCAAAGACCCTGTAACATATTAATATCATGAGGTCTTTGTTTTTTAGAGGCGAAATTGAAAATTGTTGCTTATAATGAAAATCATTTTTTTTTAAACAATGTCAGAATCAGAATCTTTTTTGCCAGCTGATCTGCTGGCAAGTTTCGCAATTGGTACTGCTAGCGGTATTGCAAAAACTCTAGGGAAAATTGGTACAGAATATTTTTTTAATGAAAATAAAGTTTCAACCGCTTCTGAGAAATGGGAATATCTTCAAATAACCATAACAAAAGAATATCTAAGTCATGAATCTAATAAGAACAAATATTTTTATGAGAACGAAATAACCATAAAGGTTGTATCCGCTCAGAAAAAAGAGAACTTCTACTCTAGTTATGACAAGACTGGTTATTCTTTTTTTGAGCAATATGACTTTAAAAATTTTATTGTTAATCTTTTTAATAAATACGGCATAGATGGATGGGAAATAGTAAGTAGTAATGAAAATAAAACAAATAGCAAGTTTTTTGAAAACGAAGAATTAGCTTATGAGATAATTACTACTCATACATTAAAAAGAAAACAATTGATAAATATAAATCCAGAAAATATAGACAAAGAGAAATTAGAAAATTTGAGTAAAATATATAATTTGCCAACAACAATTGAAAAATTCTCCTCAATTGGAGTTGAGGAATTACAACTGTCAGAGCGGACATATAAATGTTTAAAACGAGCAGAAGTCGTAACTATTTTAGATTTGCTTGATTACACCGAAGAAGATTTATCAGAAATAAGAGGTATGGGAATAAAATCAGTGGAAGAAATAGTTGAAGCTTTAAAAATAAGAGGATTGATTTTAAGAAACGACGAAGAAAATTAAAATAAACCGCTGTAAGTATTTTTACTTAAATTATGCTTGTAGCAAAAAACCGCAATACAGTATAATGTTGCGGTTTTTCTGTTTAGTACACAGATTGTATTATTGCAATTCTTCGATAAGTTTATTCAACGCTTCTCTAGCTACTTGGAGTTTTGTAGATTGGCTACCCACTTTGTACTTAGTTTTCAAATCACCGAGAATGCGATCGCGTACAGCAAGTAAGCTTTGCTCATCGCGCCTCTCAATCAATGAATCACTCTCTTGCCTAGGAGGTCCATCCCCTAGGCTACTGGCTTTCCCCGCTTTAATTCCTCTATCTCTACTTTTAGTGGTGCGATCGCCTGTTGAACCAGCGTGTCTAGTTCTGGCACTAGCTCATCTCTAGCTGCTGCTAGAATCGCCTCTAGTGGCAGTCTAGTACTTTGACTACTACTTTCCTCTAATTCCCATCCTAAAGCCGCTTTTAGGGCATCTACAACAAAACTGTTGATACTAGTCTTCTGTCTAGCGGCTTCTGTTTTTACTGCTTCGTATAACTCCTTATGCCCGTCAAACCGAAGATTAAGTTGTATTCGTTCCGTACTTTTTGTCTCACTCATTTTTCTAATATCTAGCAATAACTAGGCACATGCTAGCAAGAAAGTCGCTTCTTTTACTAGACATTAACTAGTCTTATCTAGCCAATAGAGAATCAACGAAAATACTAATAGACAAAGCACTAGTCAAATCTAGGCAATGGTTTTTATTTTGGCTAGTATGTGTCTAGCAAGAAAAAACCGCACTTAAGTTAGAGCGCGGTCAGAAAATCAAGAACTTATACTTACAAGGATTACCATGTTTTCTACTCAAATCAGTTCAATCGAAGCCCAAGTCAAAGAATTGTTGCAACGGGCAGATGAGTACCGAGCAGTGGAGAAGCAGACAGAAGCTGTTAGGGATGCGATCGCACAACTTCAAAAATCTGCCGCAACGCTTAACGCAGAAGATGAGGTGATGTCTCACCTGTTTCCAGAGTTCCAACCCGCAACAAAGGACGACCATCAAGAAGAGATCCACAATCTAAAGCGTCAATTAGCCCTGGCTAACAACAAAGCAGATGAAGCCGAGAATCTGGCAGCGCGATACAGCAAGGATTTTGAGGCATTGCACGAAGAAAGATGTCACTACATAGAAAATGCACAGCAGTGGGAAAAAGCGGCAGAACAGTACCAACTTCCAAATGATTTGGAAAGTTTTTTGGTAGCTGGCGAAAGCATGTTTGACATTGGTATAGGCAGCGAGTTGCAAGATATTGCCGCAAACTTGGGCAATACACCGGAATGGTGTCTTCAAAGCCGGTTGGTGCATACTTTTAGCTTTGCTCACCAAATCGTAAGGGAAAACCTTGACCAGTATCTACCAAGTGAAATGGCTGATTTTTGGCGTGAGTTGCAGATGCAAACCCAGAATACTGCTATTACTGTTGATATTACGAGTGAAACTGCTGATAACGGACAGTTAGATATATTCAATGCCATTGAATCAGCAAAACGCTATGAGACAGTGCAAGAAATTGAAGCAGCACTGGCAGATGAAGATGAACTAGATACCCACCTGATGGCGATCGCCTCCGTACTCGACTCTTGTCCACCAAATGAAATCCCTGGTAGAGTTTGGTTTTTCGTTCAGAATATCCCATCTGAATTTGACGACCGCATCCTGGGCTATCTTCCCAAGTCCATTAGATTTGAATGGGACAAGCAGCGTACATTTGTCGAGGAGGAGGCAAGAGCATCTATCTTTCCTGAGCCAGCCAAAACAACGCAAGAACCAACTGCCGAAGTTCTGAACACCGAAAAACCAGAAATAAAACCAGGTGATTTGGTACAAATTTATTCCGGTGACACATGCGAAGTTCTTCAAGTCAAAGACATTGGTGGTCGGATTTATGTTGAAGTGAAGTTGCCAGAAGGGCGCAAGGAAGCTTACCGGTCTACTGATCTGAAGTTAATCGACAAGGTAGAGCAAGAAGCAAGGGAATCCATATTGCCCCCAACGCAACCGCACTACTTTGAAATTAATGATTTAGTGGAAACTCCGACGGGCAAAGTAGGACATATCGCGCAGATCCGCTTTGATACCCGATTGGGGCGAATTGCAGATGTGGTTGAACCAGGGGGGACACAGCAGCATCCAACAACCGAGCTAAAGTACGTCGGAAAGTATCAGCCAGTCGAAACAGTCGGAGAAATAGCCGCACCCGTCGCAGCTGCAACAGCGAAAAAGACTCGCAAACCAAAAGCTAAGCCAGCTACCGCGTCAGAAATCTTGCAGTGTAAAACTTGGGAAGAGATTAGGGCGATCGCCGGCAATGACCCGAAGCTTATAAAAGAAGCCGCTACATCTGCACACACCAAAGCTGAAAAAGATCTGATTGAGAATTTACCTGAGTTGATCAAAGATTACATGTATGAAACTCGTGATTTCTCTGATTTGGATTGGTTGCCCAATTACATCAAACAGCGTGTACGTTGCTTATTAAGCAAACCTGGTACAGCTGCTTGAGCAAAAAATTTTGCTCAACTGGGCTGATATCGTTCCTACCCCTCCAATTGAATAATTAGAATGTAATATCTGATCCATCTTGAAATTCATCTGTTGCCCCCTGGCTCCAAGAATCACCAGAGCAGGTTAAACGAGAAAAATCAAAAGGTTTGTAATTACGAAAATCATAAACCAGAAGTGCATTGAAATCCTCTAATTGATATTTAAATTCGTTTTCCCACCACTCAGGCAGATCAACTGGTGCATCATACTCCAGGAATGAGGATAAATATGCCGGAAGCTGCTCATGAAGACCTCTGAAAGCGTTGCTTTTCTGCGATACGGGCATAACTTCAGGTTGAAAATAGTACTCTAAATAGCGCTGTAATCCGCCATATGCTGTAATCAAAGGGCAGCAAGCAAAGCATGAAAATGGGCTGGAAAGTTTGAGCAGCTTAGCAGATGTAACTTTTCGGCGGGGACCTGCAATAAAAAAATCATAAATTTGTTGTGCCCCTGCAATAAAAACTCCATCATTTTGAACAATCTGATGATTATTGCATCTTACATTGTCACTAACCGAACTGTAGAGCACATAAAGTGGAATAGCATTAACATCAGGTTTTTCAGAGTCTTCCAACAATTTCTCAATCTGTAGCCCATGATTATTAGTACGAGCTATCTCCTGGTAATTGTCCTTGGTTGAAGATACTTTCTTCGCCTGAACGCGAAAGCGCACATAGGTTTGAGGAAATAAAAACCACCACTCCCAATCTGCACCAGTTTCACGACCTTCTTGATGGCGAGTAAAGGCATGGTAGAAAACATTCGGCAATTGGTTAGATACATCAAATAGCAACCAATCAGTAATTGATTCTTCCTTTACCCCAGGCTGCTTAGTGAGCCAGGAACGAATGTATCCAGCCGAATTATAAAGTTTTTTCCGAACCTCTTTCAAGTTCATACGTAATCCCTCTTCTATCACTCAAAGCACTAGATAAGCTAATGAGCATTTAAGTTGCATAAAACCAGGACTGAAGCCCTTACTACAAGCGAATCAGTTTGGAAAAATGAATGACGATTAGCTTACCTGTGCAAAAGTTTTCTAATTTTATTCAAAAAATCGCCTCCAGAATGCCCAGGAAAAGGCTTGTTTTTTATGGGCAGGGTGATTCTACCTTAAAGGATTAGCTCATTAGAGGTCAGTTTCAGGAGCACTCACCAAAATAGCCTACAACCTTTACATAGTACGCCTGAACTACTTTATTCTCAAAAAAGGGGTGCGTTATCAAAAATATCCATTATCAATAACAATATACTGAATATGAAAACTACTAAGAGCATAGTTAAAGCTACTAAAACTTCTTTGGTCAACAACCAAGTCGTAGAGCATGAAGACATTGACGTATTGGCGATGCTGTTGGAGGACAAGAGATCGGCGGAAACCAAACGCGCCTACCAAGGTGATATCCGAATGTTTTTCGAGGTGATGTTTGGGACAGAACCTACGAGAGAAGCAATGAAGGAATTTTTGGGTCTAAGCCAGGGGCAGGCGATCGCACTGGTCATCCGGTACAAAGGTTTGTTAATTAAATCTGGGTTGAAAGAAGCGACCATTAACCGTAGATTAGCTGCCGTCAAATCGCTTGCCAAATATGCCCGTAAAGTCGGTCACTGCAACTACGCCTTAGAAGATGTTTCAGGAGAAAAAACGAAGTCTTACCGAGATACTTCTGGGATTTCTCAGGAGGAGTTCAAGAAGGTTCTTGCATCTGTAGATCGGAACACCCAAAGTGGTAAACGTGACTTCGCAATTCTCCTGCTGTTGTGGACTAATGCCCTGAGAAGAGGCGAAATTTCCAAACTATTGGTAGAAGACTTTGACTATGGCAGTCGGTCGCTTTGGATCTTGGGGAAAGGTAAAGGAACTAGCAAGGAGCGTGTAGAAATTCCGAAAGCGACTGCGGAGGCGATCGCGTGCTGGCTCGCAACCCGTAAACCTTCTACCCTTACTGGTAAGAACACACCTCTGTTTGTAGCTTTAGATTTTTACTATACAGGGCACGGTCTTACTGGCGATATGATTAGCAAGCTGGTACAGCGATATTGCAAGCTAGCCGGGATTACCAAGAAGATGTCAGCCCACCGGATAAGGCATTCGAGCATTACCTCGGCATTGGATGCTACCGACGGCAACATACGCAAAGTCCAAAAATTAAGTCGTCACTCGAAAGTCGAAACAGTCATGATATACGATGACAATCGGAATGAGGCTCAGGGTGAGATTAGCGATCTACTGGCAGATGGTATTTTTTAAGTTCCTCCGTCCCGATGATAGCAGTGCTCGGGGTGAAATAAGCAGTGGTGCAGAAAGTTACGTTAAGGAATTGATCACCAGAAAGAAAAACTGTACCAATTAAAGGTTATGAAATTTCAGAGTCTGAAACCCTTGCTGTACCGTACTCGTTTGATGTACCAAAAAGAGTATAGGTTAATTGGTACATCCAGATTTGCAAAAAATATCAATTTGCATAATGCTTATCCAGTAAGGGTTACAGCCTTAGCGTAACTTTCTGTACGATTGCTCATTTACCCCCTGCTCTTTACGTAGCTGTAGTGTAATTTTTTTAGTAAATTTGAAAACATCCTGGAAAGAAAATACACCATAAAAGAAGGTAACAAATTATTCAGGAGGTTGACTCGAATGCGTTCGTCAATAGTTTTTGCGATCCGTAAATTAGCAGTTTTAGTTTTGATTCTAGTCATTGGAATGACAAGTTTTGCTAGTCCTGCCTCTGCTTCTGAAGGAGAACCCTTTAAAATAGAATTAGCCAAAGAAGCAGCAAAAGCAATCGTTATATTCTTAGCACCTCCAGCAGTGTGTTTGACTGCTGACGCTATAGCAACAACACTTTTCCCACCTGCTGCTGCTCTAGCACCATATTGTGCTACTTTAGCTGTTCCAACAGGTTCTACTGGTGCTGCTATTTCTGGTGCTGCTGGAAGTATAAAAATTGTTCACCAAGCTATGGCTCATTAAAAAATTCTGAGGCTAATCCAGACCTGATTCATCGTCAACATCCACTAAGGTGGTTTGAGCACGTACTGCTGAACAAGCGCGATCGTAAAGGAAGATCTGTTACAGATCAGTGGCGGCAATATTTTTGGGGAGGAGCGGGGAATGAACCTCCACCGCTGCCCCAAAAATACGGTTAAATTAGCAAATTATCTTCTGGATTTTTTGTCTCAGGGGGAATCTCTGCATCTCGCGCATCCCGTATTTCGTAGCCATATTGCTGAACAAGTGCGATCGCTGCATTTAGGTCTTTATCCCAAAGCTCAGCTGCTTTTCTGCTGAGCTTTGAAGCAGAGTCTGCCAAACTGTGAGCGTCAGCCAAAGAATATCGGGTCTTTTCTAGTGGGAGAGCGAGAATTTCAAGGCTTTTTGCAAAAAGTTTGTTTGCGCAATCCCACTCTAATCTTCTGATTTCTTCACGTCGCTCAGCCCATTCAGCCACTTGCTGTTGCGTCTGTTTTTTTTTCGATTCGTCCAAAGCTTGCTGCAAAACAACCTGATTTCGCGCTTTTGCTTGTTCCACTGCCAGGATGAAATTTTCATCTCTTTTGCACCTTTGTAACCAGGATTTTGAGCGCTTCACTTGATTACAAACTTCCACCTCGCTAGCGCCGCCGGCAAGCAATTCTATTGCATTCAACTGTAAAGAATTAAAACTTTTAGTCATAAATGTTAAAAATAATGCTTTAATACGTCAATTTTAGCGCTGATAACGTCAAAATCGCCCGGAAACAGGATAAAAGAAGTAGTTTTAAGTATAAATACTTGAATTCCTACGTATCATGATGTATTATATATGTATACAAAGAAAGCACACGCTTCAATGTGCTTTCAAACTACATAAAGGAATTCGTAAAATGGAATCAATGCTATTTGCAATTATACTATTTTGCATCATTTTAATATCTCTGTGTTGGTTGGCTACCCCAATTAAGGAAGAGATTATTGAAGGTGCGCCAACAACAACAGAAGCGCCTACAGAAGCGCAAGCAACAGAAGAATTGATCACAAAGGAATTAGTAGTAGTAACTGAAGTTGAGCAGTCAACACATTCAACGGAAGTACTACAAGAAGAAGAAAATATAGCTCTTGCGGTAGTAGAGGAATCAGTAACAGAACCCGGAACTCTTGCTGATGAATCTACACTTGACGAGAGTATTGAAGAAGTTCAAAATTTAGCAAAAAATGAGCATCAAAAGATTGATATCTTAGCTTTAAAAGTTTATAAAATAAACAAGAAAAGCTGTGTAAAGGTGACAGATTTACCCGAATGGTTTCAGGTGCCAGATGATATCAAGCTATACAAATCCAAAGAAAAAATGTTCATTAAGTTGCAAGATTTAGAACGACTTCAATAGAAAAAGCCAGCCCCTAAACGCGCGTAGGGCTGGCTTTTTCTTTTAGAATTTTTATAACAGTTTTCAATACTATAATTCTATCACAGCCAGTTAAACTTATCTCCAGAACAAGCAAGCCACTTTCATCTTAAAAGATGAAAGTGGCTTTTTTATTGCCTATTTAGGCAATTTTAATGTTCATGATTGCAGCGAACTCTCGTGCTTCTTCCAAGCAAAAGTTAAGCAATGCTGCTGCTTCCTGGTCTTGCACGTCGGAGATTTTCTCAACATATGCTGACTTTATGGTTTCCCAATCACACCCAACCTCAACAGAGAGAATATCCCACCATCGCACCGGATTTATATCAAAGTATCTTCTCCCAAATTCTCGACGTAGCATGTCAAGCAACCAAGGCTTAGGAGCACCTAGACGACTCTGTTTTAAATATTTTTTGAAAACCTCAATATCAGCTTTGCGCTGCTGTTCATGGGCGTGCTTTCCCCTTCTAAAAATAGCATCTTCATACCAATGTTCGGGGGGCATAAAGTTGAATTTACGATGAAACAAGAAGCTGACTCTTCCAATGTCTCTTTCTTTTTTGTAAGCACGTTGCAATTGAGATCTAAGGTAGGTGCATTGTTCTTTCTGCTCTTCTGATAGTAATTCTCCGAAGGCAACATCGGCGTAAGAGGGGGGATCTAAGCTTTCTTCCTCACCCGAAAACTCATATCCACATTCTGGGCAAATTTTAGCGAACACAGGAACGCTCGCATGACATTGGGGACATTCCTTGGTTGGAGTAAAAGACGGTTTATTCTTGGGGCACAAGCTTATAGGATGACTTTTAGTAATTAACCCCTGGCGCTTGAAATTTTCGCAAAAGTCCAACAGCATAGCGTCACTTTTTCCTTCATGTAGTCGCAGGGCACGTCCGCACATCTGGGTCAAAAGAGGGAGGGACCCAACTGGACGGGCAAGTATCACAGCATCACAGGAGGTTTCATCAAATCCTTCTGTCAAGCAACCAACGCTCGACATCAGTTGTGTTTTTCCGAGCTTGAATCGCTCATAAATTGGATCTCTAGAATCCTCTGGAATCTCACCTACTACTGTTTCTGCGACGATTCCGGCATCGTTAAACTGCTTCGACAAGTCATAAGCTTGCAAAACAGAAGCGCAAAAGGCGATTGGTTTTCGATCTGGACAGTGTTCTAAAAAACGGTTGACTATTTCGGCGTTCAACTTGGCATCACACACTTTTTGCATGGATTTTTCGGTAAAATCGCCGTTAGATCCAAAATCCAACTGTGAAAAATCAGCCAGCCCATTCCAGCCAAAGTGACGTGCCGTCACCAAATGACCCATTCTGATCAATTCTTCTGTTCCAGGCGCTTGGACAACTGCCTGGAAGAATTGGCAAAACCCTTCCTTACTTTTAGATCGCCAGGGCGAACCGCTCAACCCGACAAAGTAACAAGGGGAAAGCGGAAGGATGCCACCGCTATAGGTGTCAAACACTTTTTGAACTATCTTGTAGTAAGCGGTGGTATGACACTCGTCTAGAACTACGAACTTAATGTCTTCTGGTAAATCCCGATTTTGCAGAGTTTGGATCATCGCAATTTGCACTGGTGCATCTGGGGTCTTGGGATAGTCAGCCCAAATGATACCAGCATCTATGCCATACGCGCTTTTTAAAGTGTTAACGGTTTGAAAAGCTAGTTTTGTACGATGAACCAGGAACAAAACACATCGTCCTTTGTTAACAGCATCTGCAATCATTTGCGATGCCATTACGGTCTTACCTGCACCTGTCGGGGCATAAACCAGGATGGATTTTAGTCCCATCTTGAGGAAGCGATACGTATCTGCAATAATTTTTTTTTGATATTTTCTGAGTTTCATAATTTTTAGATAAAAACGACAATGTGGCGACCACCCCTTAGTGACATAAGGGATAAAAATTATCTCTTTTGACTCAAGTTGCGATCGCCGGAATCGAAATTTCTAGCAGTTCTTTGTGCCATTCTTCGGGCAAGAAGATAAGCATGTTACCTAATAACTTTGCTCTGTGGTGCGGGTTCAGTGCTGCCAAAATACAAGAAAATGATTTCCAGCCAAGAGTTGAGGCGATCGCAACCACTTCTTTTACCAGTTCGGTTGGGTCTAGGGTATTTTCTTCCAGTAGTAGGGGTAAGTACGTCTTTGCTGCGAACTGTTCGTCTTCGGTTAATGGCTCAGCCAAAGTGTTAACAGTCCTATATAGAGAACTTAATAGGGAAATTAACACTTTTCGGAAGCTGGCAAACCCACCAGCGACTTCATTGGCAATCTGAGATATCCTGCTCCTGTTGCAACCAACTATTTTGGCGATCGCACCAGTGGTAATTTTTTGCTTTGTTTCTTCTAAGGTTTTGAAGGCTTGCAGGATTGACCAGTTCATCCGCTCACCGGTGCTACCAGCTTCTGGAGTAATTTTAAATGCTGGAATTATTTCAAATTCGGCATCAGGGAATCTTTCCTTTAGATAAGATAGATCCGCATCGCTGGCAATGTACCAGTATAATCGCTCATCCAATCTTCTTGTGCTTCTGAGACGCCATCCTCCTTGCTGCATCTCATTTTCTACAAACTCCTGAACGAAAGCATCAAAAGCAGGATTACCTTTTGCAGGATTGCAATCGCCTGTCATCGTCGTGTACAGCATTTGGAGGTGACCGATGTTCTGAAACGGCGTCCCTATCGTCAGTAAAGCTGTTTTCTCCTTGTATCTGTTACTGCCACGGTTGTCGTGATGCCAGTAACCAGCTTCTGATTCTTCCCCTGGATCTAATGCTTTCTTATGGTCGATAATCCCTACGTTGTTGCAACCGTATTTTTCTTTGATAGCTGCACCCACAGCTGCAACTCGCTGCTTTGCGGTTTCACTGCGATCGCTCCCTAATAACCCCATCCCTGTGATTTGGATGATTTTAAGGTTCTTATAAGATTTTGTTTTTTGTCGGATAACAACAATCTCACTTGGATCACACTCAAGCTTCTTAGCCAGAGATTCTCTGGTTTCCGTTCCATCAAGAACTAGGGTAAAATCTGCTTGCTTTAGTTGGTCACGATGACGGTTGTTTTTTGTGTAGATGGTTAGGTTTCCGTATGCGATGCGGAAGGACCCGTCCTGTTGGTCTAACAAAATGTCTAAAACTGGGACAATGCAATTACTTGGTAGGTTCGCGATCGCATCTCGGTTATTTTTATCTGCTTCCTTTTGCATCGCCTTACGAGCGAATTTTAAAGCAGCAGCACTCCCTTTTCGGTCTTGGGGCGACATTCTATCTAAGGTTACGCTATCAGCTTCTTTTAACAAGTTCTCCAAATTTGGGGAGAACTTACGAACAATTTCTAAAGCCTCCTTAGCATGATCGTTGAGTAGATCACCGAGTTTTTCTCTAATCATCGCCTCCGTCCAGCCGAAACGGCTTTCTGATGTAATATTTTCTTCTCCGCTTAAGACTTGGCGTAGAGTAAAGATGATTGGTTCTAAAGTTGCCAGCGCTTCTGGCAATCCTGTAATCCACTGCTGTGTTTCTGTAATTTGATTTTCAATCTCAGCCTGTTGATCCAATAGGTCAGCAATTTGTCCCTTTAAAATAAGAACTTCTACTTCTAAATCTCGGATTATTTTGAGATTTGGGTCAATAGTGTTGAAGCCAGGAATGGACAAACTTCCCTGGATGTGAGTTGCGGTAATTTGGGATTCTAGTTCAAAAACTGCTGTCTGCCTTTGGTCAATCTCGTTCCCAATCTGGTCTTTCTCAGTATTTAATTCTGCGGTAAGGGACCAGCTTTTATGGATTTGGCTTTGTAAGTACATCCAAGCCGTGTCAAAATCTTTTAAGTCTGCTTCTGTCTGATCATGTATTTTGAATTGTGTCATCTCGTCCACGACGATTGCCACGCGGTGCAGCTCTATTTTCCCCTGCAACAATAATGCAAGCTCCTCTTTTACAACCTGCATTTTGGCAACGTCAGGCAGAGAATCTAGTGATCCTCGAATTTTCTTACCAGACAATGCATTTCTACGGTCTTGGAGGAATGTACTACCTGCAACTTTAGGCAAATTTCCAATACCAGCGCAAGAAAGGTAGTTTGAGCAAGCAGAGCGGCAGATGGGATTGTGACTACCTGACAACGAGGTTTCTCCGTGGTAACCTTTCCCAGCGTAATTGGTGAATTTACCAGCGTGGAAACAATTTCCCCCTATATTTGGAGTTTCTCCCCTGCGTGGATGACGAATATAATCATTGCCCAGCGGCGTTTTTTTGTCACTCTCCGCTACCATGCCATCATTCCGTACTGGCAGATCGATATAGTTTACTTCAATT
>JAESFI010000185.1_pt1 | contig 23264 bp, 17 predicted proteins | sample 9269361 | NCBI WGS metagenome assembly JAESFI01 (sample SAMN14504119, study PRJNA617095) | algae metagenome | isolation source: Brasilonema angustatum HA4187-MV1 and co-occurring heterotrophs from moss... | place: USA: Manoa Valley, Honolulu, Hawaii | collected 2009-07-20 | reverse complement strand
TGTCTTACCATGTTTGTCTCTGTGTTTAACCTGTTCATGAACATGTTTATCTTTAGGTATTGAACATGGTAAGACAGGAGTAGAGAACATGATAACATAGAAACTAATTTATAAGTTAAAAGTCCCGTCAGCCCTTCCAGAATGGGCAGGAAGGCAAGTCTAGTTATCATCTCATTACCTTCTATCGTTTCAGCCTTCTATCGCTCGCTACGTTCATGTTTGTCACAACATGTATATGAACAGGTTCATGTTTGTAATAACATGTTGTCTGAATAAGTCGCCCGAAGGGCGATCGTACCCGAGACAATTTCTATTTGTGATGAACATGTTATATCTAAAATGTGAACAAGTCGCCCGGAGGGCGATCGCGCCCGAGACATCCCGCGCGTTACCTACCCCGGAAATTCCAAAACCCAAAATCTTATCGCGGGTTCGCTAATTCCTTCACCTTTTCTAAATAATCCTCCAAGCCAAACAAAAAAACCTTTTTTGACAAGTGCCAGCGCTAAAGGATAAACCCATCCTTTTCTTTGACAACCAGGCTTCCTGCCCATCCTGGGCGGGGTAGGGGGAGTTATTCGGACGCTGCAACTACCAGGCATTGTAATGCGATCAGGATGACTTTTTGCACTACAGACACGACGCTATACTACACTAAGGTTTTTAGACTAGCATGCTAGCATTTAACTCATCTCAAAACCTTATTCTTTCGTTGTGCCGCCGTCCGACCATCGTGAGCAGAACTCCGAACATTTCGGAACTATAAAAAAATCTTTTGCGATCGCGTGAGAATTTCGAGATTCTCCTTATCAATGAAATTCGGGATATCTCTCGTACTGGCAAATTTGCAAACTAACTTTTGTCCCATCTCACCCACGTTGAATACCGCCCTCCACTCCGATCAGGCGTCGCTCGCTCACGCTCGCGCCACTGACAACTCACCTGCGGTTCGTGCCAGTGGTAAGAGTACGCCCTCTCTCCGATCAGGCGTCGCTCGCTCACGCTCGCGCCACTGGTAGCTCACCTACGGTTCGTACCAGTGGTAAGAGTACGCCCTCTCTCCGATCAGGCGTCGCTCGCTCACGCTCGCATCAAAACTCATTCTCATCCATTCTCAATAAAACAATGTGGTTTTTTAGAGTCATGGCGTGTGAACCTATATCCCCCAGATTGTCGATTCACACGCCAAAAATGGCTGTAATTATTGTGGTTATAAGATTTTTTTGGTGCTAAAGTCCCAAAGCAATTTGACTTTAGCACCAAATTACTCAATCTATTCTTGAGAATATCATCAATAATTTTTAAGTGTCCGTCACTTGGCAAAGCAAAATCCTTTACAACCGCAGTATTAATAAATATGCGTAACTATTCAAATTCTTGTAATTTTCTACATATACGCAGTATTAATAAATGTGCGTAATTGATCAAATTCTTCATTTTCTTGTATATACGTAGTCATATAAAATCTAAATGACTAATTCAATTTTGAAAGTTTTTCTACAACCGTAGTATTATAAAGAGATAGTAATACAAATGTACTTATGACCCAACTGTCTACTATCAAAAAGCAGCTACTTGCTATGAAGTATGTCGATCAACTAAGTGAATTAATACGGGCTTATCAATATGGGTCGAGTGAACGTGTTTTCAATTTGCTTGAGAGTAGTGATTTCGACGATATCAAAAACAGTGATAAGGAATTGTTGGTAGCACTAGCCCAAGATTTTGCAGCTATCTATCAACTGATGGGATACACGCAAACTCCACCGATTCAAGAACTAGTTGATATCAATTAAAATTCCCCCACTACCACAAGAGGACGGGGGAGACAAACGTTATTTACAGTAGCTTGTATTGAACTAAAAACAATACAAGTTTTTACTATCAATTATTCAATTTTCACTTTTTTAACTTTTGATTTTTCAATAGGTTTAGATTTCTGTTTGACTCCTGTTTTAGGTATTGGTTTTTGTTTAGTTTCTGTTTGAAATTCAGAGTTTTGTTTGTAGTGTTATAAGCGGCAAAAATTTTTTACCTAGGCTTAATTTTGAGAGCGATATTTTGAACCATCAGGCATAATTGCACCTTCTAGAAAAGCACCCCTGAGTTCAGCATCGCTCACTTTAGCATTTTTGAGATTGGCACTACCTAAATAAGCCCCTTGCAAATTAGCACCACTCAAACTTGCATTTTTCAAATTAGTACCACTTAAGTTGGCATGACTCAAATCTGCACAAATTAAATTAGCATCATTCAGCTTGGCACTATTGAGATTAGCTCGACTCAAGCGAGCAAAACCGAGTTTTGCATGACTCAAATTAACACCACTAAGTTTAGCCTCACAGAGATTAGCATTATCTAAATTGGCAGAGTGGAGATTAGCATTAGTTAAATCACTTGTCATTAAATTAGCATTACTCAAATTAGCATGGAAGAGATTAATATCTACTAACATCGCACCAGAAGCATCTAGTCCTCTGAGGGAAACACCATCTTCATTCAAATTTTGAAGTGCGAAAATTCTGGCATAGCTAACTTTCACCCCATGTGCAGCATCAACTGTACCCCAAGCTTGGCAGTGAAATTGTTTGCGGCGATCTGGAATTTCTTTAATGAATAGAACTAGCGCCACTACCAAACTGATAGTGTCAGCCGCACCCAATACCTCTTCCAACACGAAATTTTCATCAACAATTACAACAACTACCGCAAAAAGAGTTGCTGAAACTATAGCGATAAACCATGTTGGAGCTATCCAGAAAGCATCAATAAGTTTATGAGGAATTTGCTTGAGTTGACTTAATGACAGTTCTAATGTTTTGGTTTGAAATTGCCAAGTTGCAGGTTGTTCAGATGGGACAGGTTTTGCTAAAGTTGTAGGTTTCTCTACAACTTTAGGCGTAGATTCTTCCCCCGCACCTTTTAACATCAATGCAGTAATAGCTGTAAAAGCATCTAACCAAGCTTTTTTGACTTCAGGAGTCCAATGTTGTTGGAGATACTGCTCAAATGTCACCAGTAGGGCTTCCCTCACTGGTTTATAATATTTTGGAATGACTCCATAGCCAATGTGTCTAGCCCCTAGAGCTTTCAGAACAGGTTCTAAAGCTTCTGGCTTGCGGATATTTTCTACTATCAAAACCAGAGAATTTAACAATTTTTTCTCTTGGCTTTTTATATCTGTTTTAGTAAACAGTGGTTTTAGTTCTGGGTTAGCCTTAAAAAGGTTTTCGTAAAAGCTGGCTGCAAATTCATCGGCGTGGAGTTTAACTTTTTCAAAACTTTGCTCTAAAACTTCAATGTTTAAAGTCATACTTTTCAATCTGCTTACCCTACTGTGTTTGCTTTGCCTTGCAAATTATATTGTTACTGGGGATGCAGCAGCAGAGACAACGTTAAGATTCGCAACCAACCCATAGGTTGATACATACTCTTCTAACTCTTGCAAATCAACCGTCCCACTTTTATCGGAGTCAAGAGTGGCAAAAAGATAATCAGTTACGTATCTCCTGACATCATCAGAGCTACGTTCGCCTGTAGTCATATCTTCTATTCGCCCTAAAAGCTCCATAATCTCGTCTTTATCGAGTGCATTGCTTTTATCTGTATCCAATTGATGGAAAAGTTTTCTCACATCTTCTGTTGCCATTCTCGAAGAACGCAGTGTTTCTCGCAATAATTCATTACCAAATGAATTCATAAACAAGATCTGCTCAACGAGTGGTATGCAGAAGAACCCCAATGCTGCCCAAAAAATTGCATAACTTACGGCGTAAGGATTTGCAGTTGAACTAACTCCCAGGAATAAAGCAGCCCAAAGGAAAAAGTTTGGATTAACAAGCAGGATATAAGCATCTTGAGCTTCTGCCTTAATCAGCTTACCTTTTGTAAACACTGAAGTTAATACAGCAAAAACGCGGATGAAGATAAAGACTAATGTTGCCACTGCTAGTTGTTGCAGACAAGCAAGGGAGCGGTTCGCATCTGTGGAGTTAAATAAGTCCGAGATGAATGTTGATGGAGTAAATTGAAAGCCTGTTGCTAAAGCCATAAATGCGACAGCCAGTACTCCAATAAATTTCCAGTTCTTACTGTGGTGATTTGATTCAACAGGAGATTTGTCACGCCAAAACTGGGCTATCGCTCCCGGTATTGCCAAACCAACAATTAGAATCACACCGAAAAATATCAGGCTTGAGGTGTTAATTGGTAATTGTTTTGCTAAGCCAAATGTAACAATCAGTGCAACAGGAGCGATGATTGATAACGTCCTTGATAAGATAGCCGAGGGATAAAGATTACCGCCCCAGAGTACCGATAAAACTGGGGAAGTAAGAGCGGGTGGAACCATCCAAAAAAGCACCCACATAACTTTGTACAAATCGCCGGGGCTTTGATACAAGATTCCAGAAAATATTAAAAGTAGCCCAACTACCCATCTGACCAACATCCAGGCGTAGACTATATACTTCACAGTTGAAGTTACTTTACGTTTACTCGCTGCAAAGTCAATGTCGAGGTAGGTATAAAACGTTGAAGCCGCCAGACAGACAACGATTATCCCTCGAAATAGTTCTGAGGGAATTCCTCCGGCGGAGGCACTTACTGCCCTAACCAAGCATCCCAATAAGAAAGCAGCCGCATAAAGTAAAATTGCCCACATAATTGACAGATCGTTGATCTGTTTACGCATCGAAGCTGCACCGCCAGATTCCTTGCCGCGAAACTTGACTAGCTCCTCACCACTGAGAGCTTTACCATTAGGGAGTTTCAGATGTTTATAATCAGTTGGTGGTAAATCACTTAAATAAAGTGCGAGAGGCTCCAATACATATTGGTGACACACCACCAGAACAGTTTCGCCCCGTTTCAAGTGCGGTACAACCCGCTCCTCATAGAAAGAAGCAGCGCGTCCGTAAACTTGTGCAATCTTCTCGCCAGCCGGAGGGGCTTCGTTATGGGAATGCAACATTTCCTCGAAACCTTCGTAACCTAAAGCAAGACGCAGTAGATTTAGGTTACGTCCCGCAAAAATGCCAAAGGATTTCTCGCTTATTCGATGGTCGATCTCAACAGGGATATCGGGGGACTTCAGCGCTTGACTTTCTGCAAGGGCGATTTCACAAGTTTGCCGAGCACGTCTCATGTGAGAGACATATACTGCATCAAATTTTACACCTTTTTTCTTAATGTCAACACCTGCACGACGTGCCTGCAACCTACCAAATGCGGTCAGATCAACATCCAGTACCCCAGCAAAAATATTACGTTCGTTACTGGTACTTTCACCATGTCGAATAAAGTAGGCACGTCCAGGATAATCATCCTTTTCTGCAACAGATTCGCTAGTATTATTAGTTTTAATCACGATTATTAATAGTTTGAATTCAGACTATGTAAAAGTAAGATAATACTAAGTTACAAATTTAGCAAGGACTTGTTCAGTGAATTTTTTTACAAGTTTATTAAAGATTTAATGAGTTTTAAAAAGTTTACTGTCAATACGTAAGTCCCAGTTTCTTCCATCAAGTCCGTCGAACCCCGTATTAACCCTGTTTTATCAACCAGCCACTGTTATTTCACTATTAATATAGTTTCGACCTATCAACAAAGCCATTTCAAGTGAATCCATTAAATCGTTTGAATCCATCACATTGTAATCAGTAATTTGTTGAATAAGCTTATCTGTGTGTGACTTTCCATCATCTGACGTTACCCGATTAAAGTAGACTTTACCGCGTTCAAATAACAGTGAATGACCCATAATTCGGTCTATCTTCTCACCACGACCACATGATTTTATTGGCTCGATTTGTAAGTGTTTGAACTTTTCCTCTGACTCTGTAGTCCCTTCTAGTTCTTGTAAATAATCTAACAAATCACCCTGAAAATCCATTGCGTACCGATTGTCATCTACAGCGAGAATAGGAGCGTTAGTACACATATCGGCGCGTCGTGAATACATCTCGTAAAGTAAGTCGATTTTCTTCATGTTGCCTAACAATCGCTCTTGATAGGCATCGGTGATGTAAAGCTTGTCTTGTGAAATTCCAATTAACACAAACGCTGTATAGTCACCCGTGGTAGATGAAGCCAGGTCAAGACCAACGATCAGGCGTTCAAATTTTTGCGGTAGCCAAGCTTCACGGATCAGATGTGATCGAATTCCCTGAAAAGATACTTCAGGTATTTGGTTCTGTCTTTGCAGTAAAAAACTTTCTAAATCTTCTTCTCTTTCTTGCTGTAACGTCGCCAAACTTAATCCTGGCGCTTCTACTGTCTCTGGCTCCCAAAAGCTTTTCTCTTGTCCAAACTCATCTTTTATGATCGCAGACTGCGTGATTACTCTCCATTGTGGCGGTATAAAGATACGTGTATAAACATCGTACTTTGCCATTCGAGTTCCAAGGCAGATAGTGCGACTTCCATCGAACTTGACAAACCTTACAATCTGGTTCCAGTTCTCCGTTAGCTTTTCTTGTATACCTTTATTCCTACCTTCACTAGGAGATTTAACCACGTCGTCAGCAATGATTAAATGGGCACGCTTGCCGTTCACGCTTCCTTTTAATCCGCTACAAGCCAGTGTGTACGGTTCCTCTATGACCGAGACACCAGCGTGAGTAAAGTCAATAGCCCACTCCCTCTCTCCCCATTTATTCTTAGACGGTTGTATTTTTGGAAACACTTCCTGGTAGGGCTTCGACTCAAGAATTGCTTTTATCTGCCTGCTCTTGCTCGCAGCAACTTCAATCGTATAGCTGATGTATAAAATTTTTAGCGATAATCCTAGGTTGATGTGAAATCCGATATTGTAAGCTACCCACTGTAAAAGTACTGACGACTTGGCACTGTTTCGCGGCGCAAGTATACAAGTATCCTCACCTGCTATCCCATGTAAGTATTTGTTTGAGTCTCCTGTATTCAATGCATCTATCCATTCCAACATATGTGAATAGGTTTTATGACCACACACATACTCTCTGAACTTGATAAAATCCGTTGCTGCCTGCTTAGCCTCTAACGATTGAGTTCGTCCTTTAGCTCTAAGTAGTTCCGTGTTCTTCGCTACTTTCTCCTGTTGCTTCGGGGTCAAGAGGCTGATCGGAAACTGGATCATCTTGTTCATTCTCGCTTAGTTGTGAAATCGAATAACCAGCACTTTGGATCAATGCGAAAGCTTGACTAAGGGTTAACAAATCGCCTTTACCCTGACTTAGCATTTTAAGTTCTCCATTAATATGTCGTTCTAGCGCCAAGCTGAGGGTATGAATACTCCTGTTACTACCATCATTAGCCAGTTCGTCAAGAAGTTTTTGCTCTATTGCAATTTGTGCATTCTGATGCTTCTTTCTTGCTTTACAAGAAGTTTCATTATAATCTTTTACCCAATCTTGAAGGCTCCCACTATATCCGATCACTGTAGGTTCTCTCGTGTGTGGTGACGATTGGGGAGGTAGGACTTCAGCTTTCACAACGGGTGATGATTTGGATTCCCTTTTAGGTTTAGGTTTTTCTCCACCGCGCCATTCTGCAAACCAGCGTTGAACAGTCCGAAGGGTCAGTCCTAGAGTTCTGGCAATTTCGGTCGCACCTTGCCCACTTAGAAACATCAGTCTAGCTTCTTGTTTTTCCTCAGGTGATGGCATACGGGATGTCACACGACATACGACATCCCTATTGTGTCATAACTGCTTCAAATAGTCCTTTTCAAGAGTTTCCAAAATCATCTCAACATTCATATCAGTCTTGTTTCGGTAACGGTTGTTGTAATATTCATCCATCCCGTGTTTATCCCGATGAGATATAGCTTCATCACTGTGTGCTTCAAGCCACTTAGTAACAGCTTGCCCGTTAACTCCAGTTAGTTCGCGAAGTACTTTGTTAGTTGGGTTGATTTTGTACTCTGGTGTGTTGTCGTTGTACGCGATCACTGCTTGCCAAGCACGGTTGAGTTTTTCTTCCGCACTCCCTGTTTTTCTGGTATTTGATAGGCGTTCATAATCCATCTCAGTCACTTCCATTTGAGGTAAGCGAGGGCGATTGATCCGTTCTTCAAGTTCTGTAATTTTTTGGTCTTTTTCCGCGATCACAATATCTTTTTCAGCTATCTGTGCATTGAGTTGAGCAATGATGGTTTCTAATTCTGTAATACGTGCCATATCTTCAGTTTCCTCAATTTTTGCAGTCATCTCATGTTCAATAGTTAGAAAGGGAATCTCGGTCGAATCGGGTTCATAGTCATCATAGTGAAGGGTAGAAGCTGAGGTTTCCCCGTGGTAGCTTACTTTTTCACCTTTGAACTCTGGGATAATATGACCTGCAAGCACACCACCATAAGTAATTTTGGCTTTACTAGTAACGTTTGGGTAATCTCTGAGAGTCAAAATTTTGGTGGTACAAGCTCTTAAAAGGATATTTTTTCTGTTGTGACCTTCATCGATTTTTGGTAGGAAGCCGAAATAAAATTCAGTGACTTTGCGAAGTTCATATCCTGCTTGTTCTTCGATTTTTTTCCAACCGCTTTCCTTATCCCATCCAAGGTCTAGAAGCTTCTGAAATTTAACTTGATAACCCTTGATTTCCGGCAACGACCGAAAGTATTCAACACGAGTTACAAAGTCGCTAGCAGGCACTAAGAGGGGTGTGTAGGTGATGACTTCTTTCTCACGTTTCTTGGCAAGTCCGATCACCTTTACACCATATTCAGGATTCTTGATATAGGTCGGAATCCAGTCTGAAACTTCAAATTCACTTAGCATGACAATCTCGGACGGGCGACGCCCACTGGCAGCTATCAAGCCTACTGCGAGTTCATAGGGGTCGTTACTGTTGAGTAACTGGAGTGTGGTTTTCAGGTACAGATCCAAATTGAAAACCTTGTTTGGTGCGTCCAGTGCGTCCGCTAACTCATCTTGACTAGCAGTCTTGACTTGCCGTTCTTGCCTCCGTTCTTTGATATCTTCATTGGCTTCTTTCCAAGAGATATCAGCTAGTCCTGTGAACTTGAAAAATAGGTGACGTTGAATAAACTCACTCTTACCCTCTGCCTTGAAAGCAAAGAATAGATGGGCGGTGTCTGGTGTGGGTTGTAAGGTCTTGAAGAGTTTGGAATAAGAAGCGAGTTTGTTAGACCGGGATTTTGGTTGTAGACCATCTAGCTTGAGTGTTTTAACTAGTTCTGTACAAGCTTGCTCAACTTCCTGCACGTCGGTCATCTGAGACACTTTCTCGAAAAATACCACAGGTTCAGCTTTTTCCTCTTGAACAGGTTCATTTACTGACTTTAACACCTGTAACAGTTTTTCTTGTAACTCAGATTTAGGGGTACGGCTATACCCTTTAATTCCCACTTTTTTAGCTAATACGTCAAGTTCTTTTTTGGTTCCGAGTTCGATTTGGTCTTTAGTTGAGTTCATCGTTTTATTGAACATGTTAAACTACAAATATAATATAACATAATACTCTAAGTTGAACAGGTTCATACATATTATTGTTTAACCTGTTTTTTCCGAAACATCATAGATAAAGTTCTATGGTTGGTAGTTGACAAAATTCTTCCTTCAAAAATTTGGTAACCCAGTTACTTTTTCTCTCCGTAAAGCAAAAAAGCGCATATTACATCCCTAGAAGAGCTATTCCGTAGTGTGATGTTCGGGCAAGTGGCGCTACTGCTTAACAGGTGCGGTTTATAGCTGTGGGGTAGTCAAAGATTTGACCGTAGTCTTTATCAAAGATTCTTTCCATCCCCCCCACGTTTTATCAATGATGCTTGCTCCGCTCAATCCCTTGCTGTATAGGGGTTGTAGTGCTTTCTCTTGCCGTGTAGCCGATCAGCAGTCCTACACCCAGCAATGCCACTAGACCACCAGCTATGACCCTAGGAGAGATGGAGTAATTCCGCTTGGAGTCGTAGCGACTGAACATCCATAGAACCATTGCATATTGATGAGGATAGAGATCGTGCCATTCTCTCGACTTAATCAGTTTGACGTTTCTATGTTTAAACTGCTTGTGTAATGTGTCCTCAATAGCAGCCATATCCGCCACATAAATTGCTCGGACTACTTTGTAATTACAGCACGGTTGGCTTGAGTGCAATGTGTCTAGACGATTTTCTACACTGCGAGTAAGACCAATCTTGCAGCGGCGCAAGTAAACACCCGGAATGTATCCGTGATAACCTTCTGCTTCGAGCAAATATATCCATCCGGGTACATTATCGTTCCGTTGTTGCCATGTCATAATGCAAAGATTCCTGATAATTTACATGGAGTCGAGTTTTTAAGACACTGGAAGGTATCAACCTCCCAGTGCTTTTGCTTTTATTCGTTATCTGTAGCGGATTCTAGCCACTTCAAACCAGCTAGGTTCACATCTTGCGGATTATCTAAGATGACAATGTTTGCGTTATCAACTTCATTCTTGAGGTAACGGATAATCCAATCGCTCACCACACCGATCGCAAACCCGCCACCTGTGCAGTACAAGTGTTCTCCTTTAGCTAATCTCTGGGATATGGTGTCAAACAGCTTTTGTATTGCATAATTGCCGCTAACCCATTCACTCATCGCACCTTCTACCTCACCCGCAATATCTTTTACCTTGCCGCTACTGCGTAGGGGCACACGCCACTCTCCGATCTCTGTAAGCGCTGAAAGTTCAAGTGCTTCTTGGATATCTGAGTTTTCAGCTTGGATTGCTCCCCGGTCAGTCCTAGTAAGACTTTTAAAGATTCGATTAATGATGGAAGTCATACCGCCACCGCTCACGGGAGTCTTGCCAATGGTCGAGATCTCATCACCATCCCAGTTGTAAGTAGTAAAAGTGATTGTTCCACCTCCAAGGTCGAGCAAGTGGAAGTGCTCCTGATCGCAGAGGTTTACAACTTCCAAAGCGCTTCCTTCACCCTCATCTATGAATTGGCAAGCTTTGACCGTAACCTTAAATTCAATGTCCTCCCAAGTAAAATCTGAAATCTGCTTTAGCATCCGGTCTAACTCTTTCCGTTGTGGACTAGATAAGGTAACGACTCTAAGCCAAAGGTTAATCTGTACTGGTTGGGTCTTTCGGCGTCTACCTTCGATTGCTGACTTAAGAACCTTGCGGTAGTGGGTGATAGCTCCCAAAATCCAAACATCCAAGTGAGTAAGCTTATTGTCTTGACTGGACACAATAAGCGTTCCGTTAACGCGGTCTATTGCAGCGCCCACAACATAGTTTCGCTTTCTGTAACCAAAGCAGCCATCATTGCGTAGTGGTACTTCCCCTTTGATTTCTTTGGCTTCAGCATTGAAAGATTTATAGGTTCCGTTAAGCCTGCACTTAATCCGTTTAGCCCCTGCATCAATGTCTAGCTGAAAGTCGATAGCTTTGTTGTGTTGAGCGTGTTTCTTCTTTTTTGCGATCTCAGGTAAATGAATGTTTGTATCTTTTGTCACGGTAGTTTCAGTGTTATTGCTTGTCGGTTGGCTATCGAAATCTTTGGAATACATCTCTAAGTGTCCTCAAAATAATTGATACATTATCGATCTAAGGGCGGTACCTCATCGGTAATTTGCCCTTTACTGCAACTCACTTTCTTCTATTGCAATTGAACTGTTAAGCTAAAACTGAATATTTAGTATTAGTAATTAGCTCATTTTTTCTCATCCTGTTTTTATATGTTTGATTTTCAACTAATAAGAATCGTGTGATATCACCCGAAATCACCCGCTACCCCCTATAGGGAAATCACCAGGTGATATCACCAACGCAAAATCAATACTTTCAGCCGTTCATCACACGACCATCACACGCTTATCACCCGTCACACGTGTGATATCACACGACTCAAAAATAGTTATCACACGGGTATTTTTTCAGAATTACTGTTAGTTAATCAAGTGTTTAGCTGTAAATTTGTGTCCACATTCTTTACATAAGTACTTTTGTACTGGTGTTTTGGCTTGCGTCATTCCGTTGTTTACAACATTGTCAGATTCGCATTCTGGACATTTGACCGACAGGAGCGCGTCACCACTCAACACTTTTTCTTGAATTGGTTCGATGACACTGGTGATTAGCTCTTGAGGGTTACTGCTACCATCACCCATGATCTCGTAGTAGTCGTAAGTGTCGAAGTCAGGAAGCTGGATAAACTTTGGTAGACCAGTCAAGGGAACAGCTAAAGCAAAACGGTAAGCACCTGGGTCAGTGAAGATATCAAGACCTAACTCTTCATTCTTGCGATCGCAGAACTCTTGAATTTTGCGATACTGTTCTAGGAGTTTGGTTTTATCTTCCGGTGTCACTGTTTTAGCTTTATCTAACCAAATACCCGCGTTAGCTCCAATGTGCAGTTGAACCGCGTTATTCCAGTCGCTCCAAGACATTCCAGAAATGGTAGAAGCGTCACAGGCTTGACCAATGTAGATTGCACCAATGTTTTGATGACTGGCTTGCTTGAGTGAATACGTCACCTTGTCCCTAAAGTAGTAGTAGCCGTTGTTCTCCCTTTCTTGAGCAATGGTAGAATCAACCTCATCAAAGATGAACAGTACAAAGCGATGATTAGCTTTTGACTTGGAGCGTTGATCCAATAGGTCACAAAGCGCCTCCATTCCTGCCACATTGTCAGCATGGGTAGTGCCTGTTTTTGGCATGTCCCAATAGTCTTTTTTACTTCCGTCTTGAGGGTCATACAACCTAATCTCACCCTGTCCCTTGCGAGATCTCATGATGGCTAAGGCTAGGTTTTTAGCTGTGGGTGACTTGCCACCTGTAGACCCAGCGGTAATTCTGACTCTTTCCCAGTTCTTGACGTAAGACTCGAACTTCTCAACTGGAATCCAGATTTTATCAATGTCTCCCTTGGCTTGCTCTTTCTTAATTGCTTTCTTTGTGGTGACAATCAAAGTGATTGAGCAGTTTTGATAGTTAAATTCAAACTTTGGTAATGTGCCAGGGAATGCGCCACACTCAGAAGCTAGTAACTCACGTGTATTACCTGGGAATAATTCTGTATCTGTAACCCCTGGATTTTTACGAATTGCATAAGTGATTGTGTAACCTGTCTCGCTTTCATCCCATGTAATGAAGTCGAGCTTATAGCCAAGACGGTTGTAATAGTGTAGCGATACAGTATTAGCTACCTCTGCAATATAATAATCACCTGTTGCTAACAGTGGTTTCTGTAATTCCTCATTCTGTTTGGTCAAATCGTCAATGACTAAGTTTCTTTGCTCAAGTAGGTCTAAGAGTTGAGAGTGAATGCTGTTGTTGTTCAGGAGTAGGGCTTCATATTTTTCAGTGATCCGTTCGTCTACTTCATCCATTGCACCTCTGATTCTTGCTCTAGCATCTTCTTTGGGTATGGATGCTTGTAGAGAAGTTTTCAACGACTGTGATTCACTCTTAAAGTTCTTGACCTGTGCATCTTTCCAGCGAGTTTTGACATTCAAGAATTTATTGTCAAACTCGAAAATATAATCAAGAATTTCTTTAAAATCAGTAAGGTTAAGTTTCTTGATTTCCACCATTGCGTCAGTCAAATCTTGCTTGAGTGAGGCAATATCTCTTAAGCGTTTATCGAATGAGATCCTGATCTCATCGCTAACGTCTGCTTTTTCAAGTGCTTTCTGGATTGCGTCTAAATTGTTGTACCTCAGCGAGAAAAAGGTAACTGTGTGTTTTTTACAATCTTCAAGAAAGTCTTCAATTCTTGTGTCTTTGGCGTCTACAACGTCCTGCAAAGCTTTGATTTTGATGTCTTTGGCAGAAATAGCTTTTAAGTACTCTTCAGCCTTAACGTTCAATTTTTCCTGCAATTCAGATATCTGCTTAAGGTTGGTTTCTTTGTCTACCTCAAGAACTTTAATTCTGCTCTTGAGTTCATCAATCTGTAACTTAAGTCCTGCAAGTTCCCGATCCTTAAGTTTAGAGTTGTCGTCTAATTTCTGCTTAAATTCGCGCTCAAAGTCGCTGTTTTTCTCGTTGTAAGCAATCCCAAGTCCGAGAGCAGTTAAGGCTGTTGTAGCGCCTCCTATGCCAATTGTGCCTGCAATTTTCTGGGTAAGTCCTTGAGTATGGAAACTTTGGACAAGACCAACCGCGCCTAGTAGTGTTGATCCAAGAACTAAGCCAAAATATACATGCTTAAACATATGTTAATATCTCCTTAATTTGTAATATGTAGTTTTGAGGGTGTACTACCTTGTACACCCTTGCTTTGCTGTGAGTAAAGTACTTTAGCCGTTAAAAACCAGCAGTAAACTTGGCTTCCGTCTCTTGCTTAATGCGTTCTTTCTCGTATTGCACCGATTGAATTTCGTAGCCTTGCTTCTCGATATCCTCACGCATTTTGGCTATTTTAAGGATCTCAGACTCCCTGATCAGTTCAGTCTGGTTTTGGGTTCCTTCTGTCCTTATCTGTTGCTGTACTAGCAATTCTCGGTCTTGCTCAAGCTTGGATAGTTCAGTGTCACGACTGACAACCGCGCGGTGATAAGTGACGGCTTTTTTCTCGTTGTTGACATCCAGGGTCTTACCATCAATTAGCATCCCGATAAGCTTTTTCTGCTCATTGTCCAGCGTGGTCAAGTCTTGTTTGAGCTTGGTATTGTTTATTGCTACGCCAACAAAATTACGTTGTCTGGCTATAACGATATTTCGCTGTGTGGCGGTTCCAGAGTCCATCTGAGGTATAGACTCATCAATGTCAGCGCTTGCTCTAGCCAAGATTTCAGAGGTGTTTACTTTCCCGTCGGTTAGTGCTGATGGGTTCCTATCCTGATCAGTTCCTTGTACTGTTTGGGCAATTTTTGAGGTATACCGTTGAACCGTGGATACTGCGTTAGCACCTTTCTCTATGGCAGAGGTGACACCGTTGCCTATCTCTTGAAGCTTTTCTACAACACTTTGGGGTGTGGGTTGTGCTGTTGACTCTGTAGGGGCTTCTAAAACGGCTTCAGCGGTTGTTTCAGCTATGGGTGTAGTAGTTTCACCTGTTACGCGCTTAGACCCTGTTAAACCGCCTTTTTTGCCGCGATTAGACTTTTCTAGACTAGCGCCTGTTACTGTACCTGTTTTGCGTGCTGGCATGGGATAATTACCTTATATAGTTGTTTTCTTCTTGAACACCTGATGTGTTTGAGGGCGTCGCTTGTTTGTAAGTGGCGCTTTCGATTTCTCGGAAAGCTTCGAGATCTCGGAGGTCAATGTAAATAGGCTCCGAAACCTGCTTGGGTGGCTTGACACGGGCAATTGTTGGATTAGGTGCTACATAAACATTATCTGGATCAATAGGGTCGTCATCACCCCAAATGAGTTTTCTAGCAGTGTATTGGCTATGGTCTATGTGAGTTTCGTTAGTGTTCATCATTCAATTCCATGCGTGTTTTGACTTTGCGGGAAATGTTAAGACCGTAGCAAAAAGCCTTGAGTAGCTCAAGAATTTGCTCATATTCTGTGAGATGTACTGAGAGTGGAAGTTCAACGTCAAATAGGGTACTCTCTAACTTGCAAGTACCGCCTAGAGTGAGGTGTATCTCTATTTGCTTTTCCATTGGTCGGGTTCCTTATTTGGATAACTCTTGAAGCCTGAAAGTTGCTGCTGATATAAGACTTACAAGTTCATTCGTATCTCGAACGTCTGCGATGTTATCGGCTACCCAGTCACAATCTTCTTCATCATGAGCAAGTAGAGGAACTCTTAAGCCTAAATCGGCATAGGCTCTTGAAAATCCACATGAGTGGCGCAAGGCTTCAGTGGCAGCATGGATCACAGAGGCAGTCTCAATAAAGTCGAGTTGTGAGAGCAAGTCTTGAATCTTCAAATTAGGTTTAGGGGTTTCACCCATAGTGTCCATGTTTTGGTTCCGGTCTACAATTTGAGTCATCGAATGTTTTTTAGGTACTTGGTACACAGCCTTTCGCTGTTGGCAGGGGTGAACCCTACTAGCAACGGAGGCTTTTAGTTTTGGCAATTCCGGCAGTCTAGGGATTGCAGCCGCTACACCTATGTAGTCCTGTGGGGAGTCCAATCTACTCTCAGGTTTGGGTTGTGGTGTGAGCGGTTGTTTGCGCCTCACATTTATCAATGTACACCATTCAACTCATATCGTGTGCATCAAACACATACAGAAGTGTTATATAAACACTCTTCAGCGATAAGCACATGATATACGTTTTTATGCGCATAATTGTCACAATAAAGTTAAAGTGTGTATATTAGACACAAAAAACGGTAACTTATATGTATATTGCAGCAAGTAATGAGGAAAAACGTTTAGTGGGGCGACCAAAAAGGGACGATTATACTGAAAGAGCTAATCTAAAACTAAATTCTGAAATAAGAAAACTTCTAAAAAACTCTGCCAATATAAACGGCAGAAGTGAAAGCGCTCAAGTAGAAAGGTTTGTAGTTGAGTCTGAAGCGCTAGCTAGATTGCTTAAAAAAAATCCTGATCTAGCATCCAGGTTGCTCCCAAGTTTGAATGAAGAGATCAACCTATTGTTGCATGAGCTTTTATGATACGCTTATACCATATGCTGACAGAGTAAATATGTGGGTATAAGAGTACCGCGAGCAACCGTAACGTATACAGGGCAACCATGTTAGCGCTGCCTGCTCAATCAGCACAAACTTTTTAAAAAGTTAGAACAACTTTCTTGCAGTACACGTGTGCTGTAAAATATTTCACAGTAAAAACAAAACACCCAGTGCATCTACACCGGGCATCCAAAATATACTGAACGACAATTTTTACATTGTCAACTAAAGATAATCATAAACCTTTTTTGTTTAAACATATTGGAGACAATATAAAAAATAAGGTTTAAGTTTTTGGAAAGCGGTGCGGAACCTGGGATTTGTACAAATCACGGGAGGAAACCGTTTTGCAAAAATTAGACAAGTCTAACTATATAACTATCGAGTTATATAAAAATTATAACCCCCCAGGGGGGATAGAAGCAAGCACTTCACTGTACTCTCTGATCCAACAGCGTGATCTCACGAGTTGTCTGGAAGTCTTGGAAAGACTGGGTTTCGCGGAAGAAAGAGCAATTCACGCGATCACGGGCTTGCAGATTCTGGGAGGTGTGGCATGAGCACAACACTCTTAGAAACCTCTGGATTTAGTCAAGAGCTTCTTGACAAACATCATGTGAAATCCGCAAAACTCTTCTTACCAGGACTTCCAGAAAAGAATCAGAAACTTTTTGATGTTTCCAAGATGATAGGATTTGACCCTGAAAAACTTTCTGTTGAGAAGAACGGAAAGAAGGAGTATCTTAATGTACAGTATATAGACTCAGAAGATACTGAGTTTTACACGTCTGATGTAGAATGGCTCTCACAACAGTCCAGAACTGGATTAAGTACTCAGATTAAAGGGATACACCCAGACGCACCTAAAAAGATTTTTTGGCATAAAAAACATGCTGCTGAATTGAACCAGGCAAGGGTAAAAGCAGGACTGAAAGCTTTACCTGTTGTAGGTTCCGACGCTCATTTTGTGGATTATCTAAAAGACTGTGGTTGTCCGGTATCTATCGACAAAGTTAAAGAGGGTGAAGACCTTAGTAAACTTCCCATTTTTACTTACACCATGAATGCTCACTTTGCCACTGCTGAGTTATTAATGGTGTTTGATGGTCGCGTCAAGACAGAAGTTAAAAAATTCATCAGAGAGAAGAAAATTATCGCCCGTCGTCGGTTGGTGATTGAGAATTTTATTCATCCTGGTAAGTCTGAAGATTGGGTACAATTTGAGACTGTGGTAATCGTGATCGGTGGTGTTCGGTACGCTCTCAGGCTCAGAATTATCGATACCTGCGCTATTCATGGCGTCGCACAATATAAAGATATTGCTCAAAACGTAGGTTGGGAGCTAAAGCACAAAGATAAACTCTCCAAGAAAGATAAAGGTAAAATGCTAGATGTTGCCCTAACACGTCCTGCTGATTTTGAAGCTTACGCGCTGGGTGATTTGGATGTGTGGGATATCTTAGCTATGTACGATGTGAAGTGGCGTGAAGTCTACAAAATCTTGGGTTTGGAGAAGTATTACCGTGAGCCAGCACTCACTATTGGCGCGTCTGTTCGTGATTTGTTTTGTGCTGCTCTGGCTTCAAAACTAAACATTGGTACTACAGACGAAAAAGGTAATTTTGAGTGGAAGAAAGATTTTGATAAACGTCTGAAAGTGTGGATGGAATTCAACGCTACAGAGATACGTTCTTGGGTGGAATCTACTGCTGTATTACTCTGTAAGGTAGAGGGTGGACGATGCCGTAATAACAGACCTAAGAGTACTTTTATCAAGCGTAAAACCACAAACGGATATGATGTGACCTACGACAAAAACATCATCATAGATATCGATATTAGCGGATGTTATGGGGAAGGGCAACGGAATCAGTTATTTTTCTTAGGGCATCCCGCAGTGATGGAACTCGACCTAAAAGGCAACAAGGAACGCTATAACAAGTACCCAACACTTAGAGAGGTGTTAAAGTCTTTAGACGTGAAAATAGATGTCTTAAAGCGTAGAGATCAGGCGGATTGGGAAAATACCGATAACTGGGGTCAATTGGTGTCTGGCGGCTGGATGATGCGAGTGAGTACATCAGAATCATTAAAGTATGGTCAAGATTTCTTTGCTAGCTGGTTTACTCTGACCGGACATAAAACCAACATCATGTCAAAGTTTATCAAAGGTAATTTAAGCACCGATACTGAATTGATAGATAATCTTGAGGGAATTGATTTTGATGAGAAGTACGGTACGACTAAAATCTTTGAACATGAACTCCACAACGGGATTTTAACTCATGAGGGTTTACAGTGGATTTTAGCTACTGCAAGCGACAGACAACGAAATGAACTATTAGATAAAATCACCGTGCTTGCTGGCGCTTACTACCCGCGAGCAAGAGAGGTTAAACCGACATCATGGGAGACAGCTATTGATGAGTTAGATAGTGTTTATGAAAACTGGCAAGGTAAAAACACTCTCAAAGTCACCAACGCCAAAACAGGAGCCACCCAACAAAATTACGAATCCTGCCATGCTTGGATAGGAATTAATTTGGGTGAATTGATTGTTGACAAGTTACTCATTGAACGTAAGAGAGCAATAATCAAATTTGGTAAGAAATCACCTTTAGACCAGTTGTTTAAACTGTGTGTCAATACTCTTTACGGTGATATGGTCAGCCCATATTTCATCATCAGCAATCCGATTGTAGGAAACAATATCACAGCACGAGCAAGGGCACTTGCTTGGTATATGGAAAAGGGTTTTAATGGGTTTGAATCTATTACTGATGGTTGTGGATTTTTGCTGAACGAGGTGATTTTCAACATCTATCAGAACAGAAAAGAGGTTAATGGTGAACTGATAGGGGATGTCAGAGATAAGAGACTAAAAGATAGGAAAATTACAGATAAACCATTAGGTGGATATGTTGAAATATTGGCTTATTGGAAGGAATTTTTAAGGTTTGATAAAGATAAACCAGAAGGTGTAACCGATAGAGTTCTAGGACTTATTCTCATTGATAAAAAAGAGAATCAAGAAGACTTAAGTCCTACTATCGAAGAAGATAAAGACCATCCTGGGTTTTTCGTTGGAAAACCAGAAAAAGCAATGAAGTGGCTTGATGGAAAAATATCAAAAGATGAAAAAGAAAGAGAACCTGGTGCTGCTATGGAACATCTACAAAGTTTATTTCCTTGTGTTGATGTTTTACACGCTAAAACCACATATCTAGATGTTGATAAACACACACTGCAACCTATCTACACACCAAGAACAGGTCAATTTAGTTTTGAGACAAAGGATGCTTATGTAGCTGGTGGTTTTCATGGTAGTGCAAATTATATATTTCAAAAACCTGATGGTTTATACCTAATCAAAATGAGGGGATATGAAACAGGTAAAAATCATGAATCTGTTAAATGGGAGCATGATTTGGAGCCGTGGCAGTTAGGTTTGGATAGTAACGAAAATGAAGAAAAAGAACAGTTTATAAAAACTGGCAGATATGGGAAAGAGAACAATCCTGGTAAAGATTTCATGATTCAGTTACTGAACAATCCTGAAGCAATCAAACGTCAAGAAGTCGCCATCAAAGAAGGTATTTTTAAGGTAGGTGAATATGTAGAGAACGCTGATAAATTCGACAGATTAGGTATTGAACCAGGTGATACCATCAAACGTAAAATGTTAATGCAAGAGTTCAGTCTTACTCAATTCACTTTCAAAACTTATGAACAATACATAAGTTGGAAAAATGTTATTGAGAAAGATAAAACCACTGAACGTCAATCACTCGAAGGATTTTTCTTGAATGGTGACGGTACGCTAAATTTTATTAAAATGACTGAATGGGTGGCAGATGCTATTGAGCGTGGTGTTACGAATCCTTATAAAGAATTGGATGAACACAACAATAAAGCGAGAGACAGACAATGTTCACATCCACAATTAGAAAATTATGAAATGATTGGAAAAAAATTAGATGGTTTAGAAGTAAAAGAAAACTCTGAATCTCAAACAGAAACTAAACAAAAAGCAACACCTAAAACAGGAATCAGACAGAAATCTAAACCTGAAGAAAAATCTAAATTTGTTGAAAAATCAAAAATAAAAAATGAATAATTGATAGTAAAAACTTGTGTTGTTTTTAGTTCAATGCAAGCTACTATAAATAACGTTTGTCTTCACATTATTATTGTCTGACATCTCTATGTCTCCAACTTCCCGTGTGTGGTTGTGGGAGTAAAAGTTTTATTCTTCCGTTGAGTGAGATTTGCGCTGTAGAATCTGTTGTATTAGTTCGGCAGTCTGTCGTATCTCATTTAAAATCTCCTGTTGTTCCAGTCGCTCTACTCGTGCAAGTTCAGCATATTCTCGTGCTTTCTCACACTCTACTCGTGCAAGTTCCGCAAATTCTCGTGCTTTCTCACGCTCTACTCGTGCAAGTTCCGCAAATTCTCGTGCTTTCTCGCGCTCTACTCGTGCAAGTTCAGTAAATTCTCTATAGTTCTCCTGTGACTGCCTGGTTTCTTCGGCGGTCTGTCGCTGCTCTTCTGAGAATTGCCGTTGGTCTTCTGAGGATAGCCGTTGTTCTTCTGAGAATAGGCGTTGCTCTTCTGAGAATTGCCGCTGCTGTTCATGAAAATCTGAATTATCGTAGCGATGTTCACCCACTTCCATAGCGCTTCTTCTCTTACTTCTAAATAGTAAGTTTAGCGTTAGTGGAAGACTGAACGAACTATCAGAACAAAAGTACTATTCTCTTACATCTCTATATCCCCCGTTTCCCGATGTGGTAGTGGGGGATTTTAATTGGTATCAGCTAGTTCTTGAATCGGTGGAGTTTGCCTGTATCCCATCAATTCGTAAACTGCTACAAAATCTTGGGCTAACGCTACCAACAATTCCTTATCACTGTTTCTGATATCGTCGAAATCACTAGTCTCAAGCAAATTGAAAACACGTTCACTCGATCCATATTGATAAGCCCGTATCAATTCACTTAGTTGATCGACATACTTCATAGCAAGTAGCTGCTTTTTGATGGTGGAGAATTGTGTCATGAGTACGTTTGTATTACTATTTCTTTATAATACTACGGTTGTAGAAAAACTTTCCAAATTTGGTTAATTACGCATATTTGTTAATACTACGTATATATAGAAAAATGAAGAACTTAGTTAATTACGCATATTTATTAATACTGCGTATATATAAGAAATTACAAGAATTTGAATAATTACGCATATTTATTAATACTGCGGTTGTAGGAATTTTGCTTTACCAGGTGGGGGATGGTCAAAAATCATTGACACTATTCTCAAGAATTAACAGGGTAATTTTGCACCAAAGTCAAACGACCTTGGGAGTTTGGTGCAAATTGAACCTTATAACCACAGTAGTTTCAGCCAAAAATGACGTGTGAATCGACAATCTGGGGGATATAGGGTTACACGTCATGACTTCAAAAAACTGTGTCGTGTTATTGAGAATGGATGAGAATGAGTTTTGATGCGAGCGTGAGCGAGCGACGCCTGATCGGAGAGAGGGCACTCTTACCACTGGTACGAACCGTAGGTGAGCTACCAGTGGCGCGAGCGTGAGCGAGCGACGCCTGATCGGAGTGGAGGGCGTACTCTTACCACTGGCACGAACCGCAGGTGAGTTGCCAGTGATGCGAGCGTGAGCGAGCGACGCCCGATCGGAGAGAGGGCAGCATTCAACGTGGGTGAGGTTGGTCAAGTGGTTGGCGAAACGTTCAAAAATTCGGCGGCGGCGGCACAACGAAGAATCAGGTTTTGAGATGAGTTAAATGCTAGCACGCTAGCCTAAAAAGCTTAGTGTAGTATAGCGTCGTGTCTGTAGTGCAAAAAGTCATAGTGATCGCATTACAATGCCTGGTAGTTTTAACGTCCGAATAACTCCCCCTACCCCGCCCAGGATGAGCAGGAAGCCTGGTTGTTAAAGAAAAGGATGGGTTTATCCTTTAGCGCTGGCACTTGTCAAAAAAGGTTTTTTTGTTTGGCTTGGAGGATTATTTAGAAAAGGTGAAGGAATTAGCGAACCCGCGATAAGATTTTGGGTTTTGGAATTTCCGGGTATGACGCCCGACTGAAAAAGGAGGGCGTCATTCAACGTGAAGGTAACGCGAGGTCGGTTTGTTTCGGCGCGATCGCCCTTCGGGCAAGCTGTTCATAATTTTTATATAGAACATGTTCATCACCAAATAGAAATTGTCTCAGGCGCGATAGCCCTCCGGGCGACTTGTTCAAATAACAGGTTAAACACAATTATGAACTTGTAAGTGAACATGTTATTACAAGGATGAACTTGTACGTGAACATGTTATGGCAAGGATGAACTTGTACGTGAACATGTTATGGCAAGGATGAACTTGTACGTGAACATGTTATGGCAAGGATGAACTTGTACGTAAACATGTTATGGCAAACATGAACGTAGCGAGTAGAGAATCTTTAAACGATAGAATTCAATCAGATGATAACTAGACTTGCCTTCCTGCTCATTCTGGAGGCGCTGACGGGACTTTTCACTCATAGATTACTTTCTATGTTATCATGTGTCTGACCTTGTTCAACACGTGAAAATGAAGTTGTTCTGGAGAGGGTTAAACGCAGAGATGAACTTGTACATGAACAGGTTAAACGCAGAGATGAACTTGTACATGAACAGGTTAAACGCAGAGATGAATTGTTTGCATTTTTGAGGATATTATCC
>JAESFI010000184.1_pt1 | contig 23381 bp, 17 predicted proteins | sample 9269361 | NCBI WGS metagenome assembly JAESFI01 (sample SAMN14504119, study PRJNA617095) | algae metagenome | isolation source: Brasilonema angustatum HA4187-MV1 and co-occurring heterotrophs from moss... | place: USA: Manoa Valley, Honolulu, Hawaii | collected 2009-07-20 | reverse complement strand
CGATGCGTTCTGGGATTTTTTCAGGCCCAGTGTGGTCGATAGACCTTTCAGTCACGACTTCCGATACGTCGAGCTAACTATTTGTTACTACTCCTTCGGCACAATATATAATATCTTAAAACAAATTATTAATAATTTTTTATTTACCGATTTAACTTTAAATCGGTAATTTTATAAGGGATTTTTTCCTTACTTCAAGGCAATTATATATGCATTTATTCACCTGTACACCACTTCATACTATGGTACTTTTTTCAAAGCAAAATAATATGACGTACGATTAGCATGTGTCAAGCATTTGGACAGCGTTCATTCAGAGCCATCATCAAACTCACTGTTATATTACTCCAATAACGTAAAAATACGTTATTTAAAACTTTGCATGTTTTGTATATAGTGTTTTTAATAGCTATATATTATTATTGTTACTGCATGTAAAACTTCTTTTTAATAAGAAAATTATTGTAATTTTACTATTAAAAAGAAAAAAATATATAAATTTATATTTTCATTTTATTATTGATAGCAATAATAGGCTATTAATATTTTTATTTTCTTTTTAATAAAATAAAAAGTCTCTCTCTATTATATAGTGTTTTTTTCTTTTAACTTTTCTAATGTGTATAATACACATTTAATAAATTATATTATTATAATTAATATTTTTGTTTTATTGTTATAATAATAGATCCTACCATTGCTAGCAGCAATATTATAGAAGTTATGATTAATCATATTGAATAATTTGTATACATAATATTACCTATGCTCATTATATCTGATATATCTGTTATAGTGTTATCTCAACTATTAGAAGATACATATAGTAAATTTTTATTTTGTGAAACACTAATAAAATCCTTATTTACGTCAAAATAATTTTTATATATTATCATAGGGTTATCCGGTAACAATGTACTTAAAGGTACAAATAATATAATTATAGTTAAAATAGCTAAAGGTATATTATTGTTAGTTTCATTTATAAGTTCTGATACTCTGATATTAATTAACATTAATATAAATAAAAATAAAATAGATACTGCTCCTACGTATACTAATAAATATGATATACCTATAAACACAATACCTATAGTAATTAAATATATAGATATATTTGCGAATAAAAATATTAGATATAATACAGACACTATTGGATTTTTAGCAATTATAGTAAATATACCAGATAAAAAAGAAACTATTATAATAGTATCCAATAGTTCCGCAAAAAACCCCATAGAACTAGAAGTAATGTACAAATTCCAGATAAGTCTTACGATTTTTCTCATAGTATGTATTATGATATATTAAAAAATTTTGCCCAATATGAGATTTGAACCCATAACCTTAACATCTTCAGTGTTCTGCTCATCCATTTGAGCTTATTAGGCTTAAGGCTTTTATTAGTAAAAATAAAATAATAAATTGGAGATATTAGGAATTGAACCTAATACAGTGAAATGCAAATTCATTATTTTACCAATTAAACTATATCCCCTCATTTATTGTTTTAAATGTTATTTTTATCCGAAAAACGACTTGAACGTTTACGATACAATCAATAAATCTTAAGTTTATCCTGTCTACCAATTCCAGCACTCGGATCGTGGGTTTATATTCCTCCATCTTCGGAGCACTATGGTTCGAACATAGCAATTCCTCAACCCAAATGAGGTGCCTAACCAACCTGGCTCTACTCCGTAAATAATTTATATTTTTCAATAGAAAATATAAGGCCAGAATGGCTTGAACACTCATCTGAGCTGTCATGAGCAGCTAGCTTTACCAATTAAGCTATAGCCTTTTGTAAAAATTAAACAGATAATAATATGAAAAAAACATAGTCTAAAAATGCGGATTGAGGAGTCGCACCCCAATTACCTGATCATGAATCAGAGGTGTTACCTGTTACACTAATCCGCGAATACAAAAAAGCTTTATACCGTAGATGTGATTTGAACACATAACCTTTTGTGTGTAAAACAATTGCTCTACCGTTAAGCTACTTCGGTTTTTTATTTTTAAACTTACTAAAAAGTATAGCGACAATTAACTCAGGCAAGATTTGAACCTGCGTTCTAACAGTGAAAATGTTATGTCGTAACCAAACTTGACCACTGAGTCTAAAGCCCAATGCAGGTATTGCACCTACTTCCACTGATTACAAAACAGTAGCATTACTTTTATGCTAAAAAGGCTTTAATACAGATAATAATATTATTTAGTAAAATAAATAATTAGTACTTTATACCTAAAAATCTTAAAATTAATACAGCTAAAGCCTAACAACAAAAATATTGTATTCGTTATGTTCTATAACGTAAATAAGAGTATTATAAAATGAGTTTCAAGCTTATATGCATTCAGCGTTTCTCTCTAACTGACGTGGCTTTCTTGCCGTGCTTACATAATTATATAATATTTTAATAAAAATATAAATGTTATGCAAACAACAAGTAAACTATTGGTCAACATACCCAGTTCCTTTCGTACAAGGGGGCTATTTTTATTTTACTCTAAATTCCTCTAGAAGATAAAAACCATACTGTCTCACGACGTATTTAACCCAGCTCATGTAACTCTTTAATCGACGAACAGTCGAACCCTTCATGATTCCTGCGTTCATGTGGATGAGTTAAGCCGACATCGAGGTGCCAAACCGCGCACTCAATTTGTACTCTCTTGCGCACATTAGCCTGTTCAATTTTTGTTACGTAACAGAATTTTGTTACCTCTTTACTTTAAAGTAAAGCTCAGACTATTTCATCATTCATATGTTTATTATTAGTATTTTCTACTATTTTTATGTTCCGCTTATTCAACCTTTTATACCAAATGATCCTATACGAGATTTAGATTTTGTTTTTGTAAATTGTAAATTTGAATTTAAATTTCCTTTTAGTAATACAGTAGATAATCTTTTATCTGGTGAATTTATATTCAATAAAGTACCTTTATACCTAGTTTTAAATACTGATCTTGCCGCTTTGTTACGTCTTGTTAATCTACCTTTTACTTGTAATCTAAACCCTGACATGTATTTAAATTTAATATTTTTAATTATCCTATTATTTGTTAACATTTTTTCTTTATTAAATAATGAATCATTAAAATAAAAAGAAGTAAACATACCAGTTGACTTTTTTTTTATTTTGATTTTTTCTTTTATCTTACTTAAAGTTGCTAACATACGTGTTTTATTGTTTTTTAATTTTAGTGTAAAAATATCAGATATAATATCACTGTGTAAATAAAAACGTTTTAAATTTATAAAATTGTATTCTATATTTTTATTGTATATTAAGTACAAAAAGTTAGTTAGATATTGTAAACTATTATAGTTATATTTAGATTTATTAATATACATTAACTGTCTGTAAAACATATAAATTTTAATCTTTTTCAAGAAATTTTTTGTAAATTTTTTGTAAAAATTTGTAATATAAGACGACATATTAAGATAAGACTTATTATTGTTTATAATTAATGTTTTCATTACTAGATGTTTTTCTTTCTTAATAAAACTCAATAATATTAAACTATTTTTTTTTATTTCCTTTATCTTTTTATAAAAAAAAACGTCTAATTTAATAGGGTGTTTAGTTTTTGTATTTATTACTTCCTTGTTCTTTTGTAAAAAAATATTGTTTTCATTTTTTATGAAAAGATAAGTTTTTACAAAACAAAAATAATCTTTCACTGTTTTATTATTAACTAGCAAACTTGGTCTATTTCCGGGTTTTATTACTAATTCTTTTTTAGGCTTATAGTTTGACAGTGTATTGTATTTGTTAGAAATAACATATAGGTTATTTGCTTTTCTCAATCTAAACAAATTTTTTAAAGTTAAAATATAGTTATAATTTTCTCTGTTGAAAGTATAAACATTTATAGTTATTTTATTATTGCTATGTTTATATTCTCCATTACTAACGTATATTCTGTTAGAAGATAAATTTTTATATTTATAATGTAAATATATATTTCTTCTAATTTCATAGCTGTACGTATTAAAATATGTTTTTATCATTTCATTAACTAATAATGTTGTATAAGGTATTAGCTTTAAAGCTTTTGTATTGTATGTATATATGCTATTATCTCATTCTCTAACTGAAGTAGGGAAATGTTTTATTGTTTTATTATTGTTATATATATTTGAATATTTCAAAAAATGAAAGTTTATTACAATAAAATAATATATTGAATTGTATTTTATATTCATAATTAAATTAAGAATTATAATTATTTAACATATAAATGCTGGATTTTTTATAAAATAAATCTTATTTTAGTCGTTAAACGTTCTTAATTAAATATTAAGCTTCGCTTCAAATTAACAAGTTGTTTAAAAAACAAGATTGTTTTTTTTGAAATTTATCCAGATAATTATCAATACTCATTTCGAATATTGAGGGACTAACTAAACTAATCCCTAGCGTAACTTTTTCAAAAATCCAAGACCTTTCCTTTCCGTGTCTTGTGATCATATGCCCCGCTTACGCGACTGATGGACTTGTAGGTCTAACAGTAAAGCAAGATTAAGCCATTAAACTTTTAAAGTATAATTTAAATATCACAAAATAAACTTGTTTGTTTATTTTGTGACTATAAATAATAACTATTTTATCATTATTGATACTACTATTTACCGTATAGTTAAAATCTTACTTAATTATTAAAAATAATAAGTTGTTTTTATTAACAATAGTAACTGGATGATTATAAATATATAATCAATGGCAAAATAAGTAAAAAACAACTGTTTTTTAAATTTTTTACTAAAAGAAATTTGGATATACCCAGGTACTTTTTATGGGATCTGTGCCCCGCATAAACTGTCTTCTAGTCAAAATATATCACAATTATATAAAAAGGTATTACATTGTTGTTAATATAGTAATATTTATAGAATAAAAATTTGATTATTTTTACATTTAACTACCTTATAAACTGATTTATATTAAAGTTCTACATAAACTAGTAACAGTAAAGCTGCATAGGGTCTTCTTGTCTATCTAGAGGTAAACAGTATCTGCACTGCTATTCCAATTTCACTGAGCCAATCATCGAGACAGCTGTTGTATCGTTACACCATTCATGCAAAGACCGCATTTAACGGCCAAGGTATTCCGCTACCTTAGGACCCTTATAGGTAAGGCCGCCGTTTATCGGAGTTTCCTTCAAAACCTTACATATCTTTTTATTATGCTTTATAATATAAAACACAAAAAGAACAAATATAAAGAAAATCTGTTATACAACCGACACCGGGCAGATGTCACACTTAATATATAGATTTTTATCTTAGCAAAGTGCTTTGTTTTAACTAAACAGTCGTACAACACCATTCTATGCTTCCTTAATTTTTTGTTAAACTACTTCCTCGTTTTAACAAAAAAAATGGCCCACCTTATCCCGAAGTTACGTGAGTCAGTTTGCCGAGTTCCTTAATGATTGATTACTCAAACGCCTTAGTATTCTCTACCTGCTTACTGGAGTTAGTATTTAGGTACGGTTATTTTGTCTACTGTTTTTTCCTGAACTAATTATATTACAATTAGTTTATACAGTTATTGGTTCATCAATTATTATAATCTTAGAAGCCGAAATATATACCATAAGCTTAAGGCGAGAATTATTCTTTTTCGTTACTCATGTCGGCATTATCATCTGGAATATTATATACATATTCTTTTAAAGAACAATTCAAAAATTAATCCAGTGTTCCGCTACCCCACATATTATTAAAAAAATATATGGACAAGGTTTCGGTATATTGTTTAGATCCGTTATATATTCGGTGCAATCTTCTATAAAAATCAGCGCTCTGTTACGAGATCTTCAAAAAATGGCCGCTTCTAAGCCTATTACCTGATTGTATTAAAAAACACATCCTTAATTTCACTCAACAATAATTTTGGAACCTTATTAACTCTTGTTCTGGGCTGTTTCCCAATTTTGACATACCACCTTAGAGCGCTATGTCCGATTATTTAATATAAATCTTAGACCTTTCGAGTGCAAATACTCTCCGATAAAATCTTCACGATTCCCCGATATAAACACATATATTTATAAGTAAAACTTATAAAGTTTATTTGAGCGAGATCACAATTCTGTACCTTCAAAGATATAAATTAAACTACCTACTTATATAGTTTTCGCGGAAAACCAGCTAAACTAGTCAGTTTTGTCTTTCACTTACTTACCATTATTCTTCGGAGATCTATACAACGATCACCCGTTCGGACTTTTATAATCCTGATAATAGTAAGATCACTAGTCTCCGGGTCTAATTATAGATACTTATCATTATTTAGTAATTGATTTCTCTAGGCAGATTAATATACTGCTTGCATCTATAATTAACTTGCCTACCCATTATGCAAAAGGTACGCTTTTGTTACATATTTAAATATAACTAAAGCTGCTTATAAAACTACTGCTTATAAACCAATGCTTCCCTCACGGTACTCTATGCGTACGCTATCGCTTATAAACCATATTTAGCTTTAGAGGAAGGATCCCCTTTATTCAAACAGATATACCATTTTACTTGTGCGCTTGATCTACTTTAATTCACATTATATGTAGTATCTCATTTGATTTTTTTTCCTAAAGTTACTTTGATATTTCAGTTCACTTTGTTTATTTAATAGAATTTTCTTATTAAATTTAGTTTATAGCATGGATTCACAATAATTTCTTTTTATACTCATTAATAATTAAATAATTATCACCAATTATATTAATTATTAATTAATAATTATGATTATATTTTGTAATAATAGGAATAAGGAAGAATTGAACTTCTTCTAAACGATCTGCAATCATAAGGTAGAACCATCTACATCTTACTCCTTATGGTTTAACGAAAATTATTTTTTTTCAATCTTTTAAATTTGATGAAAAAATACTTTGATAAGTGCTAGTTTGTCTACTATCAATTTTTAATGCATTTTTTCCTAATTCAAAAACAAAACCTAATGTTAAAATAAAAAAAAATATTAACATTATTATTAATCCATATATACCATTAGTATATGCACTTACTACATAAGGATACACAAGAAGTATTTCTAAATCAAAAAGTAAAAATAAAAGAGCAAAAATGAAAAAAGATATGCTGAATTGAGTTCTATTTTGTCCTAAAAATGAATGAAATCCACATTCAAAGGCACTGTTTTTTTCTTGATAAGGATTATGAGGAGATAACATAATATTAACCATTAATAGTATTACAGCCAATATAGGAATAAATAAAAAAAAAAATGTTAAACTTGTCATTTTGCTCCTGTTATTATATATTGGTTCTCTAAGTCAGGGTTAATAGCTAAATCTATTAGACTGTTTTCTAATAAAGTTACAAAAGGCACTATTAATAAAAAATGTGCAAAATATAAAGTAGTAGATAACTGTCCAAACTCTATGAAAGGAGATTCAACGTGTTTTGCCCCTAATTGCATTAAAATTAAAAAATTAGCTATGAATATGAAAAAAGCTATTTTACTTAAAGGTCTAAATTGGATACCTCTTAATTTAGATAAATCTGAAAAAGGCATTAGTAATAAAGCTAGTATAGCTGAAAACATAGCTATAACACCTAATAATTTGTTAGGTATAGATCTTAATATTGCATAAAATGGTAAAAGATATCATTCCGGAACTATAGCAGGAGGTGTTTGCATAGGATTTGCCATTACATAGTTTTCACTATCTCCTAATACATTTGGCATGAAAAATACAAATATTGATAATACTATAACAAATAAGAAAATTGTTATAAGATCTTTAAATATAAAATAAGGAGAAAATGGTAATCTATCATAATTACCTGATACACCTAAAGGGTTACCAGAACCACTAGAATCATGTAAAGCTATTAAATGCATTAAAGCTAATGCAGCTAACACGAAAGGAAGTACAAAATGTAAAGCAAAAAATCTATTTAATGTTGCATTATTAACACTAAATCCTCCTCATATAAATTCTACTATATCTTGTCCTATTCAAGGTATAGCACTCATAAGGTTAGTTATAACTGTTGCTCCTCATAAAGACATTTGACCATAAGGTAAAACATAACCTAAGAAAGCTGTAGCCATCATTAATATAAATATTACTGTACCTATTATTCATGTTAATGTTCTAGGGGCTCTATATGACCCATAGTATAAACCTCTACCTATGTGTAAGTAAACTAAGAAAAAAAATGCTGATGCTGTATTTGAATGTAAGTATCTTATTAATCATCCATTATTTACATCTCTCATTATGTGTTCTACTGAATCAAAGGCTTCTAATACATTAGGAGTATAATGCATTCCTAATGTTACACCTGTTATAATTTGTATTACTAAACATACAGCTAATAGTGAACCAAAATTTCATAAATAACTTAAGTTCGAAGGTTGTGGTGAATCTATTAAATAAGAATTTACCATTTTTAGTAAAGGATGTGTTTTTAAAATTCTCATTTTTTAATATTAATTTTTATATAGGTTATAGTTTTAATAATTTATTTTTAGTTATAGTTTTTAATTAATGTTTTTTAAAACCAGATGAGTCCGAAATGAAATTTAAAATAATTATAAAGAAAAACCCTAAAGTATATAAACTGTATTTGTAATAAAAGAAATTTATACTACTTATGTAAAAAAGTAAAGCAATTAAAATGTATAAAGCATAAGAGGTAACCATGTTTGTACTTAAATTATCAATAGATTTACTTATATAAGAGAACTTACTTTGTAGACCATATGGTCCAGCTTTTTCTACAATACCTTTATCCATAATTTTACTAGTTTGTCCTCCTAATTTAAAAACAATCCCTGATACATATTTATTATAGTACATTTCTACAGCAAACTTTTGATTTAAGAAACTAAATAAATTATAACCTATAGTAGATAGCTTGAATTTAATTATTGTTCATGTAAAAAACTCAGTGCTTAAGAAATATACTAATGTTAGAGAAATAGTTAATATTAGTGGTATTAGTTTATAAACAGTAGGTACATAAAATTCAGTATTTAACATTATTTCGTGCATAGGGTGTAAAAATAAAGCATTATCAGAAAAAAAATTAGACCCTAAGCCAATAAATATATCTTTTGTAATATAACCAAAAAATATTGAAAAAATAGCTAATATTATCAACGGCATGCTCATAAATATATCTCCCTCATGGGCAGTTTTACCACCTAATTTAGATGTCTTATAGTTAATGATAGGACCATTAGGGTTAGTTAAAAAAGTTAAATGTAATACTTTACTAGAATATAAAGTAGTGAACATTGCACCAGTAGTAGCTATAAAATATATTGTTATACCAGATAAATTATATTGACCATATGCTGATTCTAAAATAAAATCTTTAGAATAAAAACCTGTCATAAAAGGAAAAGCTACTAAACTAAGAGATGCTATTAACATAACTGAATATGTTAAAGGTAGATATTTTTTTAAACCTCCATATTTTCTGAAGTCCTGGTTATCAGCTACTGCGTGTATTACTGCACCTGCTCCTAAAAATAAAAGCCCTTTGTAAAAAGCATGATTAACTAAATGAAATAATGCTATATTATATGAAGATAGTCCTACAGCTATAACCATCATCCCTAATTGACTCATAGTTGAGTAAGCTATAACTTTTTTAATATCTTGTTGCATTAACCCTATTAAAGAGCTAAACACCGTAGTTAATGCTCCTATTCAGAGACACAATAATAATACACTTGGACAGTATTCTAATAACGGAGAACATCTCATTAATAAATATACACCCGCTGTAACCATAGTAGCTGCATGTATAAGAGCCGAAACAGGTGTAGGACCTTCCATTGCCATAGGTAATCAAACATGTAAACCAACTTGTGAGCTTTTAGCCATAGCACCTATTAATAAACAAATTCCTATAACTATTAATACATTTTCATTATAATATGGAGATAATGAAAACACAGTAGAATAATTTAGGTTACCAAATGATCATATAATTGCAAACATTCCAATTGTTAAAAATCAATCACCGACTCTATTAGTTAAAAAAGCAGATAAAGAACTTTGATTTGCAGCTATTCTTGTGAATCAAAAACTAACTAAAAGGTAAGAACAAACACCTACTCCTTCTCAACCTACAAACATTAATAAAAAATTATTAGATGTTACTAAAATAATCATCATAAATGTAAATAAACTTAAATAACTAAAAAATCGTTGATTGTGAGGGTCGTGACTCATGTATCCTATAGAGTACACATGAACAACAGATGACACAATTAATACTGGTAGTAACATTGATACAGTTAACGAATCAAAATAAAATCCTCAGTATACAAATATATTGTTTAAATCTATTCATCTAAAAAGTTCTATAGATACAGGTATTTTGTTTATCCCTACTTCTATAAAAGCTATAATGGATAGAAATGTACTTAATATAACACAGCTACATGATATAATATAAGATCCTGTAACTCCTATTTTTCTACCAAAAAACCCTGTTACTATTGAACCTAATATTGGTAACATTATTAAAGCTAGATACATTTTTAATAATCTATTGCTATACTTCCTCTTAGTCTATAAAATGCAACTAATATACCTAATCCTATAGCAGATTCTGCACCCGCTATAGATATTATATATATAGAAAAAGTTTGCCCCAATATATCATCAAAGCTCAAACTGCTTAACAATATTAGAAAAGTTATAGATAATAACATTATTTCAATCGAAATAAGCATTAATATTATATTTTTTCTATTTAAAACAAATCCCAAAATCCCAGTTAAAAATAAAATTAATGAAAATGACATTATAAATTTATAGACATCTTGATGTAAATCCATTGCAAAATAACGAAAACACTTAATTAAGTAATGATATACACATTAAACAAATAAAAAAAATAAATTGTAAACTAAACATGGTATAATTATAATTATACCTATTATAATAGGTAATAACACTGTTCAACATACTGACATTAACTGATCAAATCTTATTCTAGGAAAAGACGCTCTAACCCATATAAATACAAATATCATAAAACATGTTTTAAATCCTAAGCTTAAACTACTAAATAATCCTAAAAATATAGGAAATTCTGAAATAACTGTTACTAAAAAACCACCTATAAACAATATTACAGCAAATATACATATAAGAACAATACTAGCATATTCTGCTAAAAAAAAGAAAACGAATATACCTGCAGAATGTTCTGTCATAAAACCTGAAACTAATTCTGATTCTGCTTCTGCTAGATCAAAAGGTGCTCTATTAGTTTCAGCTATACAACCTATAAAAAATATTATAAATAAAGGAAATAAAGGAAATAAAAAATAAATAGTTTTTTGTGATTCTACGTTAATTGTTAAATTAAGACTACTAGTTAATAAAACTACTATAAGTATAACTGAGCTCAATATTAATTCATAACTTATTAATTGTGCAGTACTTCTTAATGAACCCAAAAAAGCATATTTAGAGTTAGCAGATCACCCTGCTAATAGTATTCCATATGTTGATAGAGAAGAAACCGCTAACATATACAATATACCTAAATTTAAATCCCCTATAACTAATCCTTGGCCGTAAGGTATAACTGCATATCCTAATAATGAAAATATTAATGTAATTACAGGACCTAAAAAAAATAATCCTATGTTAGCTTGCGTAGGTCCTACGTATTCTTTTAATAACAACTTCAATGCATCAGCAAATGCTTGTAATAAACCAAAATATCCTACTATATTAGGACCTAATCTACGTTGCATGCTAGCCATAGTTTTTCTTTCTGCTACAGTAGTAAAAGCTACTATTAGTAAAGCTGGTACTACTACTAATATCACTTCTGCAATAGAATAAATAGTATTTATATAAACATTTAATGAAAAATTAATAAATATATAAGCTATCTTTTGTTATATTATATTTTATATTTTATAAAATTGTTTTTTAATTTTATTAGTTATTATTGTATTACAATATATAGCATAGTGAGGTGTACGAAAACAACATAAAATATCTATTAATAAGTATTTAGTGTAAATCTAAACTATCTTTTATATATGATGAAGATAATACTACAAACACTTGTGCTTGTATAAAAGCAATACCTACTTCTAAACCAGAAAAAGCTAATATAAATAATAAAGGAAATATACCTAAAAAAAAATATATTATACCATTACTCATTATGTTATATGTGAATCCACCTAAAATATTTAAAAGCATATGACCACTTAAAATATTAGCTCCTAGTCTTAAACCTAGAGATACATTTCTTGATAAATATGATATAAATTCAATTAATACTAATAAAGGTAATAACCCTAAAGGACAACCAGATGGTACAAATAATGAAAAAAATTTAAGTGCATGTATTTGGAATCCAAGTATTGTTGCTCCTATTACTACTGTAAAACTTATCGAAAATGTTAAAATAAAATGTGAAGTAGGTGCAAAGCTATATGGAACCATTCCAACTAAGTTATTTATTAATATATATATAAATAATGATGATATTAAAGGAAAAAACATTTGACCTTTATTCGCATTTATTTGGTTTATTATTATACTGTATACCGTTGCATATATAGATTCCATTGATAATGATCAGTTATTTGGTGTTATTAAATTGAAATTATTAGCTAATAGGTACATTATAATAACTATAAAGGTTGTTATTGTTAAATATAATCCCATATTAGTTAATGCGATATTTATGTTTCCCAACATATCTCCTTTTATACTTATAAGATTTCTTATGGTAAATTGATCTAAAGGACTGTTATTTCAAAGTGGAAATAAGGTTGTCAACTTTATGTAATTTATGTATTTACTTCTTCTTGTTGTATGATAAATCACAGATAATTTATTTGTTATCCTGAAATTTGTTCGTATAATCAATATAAAAATTTTGATAAATTTACTGATTGTATTGAAATAGGCATTGAACTATGTAATATACCACATATCTCTGAACATTGTCCATAATATGTACCTTCCCTGTTTAAATAAACAGAAGATTGATTTAGTCTTCCAGGGTATGCGTCACATTTAATACCTAAAGAAGGACAAGCATATGAATGTATAACATCTGCTCCTGCAACTACAAACCTTGTATGAGTTAACTCTGGTATTATAACTCTATTGTCCACTTCTAGCATTCTTAGCTTACCTATTTCTAAATCGCTTTCGGGCACTATATATGAATCATACTCAACATATTCCTCATCATTATTTATGAAATCAGGATACTGGTAGCTTCAATATCATTGATGACCTTCACCATATATAACTAACGATGGATCTATAACTTCATCCATTAAATATAACAATTTAAAAGATGGGAAAGCGATTAATATTAGTATTAAAGCAGGTGTTATTGTTCATATTAATTCCACTAATGTTCCATGGTTTACATATTTATTAGATATAGGTGCTTTTGTATTTCTAAAAGCAATTATTATAGAAGCCATAATTCAACTTACAGCAAAAAGAACTATTGCTAAATAAAACATTATATTGTTATGCAGTTCTTCTAGACCCTCCATCTGAGGAGTAGCATTATCTTGAAAAAAAAGACCTCAAGGTTCTGGTGCATCATTTTCAATAGTTGTTATATTTGCCTTTATAAATATTTGCTCTAATTTTATAGTGTTGTTTGTATTACAAGTAAATAGAGAAGGTAGCACAGATTTTTAATAATTATATTAACTATAATAAAGCCTTATAGTGTTATGGTTGATAAAAATAAAATAAAGCAAAATAATCCGTAGAAATATAAACTAAGAATAATTAATTAAAGATAATAAATTACATAAATTAATTATTTCATCGGACATTAGTATAAAAATTAATACTATTAAATTAAGTATACTTAATGTTATAGTATATGAATTTGATAATGAAAATTCAGTGTACATATCAGATTTAATATAATCTGTGTTATCAAAATAAATAGTTTTTATAACTGTTAAATAATAAACAGCTCCAATTACACTAGTAATTACACCCACCAATACTAATATTGTTTTATAGTTATCTAATGCTGCAGTTAGAACCATTTGTTTTGCAAAAAATCCCATTAATGGTGGTAAACCCGCAAAAGAAAACATGGTAAATACTAAACATAAAGCAAGTACAGGGTTAATAGTAAAATAACCTTTTAGCTGACTAATTAACTGTATAGGACTGTTATTTTTTTCAGGTAAATTATTATATTCTGAAATGTTTGTATAATGCATATACAAAGTAAAACCTATGGCTATTATAATTATAAAAACATTTAAATTAGTCAATATATATTGTATAAGATAAAACATAAATGCTTGGTAAGATTCTATAGTATGCACAATTAATGCTAATAATATAAATCCTACATGAGATATAGTACTATAAGCCAATAATCTTTTTATTCTTGTTTGTGTCAAACCTAAAATTGTTCCAATTGTCAGTGAAAAAAAACAACTTAATGATAAAGAGGTAGTTCAAGAATAATATTGCATAGTAGAATATATGAGAAACCCAGTATAGTGTACTAATTCCAATAGTAAAATTAATATAGCAATTTTACCTAAAATTGCTATAAAAGTTGTAACTATAGTTGGTACACCATCATATACATCAGGAGATCATCAGTGAAATGGTGCAGCTGCTATTTTAAATAAAAACCCTACAGATATCAATAATAGACTATAAAAGATATAATTGTGAACATATCATGTAGAATAGTATATATATTTATCAGAATCAGATACTATAGAATAGATATAATCTAAGTTAGTTAATCCAGAATTCGCATATATCAATGCTATCCCTAATAGTATAAAACAAGAAGAAAGGCCACCTAGTAAAAAATATGTCAAGGCTGAACCTGTTGAGGATTCTGAATTTCTGTGTATAGCTGATATTATATATAAACTAAAACTTTGTAGTTCTATACATAAATATATAGAACCTAAGTCAGCGCTTGATAATAGCAAAGTTGCACCACATACAACAAATATTATTATCAATGTATACTCAATTATAGTAAATTGCTCTGACGTTTTGTTAATTAAAGTCTTATATTCTTTTGTTTTTCTTATAAATATATTTGTTATACCCGAATTGTTTTCTATTAATTTTTTTCTTGGGTAAAAAGCTGTCATCAATAAAATAAGTCCAGATATTATTAATATAAATATTTGAAATGTATGAGTTAAAGATGTTACATTAAACAAACCACTATATAATGATATTCCGTTTTCTATGTATTCTATATAATAAGTCATATACGCAGAAATTAAACTATAAAATATTATGATTATACCTATACGACTGTATATTATAGACGTATCAGGTCTCACAGTTAAACCATTAGATAATAGTAATAATACAAGAAAAGTTAATAACATAAGTACATATGGTTTAAAAAATTTATTTTGAAAATGAAAATTTATAACAAAAGATAAATGTAATTCATTGTTTTAATGTTTTCATTGTTATAACAATGAAAACATTAAAACAAATATACTATAATAATGTGAAATATGATACTGTATTATATGATACATTATAAATCAGTGAACTAGTATAATAATCTAAACCATCAAATATAATAGAAGGATATATTCCTAGTATTATTGTAAATAATACAAGTCCTAATAATATATAAAATTCTCTAATATTAACGTCTGGTAAATAAGTAAATCAGTTTTTATAATAAAAAGAACCTCCAAAACATATTCTATTAAACATAAAAATAGTGAAAGCAGCAGAGAATACAATAGAAGAACCACCTAGTAAACCTGCTATAGGTAATCTTTCAAAGACACCATATAAACACAAGAATTCTCCTACAAAATTTATAGTAAGAGGTGCTCCACAATTACCCAAAGAAAGTATAAAAAATAATAAAGAAAAAATGGGCATTACTTGAGCTATACCTCTGTAATAAGTTATTAATCTAGTACCAGATCTATCATATAATATTCCACCCGCAGAAGTAAAAAGACCAGATGAAACAAATCCGTGACCTAACCCTAGTAATATACCACCTTGTATACCCTGTAATGTATTACTGAATACACCAGATAAGTATACAGCTGCATGAGATACAGAAGAATAAGCAATTAGCTCTTTTACATCAATAGTTCTTAATGTACTTAAGCTGGCATATATTATTGTTAATACCCCTATTAGAAATATTATGAAAGTATAAGATAAAAAAGCTTTAGGTAATAAAGGTAAAATTAATCTAAAAATACCATACAAACTAAGTTTTAACACGATTGCCGCTAATATAATACTTCCGGACAAAGGTGATTCCACGTGGGCTTTTAACAATCAACCGTTTAAATAAATTACTGGTGTTTTTACAGCAAAAGCTATAAATATACCGGCAAACATAAATATTTGAGTTGAAAATAAGAAATTTGTTTTAGATAACACTGAAAAATCAGTAGATCCTATTAAAGATAACATAGATACTATAGATAATAACATAAATAAAGAACCTAAAAATGTGTACAAAAAGAAATAAAAACTTGCTCTTAATTTTTCTTTTGACCCGAATAACCCTATTAGTATAAATAACGGAGCTAATATACTTTCGAAAAATATATAAAACATTAGTATATCTAATACTAAAAATATTATTAAAAGCAATGCTTCTAAAAGTAATAAAATTACTAAAAAATATATTACTTTATTATCAATGGATTTTCAATTTGATATAATAGAGATAGGTATTATTAAAGTTGTTAATAGTACAAAGTATATAGATATTCCATCTACACCTAAATAAATATCGTAATTACCTATACTATGCTTTTCTTGTAAGAATTGATAATTTTTACTACTATTATTAAATAGTACTCAAATTATCAAAGATATACCTAAGTCAATTATTGATATAAATAAAGCTGTGGATTTTAATCTTCTGTTTTTTTCAATTGAAATATAATTATCGCTGGAATTTTCATTTACATAATATGTTAAAGATAATATTAATACAACTCCTAATAGAGGGATAACTACTAGCCAAGATAACAACAAGCACTTAAAAGTGCTTCACATCCCACGAGGTTGTAACACAATTAGCTAAATTGCCAAAAAAAAAACTAATTGTATGTATTAATTGTAGAATTATTATGATTACGGTGTGCGCCTTAATATAAATATTAAGGCACACCTTAATTCTTTCAAGAATTGAACTTGAATACCATTTTTATCAAAAATGTACTCTACCATTGAGTTAAAGAATTTATTTTGTATTTTAGTATATTTCTATTTAAAAAACAAGAGTACTCAGATTTGAACTGAAAACTTAAAGTTTGAAGCTTTTTATTTTGCCAATTAAACTACACTCTTTGATTTATTTGCCTTTCTACCCATGTTTCTGTTATAACATTTTAATTAAATACACATATTTAATTATACTTTACTTAGGAAGATACTCTGACTTGAACAGAGAAATACTATGCCACATACAGGTGTTTTACCTTTAAACTATATCTACCTATTATGTTTCATAATGCTTTACAAAACCGGGAGAGAAATTTGAATTCTCATTATTAATGCATGAAATTAATGTTCTAACCAATTAAACTATCCTGGCGTTTTTTACGTATGGAAAAAATAAGCAAAAAGTAACGGAAAAGAGACGAATTGAACGTCTAAATGTTCTCACATAATATTTAGCAAATATCTTACCTTACCTATAGCAACTTTTCCTGTTTTTACGAATTAGGCCAGATTCGAACTGGCATCTTCTTCCTCGACAAGGAAGGACTTTACCATTAAGATTACTAACTCTATAATTTATAACCCTAAAAAAATGGAATTAAGAACCTCAATAATACACTGATATATATAAAAATAGTCATACTACATCTACAAAGTGTCAATATAAAATTGCTGATTCATATCCTAAGTGATGATTTTCAGTTAAATGATAAGCTAAATAACGTCAGAATCCTACAGCTAAAAAAGCCGTACCAACTATGACATGAAATCCATGAAATCCAGTACCAAAATAAAAGCAAGATGTATATGTTCCATCTGATATTGTAAAAGAAGAAACTGAATATTCAACACCCTGAAGGGCAGTAAATATACTAGCTAGTATTAAGGTAAACACTAAACCATCTAAACCTCCTCTTCTATTTCCTTGAATTAAAGAATGATGAGAATAGGTAACTGTTACACCTGAAGATAAAAGTATTATAGTGTTAAGTAAAGGTAATTCGAAAGGATTTATAGATTCAATACCCATCGGAGGCCATTTTGCTCCTAATTCAACTGTAGGAGACAAAGCACTGTGAAAAAAAGCTCAGAATATAGCTAAAAAAAATAATACTTCAGATACTATGAATAAGGCTACTCCCATGTTTAAACCTCTTTGAACTGCTAATGTATGGTTACCTAAATAAGTTCCTTCAGAAATTACATCTCTAAATCATAAGCCCATTGAATATGCTATACTTAAAAGAGATAAAATAAGAAAACTCACTTTTTGAAAAAATAGATGAAAGGTTAGCCCTGCTGTTAATGCTGTGTTTAATAATGAAATGCTAGTATTAAGAGGTCAAGGGCTAGGAGAAACTAGGTGATAGGGATGAGACTGAAAATTACGTCTTTGAATAAATATGATATATCTGATGATGCTGCCGATTTCAGAACTAAAACATTTTTTATTTTTAGCTGCAAAAATTTTGTAGCTATATGGCTAGTTGGACTTGAACCAACATATTTCGTGTGGAAGACGACAAGTCTACCAATTAACTTATAGCCATTTAATCCCATACAAGATTCGAACTTGTATCTAAATATTAGAAGTATTCAGCTTTACCATTAAGCTAATAGGAATTTTATTAAACACTTTCAGGTTAATTAAAAAAAGTGTTTAATAAAAATTGCTTTGTAAAGGTAAAGATACAAATGCATGAGGCTTAGGTGGACTGTTTAAACTTCATTCTAATGAGTTGTAATTTCTATTAAATAATGCTTGAAATAAATCACTAAAGAATTGAGGAGTTAATCAAGGATATTTTGATGTAGCATTACCAATTACTAATTGCATGTACACGATATATAAAAATAATCAAGTAGCAACTACACTAATTATAGATCCAAAGCTACTAACAAAATTTCAACCTGCAAAGGCGTCAGGATAGTCACTAATTCTTCTAGGCATACCCTGCAGACCTAAAAAGTGTTGAGGGAAGAATGTTAAATTTACTCCTATAAATAAAATAATGAAATGTACTTTACCTAATGTAATGTTATATGATAGGCCTGTAATTTTTGGAATTCAAAAATATCATGCGCTAAATAATGCAAATACTGCACCCATAGATAAAACATAATGAAAATGAGCTACCACGTAATAAGTATCGTGGAAAGCAACATCAAGTGATGCGTTTGCTAAAATAACACCACTCAATCCTCCTATAGTAAACATTACAACAAATCCTAATGCAAATAACATAGAAGGTGTTAAATGTAATGATCCACCATAACTTGTAGCTAATCAACTAAATATTTTAATTCCTGTAGGAACTGCTATTATTAACGTTGCTGCTGTGAAATAAGCTCTTGTATCTACGTCTAAACCTACTGAATACATGTGATGGCTTCAAACAACAAATCCTAATACTCCTATAGACATCATGGCATAAATCATCCCTAAATATCCGAAAACATTTTTATTAGAACTCGCTGATATTGTTGTACTAATTATACCAAAACCTGGTATGATTAAAATATAAACCTCAGGATGACCAAAAAATCAGAAAAGATGTTGGTATAATATAGGATCACCACCACCTGCTACTTCAAAAAAAGATGTATTAAAATTTCTATCTGTTAAAAGCATTGTTATTGCACCAGCTAAGACTGGTAAAGATAATAATAATAAAACTGCAGTTATTACTACTGCTCACCCAAATAATGCTAATTTATGTAATCTTATACCTGGACTTCTCATGTTTAATATTGTAGTAATGAAATTCATAGCACCTAGTAAACTACTTATCCCAGATAAGTGTAAAGCGAATATAGCTAGGTCTACACTAGGCCCACTATGACTCTGTAATCCAGATAAAGGAGGATAAAGAGTTCAACCTGTTCCAGCTCCATTTTCTATCATACTCGCAAATATGAATAATATTAAACTTGGCACTAATAATCAAAAACTTATATTATTTAATCTAGGAAATGCCATATCCGGTCCACCTACTAATAGAGGTAATAAAAAATTACCAAATCCTCCTATCATTGCTGGCATTACCATGAAAAATATCATTACTATTGCGTGTGCCGTTATTATACTATTATATAATTGATTATCTGATATAAATTGCACACCAGGCCCGGAAAGTTCTAGTCTTATTAAAACAGAATAAGCTGTTCCCACTAGTCCCGAGAATAATGCAAAGATAAGATATAGTGTACCTATATCTTTTGCATTACATGATAAAAATCACCTTTCTTTTCATAAAGTTAAGGAACCGATAAATCTTTATCATAAATATAAAAAAGTTTAAGTTTTATTATTATTATTTTTAATTTTACTAAGGTGAAAAGTACCAATGTAAATACAATCTATAAACTAGATTGCCAAATTTTATTTTTCTCATTTCTATTGTAATTAGTTAAAGATATATTATTAACACTATTAATTCTAAATTTATATCGTCTTTAAGATGATTTGAACATCTAGCCTAAATATTAACAGTATTTCGCTCTACCTTTGAGCTATAAAGACTATATTAAATATAAATTTTTTAATAGATATTTTATGCTGGGGCGATTCGAACACCCATAAGTAAATACCAAAAATTTATGACTTACCTATTAGTCAACAACATATATAGGTGACAAGACTTGAACTTGCAAAGTTTATACTATTCTGTCCTAAGCAGAACCTGGTTACCAAATTTCAGCACACCTATTTATCTTATAGCTTTTTTGTTGTTATGAAAAACAAAAAGTAAGTAAATTAGGCTACATATAATAAAAGGAAAGCCATCATTAAAGCAAATAATCCTGTTGCTTCTGAAAAAGCGAATCCTAAAATAGCATATGCAAATAATTGTCCTCTTAGAGATGGATTTCTTGATACTCCTATAATTAAAGCACCGAAAACCACACCTATTCCTACTCCGGCTCCAATTAATCCTGTAGTTGCTAATCCTGTTCCTATTATTTTGGCAGCTTGAATCATAAATTATTTTTTTAACATTATAGTTATTATATATTGCACTTTCATTTTAAGCAAGTATGAGACTTGAACTCATATATATATATCCGTAGTATACAGTTTTACCATTAAACTAACAAGCTTACTTACATATTATTCATATTAATTATAAACTTAGACGATAAATTACAGAGAATATGAGATTCGAACTCATGTATATGAGATACATAATAAATAAGTTTCAAGCTTACCGCCATAAACCACTCGGCCAATTCTCTTTTGCATCTACATATAGGGCCTTTTGTGCTATATGATTAAATTACCTAGTTTTTATATAGGAAGAAGGAGACTCGAACTCCTAATAGCGAATTGCTATTGAGTTTACAGCTCAACCCATTAACCTATACATGGACCCTTCCTCTAAGATCTGTCAGATTTGAACTCACAACATAGTGATTAAAAGTCACATATTTTACCTATTAAACTAAGATCTCTTATAATAATAAAATTTATAATTATAAATTTTATTATTAGTTATTTATCCTTTTGGTTACTAATAGTTATTTATACTTAAACGAGCTTTAAATAAACGCGTAAAATTTGGTAATATATATTTTGTGAAAATATATATTATTATAGTAATATATAAGAAATTAAATACCAATTGGTTAACAAAAAAAAAAGGTATAAGTTGAGGCATTTGTTATATTAATATTTATTTATTGATTCATTTATTCAGTCAAAATACCCTAAAAAGAGCGATAAATCAATAATGATTATAAGTACAGACTGGTACTTAAAAAAACTAGAATGAGGTTCTAAGTAAATTACTATAGAAAAATAAAGGTAAAAGGCTCTAGAAATATATTCTAGTACTTCAAAAATTTGATGTTATAATTATTAACTAAAACCCTTGTGTAGAAATAATTTCTACTTTGTATATAATAATAATATGTCCCGTGCAATTTCCATTACACGAACCGTATTTCGACTTAACACCAATTGAAGTCACGCATACGAAGTTTATATTTTAATAATTAAAAAAATAATTAAAAAAGTTGAATTAAAATATAACCAAACTTATTGCACATACTCCTTTCAGCGCCTGACGAGTGGTTAGTACCCATCTGAGATAAAATTCACCGTGACGTACTGATTCACGATTACTAGTAATTTCTTATTCATGTAGTCAAATTTCAGACTACAATTCACAATTTGTTGTATCCAATTTTGAGGATTAGCTCCATTTTGCAATATAGCATCCTTTTGTAGAGGTATATGTGGCACGTCTATAGCCCACGTCATTAAGGCCATGATGACTTGTCTTGATCCCTATTACTTTATCTTTAGTAAAGATAAAAATAGTTTATTTTTAATTATACTTATAATTAAAAATTAAAAAAAGGGCTTTCGTTAATTAATGGAATTAACCAAAATCTCACGACATTAACTGAAAACAGCCGTGCAGCGCTTGTAACAATATTCAAGACGTGGTAAGGTTATTCGCGGATTATCGAATTAAATAACATACTTCACTACTGGTTTCAGAAACGGTCTAATGATTTCAATTCCGGTGTTGCCACTTTACTCATGAGGTGAAATGCTTACACTTTCATTTATAAACTAAATTTAGTTGCTAGTTTATAGCATTCATAATTTTCTCCTGGGACTACAAGGGTCTCTAATCCTTATCGCTACCCCAGGCTTCGTCCCTCGACGTCAAATTTAAGATAGAATAAAGCCTTCGCGGTCGCCTGTCCTACTGGTATCATAAAATTTTAGATCTCCTCCAGCAATTCAATATTCTTTTATAAAATTCTAGAAAACTAGTCCCTTTATATGGCTTGGTTATCGGTCTAGGTACCCTTTATACCTAATAAAGATGAATAACACTCGTCTTTTACGTATTACCGCGACTGCTGGCACGTAATTTAGTCAAGACTCATAAACAAAAATTGTCATTATCACTTTTTATTTAGAAACTTAAAAAAAATTTCTTCCAAGTTGCTGGTTCAGCCTTACGACTATTGACCAATATTCCTCACTGCTGTACGATGCGTTCTGGGATTTTTTCAGGCCCAGTGTGGTCGATAGACCTTTCAGTCACGACTTCCGATACGTCGAGCTAACTATTTGTTACTACTCCTTCGGCACAATATATAATATCTTAAAACAAATT
>JAESFI010000183.1_pt1 | contig 24523 bp, 21 predicted proteins | sample 9269361 | NCBI WGS metagenome assembly JAESFI01 (sample SAMN14504119, study PRJNA617095) | algae metagenome | isolation source: Brasilonema angustatum HA4187-MV1 and co-occurring heterotrophs from moss... | place: USA: Manoa Valley, Honolulu, Hawaii | collected 2009-07-20 | reverse complement strand
CGCCATTAGTGGGAGGAGTGTTTACCATAAATAAGTATCAGGTGTATTGTTCTTTTATTATGGAACCTGGTGATAAATTTCCAGGTTTCATAAATCTTAGATGTTGAGGCGGCTGCAATCAAACTGTAGCCGCCTCAACTTTAAATATCGACAAACATCGACAAACTTCGCGCTCATCCGTCACTTTAACCAAAACCCCAGGAGGTCTAAATGATGTCGTGGGGTTTTGATATCACATGATACTTTTTTCTTCCAGAGTTTGGATGAGCAGATCCATTGCTTCTTTCGCAGTCACTAGCTTTGTGGATTGAGAGCCGACTTTATACTTGGTTTTTAAAGTGGCGAGAATGCGATCTCGCTCTGCGAACAAGCTTTGGCGCTTTGTTAACAATGAATCATTCTCTTGCAGCCCGTCAGGTGGATCTCCTAAGCTACCAACTTTCCCCGCAGTTCATCCAATTGGGCTTGAAGTGGTGCTAGAACCTCTGGCAAAGCTTCACTTAATGCTTGCAAAATTCGCTCTTCTATACGGAAATCTATATCTGGTACTAGCTCGGCTTCAGACTTTGGCAGAGTATTACCAGAGTTTATCCATTTTACAAATGCCACCAACAGAGCTGACGCACTTATCCCCTGCTCATCTGCTCTTTTTTGGAAATCTTTCCACTCTTGATCCGAAATCCGGAAAGTAGCAAGCTTACTGCTCATTGCTATACACCTATCTATACTAGATTTTAATTCTAGCATTTGTATAGTGAAGTGTATATAAAGGTAAGTTATTCCCCGCTATACACGTATAGCTTTTTGTATATCATTTAGAGAAAAACTGACGCTTATCTATCGTTTTGTATAGAATGACGCACTTATCCCCTGCTCATCGGCTCTGGCTTGGAAGTCTTTCCACTCGGTATTGAGCCGAGATACGTGTAATTTTCGGCAAGATGGTCTGGAAAGTCCTGCTATATCTAGGTTTCAAAGATTTCAGAGGGTAAAGAAATCGCCACTTCCAAAGGTTGAGGAATATTACGTAAATTCACTACATAATCACCGTATCGCTTGATATGTCGATTCACGTAGGGACTCAACGCAGCAACATGACGCTGGTGAATCACCTCTCCCTGTGCAGCTAAAGTCTGAATCGCCAAAGACATATCGACTGTATTTTGCAAAATCACAGCAGAAGCGACCAAATCCAGGTATTTCAACCGCTTTTCCTGCTCAATTGGGTCATTCTCTGTAATCGCCCCTTCTTTACCAAAAAAGACCCAATCCAAGAAAGCGTGGTACATCTCCACAATATTCGTGATGGCATTAATTTCAGAGCGCATTCTCACATTAGAAATATACTCCAGTAGAAACATCGTCCGTACAACCTTTCCCAACTCCAGGAATGCTTGATAAAGTCGGTTCTTACGACTATAACTGCCCAACTTCCGCAACAAAGTAGAAGGCATCACCTTTCCCGCCTTAATCGACAGCACCACCCGCATCATGTCATACCAGTGAGTCTTAATCAGATTCCAATTGACCACACCCTTAAACAAAGGGTCGAGATACTTGTAGCTGACATCAACACTTGGGCGAACAAAAGTATGATCCTTCCAGTTGCGAATGCGCGGCATCAACTTGATACCCAGCAGGTAAGAGATGGCAAACACAGGCCCAGATTGCCCTTGGGTATCTGCGTGCAACGTATCTGGTTGAATATCGGAGAGATTTTTCAATAACCCATCCAAAATATACACCGCTTCCCACACACCACAAGTAATGAAGTGAGTAAACAAAGCAATATACTTATCAGAAACGTGGTGATAAGCAATACCACCATATCCACCGTAACGAATGTGGTACTCACTGTGGAGATTGTTTTCATATATCTCAAACTTACTGCCATCGGCGGCGGCACGTTTCCCAGTACCCCAAACTGACGGCAGGCTAAAACGGTTGTAAGCATTGATAATATCCCGAATCGCCGCTTCAATATTGGACGTACTGACATGGCGACGGTTGGTATAAGAAATCATGTGAGATGTGACTGCACCTTGTGAATGTCGTGCCATTTGGTTTGGCCCCAAGTTGCAACCATAGCTGAAAGTAGTAAAAATATAACGCTCCACAGGCTGCTTTAATTTGGGTTCACTTCCCGAAAGCGGGCCAAAATGCTTTGTCCAATTTAACCAATGCTCAACATTGCAGAGAATGTCTAAAATACTACGCTCAGGCATCAAGCCACGGAGTTTAGTTTCTAACTCCTCCACCTCTTGTGGTTGAGCCACAGATGTAATTTTTTTGAGTACAGGTTCACCATTCTGATTAATTGTGACTTGCTTTTCTACCGCAGAAATTGCATCAACTTCTTCTGCAATCTGTGTCAGTTGAGAGCATAAGTATTCTATAAAGTCTTCTGCATTATTAGGAAATCCAAGTAAACGACAATATTCAGCTATCAGAGGTTCACATTCGGACTCTGACAGAAGTTGCTCACGGAAATCAGCGTAAGAAAGAGAACCAACAACACAGGCATCTCCTGCCTTGAAATCATCTGCCAAGTAAGAAAAAATACAAATTTCTAGCTGCTGACGGACTAAAACTTGAGTGCCATTCACCTCTTGTATCACCAATGCCCGCCATTGTTTACCAACAAAACTCAAATCAATTTCCAACGGCAAATGTTTCCCACGCTTATGTTCGTTGTCAAGAACAAATGAGAGTGCATCAATTACCGATTCATCAGCAGAAGTAGAGAGAATGTCTAAAGACCGTACGTACCAAATCAAATAAAACTTTGCGATGAGGCGAATAGAACCGCCACATCAAAGGTAAATGATTATTCGTGTTGTACGCCGCAATCTCTTCATATTTCTGTAGCAATAAATCTGGCCCACCGTGTTCATCAAAGATTGACTGTACTTTAGTTCCCAAACTCAGAGGGTCAAGGGCTTCCTTGGATGCAGTTAAAACCTCTGCCAGTGTACCCAATAGCTCTGATGTCTGCGTCAGATGTTTTTCGCGTAGTTCCTGTAATCGCTGTTTGGCGTTGTTTTGAATTTTGAGGATACGCTTGAGGAACATTTCCACTAAATGGTCGCGGGTTTTAACCTGTGCCTCATACAGTAGACATAAAAGTAAGGTGCGGCGTTTGGGGAGATTAACATCTCGCAACTCTGAAATATCCAAAGCTCTGGCTTGGGCGGCGAAATATCTAATTTTAGTGAGAGCAATGCTGGATAACAAACGTTTGGCATTACCAAAACTCATGAGAGCATCAAACTTAGCTAGGAGCTGTTTCATCCCCTTGAATGTTGCACTTTTGGGAGGTGATTTTAGAAGATTGAGTGTAGCAATTAATTCATCAATGTCTCCTAGTAACAGTTGGTCTAAGTAAACCATTTCGGTCGTTGAAAGACCATTGTTCACCCGCCCAAACATTCGATTATTTACGAAAGCACGGATATGACCAATCAATCGGTCAAGAGTGCCAAACGCAGGTAACTCGTATCTTTCCTTGACCAACTCCTCTATTGCGACATTGATTAAATCAGCCGGGTGGTCTTTTACTTCTGCTTGCTGGGCAACCAAAATAGCAATCAACTTTTGGGCGGTTTTATCGTATTGTTTAACCCCCAGGTAAGAACGGATAGCCCGTTGGTAAGTATAACCTTGACGTTGTGAGGGAATGGCTTTTACCCAGCTTTGTAATTTTAAACACGACCTTAAATGTTTAATCACCGCATTTGGTACACACTCTCTATGGGGAAAATATCCAAGTCGTTGGAAAGATTTCAACATCACCATGAAACAGAGAAACCCTTCATGGCTCTTGGTGCGGGACTTAACGAATTTAATTTCTGCTGGTGTTGGGGTATAAAGTTCTGTTAATTCTTTGGGGTCGGGGTATTGTTTAAATTTGGGATAAGCGGTACGGTCAACTAAGGTCATTTAAGTCAAATTAACTACATAATATTCAGGAGTGAATCACAAACAGGCTCATCCCTCACTGTTCAACCACACAGTATTTTATATTCTTTGTGGTAAACATACATAATGAAAATTAAAATATGGTTTTTCATTCTCATACTGCTGGGATTTTTGTCCTAAAGATTGCTTTCAAGGTCAGTTTGATTTATCAACGTTAGTCAATAGATTGAAAGCAAGACGTGCAGCTTCTTCAGCTTTTTGTGATGTAACTTTTTGATAGCGCAAGGTTGTTTGGATGCTTTCATGACCCATCAATGCACGCAGTTGTTCAATACTAATTATGCCTACGCGCTCTGTGGCAAATGTATGTCGTAAATCATGAATACGAACCCCCTGAAGTTGGGAGTGTTTATTGGTGATTTCTCGCCAGTAATCATGCAGTGTTCGGTAGCTCATTTTACTGACTTTCATCGTCACTGGATGCTGTGCTGTAAATAAAGCGGGTGATTGTTTATGTCGGTCACACTTTATATATTTATTTAGTGCTATCGCAGTCGCTTCGTTGTAGAAACACCACCTTTGTTTATTTCCTTTTCCCAATACTTGAAATTTCCAATTAAAGAGGTCTACCGATTCTAGATTTAGTGCCAAAAGCTCACCTATTCTACATCCTGTGTGATGTAATAAATGCACAATTGCGTTCATCCGGCAGTCATTGGCTACGGCTTTATATAGGATTTCTAACTGTGATGGAGTTAAAAACCGTATAATTTCATCTGTGCGATGTTCACCTTTTTCTCGTGAAGGTGGACGCTGTTTAATTCCCCGAATGGGGTTGGATTTTATATATCCTTGTTCTACGGCAAAGTTAAATAGGCTTTGTAGTATCGCTTGATGCTTGTTGTGAGTTGTGTATTTTAAATGCGTGAGGGTATTTAAATACTCGACTAATGTTTGACGACTGAGAATTTCAATTGGCCAGCTTCCATACTCAGTGAGTAACAATCCTAAGGTCTGAGAATATGTCTCCTTGGTACTTAATGCCAGCCCAGGACGTTCTAAAAATTCAACTACGACAGTGGCTAATGTTACTGTCTGTTTCACTTCAATTTGTGTGATTATCTCAAGGTTTTTTATAACTCAATCATATATCTTTTAGGCATGAGCCAAGACATCCTTTTATGGATACTTTTAAACTGCCTCGACTCCAAGAATCCCTAGCTGACTATATCAAGCGCATCAGAACATCTGATGGGATGACTCAGTTTGATTTGGCGCAGGCGGCAGGAATTCACTCTCGGTCTATTGGGAAAATTGAACGCGGGTTAACCACCAGACTTAATCGCAAAACGCTGCGTGGCCTTGCTGGTGGGTTAGGCATTCCCCAGGAATATCTGGAAGCGGTTGAAAGGGGTGAGTCTGTTAAGCCTGTTAATTCAGTTAAGTTTTGTCCACAGTGCTGGACTCCTGGGGCAGTGGCTGACCCTCTCTGGAGTCCAGTTAAAGCTAAGTTTTGTTATCTATGCGGTATGCAGTTACGGACAAATTGCGCTCACTGTGGTGAGTTAGTCGTGTCACTAAAGTATAAATTTTGTCCAATGTGCGGCAAGCCTTATAAAGCTGCTAGTCAAAATCTCTGAACCTTAGACATAGCAAGGCTTTTCAGACCATCTTGCCGAAAATTACACGTATCTCGGCTCAATACCTTCCTTGGAATATCCAATCCAGGTATTAGCTCAAAAGGTAGGACCAACATTGTCTGAACACTACGCTAAATTAATCCCAACCGAAACCGTTTAATTTACAGTACCAAGAATTACCCATGAGCCTTTTAGACGAAATTCGCAGCCGCGCTAACCAACCAACCGTCCCCCCACGCCAGGATGTATTGCAACAAACACCTGTTACTTCCACACCAAAAGAGGATGAACATATAGATGTAGCAACAACTGAATCCGGGCAGCAACCAATTTCAGGTTCAGAACTCAAACGCTTAGAAGAACTACTCGCAAGTTTCCCTGAAATCGCTTCTAGAGTTCCCGTGAGATTAGAAGCTCCCATCAAGCAGGAAATTGACGAGCTATGCAACCGAGAAAAGGTAACAATAGAAACATTAATCGAAGCATTTTACGTAACTTGTAAAGATAAAGAATCAGTGATGCGACAAGTTATCAAGGAAGCCAAAAAGCGCCTCAAGAGTCGTAAAGAAGTGGGGAATATTCGCTCCAGTCTCACCAAACTTAATAACTTAACCAAAAATAAAAAGTAGTAACGCGCGTTCGCGCCCGTAACAACAACTTTTTCGCGGCGCAAATCGTAATATAAGTCCAGACAAACTCAACTTTCAAGAGAAGAAAAACAATGAATATTTCGCAGACTGTCTTAGAAAATTCAAGAGTAGAAATCACCAAAGCTATCTTGGTTGATTTACAAAAACTCTCCTCTTACTCTGGAGAACCAATAGCAGCTGTCTATGCAGATAACCTATTGCGTACTATGCGGAAGTTGCGCGATAAATACATTCATGACCCCTATACAGAAGTGGTAATGGCGCTGCATGATGCACTTGCATATTCTAACCGCTGGATTGATTATAATGCCAGTCAGTACCAAGGAGCTTATGATTTACTTGCATCCCTAGTGAATCAAGAAACAATCACCAATTTGTCAGTCGAGGACTCTATTTTAACTTTAGAAGACTTAGGCTTTGATACCTTACCATTTGGGGTCAAACTTGACGATAGCCAGGATGGAGATTCAGACGAGGAATAACACGCGCATGGAGGATAAATCTGGACAAGAACACTTTTTAGACACCTCAGTTGCACGGTCTCTACTACTTAGTACGCAAACCTACAAACAATACTTTGAATCGCAGTTTGCTAACCAACAGCTTTATATCTCTAACTATGTTCAGATGGAGATAAAGCGAAGTTATCTGATTAATCTTATTTCTTTCTACTTTGTGCTGCGCCTAGAAACTATAAACAATATTGGAGATGCCATAGCTCTGTGGAGCAATAGATTTAAGACTAGCGAACTCAAAGCAATTTTACAGCTGATTCCCCAACTTTTTAGCACACACCAACTCAATTTTAGCAGTCCCCAAGATAAAGAAAAAGCTCTTTCTATCTTAGCAATTTATATCAAACGCTTTGAACTGATTTTAAGAAGAAAGTTTAACAATACCAATATTGATTCAACTGCCTGCGCCCGTGCTCTTGTATCGCTTAACGTTGATTTAAAAAATCCTGCTGATGGATTAAAGCAGTTTGCTGATGAATTTGGTGACGCATTGGGACAAAGAAATGAGCCAAGCCCTAATAACCCCACGATTAATCGTGGAGCTTCCAGATCAACCCAAGAGGGCTTGGCTCATTTCTCCAGTCATTCCCCCGGTGATGTAAAAACTTGCCGCAGCCAATGTCAAATTGACCAGTTTCTTTTAGTACAATATCGTGACGAAATTTCGCGACTAGTCGAACAAGCCTCCCAACTACCGAAAAATTCAAACACGAGAGGATTTATCAATATTGCCAATAACCTCAAAGAAATATTAGCTGTTGGAGCATCTGCCTGTGATTGCAAACGTTGTGAAAAAATTGGAGATGCTGTGATTGCTTTAGATGCACCTCGCAATATGCGACTGGAACATACAGATAATTCCTTTGATTATTTATGTCCGACCATTAACCAACCTCATTACAAGCATCCTTCAGAAAATCAGATAGTAGTTACTAATAGTTCCGTTGATGACAGATAGATCAATACGCTTGGTGATAAGCCTTTTTTCTCCCCCTGCTCCCCTTCTCCCCAGCTCTTGATCTGCGCAGTGGCGGGTTCATCGTTCAGCCATCATAAGGAACGTGCAACAACTGGACAGCTTGGCGCTTAGCGACTTCAGGACGCAGGTCGTATTTTTGGGTAGTCGCTGGGTCCGCATGACCAGCAAGACGACTCACAGTCAAAACATCCACACCAGCTTCTAACAGATTACTGATAAACGTGCGCCTAAAATCGTGAGGAGAAAAAGCAGCCACACCTGCACTCAAAGCACGCTTTTGGAGAATCACCATCACCGCCTGATCAGTCATCCGCTTAATTTCAACATGACCTCCCCGCCTCACAGGACAAATCAAAGCACCCCTCAAATCACCTCTTACTTTCAGCCAAGCATCAAGTGCAGATACTGCACCCCCTGGTAAATACACTGTCCGCGACTTTCCCCCTTTGCCCTTGCGAACAAGCATTGAACCATCTTCAGAGTTATAGTCCCCTCTGTCTAAAGCCACCGCCTCGGAACGACGTAACCCAGAACCGCTTAAAACAGCAATGAGTGCTGCATCTCGTACTCCTATCATATCTTGGTCATTCTTGCAATCCTTCAACAGCGCCGCAATTTCACTTATTTTCAACAACCGTCCTCTTAAAGGTGAATCACCCCGCACATTGGACACATCCGCTGCATGAGCATAATCATCCGCACTCATCAAACCCAAACGAAAAGCTTCCCGTAACACACGCCGCAAAGCACAAAGCATCCGGGGAGTGGATATGCACAAACAATTGATAAAATTATTAGAGAAATTGATGTAACTATTGAGGTTTTCACTGAAAAATGAAAAGAACTGTAGGCTATGCAAGAGTATCTTCTCGTGAGCAAGCCGTAGACTCTCAAGCCTTAGAGCAACAAATAGCAAGACTAAAAGCAGCCGGAGCTACTGAAATATTTCAAGATATTCAATCTGGCAGTAATGATGATAGACCTGCACTTAAAAAACTGATGAACTTAGTCAGTGAAGGAAAAGTACATGAAGTTATCATCACGCGAATAGATAGAAAAGCTAGGTCGTTACCCAAACTGCGAGAATGTATAGATATTTATCGAAATTCTGGGGCGAATCTCAGAATTTTGGATCAGCAAATTGATTTGAATACATCTCAAGGCAAGTTGATGGTAAATGTCTTGGGTTCTCTTGCTGAATGGGAAACTGACCTTATATCAGAGCGAGTCAGACATGGTAAAGAACATCGTAGGAAGAAACAAGCAGCTAATGAATCCTATCCCTGGGGTTACCAAATAGTTAATGAGAAATATCAACTAGATACTCGTCCATTTCTTTGTCTGCTCTCAGCGAGACCAGACAATTATCTAGACTTGTATAATGAATCAGATTTGACAAAACTTCCTGGTCAGACTATCAAAGAGATAGCCAAAAATTGTCTTGACATATTTTTTAAGCATCGAGGAGTTAGTCGAGGTTTAAAAGCTATATTCAATACATATGGGATCATCAAAAGAAGTGACAATAGAAATAGCCGGGATGGCATATTTCATTGGACCCCTACAGGCTTCAATCACTGGTTAACCAATCCTGTGTTGTGTGGGCATACCGCTTATCTCCAACGCATTACTATTAGCAAACGAAAAAGAAAGAGAAATAAGCCTGAAAACTGGGAAATAATCCATGATACTCATCCAGAGCATAGGCTCATCACCGATGCCGAAGCAGCAGAGATTCAACAAATTCTCAAATTTAACTCGAAAACTGGACATTTTAGCTTTAATCAAGACCCCAATAACCCTGTTTGTTACCGAGAATATGCTTATCAGACAGGTCTAGTTTTTTGCGCTGAGTGTGGATCAAAGTGCATTACTAAAAGTGCTACTCATAAGGGAGGAAAGTATTACTACTTTGCTTGTAGATATGCAGGAATGGGATGTGGAAATCCGAAATCTACCCGCAAATCAAATATTGAGTCTGCTCTGATCAAGACTTTAGTGCAACGCTCCCAAATTCTAGCTAGCTCTGACGACAAACAGTTGGCCCAATCGCAGTCAAAGTCAGAGAAGTTAAAGTCGTTGGAGTCTCGCTTAGAGGCTCTAGAAAAAATTCCAGGGTTTGATCCTGATTTGGAAAACCTTAAAGAGAAGACTCGTCAGCTTATTGCATCGGAAATTAACCCATTCCTCTTTGACTCTACCCAAAATAAAAGCCCCGAAGAAATTATTCGTGCAGGTAATAACTTAGCTATCTGGCATACTCTATCTCCCGACGACAAGGTAAAAATTTATCACCAGATTGTGCATCGGATAACTATCCGCAATGCAGATGTTGAAGAAGTCATTTTGAAAATTTAAATCTGTAACTTATAACTATGAATACTCAGGAAAGTTTTGACTTGAACAAGCGCAGATGTGAAATTGCGATGCAACAAGCGTTGCAGTCATGGCAAGTAAAACCCCAAACTTATGGAATGGAATGTCCAAAATGCAATTCCACAATGATAGGGAAGAATGGTCATCCTGGTGGCGTACAAAGATATTTTTGTAAAAGCTGCCACCGCAATTTCAAACAAAGACCTCTGCTCGAATGTGATTGCTTGATTCCAGGAAATCAGTTAAAGTGTCAGTCTTGCCCTCAGTTTAAAGAGTTTTTGGAAATTGTCAAGCAGAAGGTGGATGATTTACGTAAATTGAGTTGAATTGAGTGAAAAAACCTCAAATCACCGTTCTAGAAGATTCTACCAGTTGAAGCGCAGCGGTGACTGACATTCTCGATGAATCCTGGAGGATGTGAACCAACCTGAACGAATGTCAGTCATCAACTGGTTTATCCGTCAACAAGACGTTAACCGATTTAACCAATTTTTGAGTGACAACCGTTCACGTTTGCTCGCTTCCTTCAAGATTATTCTCGGTTGTCACTCACCGCTTCGCTAAAACTGGTTTGAAATGAGATTTCGGTACATTATCTGTAGATATGCTCAAATTCTCGATTTGATCGTTACTTCGTAGCGACTGCTCCTTACCGACACAAGTGTCAACAAGTTTTTCGTAAGTGTCAACAAGTTTTTCGCAAGTGTCAACATCTGTCAGGAAACTGTCAACACAAGTATTATTTCCTTCTGTCCCTTGCTGCATAAGCGTCTGAAGCGAAGTGTCAACAAGTTTTTCGCAAGTGTCAACATCTGTCAGGAAACTGTCAACACAAGTATTATTTCCTTCTGTCCCTTGCTGCATAAGCGTTTGAGGCGAAGTGTCAACAAGTTTTTCGCAAGTGTCAACATCTGTCAGGAAACTGTCAACACAAGTATTATTTCCTTCTGTCCCTTGCTGCATAAGCGTTTGAGGCGAAGTGTCAACAGTAGGCGATGAGGAAGTGTCAACAGACTCTGTTCTATGCTGCGTAAGCGTTTGAGGTGAAGTGTCAACATTTTTAGTGTCAACATTAGTAGATTTGAAATTTTTGCTGTCACGCATTTGTCCCCTAGAAATGGAGCCAGCCTTTGTTTGTTGATCTGTGTTGGCATCACGAATACTCGAAGTAATAAGGCTGGCTCCATTTCTTACGTGTAAGACCTCGTCAACACAGTCAATATCTGTTGACAGTTGTCCTGGCTGATCTTTTAATTCAGGAGGAGAAACAAAAAATGTTGACACATTCGGGTCAAAACCAGTTAAAACACTCTCTGTATCTACATTTGAGTCTGTTGACACTTTGTTGACAGATGTTGACACTTCATTTTTTGTTATTTGAATTAATTCTGTAAGGGCAATACTTTCAGCAGTTTCTACATTTTTTGTTTTGTTGACACTTGTGTTGACACTTGAGCTAAAAATGTTGACACTTGTGTTGACACTTGAATAAATGATTGTTTTCCCCTTAACTTCTTGGGTGATATAACCAAAGTCTAGAAGTATCTGCAGATCTCTTTCTAAATCTCCTTTGGATAATTTTTGATACTGTCTAAGTCCGCGCGTAATTTGCCGTGCCGTAACATCCTTTTTGCCTTCAAGCCAGTTTTTGAGGTGTAAAACTTTGCCGGACAACCCCTCTTGTGGGCTGTTAAGAGCGTAGATCAGACGTAGTTGAGCCAAAAAGTAATTACAAAGCTTGCTTGCTGCGACTACTGTAAAATCATCGATTAACGTGGCTGGTGCTGCTGCATTGTCTGTCAAAACTTGGTTGACACAATGTAAGATTAGGGTAAAACGCGCGAAATAGCTCCTCATCTTAGGCAAAGCAATTTGAATGCCTGGGGTCTGCTCTGAATACCCCAGTTCAACCAAGGAGTTGTGATAAGCCGAATAGTAGCCCTTGGCATTGTCGCTAAGGTGGTACTCTTGCTGAGGCATCATTTCAAGATCGCGATACAATTGCTTTAGATACTTACCCAGAGTATTGGACTTGCCTGTTGACTTCAGATCCAGGTATGCAGGGGGGCAAGGAGCGGCACAAAACAACCATCTGCCAAACTCCCCAGTGCTGTCTTCATGATCTGACATGAGTTTTTTGAGAGTTTCAAACTGAGTTGTTCCAGTGCGAGAAACGGCGGTTTTGGCTAAGTGTAAACGTTTAGAAGCTTCTGCAACGTCTTTGATTAGCTGTCCGCCATTAAACTCGGTTAACTCATTTTCTGCGTCATCTCCTTTACCCTGTCGATACTTATTTCTGCCAGTGAGGTGCGCTGACCACTCATCACGATAAACAAGTAACCCTCTGGGATTTTCGGTGTGAATAGCAATCCTACTCTCGATTGAACCATTTTGCAGAATATACCTTTTGCACACTGGCTCTTGTGGTTTTTTGCCTTTTTTGCCGTTCTTCTCCCACTGGTGTAACTCTTGCTCATAATCCGCGAATTCTTGTTTATAGCGCTCCCTGGCTTCGGTTTCTAATTCTTCTAGTGGTTCTATTACTGCTGCTTGGGCGGGCGACTTCATATCACCCGATTTACCTACTATGCAAGTACGGATGATCGATGGCTGCTTATAGTTTCCTTCTGGCTTGATTACGATAGTTGCCGCAGTACCAAGTCGAGATGCTGCAATAGGCAGAAATGATGTAAAAAGAAATTCCGGTGCTGTCGGCATTGATTTGGCAACATCTGTCATGGACTCAGCTAAGTTACCTCCGTCGCCCCAAAGAAAATCAGCTAAGTTGAGGCGTAAATTCTGGGCTGAAAACAGCTGTGGTAGCTTGGCGACTAAATCAGTCTTGTCGTTATCCCTGCTGTCGGTTTGCTCCAAGTCGCTGGCGATCGTTTCGTGGACGTTTTGAGGAGGTCTGTTCTGTGGATATGCAATCATTTCGCACCTCCTACCGCTTCAACTTGCGCCAGGGTGTTGCTTAATTGGCGTTGAAGGTATTTTGATGATTGTCGAAATACCACTTGGGTTTTTTTAGTAAAATATAATACAGAAAAAGTCTTATATTTTTCGGTGGAAGCGCCTTGCATTTTGAGTGAGGGCGCTTTCGTCGTTTTGTTCATGGCTTTGTCTCGCTAACGTTGACGTGTCGAGACTTGCGCTCATTATTTACTTAGTCCACCGTTATTTTTTGTACACTTTTAGCAGTTTTTGCGTCAGTATGATGCATTTCTTGATTCATTTTGGGTCATTCATAATGCAACGTTGCATTATTCTTGCTAAAGTGTAGGTACTAGAGATCAGTTGAGTTGGCTTGGATATTGAGATAATCCAGTCTTCTTAAAGTGATCCGTAGTATATTTCGTTGTTTTATAAAAACAGGTAAAACTGGGGGACTTAGCAAACTTAATGTGCGCAAGTCTTTTTTTTTGGGTGAACACGCGCAATAGGCGGGTTCATTTGGTATCATTCTAGATGAAAAAGTACTATGTTTGGTTGTTTGGAATAAAAAAAGCTATTTTTGGGACTTTTTTGCTGACACTACTTTCGAGACGAAGTTTTTGGCATACGGAAAGTAATGTCAGTAGCTTAAATTCAACGCCAAGAAGCCAAAACTCTATCGTAACTACTACTGTTGAAAGTGACAGAAGAGGGGTAAGTGCATAAGTTGATTTCGCTGACAGCTATATAAGAACTAGAAAGAGGGCTTATGTCTCTAGTTTCAAAACCTACTAAATTGAGGTATTTCTGTCTACTATGGCACTTACCACACAGGCAATTTTTTGTCAATGCGTAAGTTCTAGATACTTTCGGTTGGTTCAATCACTGTGGTCTATTTACCTGAAAACTGCTGTAAGTGCATAAGTTGATTTCGCTGACAGCTATATAAGAACTAGAAAGAGGGCTTATGTCTCTAGTTTCAAAACCTACTAAATTGAGGTATTTCTGTCTACTATGGCACTTACCACACAGGCAATTTTTTGTCAATGCGTAAGTTCTAGATACTTTCAATTAGATGCTTTCTTAATGCATGTCATAGTTTTCAACATTGACAAATGTTGCTAACGAATGCCTGAAACGGAGTTTAGCTAATTTTAGCTAGACCCTTTCCTTAAGTTACGAGTGTTCGATGGCAAGCACGCAGCTTGTAGAGTGGAATCGCAAAGCTGACGTGCTCGCTGCTAAAGTATCTGTTTAACCATTATATTATATCGAATGGCTATAACAGATTTTTGATCTATCCCTCTTCTGTCACTTTCCCCAGATGAAAACATGGAACCCTTGCTACACAAGAGTTTTAGTTTCAAGCAATTATTCTGTCCATCATATTAGAAAATAAAGTCAAAAACCCAACCCCAGTCAGAGTTTTAAACATTGCTTTTGATTTTTGTTTTCGGAGAGTGACAAAAGAGGGCTATAGCAGTCGCCAAATCCGTTAGGACAAGTCAGGGGTAGACGCCTTCAAAGCGCGTACATTGTGAATTAATTGTTGTCCTAAGTTTCCTGTCCATTGCTATACAAAATAAAACACAACAATTTGTTATACCAATGAAAGAAAATTCGATTGCAAAGTCTCTTTTTGACTTGTTTCAAGAGCAAGTACAGGCTCAGCCCAACAGAGCAGCGGTTGTCTGTGATAATGAATATTTAACTTACCAAGAGCTTGCCGAAATCAGTTCGCGTTTGGGTTCGTATCTTCTGCATCTTGGTGTAGCTATCGATGAATGTGTAGGTATTTTCCTTGAGCCGTCGCTTGAGTTGGTCATTGGGATTTGGGGCATTCTGTTCTCAGGCAGCGCTTATTTACCACTATCACCAGAATATCCCGAAGAACGATTGAGATATATGGTCGAGGATGCAGGCGTCAAAATTGTTTTTTCACAGGAAAAGCTACGCGTTAGGTTGGCGGAACTGGTGCCTCCGGGTACGCGAATTGTTACCCTCGAAGAGGCCGAGAAGTTTGCCATAGCATTCGGCATAACTGGACAAGATGGACTCTGCAAACGCTCGCGTTCGGACAACTTAGCTTATGTGATTTATACCTCTGGAAGTACGGGAAAGCCGAAGGGCGTGATGATCGAACACCGTAGTATCATCAACCAGATGAATTGGATGCGAGCTGTTTGCAAGTTAAATCAGAGCAAAGTTGTTCTGCAAAAAACACCCATGAGTTTTGACGCAGCACAATGGGAGATTCTTGCGCCCTGTTGTGGTAGTAAAGTTGTTATAAGCCGCCTTGGAGACTACAAAGATCCTGAAAGATTAATTGAGACTATTATCCGACATGATGTGACAACTCTGCAATGCGTTCCAACGCTACTACAAGCGCTTCTCGACACCGACATATTCCACAATTGCAAATCACTCACGCAGATATTCAGCGGCGGCGAAATTCTGTCAAAAAAACTTGCGCTACAATGCATCGAAGTGTTACCAAAATGTGAGCTAACTAATCTCTATGGCCCGACCGAATGTACTATCAATGCTTCCTCCTTTAGGGTTGATAAAAATACGGTGGCTGATTGCCCTGATGCAATACCGATTGGCACTCCTGTTCACAACACTCAGTATTACATTCTCAATAGCCGTCAATTGCTAGCATCGGTTGGAGAAATTGGTGAGCTATACATCGGTGGTGTTCAGCTTGGGCGCGGATACATTCATCGACCAGATTTGAATGAGGAAAGGTTTGTCAACAACTGGTTTTCGACGAGTTCTGGAGACACCAAACTGTACCGGACTGGCGACTTAGCCTATTGGAACGCAGATGGCACTGTTCAGTTCGCTGGTCGAGTAGATAATCAGGTGAAACTTAGAGGGTTTCGGATTGAGCTCGACGAAGTAAAGCTGGCAATTGAGAAGCATGACTGGGTTAAGATTGCAGCTGCTATAGTTAAGAAAAATTCCCGTACCGGATACCCCGATTTGATTGGGTGTATTGAATTGAGTCCTAAACAAGCTGCTTTGATGGATCAAGGTATTCACGCAAAGCACCATCTGTCAAAGAAAAACAAGCTTCAAGTTAAAGCTCAATTGTCAAATCTCGGATATAGGGATATCGAATATAACAGTAGTGAGATGGCGGTCGCTCTTCCTGGTAAAACACCGACCAAGGAACAACGGCGATTAACGTTTGCTCGGAAATCTTACCGTTTATTCGAGGGTGGTACCGTCCAGAAAGCTGATATTATGCGCTTGCTGGATAAACAAGTTACTGACGCTCAGACCTACAGTCCGGTCGGTTCTCGAGGGTTAGATGGGTTGACCTTCTCGGAGTTGGGTCAGATCTTGAGATATTTCGGGCCATTTTACAGCAACGAGCGTCTATTACCCAAGTATGGTTATGCATCACCAGGTGCATTGTACGCAACGCAAATGTATCTCGAATTAGTCAATATAGCTGGTTTGAAGCCCGGTTATTACTATTACCATCCAGGACGCCATCAATTAGTACTAATCAATGAAATAGATGGGACAGAAAAAACACGAATAAAAATACACTTCGTTGGAAAGAAAAAAGCTATCGAGCTAGTTTATAAAAACAATATTCAAGAGGTACTTGAAATTGAAACTGGCCACATGCTAGGTCTGTTTGACGCGATTCTTCCAGCATATCAGCTGAGCATCTCCGATACTGACTATATCCCCGCTATCAAGGATAAATTGGTACCTTCAAACGAGGAATATTATTATCTAGGCACTTTTGAGATGGTGCCTCAGGTCAGGTCATTGTCGGCAGAATCGGTTGATATTTATGTGCAAAGCCATCCAGGAAAGATCGCCGATCTACCTGTAGGCCAATACAAATACAAAGACGGTCGCCTGGAAAAAATCTCAGACGATGTCATTCTAAAGAGACATGTAATAGCCATTAATCAACTAACCTACGAACAGGCAAGTTTTGGAATTACAATAATTCCTAGAAGCAGCTGTAAATGGGCGAATTATGTCGAACTCGGCAGAAAGCTTCAACATCTACAGATGAACGATCAAAATATTGGTTTACTGTCCTCGGGATACAGCTCTGAGACTGGTAACGATCTGCCTACAGCAAAGCGAATAACCAGCATACTAACCGCCTGTCATGAAGAGTCAGGCCCTTCTTACTTCTGTCTTGGTGGTCGCGTCAGTCATGAACAGTTAATCAGCGAGGGGATGAAGGAAGACGCCGTCCATATGAAGGGTCCTGCAGAGTTGCTCAAAGAGGATCTACGCAACTTTTTGCCTGATTACATGATGCCTAACAGGATCGTAATAATGGACGAGTTACCGCGTACTGTCAATGGTAAAATCGACGTTAAAGCCTTGGAAGCGTCGGACAAAGTGAATATCGAAATGGCTGAACGACCCATCATCCAACCTCGTACAAATACCGAACAGCGAATAGGCGAGATTTGGAAGAAGGCTATGAAGTGGCATTCTGTCTCAGTGCAAGACGATTTCTTTGAATCCGGTGGAAACTCACTGATTGCAGTGTCAATTATTAATAAGATCAACAAAGAGTTTCATTGTACCTTGCCTTTGCACGCTATTTTTGAAGCTCCAACCATCGAGAAGCTCGCTCTTAAGGTTGAAAATGATGAAGTTGAATCATCCTCACGTCTAGTACGTCTATCATCCACAGGCGTCAAGAATCCCGTCTATTGCTGGCCTGGACTCGGCGGCTACCCAATGAACTTGAGGTTGTTGGCACAAAAAGTAAATATCAATCGACCCTTTTACGGTGTCCAGGCGTATGGAATCAATCAAGGCGAGAAACCGTTTGCCTCCATTCGTGAAATGGCTGCAGAAGACATTAAGGAAATCAAACGTATTCAACCAGTCGGTCCCTATACGCTCTGGGGATATTCCTTCGGGGCACGGGTAGCCTTTGAAGTTGCTTATCAGCTTGAGCTGTCTGGTGAGCAAGTGGAAAATCTCTTTTTAATCGCTCCAGGATCACCAAAGGTTAGAAATGAGAAGGAAGTTCTTCATGGTAATCAACCCGACTTCGGCAATAAAGCCTATGTGACAATTCTTTTCTCGGTTTTTGCACGCACTATCACTGGACCTGCACTGGAGGAGTGTTTGAAAGTCGCAAAGGATGAAGACAGCTTCGCGTCATTCATTTGCTCAAGGTATAAGAACCTCGATTTGGATCTGGTGAAACGAATAATTAAAATAGTACACCAGACATATGAAGCCAAGTATACATTCCGCGAACTGACCCAGAGGCAGATCTTTGCGCCTATAACTATTTTTAAGGCCAATGGAGATGATTACTCGTTCATTAAGAGTCGTAGTGGGTACTCTAAAAAGGCTCCGACTGTCATAAACCTCAGAGTCGATCACTACAACATGTTGGAGAGTACAGGTATCAGCGAATTGGTGAAAGTGCTTAACTGCCAGCTTGGTGACGAAAGTAAGTCTGAAAAAGGCAACGATCCATTCAATTTAGCAACAAATAAGGAATCAGTTATGCCGCACATCAATATTAAGCATTTCCCTGTTTTCCTCAGCGATGAGAAGAAGACCAGTTTGATTATTGCGCTGACGAAGGCGGTGCAGAACGCTTTCGAGTGTAATGAGGGTGCTATCTCGATAGCCCTTGAGCCGATTGAGCAAAAAAATTGGAAAGAACAAGTCTATTTGCCAGAGATTGAACATCGGAAGACTCTGCTGTGCAAAGAACCGAACTACTTACCATAGGCAGTAAGCAAGGAACAAAGATGAACTACAATCAATTTGGTAAAGTATCTCTAGTATTTAGCGAAGAAGTGTCTGACGCACTAGGCGTCGGCAAGCCTGTAGTAGCGCTAGAGTCAAATGTCATCACTCATGGACTAGATTATCCAGATAACGTTGTTACTGCCAAGAAGGTCGAGGAAGCGGTAAGGATAGGAGGGTCAGTTCCTGCGACGATAGGTGTCGAAAACGGTCGCATTTTGGTGGGAATGAACGATGCTTGCATCAAGCGATTCGCTTCAACACCAGATATTCCTAAAGTCAACAGTCGGGATCTGCCGATTATTTTAGCGAAAGGTGGTATGGGGGCTACAACTGTTGCTTCTTCATTGGTGGCGGCAGAACTCGCAAATATCCCGTTCTTTGCCTCAGCTGGTATCGGGGGAGTTCATAGAGGTGCGGAAAAGAGTATGGACATCTCCTCTGATCTAATTCAATTCACTCGTTCAAAGGTAGCGGTCGTTTGCGCGGGGGCGAAAAATATTCTCGATCTAGGTTTGACGATGGAATTTCTGGAGACGCATTGCGTACCGTTGATCTCTTACAAATCCGATGATTTTCCCGCGTTCTACTGCCGATCCAGTGGTATCCGCAGCCCGCACAGGCTAGATGAAGAAAGGCAGATTGCTCGTGCGATCAAATTTCACTGGTCGCTGGGCAACAATAGCTCTGTGCTGATTACCAGTCCAACTAAAGAAGAAGACGCAATCGACAGACTAGAAATAGACGCTGTGATAGAGAAAGCAGTGATCAACGCTGAAAAGGACGATGTCAGGGGTAACGTGCTCACCAAGTATTTGATGCGTGCCGTGGACGAAGCGACCAAAGGCAGGTCCTCCAAGGCGAACATGGCGGTTCTGATTAATACGGCAAAAGTGGCGGGTCGTCTAGCAGCGGCATATGCGCTGCTCCGTAAAGAAAACTCCACTTGCAATCATCGGACTTGAAGAGACAATGATGAAAAACTCAGTAATTTTTGACTTGGACGGAACACTAATTGATACGCCCCGAGCGATCGTTGAAACATTTGCGGCGACTTTTGTGTCCATTGGTGCGCCGGTCTGTGAAGCTAAGGATATTCGGGCGACGATTGGACTGCCGCTTGAGCAAGCCTTTAGCAAACTCATCGGCGTGCCGCTAAATAACAACCTAGTTTCTCAAGGCGTACAGCAGTACCTAGTTCTATTTAAAGAACTAATTTTACCTAAAGCAGAAGAGTTGATCTTCCCCGGCGTCAAAGACGGCTTAACAGCGTTCCTCGATCAGGGGTTCTTGCTGGCTGTAGCGACGAGCAAGTTCCAGGCTAGCGCTGAGGCTCTACTGCAAGCGGCAGGTCTTCACGGCTATTTCAGCATAGTGGTCGGTGCGGATCAGGTAGCGCAACCCAAGCCTAATCCTGAATCGGGATATTTAATCATGGAAAAGCTAGGCGTTCAGGCTGAACAAACGGTGATGGTTGGAGATACCACCCATGATATGTTGATGGCTAAGGCTGCTGGCATAAACTCGCTTGCGGTCACCTATGGCGTGCACAATCTCGAGAAACTAAAGTCTTCTTATCCGACATGGATAGTCGACACATTTGACGACGTAGTAGCAACTATCACAGTGGCAAACCAAAGAACAGACAGGAGGCCGAAATCATGATCGATCGCTTTAAGAATTCGCTTCTAGCGTTCATAGGAGGAACGCTCCTTACATTGATGATTCATTATAACAGCCTCTTGGCGAAATACACCACACCGATTTTTGCCTCTTGGGTAGCGCACGGTCTAGGTGGCGCTGTGGCACTCGTACTTGTAGTGCTCTCGTTCCAAGTGTTTCGTCGTGGCTCAGGTATAGAGATGGAGTATCATCAAGTGAAGTTACCGCTCTGGTTCTACTTGGGTGGTATTCCCGGTGCTTTCACGGTGGTGCTGGCGGCAATCACTGTAAATGGAAGTTTGTCGCTGTCCGGAAGTATCGCTTTGATGCTGGTAGGGCAAATCATCTTTGGCATGGTATCAGATCATTTCGGATTGCTTTGCACTCCCAAACGACGACTTATTGGAAATGATCTACTCGCAATTTTCTTTGTTCTCACAGGAAGCGCAATGATTATTTTTGGTGGGGGCAGCCGATGAGCTTCTATATATTTTTAGCGCTTCTCAATGGCGTAGTTATTGGTACGAGCCGCGCTACAAATGGGCAGCTCAGCAACGGGATCGGTCCTTTTAGGGCGTCCCTCTGGAACCACGTCATAGGTTTCCTGTTTCTCACCGTGATCGTTGTAGTTATAGGGGAATGGCATTTTGATGCAAATTCAACACTGCCAATCTCCGCATATTTCGGCGGTTTCTTCGGGGCGTTGTTTGTCGCCGTCAATAGCTATGTGTTTCCAAGGTTGGGCGCGATGAACTCTACACTCTTAGTGATTAGCGGTCAAATGATTAGTGCTGTCTTGATAGACTGGCTAAACCACAATTCAGCACCTGATGTGCTGCGTTGTTTGGGAGTTGTTGCTGTGCTCTTTGGTATTTACCTGACAAGAATGTCAAAATTTTCTCACAGGAAGGAGAAGAAAAATGGCTAATTCCACGTTAATCGATGAGCTGTTGAACGACAGATCCTACCACATTGAGTTCAATGGTCATCTTACTAATCACGTCAAGCATGCGGTTATCGCTCTAGCGGGTCTCGGTGCCTCCTCGGAAAAGATAAACGCATACTACAACAACTACGCCAAGATGACACCATATGGTTATGGTCTGGAGCCACCAAAGGCATCCAGTCACATTGTAACGGAGGCAAACTGGGCTAGCTTTCTGGGTCAGCGCACCAGCTTCTCAGCCTATTGCGAGTTTTTCGACCAGCAAGAGAAAAAGCTGGGTCTTAACGAAGTCTTGAAGCGATACTTACCCTTGCTTCTACCAGGCTGGGCCGGTGCCTTCACTCATGCCACGATTCACTTGGGATGGGCGCTGGACGCCAATCACCGCTGGATGACTATCGAAGGTCTCGCATACATGTCTTTTGCATATGTCTCTTGCTGCCCAGAAAGAGCAGATTCGACTGAAAACAACAGTGCTGAAGATGAGCAGGCGATCAATTCCCTGCTCCGTATCGCGGGTGTGTGGGAAGACGACCGTGATGCTCTTAAACAGTGGGTCGAAACTCTGTTAGATGATACCGAGTTCAAGAATGCTACAGGTATACATACTGAACTTATGAGGTCAGGACTACAGTATCGGATTGCCAGGTTGCTTAAAGAAGGACACCCATTAATCTACAAAACCCCGACTTGGATCGATGGGCAAGACGTCTCCAGGAGTTGGTTGCAGCTCTATTATGCTATGACTCTGTTGTATCTGGCTAAACCAGGTGACTTCATTCTGCTCCATTTGATCACTTCTCTGTATGCGATGGAACAGATTTCTAAATATTTGCCTGAGAACGAGCAAAAAAAAGTCGTCAAGCACTTCTGGATCGGCATGTTATGCATTGTCTTTTCCGGAGCAGATTTTCCGAAGAGATCAAAACTCGCGGCGTTGCATAAGACATTCCGGGACGCGGTGGATGAGGGTGGTCATACCTCGTGGCATCAAGATTGGAAAATACTAATTGCTCGCGCAATCGAAGAGGAAGAAGAACATAATCCGAAATTGGTGTACGTGCTCCAACAGGTTTGGAAAAGAACTGGTTGTGTTTCGATTTATCGCTTTGCAGCCGGTCAACTTACTTTGACACCAGAGCTACCTCCTTCATTTGATCTGCCGCCAAGCGAGTAAGGGATTGAGCCAAGATGTTTGTAAAATAGTGATAATTCGCTAAAAACCGTTGTCCTGTCTACATTTGAGACCTAGAGAATTTTGCATTGCTAATGTCTGCTGATTGACATTAGCGGATATAAATTGACTGAAAACTGGGCTTTTATGTCTGCTAATGCTCCTCAAAACCCCAAAAAAATTATGTCTGCTAAGGTAAGTGACACTAAATTACACATATCTCGGCTCGACCCCAGTAAAACTTAACAACAGGAGTAACAGTCATGTTGCACACGCCGCCTCTTTCGATCGAGAAATTCCTTGGCAAGAATGTACACTTGCTCCCTCAAACGAACCAGCTCCGCGCTATGCATACGATTATCCGTAATCGCCATGCACGCCGGGAGGATTTCGTATTTTACTCAAGTAGGATTATGCGCTTGCTTATCGAAACAAGCATGAACCTTCTTCCTTTTGAGAAATATCAAGTCGAAACACCTGTTGGCAAAAAATACGACGGTTTGCGTTTTGCGTCACAGCTGTGCGGAGTGTCGATCATTCGTGCGGGTGAAAGCATGGAAACAGAATTGCGCGCGATATGCAAATCCATTCGCATTGGCAAGATATTGATTCAGAGAGATAAGCTTACCAAGCTTCCGCATATATACTATATGAACCTCCCGGATGATATTGACAAACGCCACGTTCTACTGCTCGACCCGATGTTGGCCACTGGCGGCAGTGCATTGGCCGCTATTGAGATATTGTTAGACAAAGGCGTTCGCGAAAAGAACATTATTTTCATAAACTTTATCACCGTACCAGAGGGGATCACAGCTGTTTGCCAGCGTTTTCAAGAAGTGAATATCGTGACGTCCGCTATTGATGAGCGTCTGAACGAAAATGCTTACATGTTACCCGGCATTGGTGATTTCGGAGATAGGTTCTTCGGCACTGACCTGAACTGCTAGGTGGATGCCCATCCGTGATACTGTACGTTCGCTCATTTTTTCTCTAACCATGTAATACACCGTCAACTTCATCTAGCTTTTCCAAGTATTACACGGTATTAGTACAGTCAGATCCAGATAGGCGTCACCGTGCCAAAACGGGAAAATTGTACGCTAAGGGTGAAACCTTTATCTAACAAGCATTTCAGCGATATTTATTTTCCTTCACCCGCAAAGGTCGCAACTTGTCAAAACTGGTTGCCTGTTTCAAATTCCACACATAATCGCCAGTGAGATTGATATGTTCCCACCCCAACGGCGACAAATGTTGCAGATATTCTTCGGGAATACCCATCCCCTGTTGTTTCAAATAATCAACGGCTTTTTCTAAGTACACCGTATTCCACAGAACGATAGCAGCAATTACCAAATTCAACCCACTGGCCCGATAAAACTGGTCTTCATAAGAGCGATCGCGCACCTCCCCCAGCCGATTAAAAAACACGGCTCTTTTCAAAGTATGCTTCGCCTCACCTTTGTTTAGCCCTGCCGTTGCCCGCCGCCGCAGTTCTGGACTCTGCAACCATTCCAGAGTAAACAAAGTCCGTTCAATCCTCCCCAACTCCCGCAAAGCCACAGCTAAATGATTCTGTCGAGGATAAGAAGCTAATTTCCTCAACATCAAAGAAGCTGTCACTGTTCCCGTCCGAATTGAACTGGCAAGGCGTAGAATATCATCCCAAGACTCCTGAATCAATTTCACATTAATCTTGTCACCTAACAGAGGTGCCAAAATCGAATCAGAAGGAGTAGGTTCAAAAGTATACAGTTTTTTATCAGGTAAATCTCGCATTCGGGGAGCAAATCTGAATCCCAGCAGATGGCACATAGCAAACACATGCTCGGTATAAGGGACTTCCAAAGAATAAATTAATCAATAAAAACAAAGAAGCCAGGTTTTTACAATAATGATAATCATTTTGAGGTGAGGAGAAAGCGGTTGCCATCGGCAACCGCTTTCTCCTCCTTAAATA
>JAESFI010000182.1_pt1 | contig 24666 bp, 23 predicted proteins | sample 9269361 | NCBI WGS metagenome assembly JAESFI01 (sample SAMN14504119, study PRJNA617095) | algae metagenome | isolation source: Brasilonema angustatum HA4187-MV1 and co-occurring heterotrophs from moss... | place: USA: Manoa Valley, Honolulu, Hawaii | collected 2009-07-20 | reverse complement strand
ATATCAGCGATGATGACCGTTCTCAGGAAAATCATACCGTTTCTGTTTTCTTAGAGGAAACGAGTGATATCAGCGATGATGACCATTCTCAGGAAAATAATACCGCTTGCGCTTTCTTAGAGGAAACGAGTGATATCAGCGATGATGACAGGTGGAATCCTAAAGACTTCAATAGTACAGGCGTATTCCAGAAGGAACAGGATGGACAGTTGCTCATCTTCTTGGATTCTAGCGAAGAAGCACCAGACCCAGACGATTATCCAAACTTAAACGAATACGAACAGGCATGGAAGGAATGGAAGGACAAAGAAGACTCAAGCAATTTGATTTGTGCTCAGGAATTGGTGCAGGATACTGTTTCGCAGGTGCTGCCCTTGGATTGCAACTCGTTGGAGTTGCCGAAATCGACGACTACTGCTGTGGAATCCTTGCAAAACGATACCCAGGCGTCGAAAACTTCGGAGACATCGCCAAGCTTGAGTCACTGCCAGAAGCAGACATCATCTCCTGTTCCACTCCATGCCCCCCATTTAGTATCAGAGGAATGCGACTCGGTGCAGACGACGAGAGAGACTGCTTCCCCTTTGTTGTCAAAATCGTCGAGCGAGTTAGACCAAAGTATTGTGTCATTGAAAACGTCCCAGGCTTGCTCAATTGTCCCCTCCGACCAGGAGCCAAAGAACTCTACATTAATCGATTGGCGGAAATCTTCGACACGCTCGGATATCGACTTGAGGGTGCTTTGGTTTCCGGTGGCAGTGTTGGAAGTCGATTTGTCAGACAAAGATTGCTATTGGTTGCCGTCGCCAACAGCATACAGTTCAGTGAAATCCCGTCCCCCTGGATTGAACAAATTAGAGCAGCACTTGAGACAAACAGGACACTTGGAGCGGGGACAAGTAATAAACCCTCAATTCTTAGAGGAATCGCTAGGAATTCCAACCGACTGGACCGACCCAACCAACTCTCTTACAGCTTGGGACTTCCTAAAGGCGATCGCATCATCCGACGACGACGCGAAGCCCTCGGTAACACTTTTGACCCAAGACTTGCCGCTATCGGACTCCACAGAGTTTTATACCTCGAAAGCATCAGTAGATGAACGACGTGCTAGAGGTTGTCTATACAAGTATCTAGAAAACAAAACCCTGAAGAATGGGTTGATTGTCACTTATCCGCGAATTGATGGTGAACGTGACGAAAATGATGTTACTCATTGGCGATGGGGTTTTAACTGGGAAGAAAAAGTAAACGGTGAATGGAGAAACAGAAGTCTTGGGTGTATACCTCACCGAGTTCTATCAATGATAAGAGCTATGCAAAAGCTTGATACTCCATTAGATAAAACTATTGAGTTCATCAAGAATTCTAAGGGTAGGAAAAGGGCTAACCCGTTGTAATTGGCTTATTTCTCTTGGTTGTGTGTATAAAAAACACATAAAGTCGAAGAGGGTGCAACTCAGTAGCACCCTTGCACCCTTGAACAAGGTGCTTGTTCACAACTACACCAGTAAATACCTTAGTCATGAACAACTGCTGAGGAATCCAAAAGAATTGAAAACTTGAAGAATGAACTCTTCTTAAAGCTTGACAATAATTTTTAAAAATGCTATCAGGTAGATACCTTTTCTAGCTATTGAAAATAAGGCTCATGCTTTACGCGACTACTCCCACTAGTCGTTTTTTTATATGATGGTTAGTGACAAGTATTTTTCTTGTAATTCTGTTATTTGGCATGGATTCAGCGATTGTGTAATGCGATCGCTTTTATTATGTAACTAGTAGATTATTGCTATTTATGGAGTGCGATCGCTTTGCTGTGATCGCTTTTGTTTTACAAACATTCCTTGTTAAGTCATGACTACCAAGAAACTAATATTTTGCAGTGTTGACAATACCTTGACTTTCTCCAAAAGCGGAAAATCATTTAAGCAGTCTCCAGCTAAAGAGGATATAAAACTTATTCCAGGAGTGCAGGCGGGGGTAGAATCATTTAAGTTGCATGGGTACGACATAGTTGGGATAAGTAATCAAAGCTGTGTACCAATTCTTAAATCTCCGTTGGAGTGCATTGAAGAGATGCAGGCAACCATGAACCTTTTACCCCAGGTTAGTAAAATTTACTTTGCCCCAAGCGACGGCGAGGAGGTGTATAAAGTTCTTCCCCATTCGTTTGTCTACTCTAGACGTGGTAATCAAAACTCTTTTAGAAAACCTGAGCTTGGAATGATTCAGAAAGCGCTTGAAGAATACGGGCGCTTAGACGACATATGGTTTATTGGTGACTTGTTGCACGATGAGCAGTGTGCAGCAAATGCCAAGATTGATTATTTACCTGCAAAAGTGTGGCACGCCAAATTTTCAGGTAACTGGAAAGAAAATGTGTACTGTCTTAACGACAAGCAAGCTCAATTTTTAGAGAATGTTAGTATTTCTTGTATCTAAAAGTTAACTTAGATGTGGGGGGACTCTCCAGACGCATCATAGTTCCTCTTTTTTTGTTTGAAAACAAAAAGTAAGACTTTCCTCTAAGAAAATCTCCCGCGAACTTAGTTTCCTCTAAGAATATGTTGAAGAGTGCTTTTTTAGGCTCGTCAGTGATAAATCAGACTTTCCTCTAAGAAAATCTTTCATGAACGCAGTTTCTTACAGCAAGACTTTCCTCTAAGAAAATCTCTTGCAAGCTTGGTTTCCTCTAAGAATATGTTAAAGAGTGTTTTTTATGAGCTTGTCAATCAGAATTTAGACTTTCCTCTAAGAAAATCTGTTAAAAACTCAGTTTCCTCTAAGAATATGTTGAAGAGTACTTTTTTAGGCTTGTCGTTGAATTTCATGTCTATTTTGATGGTATATAAAGCTTTAGAGCATATCTGAGTGGAATCAGTCCAACACAAAAGGAATTAGTAAAGCGATCGCGACCATTCACACGCGATCGCATTTTTGTTATTGGACTTAAAAGTAAACTCCTTATGGAGAGTACCAGCGCTACTATTTTACCAATAAAAAAACAACCGTTAAGGAGTCACGGCTGTGGTTCAAAGGAGCGTTAATTGAATTGGGTTGTAGACGAGCAAAATAGTATTGCTTCAACACAATGGTAAACTTTGATAGTAAAAAATACCACATCGCCTAGAGTTATTAGTACAAATAAACTAAGCAAACTGACGTCATATGCTTGCTTTATCAATTGCTTTTGCGATTGTGCAGTGTTTTTATATGGTCTACCCTAAAGTAGACCTCTAAAACTTTTCAGTTATCCAAAATAAAAGCCGTTATATTTAACGCCCAACAGCGTTAATACTTTGAGCCATCAGGTCAACGTTTTAGCTCTTTGGCGGACTTCCTGCACCACCCAGCTTATTTATAATTTTTAACTTGACTGGCGTTAAGCGTCATTATCTGCCAAAAATGTCATATTTTCTGTCATATTTTCACGGATAAGTTTTGTAATGTCATGATCAACTCCTAAGCTAAGTTCAGCAATTTTCAAAGCTTTTTGGTATAGTAGTTGAGCTTCACTGTACCGTTCTTGGTCACGGTAGAGATTAGCCAAGTTGTTGTAAGTGGTGGCGATCTGAGGATGCTTTTCTCCCAGTAAGCGTTGCCTTAGTTCTAAAGCTTTTCGGTAGAGTGGTTCAGCTTCACTGTACCGTTTTTGGTCTGAGTAGACTGCTGCCAGGTTGTTGTAAGTGGTGGCAACATTGGGATGCTCTTCTCCCAGTAAGTGTTGATAAAGTTCCAATGCTTTTATGAACAGTGGTTCAGCTTCACTGTACCGATCTTGGTCTGAGTAGAGTCCTGCCAGGTTGTTGTAAGTCTCGGCAACATTGGGATGCTCTTCTCCCCGGCGTAGCCTGAGTTCCAATGCTTTTCGGTAGAGTGGTTCAGCTTCACTGTACCGTTTTTGGCCACGGTAGAGATTAGCCAAATTGTTGAAAGTAGTGGCAACATCGGGATGCTCTTCTCCCCGGCGTAGCCTGAGTTCCAATGCTTTAATGTACAATGGTTCAGCTTCGTTGTACCGTCCAAGCGATTGGTAGACTGCTGCTAAGTTGTTGTAACTGGTAGTGACATGGGGATGCTCTTCTCCCAGCAGGTGTAGCCTGAGTTCCAATGCTTTTTTGTACAGTAGTTCAGCTTCGTTGTACAGTCCTTGTTCACAGTAGAGTACTCCCAAGTTGTTATAACTGGTGGCAACATGGGGATGCTCTTCTCCCAAGCGATTTTTTGCAACTGATAAACATTGCTCTAACCAAGGTAAAGCTTGTGCATAAGCTCCTTGACCTTGAAAAAATCGACTTAAGGCCCTAAAAGGCATAATTAAATCTTCATCACTTAACCAATTATTGTAAACAGTGGCAACTTCAGCAAGGTGGGGGATAACAATAGTGGATGTAGTAATTTCTTGTAATATAAGGCTTTGAGGAATTTTCTCCGCAACAGCAACCATTGCAACGCAGTAATTATATTTTTGTTCTTCTTTAACAGCTAAGTTATTTTGCTTGTCTCTGAGAAACTCTTGAATCAGTGGATGTAACTGATAACTATCTTCACCCATAAGCAAGTGCAAGTTTTCTAATTCAACTCTGGCATCTTCCAGTTCTTCTGCGTCTTGCTCAGGGGCAGCACTTTCTACCAGCGACCAAGGAAACGGAGCCAAAGCAAATAAACTGAGCAGACACCCTAGCTTTTGAGCATCTTTACTTAATTCTTCCCAACTCAACTCAAAGGCAGCTTCAACTCCACGCTTAATATTTAACGCCAAAGTACGATCATTGCTATCACGTACCAAAGATTCATGACTTAACTTTTTTTCCTTTAACCTCCGCAGCATTTCTGCTAAGGACAGTTTCCGCTTCTTAACATACCGTCCTACTAGATTTAGCGCTAGAGGCAAATAGCCCAGCCATTGACAAAGTTCTTTGGCATCTGCCAATTCCTGTTTAATTTTTGAAGCCTCAATCCACCCCTCAAGAAGTTCAATTGCTGCCGACTCACTTAACACATCTAAGATAAATCTAGATGACTCAGTCAGGTCGTCTAACTGCAAGCGTGTCGTAATTAGCACCTTAAAACGGGGTGATTGCGGTGGTAGGTATGGCTCCACCTTCTGGTAATCGTTGACATCATCCAGCACGACTAGCACATTTCCCTGATACCAACGTGACCAGCACCAACGTGTTTGCTGTTGTAAATCTAAATTATCTGGAGGTTGCAAGCCTAAGTCTGTCATGGCAAACTGCACAATTTGCAAACCAATATCTTCATCTCTAGCTCGTAACCAGCAAATACCACCCGTATAGGTGCTAACTAGCAAGTGAATTAGTGCATACTGGGTGGCTAACTCCGTTTTCCCAACTCCACCCATGCCCTCAATAGCAGCAAGCACTATCTGATTGTTCTGTTGCAACATTTGGTGCAGCCTCTCTAGTGCCTCGGCACGACCCACAAACTTAATCGTGCCACTGCGGGGAACATTTTGAGGAATCTCAGTCGGCTTGAAAGAATCAATCTGTTTGATAACAACTATTAAATTTAGGATTTGGGTAATATCCCCTGTAGTCAGATTGCCACCTATCTGAACATTCTGGAGAATGCTCTGCAAAATTTCTTCTGGACTTAGGTGCTCGCTCATGTCTCTAGCTTTCCTGAGTTAAGTTACCCAACTCAATGTTTGTTGCTTTCACCTGCTTGAGCATTTCCTGCTCAACTGAACCACTTCGTATAGCTTTCTGGCTTATGTCTTTCGTTTTCAAATCGCCACCTAATTCAATCCCACTTAGAACTACCTGACGTATCCTTTCATCCTGTGCTTGTAGTTGCTGGACTAATTCTTTAAGTTTGTTAGCAAAGGCCTCATCTGTATCGATTTGAGTTTGCAGTACATTTTGAAAAATAGTCTTATTCGTTTCTGTTGGTTGTTTCTGTGCTTGTGTCAATATTCCATCTATATTATGTGCTTGAAACTTTTCCCGAATAGTATTTACCAACTGAGTAAATGTATCGGTCACACCTTTACCTAACGTTTTTCCTCCTTCTTTGACTGCTTCAGAGAAAAATAAGGATACAATCACTGCTGCCGTTAGAGGTTCCACCATCAGCTTGCACTTAAATTTAGTATTAATAGTGATATATACAAACTTACTGTACAACTTTTTGGATTTCTCGGCATATTTATCATACAAGTCTTGGGTCGCGCTACACCAAATCCGACTAACGTGGAATATACCCTGACAAGCGGGTTATTTTCGACGGTGAGCGCACCTCGCTTGTCGAAAATAACCCGCAACCATGAAGCCAATTAAAATAAACGTGCTTAAAGATATTTTGTAAATCCCAACAAATAACCGTATGTTGGGGTGCGATTCGTTGTTAGCCGAATCTCGGTAATTAATCCGTAAATAAGATAACCATCTGATAACAGATGAACTCCAGAAGAGATGGAGTGAAAACCCTCCCCTCCAAATTCAGGGGTGGGTTGAGTCGATGGCAGGTAGTCGGGTAAGGTTCGAGCGTCGCTGCTCTCCCCTCCCCGCGCGAACCGTGCATGAAACTTTCGCGCTCACACGGCTTAAGTCCTACTTCAAGTTAAGTACTCTCATTGAAGTAGAGCAAAAATTTATCGAATGACATTAATTTGTCACAGTGACAGACAATTAGCCACCGTACAAATAAAAAAAATCACCTTGTGGTGATTTCGTTCACTCCTCAATCTTTGAGATGCTCACACAGTCGTAACTTGATACAACTGCGTAACTTCAGCCTGGGTTAACGCTCTTGAATACCACACGACATCATCTATATAGTTGTTCCAAGAAGCATTTCCAAATCCCATCAATCCAATAAATACTGTGCTGTTTGTTGAGTCTGGTGCATAAGTGAGATTATTCTCAGTCATGACCAGCGCACCGTTTACATAAAGCTTGAATGCACCATTCTCAAAGGTGCTTGCCACGTGTACCCACTGGTTCAACGGAATTACCCAATCATATGTAGCTATCCAATCGTAGTTACTCCACAGTGCAAACGAATGATCTTCATTCACCATCAAGTTGTGACGGTTGGCTTCTGTTCCTGTCTCTGCTCCAAACAAAGCAGACCAATCAAAATATTCTGTGATTTTTATCCAAGCGCTTCTGGTGTATGCAGCTGGTTGTGGTTGATTGTACACAACAAAACCACTATTCTCACCAAGTTTGACTGTGTTGCCGTGCCCACTATTGGTGACACTGGTAATTGAGTCCCCTGTTGTTGCAACTGGTCCATAGCTTCCAGAGTTTGTTTGCAGTTCACCTGGGTCAAACTTTAACCAAATGGTGTGATTGGTTGGGATTGTTGGGGTGTTGTTACCACCACTAGCGCTACCACTACCACTACCACTAGCGTTACCACCGCTACTCGCAGCTGTCGTGCTACCGTAAGCCGTGTTAGATGGTTTCAAGTCACCGCCGCCTTCAGAGTAAACATATACTTCATACTCTGTGCTAGCACTCAAGCCAGTAACGACAGCTGGTGAAGTTGCTGGATTCTTTTCTGAGTAAGCAACACCGCTATTCTTCACACGATACATAACACGCCAGTTTGTTGCAGCAACTCCTGAGCTTGGCTGTGTCCAAGTCACCCGAATTTTCGATGAGTCGATTGCTGTGACTGTAACACCTGTTGGTGCCCTCAGTGCATTTGATGGTGGAGGTGGGTTGTAAACTGCTGACCAAGTAGCCGTGAGATTTGACGTGCTAATATCAATAATGCCTTTTGCTTTGATTCTTCTAAGGTTTTTATAGAAGTTAGCTAGAGTAACACCGTTGAGCGTTGAAAACAAAGATGGTTCAACCGGACTGTTGTACTTCCAGAGTTGATACATCATTTTGCCTTCTGCGCTCATCAATGCACCAGCGTAATCAATTTCTGCGGTGCCAAGTGTTGACAAGGTTTTTAACCAAACTACGTTGATTGAATCCGCTTGGTAAGTTGTCATCACTTTGGCAGTAACCAAGTCAGCAGCTGCACCAAGTGCATTATCAGCGTCAAGTCCCCACTCGTCACCAATTTCTGCAAGGTCGGCTTGGATGGGCGATCGCAATTCCAAGAAAGCGTTGAGAATCCAGAAGAAGTAAGCTTCATTGGATAAACCCAAGGCAAACAAAGATTTTAAATCAGCTTCCGTAGTCTCACTGGGGTTGTGTGTAGCTGTAGCTGTCCATACCAAAGATGGATTAGCAGAATAAAAGGTATCTAATCTGTCAGCTTCATACGCTTTTTTCAAAACACCAGGTAAATATCTAAGCAGGTCATCAGTTGTAACTTTCCATCTGGTACGAAAAGCGTCATCGATGACAACTGTCTCAGCGTTCAGTCTGGAAGATTCGCCTTGCAGTGCATTGAAGATATGAGTTGATGAACTGATAGTATCTTGCGATCGCAGTATCTCTGCTTCTGACAATGCATCTGGTTCATTAGAAAATCTCACCGTTACGTTAGGAAACGGATTGATTTTGACCAGTCCCTTTTGCCATAGTGCTGCCGCAACGTTAAATAAATCAGCACTTATTTGAGTACCAGAGTAAACATTGCTGTCAAGCGTTACTGGTCCGGTTGGGTTCAGCTTGCGTAACTTGAGGTAAGAAAAAAGATTGACATCCAACACGCCAGCCTTAAACAGGCTGGTCATATGTTGAGTCAAGTCTACAGAAGAGTTCATATGACCAAAGTAAAAAAGAAGGGGTGTAAGGGTGTAAGGGTGTAGGGGTGTAAGGGTATAAGGGTATAAGGGTATAAGGGTGTAGGGGGGGGGGAGCAATCGGTTGGGGTCTAAAACCCCATTGCACTCTTAGGGGTGTACATTTTCAAGTCTTTCCCCTACACCCCCACACCTCTATACCCAGGAGCGAAGCGATAATTAAATCAACCAAACTACGCTAATTGTGGTTAAGTCCAAAGTAATGACTTTCGACTTATCACTATTTGTTTTCTGGCTGATGTTTCCCAGTTCCTGTAACAGAGTGCTACCGTCAATCGTCCAAGGGTTGGCAGCATAAGTCGCTGGGTTAACTGCTTGAGTTGCATTGTTTGCTGTCTTATTCAGCAACAGTGCATAGTACACATAGCTGGTTGTATTGATGAGTCCTTCCTTCTTCATGCTCAGGACTTCACTTTGGCTTATGGTCGTAGCTTCAGCAGTGTCACCCCAAATAATAGATAAAGATGTTGGCGTGACTTTCAAAACTTTCTTAGTCTCAAGTTGCTGCAAGTAACGAAGTAAATCTGTGTTGGTTACGCCCCAATCCATTTGAAACTGGTCAGTATCAATATTTTGAGTACTGTTGGCTGGGTCTTTCTCGTACTTCAGAGCCAAGTATGCATAATCTAAGGTTGATGCAATCTTGTAAGTTTTTAGGTTAGTAATTGCAGCTTTGTCAAGCGTAATTGCTGGCATGTTGTAAAAAACTTGGTGTATAATATAATTTCCTAAATTGAATACACCTTATATAAATCAGCGATCGCTCTCAAATGGTTGCTGATTTATGCTTTCAGTTTACATTCTAGTAGTATTCTGTATTGAATGTAATCAGGTAGATGCAAAAAACTGGTTAAAGCCCACTTCCTCGAAATCCTCTAAGAATTAAGTCCTAGTTCATCTGCTGGCAATACTGCTGTTGCATATTTATAAGAATTGTTCGTTACATATCGGCGATCGCTTTTGTTGTAAAGCATAAATTGCTTGTGACCTGTGATGGACTGACCAACCAAACAGCCCGCGCTATTCTTTCCAACTTCCGGCATGGAGAATCCGTGATGTTGATTGGCTCCAATGTTGGCGTTTGTGACTTCATCACCCTTTCTAAAACCGTCCTCATTGTCGTCTCTGTAAAATTCCACATCTGCACACTGAACAAGTGCTTCATATGGATTGCGCGAGCCATGCATCCCAACTGACCAAGCCCAATACTGACCGAAAGCAATTCGAGCAGCACCACCAGGACTCATTCGGTGATAAGTGTAATATGCCCCTGGTTCACTGGTAGCTGCCCACGTATCCACTAATCTAGCGCTACCATTATGCTCGACTTGAAACAAAGCGCGGGTATCGTTCCATTCATCAAGTCTGTCAATGTTTGGCGTGCCGTCTGGATACATGCCCTCAACGTAAACAATGTTAAATACGTTGGTGCCGCGAGCTATCCAATAGTTCTTTTTTTCGTAATATCTGATTACTTTCTCCAACCATCCACTTGCTTTTATCTCCGGGGGACTTCCCAGCTTCTCCAACAGAGCAATAGAAGTCTCATTGAGAATTCCATCAGTTACAGATGACTTGAGTAACTTCTGTATTTCAGATAAAGCGCTCTTGCTCCAGTTCCCCCACTTGCCGTCTGCGGGAGGGTCTAATACACCCCATTCAACAAGCTTCTTTTGTGCTTCGATGTTTGTCATTGTCTAATAGATGCGCTCGCACTCAAACTATCTCCACATGTTAATCAATGCATCAATAAACTAGGAAAAGTGAGACGTATACATTCAACTTAAAAGCTTCTTTAAACTTCTGAGTTAACTTTAAACCACCGACTTACTGCTGTGTCCAATATTGTTGATAATCGTCATTGCTCCAAAAACAATAACTATCGATATCACCCCACCAAATATGATTATGCTTGTTGTGGTTTGGTAGCTAGTTTCTAGCTCATCTAGCCTCTTTTCCAAAAGCCCGTCCTCAATCACTTTTATCTCTCGTATCTTGTTTAAAACTTCATCCATTAGGATTTTACCTTTACTGCTAGAAACAATTGTGTAAACTTCTTCAACTTTTCCAGACTCCTTTAACTCAGCAACATTTCGGAGAACTGCAAGACGCTTTTCAATAACTTTGTAAAGACTTTGAACTTTCTTAAACTGGCTAGAGTTATCAATTACAAGACCCGACAAATACGACTCACTTAAGTAAACACGCTCAATCGCAATATAAGTTTCTGTGAGATATTGTGATTTTCCTGTGAGCAAGTAACCCCTTTGACTACTTTCAGCGCTGATTAAATCAGTCTTAAGCGCGTCTAAACTTTCTTTTGTTAAATAAGTATGCTTGACCCATGTAACCGCGTTGTTTAGCTTATTTAAGCTATTGTAAGAACAGATCGCAATTGCAATCAGTAAAGACAAGCCAATACCAAATTCTAGTATTGCTTTCTTCCGAATTATCACAGAAGGCATATTCTTTTGTCTCCAATTATTTAAGCTTAACTATTATTTTATGACTCCTGAACTAATAAGAGCACTTACCCCATGCATGGGCATAGTTGCAGGCACAATTATTTTATCTGTGGCACTTTGCACAGGTGCATCTGGTGAACGTCTGACGATTGCTAGTGCGATCGCAACCGCAAGTATTAGCGGTGGTGTGGGATTAGCTCAGCGTGGAAAAGATAAGGACGATGATTAACAGTAGAAGTCGGGGGAAAAGGTCAATGCCTGGAGGACAGGGAAAAGGTTAAAGGTTAAGGGGGAAAGGGAAACCAATACAGTTTAGTTAAGGAAATTATCCGTGCCTTTTTTCAAAAAAAAGTTATAAAAAGCGCACTTTTGTCTAAAAACCTGGTATGAGTATTTAAAGACGGTAATTTGACGACTCCTCTTACAATACTGTTTTTAAACATGGAACAAGTGCGTCACCCACTCTTTCTCCTCACCTTACCCCTTGCAGCTGTATTCAGCTTGACCTACTTTACCGTAGCCAAAGCACAAATTACTCCTGATAACACGCTGGGCGCGGAGAACTCCCGTGTCACACAGGATGTGATTAAGGGCATCCCTAGCGACAGGATTGATGGGGGCGCAAAGCGTGGGGCGAACCTGTTTCATAGTTTTCAGGAATTTAATATCAATGCTGGTAGAGGAGCTTATTTTTCCAATCCAGCGGGGATTGCAAACATACTCACCAGAGTGACTGGGGGGAATATCTCGAACATTCAAGGTGTTTTGGGTGTGTTGGGCAAAGCGAACTTGTTTTTTATCAACCCGAATGGAATTATCTTCGGACGAAATGCGCGGTTGGATGTAGGTGGTTCTTTTTTGGGAAGTACGGCAAATAGTTTGCTGTTTAAGAATAATTTTGAGTTTAGTGCAACGAATCCCCAAGCACCACCATTGTTAACGATAACTGCTCCAGTTGGGTTGAGCTATCGGGAGAATTTCAAAAATATCAGCAATCAGTCGAGGGCTGTTGATAATAATGGCAATGTTGTTAATGGTCTTACTGTTCCAGAAGGAAATTCATTAGCACTGGTGGGTGGTAACGTCAACTTAGATGGTGGAATACTGTTTGCACCAGGAGGACGAGTTGAGTTAGGAGGATTGTCTGCTGCTGGGACGATAGAACTCAATGGTGATGGAAGTTTGAGTTTTCCTGTGGGAGTGCAAAGAGCGGATGTATCGCTGACGAATGCTGCGCTCGTTGATGTTAGCTCAGGTGGGGGCGGTAGTATTGCAGTTAATGCCCGTAATTTAGAGATGACGGGAGGAAGTTTGCTTCAGGCTGGAATAGGAGATGGTTTGGGGACAGTTGATACTCAAGCAGGAAACATTTCGGTTAATGCCACAGGAGCAATAAACCTTAACAACAGTCGAATTGCTAATCAGGTGGGATCAAGAGCAAATGGACAGGGAGGTGATGTCAATATCAGTGCTAGCAGCTTGCGGCTTGAGGGTGGGGCACAGGTAAGTACTAGTACTTACGGTGCGGGCAAGGGGGGTAGTTTGACTGTTGATACCCAAGATGTGCAATTGATTGGTAGAAGCGTTGATAGTCGGTTTGGCAGTAGCTTGGGTGCTTCTGCACAGCAAAACTCAACAGGGGATGCAGGTGATTTGATAATCAAAACCAATTCCTTGCTAGTGCGAGATGGAGCAGTGGTAAATACTAGCACTTTCGGTGCGGGTAAGGGGGCAAATATAAGGGTTGATGCCCAAGATGTGCAACTGATTGGTACAGGCGCTAATGGTCGCTTTCCTAGTAGCTTGAGTGCTGATGCACAGCGAAACTCAATAGGGAATGCGGGTGATATTACTATCAAAACCAATACTTTGCTCGTGCGAGATGGGGCACAGGTAAGTACTACTACTTCCGGTGCGGGCAAGGGGGGTAGTTTGACTGTTGATGCCCAAGATGTGCAACTGATTGGTAGAAGCGCTAATGGTCGGGTTTCCAGTGGCTTGTTTGCTTCTGCACAGCCAAACTCAACAGGGAATGCGGGTAATCTGACAATCAAGACCAATACCTTGCTCGTGCGAGATGGGGCACTGGTAAGTGACAACACTTACGGTGCGGGCAAGGGGGGTAGTTTGACTGTTGATGCCCAAGATGTGCAACTGATTGGTACAAGCGCTGATGGTCGGCTTCCCAGTGCCTTGAGTGCTCAAGCAAACTCAACAGGGAATGCAGGTGATTTGACAATCAAAACTAATTCCTTGCTCGTGCGAGATGGGGCAGTGGTAGATGCTAGTACTAATGCTGCGGGCAAGGGAGGTAGTTTGACTGTTGATGCCCAAGATGTGCAATTGATTGGTATAAGCGCTAATGGTGATGGCAGTGGCTTGTTTGCTAATGCAAATCCAAACTCAACAGGGGATGCGGGTGATCTTACAATCAAAACCAATACTTTGCTAGTGCGAGATACAGCACAGGTAAGTACTACCACTTTTGGTGCGGGCAAGGGGGGTAGTTTGACTGTTGATGCCCAAGATGTGCAATTGATTGGTAGAAGGGCTGATGGTCAGCTTTCCAGTGGCTTGTTTGCTCAAGCAAATCGAAACTCAACAGGAGATGCGGGTGATCTTACAGTTAGAACCAATACCTTGCTAGTGCAAGATGGGGCAAGAGTAAGCGTGCAGAGTTTCGGAACAGGAACCGCAGGCAAGATGACATTAAATGCTCGCTCTATCCGTTTAAACAACAATGCTTTACTCAGTGGCGATACACGTAGTGCTAAAGTTGACTCCAGTAGGGAGCAAGCGACAATTAACATTACTTCAAAAGATTTAATCTTGCGCAACAACAGCAACATCACAACCAACGCCACAGGAGAAAACGTTATTGGCGGCAACATCAATATTAATACTGGTGTCCTGGTTGGCTTTGACAATAGCGATATCACTGCTAACTCTGCTAATTCCCGTGGCGGTAATGTCAAAATCAATAGCCGAGGTATTTTTGGCTTTGTGTCTCGTAATCCTGCTTCCCCAAACACAAGCGACATCACCGCCACAGGGGTAAATGACCAGTCGAGTGGTAATGTGCTAATTAATGTAGTTGATATTGACCCCACCCAAGGGTTATTTGAATTAACAGAAACTGTGGTTGATCCGGCACAGCAGGTTGCTCAAAATCCCTGTATCAAAGGTTTTGGTAGCACTTTCACTGTCACCGGACGCGGGGGATTGCCAACAGATCCAAATAAAATCCTCAGTAGTGACAATGTGCGTGTTGATTTAATTGAGCCTGTCCCCAGTAAAGTAAGTTTAACAACTCCAACACAAAAGCAACCATCTAAAAAGCCACCTGTTAAACAGATAGTACCTGCTCAAGGTTGGATATATAACGAAAAAGGTGAGGTGGTGCTGGTCGCTTATGATCCGACTAAGACTGGTCCACAGCGTGAACAGCCAGCGCCTAATAGTAGTTGTGCTGCAACGAAGTAGCCACGGTTTCAGGTATCGCACCCTTATTTTAAGGTAACTAAATCTTTTTTTAGTACATATGTATTAACAATTGAGTTTCTACCAAAGGTACAATCACCCCACCAAGAAAAAATAGACCCCTTCCTGGGCATCCTGGAGGGGGTTTTTTCGACCAAAACTAAAAAACTTCTTTTCATTTGCGTTTTATGGCGGGGTCACGGCGATTGCGCAAAGCGCAGACGCCAGAGGCGATCGCTTTTTAAAAAGGAAAAGCAGGAATTACTCAAAGCGAACCAGTCTACTCTGTGCTGTCGCTAATCTTAATTGAGTAAACCAAAGTAGACCAGCTAGAAACCAAACTACAAAGGAAAAGCAGGAATTACTCAAAGCGAACCAGTCTACTCTGTACTGTCGCTAATCTTAATTGAGTAAACCGAAGTAGACCAGCTAGAAACCAAACTACAAAGGAAAAACAGAAATTACTCAAAGTGAACCAGTCTACTCTGTGCTGTCGTTGTTCTTGATGGAGTAAACCGAAGTAGACCAACTAGAAACCAAACTACAAAGCAAAAGCAGAAATTACTCAAAGCGAACCAGTCTACTCTGTGCTGTCGCTGTTCTTGATGGAGTAAACCGAAGTAGACCAACTAGAAGTCAAGCTGGGGTTAAGCCGGGATACGCGCATTCAGGGGACATGTTGTAAAAAAAATGTTACACAACCTACTTTCTTGATTTACCAACTTGCCCCTATTTAGCATGAGATGCGACAAGAGAGTTAAGCTTGAAAATGACAAGCACGGGTAAGAATCATGGCAGATTCGGTCAAAATATTTAATGAGTATTCAAATCGAGACTTAGAGCAACGGAAGGTTTGGTACACGCCAGTTGTGGAAGCTTATGATCGAGGCAGACCCCGCTATCCTGAAGCACTAATACAGCGAGCGATTGAAGCCGCTCACCTTTCCTCTGACTCAACCATTCTCGAAGTCGGATGCGGGTCAGGAATTGCGACGATTAACTTTGCTCAGTTGGGATGTGCAATCGATGCGGTAGAACCGAATCGAGATTTCTGCCAAGTTGCAGCACGTCGTCTTGCAGCATTTCCTCTGGTTCAACTCTTTCAGGAATCTTTCGAGGAGTGGCAAGTTCAACCACAAGCGTATGAAATTGTACTAGCAGCAAATGCTTGGCACTGGATATCATCCGGCATCAAATATGTGAAAGCATCACAGACGTTACGAGAGGATGGTTCTCTCGTTTTACTTTGGAACCTGACGCTTGAGCCAAGTCATGAAGTTCATCAAGTTTTGAATCAGGTTTATCAAGCTTACGCGCCCGCGATCGCACCTTCGTACGAAGGTCGAGAAAAACAAGCTGAAATTGCCGCAGGCTTGGGAAAACCTGTCGGGGATTCAGGATTGTTTGAGCCTCCCTCCACAGAAATCTTCCCTTGCGAACAAACCTATAGCGTTGATCGGTATCTCGATTATTTGAGTAGCGGTTCACAATACGTTGCCTTAGAGTCGCAAGTGAGAGTAAATCTATTTTCGGGATTGAGAACCGCGATCGAACAGCAATTTAAGGGCGAAATTCATCTGTTTAACTTAGCTGCATTTCAAATTGCACGGAAGATCTAAATATTATACCGCAGACATTAGATGAGATTGGGGCTTTTATTTTAACTTAACCGACAAGAGCATCCAATGAAAGAGCCAAAACACGCCTAATAATCGTTGTTTGAGTTCTTTCGGTGATTGCATTTGGACGAAGATGACGATACGCGGAGCGTCAGCCCTTTGGGCTATCGCACGCCTCTGATATGTTTGAGGTTTTTCAGCCAAAACTGTCTTAAAGTTATCAGTTTGATTTTTCCTTAGCATCACATCATAAAATTTAAAGCAACTTTTTTAACATAACTTTGCATCGTGTCCCATTTTGCACGTATCCCGGCTAGACCCCAAGCTAAAAAGGAAAAGCAGAAATTACTAAAACCAAACCAGTCTACTCTGTGCTGTCGCTGATTTTGATGGAGTAAACCGAAGTAGACCAACTAGAAGTCAAGCTAGAAAGGAAAAATGGGAATTACTAAAACCAAACCGGTTTACTCTTTGCTGTCGCTGATTTTGATGGAGTAAACCAAAGTAGACCAGCTAGAAATCAAACTACAAAGGAAAAGCAGGAATTACTAAAACCAAACCGGTTTACTCTTTGCTGTCGCTGATTTTGATGGAGTAAACCGAAGTAGACCAACTAGAAGTCAAGCTAGAAAGGAAAAATGGGAATTACTAAAACCAAACCGGTTTACTCTTTGCTGTCGCTAATTTTGATGGAGTAAACCAAAGTAGACCAGCTAGAAACCAAACTACAAAGGAAAAGCAGGAATTACTAAAATGGTTCAATTACCAATAGACCAAAACGCAAGCGTTAGAAAACCATTGACCGTCAGATATCAATTTTGATATCGGCGCACGAAATTCTAAGTATTAAGAGGTATTTATGACTCAAGGAAAACTAGAAGTCGTTGTCAAAATCAATGAACTTCCACAAGCCAAGACTGTAGAGAACGGGTGGCAGCAATTTGAAATTGACTGCGATGGACGTGTTATTACTATTACCGTCAAGCCCAAGGTGTGGAAAAAGTTAACCGACGCCCAAGCCAACTATCCTCAGTGGGTAGCCAGCATCACTGGTAAGATGGGTGACACAACAGGGAACGGATTTGTTCTGCTGGAACCAAATATTCAAACCTTTGAGAAGAAACCTAAAGCTGAGGCGGCTGCAGTTTGATTGCAGCCGCCTCAACATCTAAGATTTATGAAACCTGGAAATTTATCACCAGGTTCCATAATAAAAGAACAATACACCTGATACTTATTTATGGTAAACACTCCTCCCACTAATGGCGACAATTCACCCGAATCGGGTGAACCATTAAAAAAACCTGTCAAACGGACAAAGAAGTCCGCACAGTTACTCGAAATCAAGTCCAAAAAAACTGATGACTCAGTAACAGAGCCAGCTATACCTGCTGTTACACAATTAACAGAGCCATCACCACCAGAAGCAACCCCAGAAAAACCACCAGAAGTTTTAGCACAAGTAAATACTCCAGAAAAACCACCAGAAGTTTCAGCACAAGTAAATACTCCAGAAGCCCCACCAGAAGCAAGCACCCCAGAGACAGTATCAAAAGAAACGGTTAAAGAAGAGAAAAAGCAGGAAATAGAAATCCCCCCCGGAACCATCTTCCAAGCTGTTGGCGTTATTCGAGGGGATGTGACCTTTACTACCGAAAACGAAAAAACAGTAGCCAGTATCACTATTGGTGCAAAGGAATACCCACTCTTCTACGCACCCAAGAAGCAACGTGCATATGATGCACTAAAAAAAGAAATAGAAGCGACAGGAGATCGCACTCAGCGAGTAGTAGTTTACCCACGGTTTACCCACTTCCCCGGAAGAGATCAGCAACCTAACGTCGGTTTTCAACTCGTTGGTTTTGACAAAGGACGAGAGGAACAAGAAAAAGACGTACCATCAAAAGAACTTCAAGATTTGGAGTTTAAACTCTGTGGCTTGTGGCAGTTCATCCCTGTGTGTAGAACTCCATGTATCTCAATTTTCCGAAATTTTACCAAAGAACGGCTTGAACACGTCAAGCAATCAGAACCAGCGAAAAAAGTGAAATTCATGAAAGCATCTCACCTGCCGCTGTTCTGGAGGGATGCGCCAGTTCCACCGTTTCGGTTCAACCCGAAAGCAACAAAAGAAGAACAGGGTAGACCAGTCTTTGTCCAAGTCAAAGCAAGATTTCAGCCATCGCGCAATGCATTTGAATTCGACTCACTGTTAGGAGTGCCACTGGAGAAACCGCCCAAATTCTTAAAAGTAAGCAAGGACGACAAGGCAACAGCAATGGCAGAAAAGAAAGCGGCTGATAGAGCTGCAGGTAGGGATACGCGACCACCAAGAAGCGACAATCCACCGTTTAAGCCAAGAGGTGACTTCAAGCCAAGGGCAAGTTCCGCACCTTTGGATATGCCGAAGCCAAAACCAAAGCCAAAGCAGTAAATCTTTAACCAAGAACTCAGGAGTCATGAGTCAGGAGTCAGGAGGAAGACAAAAAATAGAACGAATCGTCGAACTAATCTTCTGTACAAATGACTCCGAGTCACTCGCCCTAAGCCCTGCGGGCACGCTACACTTGAAGCCAAGGAGGACAAATGACCAACGCAGGACAACCACCAAGCATTGAAGAACGACTCAGCCGCTTAGAAACTCTGTTTGCCAACGTTGGCGAAGCAGTGCTAGCCCAGAGTGCTAACATCAACGCCCAAAGCAACACCATTGATGTTCTGGTTGCTAACATCCAGCAGTTAACCGAAAATGTCGCAGCAGTAAACCAAAGAGTAGACGCACTAACTACCAATGTTGCTGAAGTAACCAACCGAGTAGATATCTTAGCCACACAAGCAGAACTTGACCGAGCGCAAGCAGCCCAAGACAGGCAGCAAGCAGCCATTGACCGCCAAGAATTCCGAAACGAAATTCAGCGTATTTGGGAATATCTGCTCAGACAAGGAGGTAACGGAAATACACCCATCTGACGAGGTCTTTCAACTATTGACATTACTTTCCATGTTCCGAATGTTTGCTCTCGAAAGTGATGTCATTTGGCTGATTGTGGAAAAACCGGATAGTAAACAGTACTTTTCCACAGACTTCTGTGCGATGGGTAACCCGCAAAAAAAGCTTACACAGGAAATCTTTCCGAAATCTGCGATAAGCCCGCTTGCTGACGCTAGCCCCGATAGCGGAAGCGTGCCCGTAGTCTTTGGGGGCGCACTCAAAGGACGCGTATCGCTTCCCTTGAAGATTTGCTTTTAAGCACTTTGCGCCAGGGAATGCGCTTGCATTCGTTACCCGCGCGTTGAAGCAGTTCACGCTTACTCGTTTGGGTAAGCTTGCGGCGGCGCTGCCACGCCCTTGCCGCTTGCTCTCACGCGCTACTTCGGTTATTTGTTTCCTCCTCGGTTGTTTCTGCGCGGTTCGCTGCGCTCCCGCGCCGCCGCTACGCTACCCCGGCAGAAGAAGAAAAGAAGGTGTTATCAGCGTGTTATCTCTGCGTTTGCGTCATTCACTCACAAAAACTATTAATTTAACGTGTATACGTGCTATAATAATAGCATAAAATTCCTCAAGTTTCATGCTTACATCAGCTTTTTCCCACTTTCACACCTTCGGTTTTTCTGGCTCTCGTCATCTGCCTGCGTCTTCCTCTGCGCTGTCTTCCGCTGCCTTGGCGGTTCCAATCGGTGCTCAGGTTTTTGTTGGGTGCGCTCGTGGCGTTGATGAGTTTTTTCGTTCTCAGTTCCCTGGTGCGCGGGTCTTCTCTGTTGCTTCTGGTCAGTTTGGCTTAGGTCGTGCTGCTTTTGCTCGTCGCTCGGTGGCTTTTGTTCTGGCGCTCTTGGCAGCTGATGGTGTGCTGGTTTCTTTCCCTTCGTCGCCGTGTCCGGCTGGCTTGGTTCCGTCCTCATCTTCCTCGCGTTGCTTCGCTGGTTTTGGTTCTGGCAGTTGGTCCACTCTAGCTTTTTGTGTTGGGCTTGGCTTGCCGTGTTTTGTTTTCCTTGGTTCACTGCCTTGTCCGGTTGGTTGGGGCTTGGTTTCTTTGTCTGGTGCTCCTGGCTGGTTTCAGTTTTCTCCTGCGTTGGTCGCTCCCGCGCCAGTTCAGTTGTCGCTTTTCTAGTTTTCGTGGCGGTTGCGTTGCCCGCCACGAAACCAAACAAAAAGGGGTGAAGCATTCAAAAAGCTTTACCCCTTTCTCTTTGGTGTATTTCTTTTTCAAATTATGGCTGCAATTGGTTTAGAATGATGTCTCTGCACTGCTCTGAGCAGCGATCTCCAAAGAAATTTCTAATAGCCGTTAGCTCCTCCTCAGTTACCCGAATACTCAAGACTTTGTTCCGAGCAGGTCTTCCGTCGTTCGTGAATTGATGCTCTCTCAAATTTGGGTTACCTCCTGGTCTACCTCTCCCCATACTATTTAGCTCCTTTGCGACATAAGTAAATCATATCACAAATTTGTTGCATATACGAGTATTCACGCTATAATAGAGGAGTGAGTAAAACGTGTTCGACCAAAACACCATGAAAACTAAAAACCTGACCCCAGCAATTATTTACATTGATGTAATCAAGGATTTTGTTGAAATCGTAGGCGCTTGCATTGAAAACATCGAACAAAAATCATTTGTTCGCCTTGTTTGTGTTTCTCAAAGCACTGGTGCAACCATTTTGATGAATCCCGATGATTTATCTGTTTACTTTAACCGCACCAACACAGTTCCATTCTAAAAAGCCCTTGGGGGAGCGTCTCTCCCCCTTTAAGGACTTGTTTCTAATTCAACTACTTTAAGGATAGATCAAAATGCCTCGTAATATCGCAAAAGCTCACGCAAAACCCAACCGCACCTATTCACAGTTTCATCAGATGCTTTTAGGACACAAGGAAGGCGACCATTATGCACTTCACCACCTTTACAACGTAGAAGCTACTCGCGTTTTACTTCAAAAGTGGGGATGGAGTACCGAAGATATTAAAATCGGCTGTGAACATATCACCATAGATGTGATGAAACACAGTGTATATCTGCATATCCCCAACAAAATCGTTAAACGCGGTGAAACAATTAAAATTAAGGGCTTGAGCCGCCACGTTAGCAAAGGCGACTATGTGCAGGTATTAATTGATAAAGCAAAAACCAAATCAGACCCCTATAAACTGCAATTGGGAGATGACTGGAATAGATTTATCGCTTTGGGTAACACGGGTGACTTCTACGAGGTGGAAATGAGAGAAGATGAGGCGACTTGTACTTGTCACGCCTATCGAGGATTAATGAATGCTTTTGAACAAGATGCGATCGCCTACAAAATTTTACTTAAGCACCCAGTAACTAGAGGACAATTGCCAGATAAACACATCTTTGCGGTGTGGAAGTATCTAAGCGCTGAAACTTTCAACCAATATCAGCACGTGCGACAGCAAAGATATGACTCATTCTTAGAGGAAACTAACCGACATGGACTAAGGCTCAACCAATATGCTGGTTATGACGAGGGTGAGGAAACTGGATTTTAGTTAAATATTGGGTAGCCGGTCACGTGTTCGACCAAGAAACCTGACCCGCTACTTGAGAAAATCCTAGCACAAAAAAAATTCTCTTGGATTAGAAGACAAAAACGCGCTAGGCGCGGCGCAGCCGCGCTTGAAGTGAACTTAAACGAAGCAAATAACTAATGTAGCGCGTGTTGCGCCGTGGGCTGGTTTGGAAAGCGCGTTTTTGTCTTCTCTTTTTGTCAACGTTTTGGTAACAAATTCTTAAATGGTTTTTCCTATGATATCCATCAGAAAGAATGCAGCCTTTGCTGTATCAATGCTTGACCGCTTTTCTGTTTCGTTAGACAATGTAAGTGTTCTACGAATAAAAAATGCTCCAGCTAGCTCTAAACTAGCTAGAGCGTCAGGATATTCCCTTGTCTTAATAAAGCCTTGGGGATATCCTTATATTTACCTAAAAAAAGCCAAAAAATTCATGAGATGTCAAACCTCACTTATTATCAGCTTAACTTGTTCTTATCTTACAATCTCCGGGTATCAAATCAGTATATTAATTGCTGATGTGTCAAAAGGTAAGTACAAAAGTCACACGAAGTTAATAAAAAAGCTGATGACAGCGCCACCAGCCTTGAGAAATAACTTGTTTTATATATTCTTTTGCTCAAAATGGCGCTTCATACTCGATTTGTTGATTAATCCAGGTTTTGAAATAGTACAAACAACCTAATCAATCAGAATCAATTAAGCCAAGCCTAATCAAACTTGGATTAAATAATCTTTTTTAACATAAAAAGTGCTTTCCAGTGCAGAAAAAAGACTTAATGCTGGTTTGAAGGCAAGTACACGTGAGTAGTTCACTGCGTTTTGTGCAAATCTTTCATAAATTATGGCAGACCCTCAACCTAAAAAGCAAGTATTTAATATTTACACAGAAGAAAATCTTGATGTATTGAGTGATGGCACATTAAATCGCTCCGAAGTCAAAATTTTCTTATACTTGCTTCTTATCAATAAATTTGCAGGTGACGACCAGTTACCCAACTTAGTAAAGACAGGTGCGATATTAACTGATTTAGCGCTAAGCCGCTCAACTTATTACAGAGCGATTGCACGGCTCAAGGATTTAAAAGCAATTCCTCTAAGAATTTTGTTGGTAATGCCAAGACAATCAGAAACTTATCGCAATTACAAGAAGTTAATAAAAGACGGGCTGCATTTAAGACTGGGAGGACAAAAAGACTTCGTGACCGTTACGGGTAAGTTAGACCTGCTAACAGAAACTGAGCTTATCCAAGTTGGCGGATTGGAAAACTGGAAAACGACTCTCAGCCGGATTCTTCCTATAGGTGCTCTATTTCCTCAGCACAAGAAACGGATACATCTTTATGGTGACACCAGCCAGATATCAAAGTTAGACCGGATAAAACAAGCTTGTGAACCCTTTGACGTACTCGTATCAGGTGAGGAGGTCTAAGGATATGGAAAGCGACTATCTGTTGACTAGCAAAGCAGCTAAGAAACTAATACAAGCAAACCTAACCGCGACCGAGTGGCGTGTTTGGTGTTATCTCAACACGTTTGAAGGACAACACCAGGTAACCATTGATGATTTAATGACCAATTGCAATGTAAGTAAGTCGAGCGCCTACAAAGCAGTAGAAAAACTCAAGCAACAACAATTGTTTAGTTTCAATAAGCACTATCTTTGTAAAAATCTTCGCGGAGAACAGGGGGTTTAAGTGACTAACGAGAAGTTTATCAAAATTAATGAGCAATTAGCAAACGATTTGATTGATTATGACCTGACGGCGGCTGAGTACAGGATATGGATTTTCCTGGCAAAGCAAGACCCCTTTGGCGATCGCTACCAAAACATTGAACCACTAGAAATAATGCAGCGTTGTCGTGTAAGCAAGGCTACTCTGTACAGAGCGATGGCAAAACTGCAAGAGCTTGAACTGTATGACTTCCAGACGGTCGGAGTAAGTGGAAGGAACTTAAGAGGTGTAACCAGTCTCAAAAATGAGACAGAGTTGAACAAAAATGAGACAGAGTTAAACAAAAATGAGACAGAAAAATCATTTTTGTCATCCGAAAATCAAAAATGCGAAAATGAAGCGCCAAAATTGCCTCCAGCAAAAGATTTTGAATCGCCTAAGACTATACAGACTTATACAGACTTAAAAGACACTACAGACGGCGCTCAAAGCGCAAATCAAGAAGGTGGTGTTATGGAAATTTTTGAAAAATACAAAGAAACACTCGGTAAGCATGGTGTGTATCTGCTTACTTACCAAAATGATGTTCTTCAACTCAACCCAAAAGTAGAAGTTGTTATTCAAGAGGCAGGCAAGCTGCCAAGGGAAAAGGTTGAACCCACGATTAAGACTTTCATAGGTTGGCTCAAAAAAAGCGAAAACGTGAAAGAACCCTACAGAGCGATGTTTAAAGCTTTCAAGGATAAATGGGAGGAATTATGATACAAAACGAGTTATTTAGTTTGGGCAATTATTCCGCCCCAGCCAGGAGCAAGAGAAAAAAATATTCAGCGTATGCAGCTGATCCAGCTTGGGAAGATGGCACGGCATACCCTGAAATTGCAAAAACTAACTTTGATGATAACGATGGCTTAATTTCTGGTATTAACCAGGAATGCGATCGCTCTCAAGAAAATAATACCGCTTGCGCTTTCTTAGAGGAAACCGCAAAGACAAGCGATGGCGATGATGAGAATGAGTGCGAGCGCTCTCAAGAAAATAATACCGCTTGCGCTTTCTTAGAGGAAACAAGTGATATCAGCGATGATGACCGTTCTCAGGAAAATCATACCGTTTCTGTTTTCTTAGAGGAAACGAGTGATATCAGCGATGATGACCATT
>JAESFI010000181.1_pt1 | contig 24703 bp, 16 predicted proteins | sample 9269361 | NCBI WGS metagenome assembly JAESFI01 (sample SAMN14504119, study PRJNA617095) | algae metagenome | isolation source: Brasilonema angustatum HA4187-MV1 and co-occurring heterotrophs from moss... | place: USA: Manoa Valley, Honolulu, Hawaii | collected 2009-07-20 | reverse complement strand
CGCCTCCTATCTGCCCCGAATACCGTCTCGGATGCCCAATCATCAAAAATTGGTAAAACGGAAAAAAGTGAACCTGCCATCTCTATTGGTTGTCCACGCTCGCGTTTCAAGCTTGCTTGACAAAAATGAATTTACGCATAGCGGTATAACCCGAAAATTTCGGTCAACCACAACACTTAGTAAAGTGCCTATTATGAAAAAGTTTTAACGCACTCTACATGTGGGGTTATTACAACTAGCGTATTAATCGCAAAAAACTATTTGACTGGATTTCTTTAACAATCCAGTCAAAAATAAGACTCTTAAACTATTCTGTTGAAAATAAACTTTTCATAGTTCATCTCCTTTCTTTGCAGTTGCCTTACCCAGTGGCAACCAGAGACGAACCTGAGACTCAATAAGGAGTCTACAAGGGCAGATTCGTCAAAGTGATTACCAACTGAATACAAGCAGGTTCCGGGTCAGGGTCTTCGTCTGAAACCATAGTCACTTGAGTAGTTATCTGATGGCTACTACTACCAGAAGCCTCCATTTAATGTTTCTCCTATTAAAATTGTGAAAAAATTGTGAGTTGACAGCCAATAATTCTTGGTCGTCCGATTCAACGCTTAGTATAAGTCAAAACAAAATTTCAGTCAATCTTTATGTGCAAAATGAACTCTACTCTTTGCTCATGAATTTAGCATGATGTGGCTAATTTTTTCTCATCCTAACAATAGGAGTATCTTCGAACACCCTAAGTACCAATATCCATTACAAGCCACTGCACGTCTGTGCCAAGAAAATATTTCCTGTTTTTCAGGATGCTTCTCTACTCTCTGCAGGCACTGATTCTGGTAAATAAAGCCGTTCTTCGCCAGCATCGTACTCAAAGAGTTCTGCGTAGCGCCCCCAGTCAATAGCTGTCGCAAATTGTCTCTCTGCTTCCGGGCGTGGAAAATATTCATCTAGTAAATCTAGAAAGAAATCTCGTCCCATTGACCCATTTTGTTTTTCTCGTAACGTCTGTAATATACTAACCACAATAGGCACACGTTGCAGTACTTGCTGTCTAAATAAGTCTTTACTTCGCAAAATCGTTGTGGTGGCAAAGTCGCGTCCAATTTCGGTAAGCTGAACATCGCCTTGTATAATATCTGCAAACCCCAGCATCACAGAACCATCAAGAATTGGCAACAGATCATCTACTTCTAGCTGAATTCGTTCTGCTAGCCTAAAAATATCTTCCTTGCCTTCTGGTTTTTCTACAATCAATTCCAACAAACCGCTGATCCCACCCACTCGTACATGTGGTAACGACTGAGCATAAGGTGATTTAGATGCTTGTGCGGTTGTGGGGGCTGCCACTGCGACTTCCCCAGTCACTTCAACTTCTGGGTTGGTCATCACCGTGTAGATATAGTCTACCAAGGCTTTGAAGCGAACGTTTGCGCGATCATGAGGACGCGGCAAATCAATAACAACCTCACCACGAACACGCCCTGGATTCGATCCCAGGATAATCACTCGGTCCGCCAGAAACACAGCTTCCTCAATATTGTGGGTGACAATCAAAATACTTTTGGATGGAAAGGTGCCAGCATTCCACAAGTCGTCGATTTCACCCCGTAAGTTCTCAGATGTTAGAACATCCAGCGCACTGAATGGCTCATCCATAAACAGCACTTGCGGTTCCAGAACAAATGCCCGTGCAAAGCCAACCCGTTGCTTCATACCACCAGACAACTCCTTAGGATAGGCGCTTTCAAAACCGTCCAAACCTACCAAGTCAATTGCTTTGAGTGCCTGTTGGCGTCGCTGATCTCGACCGACTCCCTGCGCTTGCAGTCCTAACTCCACATTTTGTTGGACTGTTAACCAAGGCAGCAGCGCAAAGCTTTGAAACACCATTGCTACATCTTTGTTAGCTTGTTGCAGACGTTTACCACTGCTAATAACCTGTCCTTCACTTGGTGGAATCAAGCCTGCCATGATCCGCAACAAGGTGCTTTTGCCACTACCACTGCGTCCCAGCAATGCTACAACTTCACCTGTATGAACTGTCATGTTGACATTACGGAGAACCGTAAACTCTCCTTTGCCTTCTGGCAGAGGAAAACTCTTATTAACCTGCTCGACGGCAATCAATACCTCATGAGTTGCTTGCGTAGTTGTCATGCTTGCACTCCTTTCTACAGATGATATTTTGTTTCCGCCAGTTGATACAGTCGTCGCCAGAACACACGGTTCAGTCCAACTACATACAGACTCATCATTCCAATTCCCAAGGTAATGCGGGGCCAGTCACCCACTTCAGTTGCCTTGGCGATGTATGCTCCTAACCCAGTTGCAGTAAGCGTGGTGTGTCCCCAACTGACAACTTCAGCAACGATGCTGGCGTTCCACGCTCCTCCACTGGCAGTAATACCGCCTGTAACCCAAGCGGAGAAAATGCCAGGGATGATTAACTTGCGCCACAACCGCCAGCCACGCAAACCAACATCAGTTGCCATTTCGCGCAGATCAGTGGGAATGCTCATAGCTCCAGCAATGGAGTTAAACAAAATGTACCACTGGGCACCCAGGGACATCAAGAAAATACTACCCCAATCGATGCTGACATGAGCATGAATGAAGAAGAGAGTCGCGAAAGGAAAAATGAAATTTGCTGGAAATGATGCTAAAAATTGTACCACAGGTTGTAACAGGCGTGATAGTCGCGGATTAAACCCGATCGCCACACCAACTGGTGTCCAGATTAGCGTTGCTAGTACTAATAGCACCAGTACGCGTCCCAAAGTGAGTAAACCCAGCACAAAAGTCTTAAACACCTCACCCAGTCCGACTGTTGTGAGAATAAAGTGCAACCCAGCAACCAGCAATCCACCAATCACGATTAGTAAAATGAAGTTGTAGAGGCGATTGTTTACCACTTGCTGACTCTCGTTGATCGCAACTCGTGGACGCTCTGGGGTCAGTGATGATAGCAGACGGTTGATAGTTTCACCCACCGGAGTGAACGCCCGTCTCATTAAACGTGGGAGCCGCGCGGCTTTGAGCAAATCGAACACCCAGGAGTTGGGAGCCTCTGCTGCCGAACTCTGTTCTAAGCGGAACTTATCAGCCCAGGCAACCAGCGGTCGCCAGAACAGTTGGTCTACCAGCAAAATAACTACGGCGATCGTTAGGAATGCCCAACCTAAAGCAGGCAAATCCTGAGCGGTGACTGCTGCTGCTACGTAAGAACCAAGTCCAGGTAACGTGTACTTTTGGTTCAATACACTAATAGCTTCACTAGCTGCGACAAAAAACCAGCCGCCTCCAAAACTCATCATTGCGTTCCAGATTAGCCCAATCATCGCGCTTGGCACTTCCAGCTTTGTAAACCGCTGCCAAGCCGAAAGCCGATAAAGCCTTGCTGCCTCATCTAATTCGCTTGGTACCATTCTCAGCGACTGGTAGAACGAAAAGGTCATATTCCAGACCTGACTTGTAAAAATGGCAAAAATTGATGCTGCTTCTAATCCCAGTAAACTCCCAGGGAATAGAGCAATAAAACCTGTCACCGTAATAGATAAAAAACCCAGTACTGGTACTGACTGTAAAATATCGAGGAGTGGGATCAATACTTGTTCTGCACGACGGCTTTTGGCAGCAACATAGCTATAAATTAAAGTAAACAATGTCGAGCAAAACAGCGCGATAAACATCCGCAAAGTTGAGCGTGCAGCGTAGTATGGCAGATGAAGCGGGTTAAGGCTAACACCTGGCACCACATCCGGCGGTACAAAACTCACTAAAGTACCAGCACCGACACGTGCGATTAGCCCTAGTAAGACCAATGTGCCAAAAATCAGGGCAATATCAGCTAGACCGAACGGGAAGCGTCGAAGCGCTTCTGGGGATGGGAAGGTCCGCCTCAGCATAGGTTATGGAAGTTTTCCCCGTATGGTAGACAGTTTTATTTAACCATCAAAGTTATACATTTGTATCGTGCCATAAAGCAGAAGGCAGAAAGTAGAAGTTGTGCCTTTTCCCTTCTACCTTCTGCCTTATATATAATTTGCTTTTGTTCGTCGTTTTACTGATCGTTGCTCAATTTGTCCCGTAGTTCCGTCCAATGAACGCCCGCGAGATTAGGTAACACAACGTGTGCTGCTCCCACTCGTTCACTAGGACCAAGTCCTACAGCATACATTCCGGCGGCAAGCGCAGCCTCAATACCTGCTGCAGCATCTTCGACAACAACACATTGCTCAGGTTTGAGTCCTAGCTGTTTGGCAGCAAACAGAAATAAGTCTGGCGCTGGCTTGGGTTGCTGTACGCTGTAACCGTCAGCAACCACATCAAAGCGATCTGCAATACCCAGTTTTTCGAGTACCGTTTGAGCATTTTTGCTTGCAGAACCAAGGGCTATCTTAATCCCAGCTTGCTTCAACTCATCCAACAATGCAATTGTTCCTGGCAATACATTTCCCGGCGTCATTGTCTGGATAAAGTCCACATAGTAGCGGTTCTTGCGATCCATCATCTCCTGGAGTTGTTTTTCTGAGTACTGCTTTTTACCAACTATCTTCAGCAGTGACTCGCGACGAGAAACACCCCGCAGATCTTCATTAGCTTCGCGATTAAAGGGTAATCCCTCTTCATCTGCCAGCTTTTGCCAGCCTAAGTAGTGGTATTCTGCTGTATCTGTAAGAACACCATCCAAATCGAAAATAACTCCTCGGATATCTGGAAGTGTCATAGTATCTTGTGCTGTAGGACGTAGGTCAATTTCGTGCCACTCGCCACGCCAATGAAGCTTGAACTTCAGACGTTTCCACCCAGGTGGCAATTGTGGCATTGTTGTTGGTTCATGTTCTGCAAGTTGAATTCCCCCAAACCCCAAAATCACGGCTTGCCAAACACCACCAGCACTAGCACCATGAATTCCTTCGTGAGCATTGCCACGAACATCTTCAATATCTACCAATGCAGCTTGCATAAATAGTTCATAAGCCTCTTTGGATTTGCCCAAATCCGAGGCTAAGATGGCATGAATGGCGGGTCCAAGAGATGAACCATAAGTGATGTCTGTACGCGGTGCATAATAGTCCCAGTTTTTCTCCAGAGTTTCTGGGGTGTAAGGAAATTCCTGTGATTGACGCATTAAGTACAAAAGCATCAACACATCTGGCTGTTTGAGCACCTGCCGCTTATTTGCTTCCTCAATGCTCAAGATAACTTGCATTGAGCGGTTACGTGGTTCGTACTCAGCCAAGTCGATATCTTCTAATTTAAAGAATCCCTCAGACTGCTCAACAAGCCCCGTCGATGGATCGTAGGGAATCCATATATTATTGATAATGTCTTGCCAACGAGAAATCCGTCCGGCGCTGAGTTGCAATTTTTGCTGAATTGTGCTAAAGCGATCAGAATAAGTATGACGCAACCAGTCATAGATAAACAGCGCTTTCTCCAAATGCCATTGCACCATCCGGTTCGTAAAAGCGTTGTTGTCTGCAATTTCGTGGTACTCATCCGCTCCAATCACCCCACGAATTTCATAGCGTTCGTGTTTGGTGTTATACTCAACGCGACTCCCCCAGAAAACAGCGGTGTCAAGAATAATTTCTGCACCGCAGTCACGCATCCACTCATCGTCATCAGTCGCTTTCCAATAGTACCAAACCGCATAAGCAATATCAGCACTAATGTGAATTTCGCGATCGCGACACCAAATTCGTGTGTCTTCCCCGTAAAAATCATTAGGAGGCAACCAGCGTGGTGTCACCTCATCACCAGTGTCTGCGCTTTCCCAAGCATACATTGCCCCTTTATACCCGTAATGAGATGCCTTACGTCTCGCCCCATTCAATGTCAGGTAGCGGTAAGTGAGCAAGTTACGAGCAAGTTTGGGTTGAGTGTAAATGAAAAAGGGCAAGATAAAAATTTCCGTATCCCAAAACACATGACCACGGTACCCAAAGCCTGAAAGTGTTTTCGCGGGGACACTCACTTTGTCATCATGCTCTGGGGCTGAGATCAGCAATTGAAAGATATTGTACCGGACGGCAAGTTGAGCTTTGGTATCTCCTTCAATTAAGATGTCGCTTTTATCCCAAGCCTGGGCCCATGCTTGTGCATGGGCATCTACCAACGCTTCATAGTCTGGGAGTTGAGCAAGCTTTTCATTAGCTTCAATGACCGGGTTATCCACATCTCGTGACGTGAAAACTGTGACAAACTTATCCACAGTAACCGTTTGTCCTAAAGAAGCTTGGAATACGGTGCTCAAAGTCGGATAACCTGGAGGACTACTGACTTGTACTGGCGCATCGGCTCCTGATACCGTCATTCCAACAGCTATCCCCAAGTTAATCCGGGTGTTGCGAGTCTGGAGTTGCAACCAGGCTCCTCGATTGGTTTTGCCTTGGTCTATCAATTCCCAATGGTTGAAACCTTGATTTTCAGGATAGCCACTAATGCTACCTTGAATTTCAATCAACCCGTCAAAATCTACTGGCGTTAACTGACAGCGTAGCCCTAAAACATGTTCATCTGCCCGACTCGCAAAGCGTTCAAAGCAGAGATCTATTGTCTTTCCGCCGGGACTGCGCCAGCGTACTTTACGCCTAAGGATACCACGAAGGAGGTCAAGCTGTCGCTCATAGCTCAATATCTCGCCGCGTTCGATGCGGAAGCGATCGCCATCGACAGTGACAATCAATGGTAACCAGTCGGGACAGTTAGCAAGTTCGGTGTAGACAAGAGGAACATTATCATAAACCCCATGAATGAAGGTTGCTGGCACTGCACGAGTAGAACCTTCCTCAAAACTTCCCCGCGTTCCCAGATAACCGTTGCCAATAGTGAAAACAGTTTCTCTGTGCTGAGTTTGGTTCGGGTTAAGGTGGGTTTCGACAAGCGTCCAATCTGTATAAATAAAGTCGTGGGAATTATCTGTTTTATCCATGGCAAACCGGGGGTTTTTGAGATCAGATGTTACCTTTGCATATGTTGTTCCAAAATTTTCTCAGCCCTAGGTTTGTAGAGCAGATAAAATAAAGTTTCCACGTAGCCAGCTTTCGCTTCGCTAATTTCCTGGTTCAGAAACTTCCAAAAGCTATAGACTTTAGCTAGCAGTAACAACTGCTTAGTGTGTAACTGCCAGTTATATTTGTTACGCACACGCTGAATCACCAACTCCGATATCTTATACCAGTGTTCTAGATACGCATTGCACTGGTCAATAAAGCTTAATATCGTCTTGGCTGTTCCTTCTAGGTCTGTTGGATTTAGTAGAAAACCATTTTCTTCATCTTCGATGATTTCTAAGGAACCGCCAAATTGAGTGGCAAAAGTTGGTAATCCGGAACTCATAGCTTCGAGAATAGTTCGTCCAAAGGCTTCAAACCGGGCAAAATGGACAAAAATTCCTTGAAAATCCGCAATAATACGGTATGCTTCTCCCAAGTCGGCAATGGGGATTTGCATTCCGACCCAACGAATGTGACCGTGAAGATTATACTCATTGATAATATTGTGGAGTTTTTCGATTTCCTCTGCTTCTTGTGAATTTGTTGCTTGGTGAGGATGCAGCTTGTCAGTCACAATAATTAAATTGCAACTTTGCTGTAATTCCTGACTTTTACCAAAGCATTCTGCCAAACCCGCAAGGTTATCAATAGCAGTCATCGCACCAACGGCAAAGATGGGTCGCTTGCTTTGATTCTCTAAGTGTCCAAGGATTTGGGGATCTTCGCGGGTAAACAGTAGGTCTTGAACTGTTCTGCTAACAGTAATATCTCGGTCTTGTATCTGGTTACTGGGGAAGAAGATATGTTCATTCACCCCCGGTGGTATCATGTTGAACTTGGGACTGAATAAGTCAATACCATCTACCACATGATACAGCTGGGGCATCGTAAAACATTTGTAAGACTCATACTGACCCAGTGTATCAGGTGTACCCACAATTTCTTGGTAAGTCGATGTAATGATGAAGTCTGCCCCGTTCATACCGATAAGATCAGCAGTGTATTGTGCTGAAAAATGGTATTTATCCTCTAAATCATGCCAGTACAAGTTACTGAACAGGTGCTTGGGTTTTTCCAAAGAATGAGCAATGTTGCACTGAGTCACTTTCAAACGGCGCGCCAACAGAAAAGCAACCAAGTTACCATCGCTGTAGTTACCAATGATCAGATCTGGACTACCTCGAAATTGGGCAAGGAGTTCTGTTTCTGCATCAAGGGCAAATTTTTCTAGATAAGGCCAAATCTCATACTTGGAAATCCAGTTTTGAGTGACATTAGGATTAGAACCAGCAAAAGGAACGCGCAAGATCCAGGCATTTTCTGCGCCCTCAACTTTTTCCAAGCGTAGATTGCACAGTGTTCCCTCGCAGTTGGGGATCAAGCGGGTCAGAATTATTACTTGGGGTTGAATGCCAAGAACGTCTAATCCTGCTAGTTTAATTTCTTCTTGGAGTTTGTTTTCTAAGTTACGGGCTTGTTCAAGAACGTAGATAACTTGACCTGTTGTTTCAGGTCTTCCCAAAACACCTTCTTGGGAAACCCACCCGTGTATGGACACGAGGACAACACGAAAAACTGTCGGGACACGCGAGACAAAAGCTTCTAGGACGGCTGGTTCTGCAGTGTCAATCAGTCGGTTAAGAAGTTCTAGGGTTTCACGCACTCGTGATGCTGTGTTACCCCAACCTGGTTCAAAACCGAGTTCTTGAAGATCAAAGCGAAATTTTTCGTAAGGTTCGCCTTGAGGACGTTCGTTGAGGAAATTTAGGGCTTGCTTGAGTTGTTTGGCTAGCTGTTTACCTGAGTTAATACGACCGTTGATTAGTAAGGGAATACCATCATAGGAATGTCGGTCAAATACATCAAACAAAACCTCTAACCAGTATTCAGGATCAGTCAACACTTGAGCGCATAGGTGACGGTTGAGAGATCCTAGACCTTGACCAATGTTTCTCGGATCGCTAATTTGGGGGTAACCGTGGTAGTATGGACTGAAATCAATTTTTAGAATTTGGGGTTGAAAGCGGTTGACCAAGCGATCGCGCGCATCCAATAAAGCTTCTGGCGTCATCTGCTCAAAACTTGTCATGTTTGCCCCAAGCCGCCAAACCTCTTGGCTGCCAATTCTAGATCGAAGAAGAAACCATGTACTTTCCCCTTCCACAATAATTTCATGCGTGTAGTGTATGAGTTTCCCTACAGAAGAAGAGTGGAAATAGTAACCTGGCTTTTCTGAATTTTGACAGTACTCAGCAAAAACATGTAAAATTTCGTTTCTCAGAAAGTACCTTTTATCAAAGGCACTCAAAGTCTTGATTAAATGACGCAGAGCAGTCTTTTCTTCACTATTTAAGATAGTTTGAACCAGTTCATGCATGGCAAATTCCTAAACATTAACTAGACCAATACCTCATTTTTCTACACTTGTCCTGAAAATAATACTCCTTCTGTCTAACGATTTTATAAAGAAGAACCACAGAGAATGATTCACCCCCTACGTTAGCGCATATTTCGCTTGAAGGCTCAGGTTCTACAGAAAGGTTTTAGGTATTTGTTGAACGTCAAAAACAAGTATAGCCCAGTAATTTTTAGGAGCAAGTTATAATATTTTGTAGCTTTTGTAACAGTTTTTAGGCAGAATTGACTTTTGATATCAAGTCCGGTTGATTAGTTATTATTCCTGTTTTGTGTAAAAATCTTAAAATCCTCTCTCCCTCAACCCTGACCTTTTGCAGTCTTAATAATAAGTCTTGAAGCGCATATGATATAGCAGTCCTAAATGAGATTGTAAATTGTCTCATGAGGGCAGGGAATAGGGAACGCTTAACGCTTAACGCTTAACAGGAATTGTTTATAAATGATTTAGGATTGCTATATGAGTATGTGTCCTGATTATTCTGCTTAATCAACAACCAGAACTGTATCATGAAAGTGACTATTTCATACTCTTGGATAGTATGGAGCTTTAGTTGAGAGCAGAATAAATTTTTTGCGGGTTGAGAATGAGCAGTCAAGCTTTATACTGGTAATGACTTAAGACCAACCATTAAACTCAAAAAATTAACTTAATATAAAGAAAAATAATATGTCCATCTCAAAAACAGAAGCAAAACAACTCCTAGAACGTCTTATTTTTGATGATGCACGCCCTCATGACTGGGTGCAGGATGTGTGGGGGTTGAGTCCAATATTGGGAGACAGTGCAGCAAAATTGTTAGAGGTTTTTGAAGCGCTGATAGAATGCTGTCCCCAAGAAAAATTGGAAAATTTGCTGCAAACGTTTTATCAAGAGGATCTTGGGTGAAGAAATTATCTTCACTTAGAGCGATATGCAACACGGAGACTTTGCACCAAAATCACCAGAGATGCGATCGCCATTAATCCACCCCAAAACCAATAAGGTAAAAGCAATTGCTGCTGTATTTGCGCTGTGTCAGAGAGTAAGCCAGGACCAGCAGAGGTGCTAAATAAATAGTCCACTTGATGGTAAGTACTTACACAAGCTTGTACGCCGAGAAATTGAATCCCAAATCCCTGCATCCAACGAGGAGCTTTTAGCGCAACACCAAGGATAATCAGACCAAGTAGAGGAATTGCGACGATTCCAAATAGTGAGCGTACCCAGATAAGTGTCGAAATCAGTAAAAAACCCCCCAAAATCGTCAAACTCAGATGAGCCGCTCTAAAACTACGAGAAGCCAAAATTAAACCTGCACCAGCGATAGGTGGACCCATTGGCCCTGCAGCAGCAACCAAAGCACGACCAATGGGTCCTAAGTACAACGGAAGGCTATGAAAAGCAACACCCGAACCATTGGAAAAGATCTCCAGCTGCTGGAACTGTCCTCCTAAAAGGAGTGCCATCAAACCGTGACCCATTTCATGAAACCAAGTTGCCAGAATGGTGAATGGGTATAAAATATAATTACCTCCTGGAACTTGCCACAGCACAATAGTGGCGATCGCTGCAGCAAGAAGCCAAAACAGACCCATCTGGTCAACTGTTTTTGGGGCTTCTCTTGTTAGCAAGGGTTCAAAGTTTTTTCCAATGTTGCTCATGGTTCGCTTTTAAGGGGCATTGTCTTCCTATCATTTCGATTGTAGTTGTATTTATCTATCCGTTGTTTGTGTCTAGTAGCATAATCAACCAGTTATCAGTTATCAGTTACCAGTTATCAGTTATCAATTTCCCTCTAGCCTCTTTGCTGTTTACTGTTCACTGTTCACTGTTCACTGTTAACTGTTTCAACCACCAGACACAAATTATTTTAGGAAATTTGAAACAGGAACGTTACTAAATCTCCCTTACCCAAACTGATGCGATCGCCTGGGCGCAAACGATGTCGATTTCCTGGCAATAAGGCCAAGTTATTGATGTAGGTGCCATTGGAACTTCCTACATCTTCGATATAATGAGCGCCTCCCTCTAAACGAATATCAGCATGAATTCGCGAAACAATTTCTGAATTGGGAAATCCGGAAACATCTACATCTGGAGGAATGCGATCATTAGGTTTGCCCATATGAACAACAGAAAGGTTTTGCGGCAACTCAATTATCCTGTCTGTTTGAACGTGGATCAGTCTTGCCATTTCCTGCTGCAATTGAGTTCTAGAAACACTAGATGTGACAGTAGTTGGCGGTGGAGTTTGGGCTGTTGTAGGAGCAGGTTCTGGGAGTGGAGTTGGTACTGGGGGTGGAGTTGGTGGTGCTGATACTTCCTCTACTGGAGGTGGAGTTGGTACTGGGGGTGGAGTTAATGGTACTGATACTTCCTCTACTGGGGGTGGAGTTGGTATTGATGACTGTTCGCTGACAGCAGGTGCTGGAGGTGGGGTAGTGATAGTTGGTGGCGGGGGGCTGCTTTGTGTTGTCTCTACTGATGGATCAACAAACGCAACTGCTGTTGGTGGTATGGGTGCGGAATTAGGGGGTGTGTAATCAGCACCATTAACCGACATAGGTTGTTGTACAAGTGGGTCAGGGTTAACCAGAGGCGGTACATTTGGTGTAATCTCAGGTGCGACAGTTGCGCTAGCAGCAGTGGGAATAGCTGCACGTAGGTTATAACCACACTGACCGCAAAAAGCTGCATCTGCCTGTACGTTTGCCCCACAACTGGGACAGTTACTAGTAGCTGGTAATGGGGTGTAGCAAGCTTCACACTGGACAGCGCCGTCTGGGTTTGGGTGATTGCAATTAGGGCAGACGATCATGAGGTTAGGTTAGCCTTTGTTGATGTTCAATGGTATAATAGTGCGTTTAAGCAGAGGGGCAACTCTAGCTTTCGATTTTAACAAGTGCGTTTGAAGGCGCAAGTATGAAGTCTTATGAAGTGTGATTGAGTTTCATCCTTCATACTTAATCCTTATTGTTTTATCCTGCGTCCTTTTTTAGATCACTTCCAGCCGCTGCATCTAGCAACCACCAAAGTTCTCCTTGAGGTTGAATTAAGCGGGATGGGTAAGTCAACTCATCTGCCACTGGTGCAAAGACTTGAGCAAGAGCTGGTCTTTTATTCGCACCAGCAACAACAAAGATAACGCAGCGGGCAGAATTAATGAATGGGTATGTAAAGGTGATGCGAGGGTTTGCGTCTTTGTTCCCTACTGTAATCAGCTTATCTGTAACCTTTAAAGCTTCCGTATGAGGAAACAAAGATGCAGTGTGAGCATCATCTCCCATTCCTAATAAATTGACATCCAAAGCAGGAAATTCTCCTGGTGAGGAGTGAAAAAATTCTTGCAGATGTTTTTCGTACTTAGCTGCTGCCATTGCGGGATCAGCTTCATCTGTGGGTATGGGGTGGATGTTACCTGACGGGATCTCGACACGATCTAACCACGCGCGACGCGTCATTAGTTGATTGCTATCTGGATGCTCAGGTCTTACGTAACGCTCATCTCCCCAAAACACGTGAATTTTGTCCCAAGGCAGTTTTTGGCTAGAGATTGCCTCGTACAACGGTTTAGGTGTACTGCCACCAGACAAGGCAATCGTAAACTGCCCACGCTCTTTGATAGCTATTTCTATTTTAGACAAGATCAATTCTAGCGCTCGCGCAATTAATGCTGTTTGATCCCCAAGAACTTCAATTTTTGTGCTCATCGCGTCATCTTCACACTAGCTACTTCAAGCAATACAATAGCGAAATAATGACAACTTCCCTTTTTACTTTTTGAAACTTTTAACATCATTCATATGGATGTAGAGCTTAGCTGAGCCGTTGTACAAAATTCTTGCCAAATCGTAACAAAAATTTTTATAAACAACTACAGGAAAAATACCGCCTACTTTGAAAGGGCGGATGTAGCGACACAAGCGGTTTAAATCCCTATACTATAATCATATCAGTCAGTGCCAGACTTGAAAACCAACTCGCTTCCAGGGGAAAGCAGGGCGCTCTATATAGAATTTACGGAAATTTTCCGGAAATATCATTCCGTTGTTTTCGGCTAACGAGGTGAGCCGCTTAACTCGACTACTTGTTTTGGATATATAGCAGTTGCCAGGTAGATTAGGACATGAACTAATGAGAAAATACGGACACTACCAGACCATCAAGCCTGTTCCCTGTTAAGCGTTCCCTGTTCCCTGCTATAAGAAGTGGAATATTGTTTAAATTTGCGACTCTTGAGAACATAAAACTGTTTTAGCCTTGGTAGAGTTCATTCCAGTTTGCGATCGCCTCACGTTGGGCAATTAACAATTGTTGAATGCCTTTATCCGCAAAATCCAGTAGAGAATTGAGTTGAGTACGGCTAAAACTACCTTCTTCAGCAGTTCCCTGAACTTCTATTATCCTAAGTTGCTGATTCATCACCACATTAAAATCTACCTCAGCCCTGACATCTTCAATGTAGTTCAGATCCAAAAACGGCTCACCTTGCAACAATCCTACAGAAATCGCTGCTACCTGTCCAATGATGGGCGATCGCTCTAATACTCCTTGCTGCAACAATTTAGAAATTGCATTGGCTAACGCCACAAACCCGCCTGTAATCGCTGTCGTCCTGGTTCCAGCATCTGCTTGCAACACATCCGCATCGACAGTCAGCGTGCGTTCTCCTATCGCTTCTAAATCTAATGCGGCTCTCAAACTACGTCCAATCAAACGTTGGATTTCTTGAGTTCGTCCAGACAACTTCATAAATTCTCGTTCTTGCCGTTGCGGCGTGGCTGATGGTAACATTCGATATTCCGCAGTTAGCCAACCTTTACCAGTTCCTTCTAGAAATTTAGGAACTCCCTGTGTTACGCTGACGCTACAAAGTACTTGAGTGTCGCCACATTTTGCCAGAACAGCAGCAGGCGCAAAGCGCGTAAAACTTTGCTGAAAGCTAATAGGACGTAGTTGGTAGGGTTGCCGACCGTCTGGACGCTGCCAAGCCATTGGGTTTGCCTTAAAGTTTGTATCCACTATACAGTCGGTTATGCTTTGAGTATTAGGCTTTGAGTATTATAAAGCTTGACTCATTTTCTAGCCAATAGTCAACAACATGCATGCACAGAGTTTGGTACTCTAAAAAAGATAATCACTATACTTTTGTCTCAAAGCTTATTGGGAAGTTAAAAGTAAATCGATAATATTTTGCTGCACAGCTTGTGGTGGCTGGTCTCCGTTGATAGTTAACAAGCGGCGGCGACGATCATAATACTCTAAAATAGGAACAGTACGGTCATAAAAAGTTTCCACACGACGCTGCACAATTTCCGGTAGATCATCTGGAAGAAAACGTCCCATACAACGATTCACCATAACCGCTTGTGGGACTTGTAAGTAGATTGCCCAGTCTAAATTCTCCCCTAGATCGTCTAACAAAAAATCCAGTTCTTCAGCTTGCTCTGCTGTACTAGGATAACCCTCCAACACCCAACCATTCTTAAAATCAGACTTTTTTAGCTGAATTTCAATGGATTCAATGATCATTTTGTCCTGGACGAGTTCTCCTGTCTCCATGTATGGCTGTGCGAGATGACCGAGATAGGGAAAGGATGAAATTGCAAAACGGCGTTGGTGCTCTAGGATACCTCCGTTCTCTTGCCCTGAGTTTGCTTGAGGGAGAGAATTTTCTGGAGGAAAATCCTCTGGGCAAAAAAGAGCGATCGCTTCGCTGCTGCGTTCTGTGCAGATCGCATCTCGTAATATCTCATCACTAGAAATAAGAGGAATATTAAAGTATGTGCAAAGCCCTTGTGCTTGAGTGCTTTTCCCTGCTCCTGAACCTCCTATAATCACTAATTTCACAACAATTCACTCCTCATTTTTTGCTCAAAACTCACTATGCTGTTCCGTTGTATGTTCTCATTTTTACAACTACTTTCCAATAAAAGGCAATCATCTTAGTTTCCATTACTCTTGACTTCAGCATAAATGTAGTGTTTGACTAAGAATGCAATGCACGCAAATACATTACGTATCGTCAAAAACAGCTAGATTATACAGTCTACTTTCGACAACTTAAATTTAAGCAAAAATAGTGATTTAAACTGTTTTATTTGAGACATTATATGCTTGCTCAATTAGAAACCCCAAACTTAAATTCAACCCTCGATGTACCATACTCCGTTGAAGGTATAGTACAAGTTTTCACGAGCTTTCATCGTAGTTTTTTTACTAGTGTTGTGGCTCAAGCACTGAGAATCGCCGGTCAAGGCACACCAGTCTTAGTAGTACAGTTTCTCAAGGGTGGGATTCGTCAAGGACAAGAAAATGCCATTCGACTGGGACAAAAGTTAGATTGGATTCGCTGTGATTTGCCTCGTTGCATTGATACACCACACTTGGACGAAAGCGAAACGAAATCTCTACAAAAGTTGTGGCAATATACACAAAAGGTTGTGTGTGAAGGTAAGTATTCTCTGGTTGTATTAGATGAGCTAAGCTTAGCGATTCACTTTGGCTTAATTGCTGAAACAGAAGTTCTAGCATTTCTGGCAAAACGTCCTTCCCATATCGATATTGTCCTGACAGGATCACAAATGCCCAAATCTCTTCTAGAAATAGCAGATCAAATCACCGAAATCCGCCGCAGTCATCAACCGTAATTCAGTGTATTGATACCAAGCAACGACATTATAATATTACCTATCTCCGCGAGAAGGCTCCCGCTGTAACGGTACTCCGTACCTGCGGAAGTCGCTACCCGTCTGGTGCGGTAAGATGAATCGCGGTTAAAAACATAACGTCGAAGGTTATGAATTGAGAGCAAAATAACTAAAGCAGAAGCTTCAATTCGTTCATCAAAGATTCCGGATTGGAGGTAAATGATAAGTCTAAAACACACCAATATGGAGAAATAAATGTTAAAAAATGACAGGTGGATAATTGAGCAAGCTCAATTGGGTATGATTGAACCTTTTGAACCTAGTTTGGTTCGTGCGGTTTCGATAGATAGCACAGGTTTACTTCGTCCAGTTCTGAGTTATGGACTTTCTTCTTATGGATATGATATTAGGTTGTCACCTGTAGAATTCAAGGTATTCCGTCATATTCCTGGCACAGTAGTTAATCCTAAAAGATTTAACCCTGATAATCTTGAATCTGTACCATTACACTCCGATGAAGATGGTGATTATTTTATTATTCCTGCACACTCTTATGGTTTAGGGGTTGCACTAGAACGGCTTGTCATCCCACCTAATATTACTTGTTTATTTATTGGCAAATCTACATATGCTCGTTGTGGGTTAATTTGGAACCTGACTCCTGGAGAAAGTGGTTGGACAGGCTGGCTGACATTGGAGGTGTCGAACTCCTCTAGCGCTGATTGTCGAGTATTCGCTAATGAAGGTGTAGTTCAAGCTTTGTTCATGGAAGGCGAACCATGTGGAACCACTTATGCAGATCGTGCTGGAAAATATCAAGATCAGCCCCATAAAGTGACGCTAGCTAAAGTTTAATAGATATGATTTTAAGTAAGTAAGTCGGCGTAAAATTTTCAAGGTGTGTCATTGCGAGTGGAACGAAGTGAAACGAAGCAATCGCAAAGGTTTTAAACATTTTACATTTTGTTACATAGTTCGGTTTATTTATGCCGACTTACTTAGGAGTTGAACCATACCAGTCAAACAGCCAAATACTGAAAGATTAAATAAAATGGTACTCTCGAAACGAGATATGATTCGATGAAATCATACCAAAGCTTCACTACAAATAATTATGGGTATTGGTTGAGAGAATGTAGGTAAACTGTTATCTTGCCATTGATGCATATTATGTTGAAGGTAAATTTGCGCCAGTTGAGTGAACAATTCTTGACCTGTGAAACCATCACGCCGCAATTTATTTAACTCTCGGTTGACTGCTTGATTCACACAAGCGCGAAACGTTTTTTCCAAAATATTGACCTGACTTTTTACTTCTTCATCTGCGATCGCTTTAAAAAAAATCCTCAATTCCCGCAGAATATATCTTTGACCTTGAGTCAAACGCCCCTTAAACTCTCTTTCCGCTTGGCGATGCTTCACTTCTTCTGCAAATTGACATTTGAGGCGCATAACTGTAGAGTTATGTTCTTGGGGAAGTGTTGAGGTGGGAGTAGTGGAATCAGCTTTAATTGCACCCAAGATGCGGGGGATATCCCTGGAAATGATTTCCCCTTTGTCGTCCAATAAAAATAACTGCTGATAGCCTTTTATATCAGGTCTATTGGGGTCTGAAGCTTCACAGAAAACATATGTTCCGTTTTGCTGCATAGAGAATTTAGCTGTACGAATACCATGCGGTAAATAAGCAATGCGTTCATATTCTTCAGGGTTATCTTTTTGTAATTTTCTCAGGATTTCTTCAGCCTCATTTAAATCCAAGAAATCTTCTTCTGCTTCAAAATCAAAGAGACTCAACTGTTTGCCTTGTTGTTCGTAAATGGCATACATAGCTTCTTCGTTGAGTTGTTCAGTTCGATCAAGAATGGCAGCATCTTCACCGATAGTATCATGAATTTCCTGAATTCTGTTTTTCAGCTTTTGCTTCAAACCTAAATTACGTTCAATGCCTAATTCCGGTAAAAAGTTATATCCATAAATAACATCTTTTTCGCTACCAATTCTGTCTATACGACCAAAACGCTGAATCAATTTGACTGGATTCCAGTGCAAATCGTAATTCATGATCAGGTCGCCATCTTGGAGGTTTAAACCTTCTGCCAAAACATCAGTAGCAATCAGTGTATTAAGTTCTGATTCACCTGGTTTAAATTTATATTCCTTGTTAGCGTTAGGCGCAAATCTTCCCACTAAACGCGCTTTATTTTTGTTGCTACCACTATAAATAACATCAAAATCATCTCGTTGTCCGCCTGGGTTTAAGTTATCATATAGATACTTTGCTGTATCTGCATACTGAGTGAAAATTAACCGTTTTTTATTTGTAAGAGTAGGTTTGGATAACCACTTTATAAGAGTTTGTAATTTGGTATCTTTATCAGGGGTGATAGGTTCAACTAATGCCAAAATATTTTTTAGCAGTTTAATATCATGCTCGATATGCTGTTGTAACTTTTCTGCATCAAAATCCGCTATCTGATATTTATCAGAGACTTTTTGCAATCCATCCATTAAATCTTGTTCTTCTGCTTGGTTAGAATCTTCCGATAGCAGAGTTTGGGCTTCTTCTCCGGCTGCGACAAATCCTTGAGACAGTGCTTTTAAAAACCTTTCATGCACTACCAAGAGTTTTTTGATAGATTCTTGAAAAGCGTAAACACTGGACTCAAAGCGCTTAAACAACAGCACTCGCACTGTAGTTGAAGCGCTGGGGATGGGTAACTGACTAACATAAATAGGTTTAAACTCCAAGTAGTTACCATTTCTCTGGATTGAAATGTCATTAAAAAACTGCTTTGATGCATTTGAGTTTAAAATTCCTAAAAGATAGAAATCTTTAATGGGAATTACATTAGCTGGGGCAAGTAGGTATACTGGATTTGATACAAATGTAAAAGCTGGCTCCAAACTTAAGTTTCCCCAAGTAATTTTAGGTTGTTCAAACGCTGAATAGTAAGCAACATTATCTTGGATTTCATACCACTTGTATGAACCAGATTTACGACCTAACCATTTTTCATCTGAAGAATAATCCCGTGGTTTTGGCTCTAACTGTGTACGCCACTGATTCAAGTATGCTTTAATAGCAGGGTAGTCATTTAAATTAATTCCGCGTTTTGTAAAAATAAGCCATTTTTCTTGATTATCAATACACCACTTATCAATATTTTTACCTTCTGCTAGCGGCTTAATAATCTCTGCATTTTTGGGATCTTTAGTAATCAATTCTGCTCGTTTTACTCCATCAATAACAAATGCCTTGTTAAAGCCAGTTACTACACCACGGTAAATTTTATCATTGACATATTTACTCAAGGGTATACCTGCTGCTTGCATTTTTTCCAATCGGTTGGCAGAAGTGCGATTAGTTAGCATCCAATTACCACCACTTAATGAATTATGCGGTAAAGATTGTCCCTTTTCTCGAATAATGGCTAAAACATCAGGATAAAGAGTTTCTAAAGATTTAACTTGAGTAAAAATAGTTGAGTCACTCGCTGGTTTTCCACTTTGTGCAACAAAAATCATTGGATATGCAGTTGCGCTCTTGAAAACAGGTAAATCCCCAAAATCTGTAATGCTGTCAACATGGCAAGCATCAGCAATATGCTTTCGTAACTTCTCACCATACTTTGCGCGAAACCATTTATTAGAAGAGATGAACGCCAACATCCCACCAGGCTTTAAAAGTTGCAAAGCACGGGCATAAAAGAAACAATATAAATCAGATGTTCCTGTATAAACAGCCGGATACACCTTTTGTAGTGTTGGCTTTAAGTGTTTAATTAATTCTTGTCGTACATAAGGCGGATTCGCTACCTGAATATCAAAACCACCATTTGCAAAAACTTCTGCAAACTCTACCGCCCAATCAAACCCATTGACTTTGGTACTTCCATGAGTTACTAGCGCAATTTGAGTTTTTAACTGATTAATTTCCTCTTCTAATTTTCGCTTCTTACCTCCTTCATGAGTTCGCATATACTCAGCTTTCTTTTGGCGATACTGGTTGATAAAGTCATGTCTAATAACTCCTGTCGTTGAAGGACTTGGAGCAATTAAACTATCTCCCTGTTCTATTTTGTATTTTAGGTTGGGTAGGGGTGGCGGGTTATCTCCTTCGTATTCCACGGCTAGCGATAACCACAACCTTAATCTGGCAATGTTGACTGCAAAAATGTCAATATCTACACCATAAAGATTATTTTCTATAATGTCTAACTTGCGATGATATACATTCTTGGAATCCAATCCTGTGTTAGCAGATAAACATTGACGCAAATCTAATAATTCATGAAGCATACCTAGTATATAAGCACCGCTTCCGCAGGCTAAATCGCAGGTTCTGACTTGACGCAATGCTTCTAAGACGGCTTCTGAATTTTTTATATTATCTGGAATATGTTCGTCAACAAATTGGGCGATCGCATGACTTGACTCTCCTGATACTTGGGTTTTTAAATACCCCTTCAAAGCTTCCCGACACATGAAAGAAACAATCGGCTTGGGAGTATAGTAACTTCCAGATTCATGCCTCCCTGTTACCAGTTCCTCGAACACCTTGCCAAGCATTTCTGGATCTACTGCTAGCTCTACATCTAGCGGTGTACTCTCAGTAACGGTGAAAGCGAACCGTTGAAATAGATCATGAAGAATACTTTTTATACAATCATCTGGGATGATAATTTGAAAATTTTTATCATCTTCATCTTGCTCAAAAAGACCGCCATTGAGGTAAGGAACAGCACCAATTAAGTCTTTAAGAAAACCACCATTATTAATGCCTATAATGTCGTATCCTTGAGGATTATTCAGTCCGGAAAAGAAAAGGTGTGAAAGTCTGTCTCTATAAAAGTTTCTGTTTGAGCGGTTGCTGAGCTTTGTCGAAGCAATGCCGTCTTCATCTTGATAAGCTTCCCACAAAGCTGATAGATAATCTATTCTCCCTTGAAATTTTAGCCAACCTTTTTTCTGGATGAAACCAATAAACATCAAACGGTTAAACAACTTTTGCGTGAATAAACGCTTACGTTCATCTCCTCCAATTCCTTGAATTAATCCTTTAACTTTCTCAAAAGTTTGACTGTACTGTTTAAAGAACGCATCTGTGACTTTTTCAACATCAAACGCCTCATCATGGCGTGTCTGAATATCTAAGGGTGATGCATCTGGCTTGATAGAATCCAGATCTAACAAACTTATTCTTTCTGTTGCTGTACGTAATTGTTCACCTTCTCCAACCGTAATACGGCGGAACAATTTTCGTTTTTGAGGCGAACTGTCGTACTTAACATTAAGAAAGTGCCACCGCGATTGTGATTTATTAGAAAACACAAAGAGAGCATAGGGGTGTTCTTTCAGAAGATTATTGACAACACTTCTTTCCCCTTGTCTTGATAAGTCTTCTGATTTTAGACGCGCATAAATAACATGGAAAGTATTGTTTATACCCCCGGAAGCTAATAATAAGGGATTGTCTATTAGTTCATTCTTCACTGCATCAGTCAATATCCGACGAGAAAGTTCTTTATTCACTTGATCGTAGTTTAGTTGACTCCAAAACAATCTTTTTAGTCCGTCAATATTTTTTAAGTTTTGAAGCGAATTTGAGATTAACTTTTGTACTTCTAATGCGATCATATATGCTAAACTCTGTGGTAATTGTGTGTTGTCCCTAATAAAATGCAGCAAACCTAACCGCGATTTTGATACGTCGCAGTTGCTGCTAAATATTCAAGGGGTGAAAAATTGGCTATTCTATTCCCAAGCGCGGTTAATCGTTGAGTAAGCCACACTCAATGAATCAAATAAATTGGTAATTTTGCTAACTCAATTTGTTGCCATAGTTACTTTAATAACTAGGCAAGTAGGAGCAAATTTAGCTGAAATTTGTAAAGCAAATCAGCGAAAAATAGTTTTTAAAAAGTGTTAATTCAACACTTTTTTAATGGCACATTCTCATCATTAATATGCGCTTGAGAGTATGATTTTCATACAATTCAAACAAATTCAGGACTTACCCAGGAACAACGTAACTACTGTCATTGCAACCAAAGGGAAGCAATCGTAACCCGCTCTTTTTCGTTACGAATCCGTAAGTCCTAAAATTTTATGTTTTATGGCTTTTATGGTTTTATACACCATATGTATCGTAGACGCCATCCTGAGTAGAGATATGCAATACGTATAATCTTTTAGATGCGACCTTTATTAGCTATTTTAAGTATAAATAAAAAATACATGCTATTACTTACATTACTGCTTAATTTACCAAAAATTTAAAAAAGCCAATGTCCCTAATTTGCTCTAAACAACAAAACATACCCCTCTACCTCTGATTAAATTGATATTCAAAGCTGCATGAACAATATGTATATTCTTCTACAAATTTTGAAATACAATTTAATTTACTATTTACGCTATAAACATCAGTGCTTTCACTGAGGACAAACATTAGGTTTATTATCCTTCACACTTCAGCTTTTTTATTGATTTGTCTTGCTCATAACTCAACTCTTGTTCCATTGACAAGGCAAATTCTGCTTTTTGTAACTCCGTCCCTAAGTACATAGCATGCTCAATTTGCAAGCCCGGACAACTAGCTGCTATTTGTTGATACAGTTGTTTTGCAGACTTACCTAAAAAGCAGTTCACAACTTCTCCAGAACCAGGAGTCATCTGTTCAACAAGAATTTTGCCGTCTTGCACAGCAATTAAAAAAGAGCCAGCAGGATCTGCATAATCTCGCTGCTGACAAATTTTTCCATACTGGGACTGAATAACTTTTTCAGCATTTTCCCAGCAGTCATCATAAATATGGGCACTTTGGCTGATAGTAATTAATGGTCCCATTTTTAATGAATGAGTTGAGATTTTGCATATTTCATCTCGAATATGTCGTTGCAAAGCACGCAATCCCATTGCATTTGCGGGCCATGCTGAAAACATATCATTACTGCGCAACGTTGCAGTCATTGAGAGTTCATTCTCTACTATTCTAATCCAAATATGATTTAAGCAAGGTGGACTATCGTTAGCATCATTCCTAACATCCCACAAAGACATGACAGCCCTAGCTGAATCAATATCAGTGATGAGTTTATCAATCACTTGCTGAATTTGATCGCATCCAAACCAAGAACGTAAACGTTGACCGTATGTATACTTCACTCCTTCTTGGTTGGGTGCATCATCTAACATCTGAGAAATATATTCTTGCAAAAAATCACGATCAATTGGTAAATAATTAGGTTCTGGAAAATAAAAATCTTCTGGTTCTGAAGTGACGATCGCCATTAAATCAATCAATTCCTGCCATTGTCCCTCATATGCACTTGGTCGAATTGTTCCGGTTGTTTTAATTAAGTGGATGATTTTTACCCAAGTTTCAGCAATAGTTTTACCCTCAATTCTGTGTCCATACCGTTGTCCTGGTAAAACAGTTGGTACCGCAATAGACATGGCAAATTCTGATGGTAAACCCCAAGGTTCTACTGCTTCTATTTGAGCAAAAGACTTCACCAAAGTACAAGCTTCAGCAATTGATTTCGCTTCTTGAAATTCTATAGACTGACGCAGTTTTTGTAGGGCACTGACTTCAACTTCAATATCAATATATCCAGCATAAGGCGAGCGAATCACCCAGCAACGTCGTCCAGTATCACTTAATCCTTCTTCAAAGCCATTGCGGAAAAAGTCCAGCAAGCAAATTCCAGCACCTGCGTTCTTGTCTTCTTTCGTGGCGTTAAGAACAACTAAGTTGCGGACGTGGGGATTATAAAGCAAATTGCGAATGAGTAAGTTTATCCCTCTTGTGGCTGAATAGAGCTGTCCAATAACAGCATATTCTTGGGGGTGTAAATGTTTGGCGATCGCACCCTTAACAGTCCATCCCGTAATCACTGCTGTCTGACCTTGACCATAAATCAGCGCTTTTGGCTTGTGCAGTGCCTTGTAATTATATTTTATTGCCTTGCCCGTTGCTGTCATGATGACTTCGTGGGAGTGTGGAAACCTTGATCCTAAAGACCAAGGAGGAAACACGATTCAGCTAATTTATTAGCTGTCATACCGCCTTGGAGTGCCTCAATACCGTGTTGTTTTGCATTCAACTTTCGTTCAGGCAGTTATGAAGTGATATCTAAGCACTCTGTACGCATATGATTTTGCTCAAAAGAGCCTTCCCTTTCGGAAGTAATGTGAGCCTGGACAAAGTTATTCACCGGCATATCTAAAAGACACTGGCTTTAAACCCTTACACCTGTTTAATCTTTTAGTACTAGAGCTACAGACTGGCATCACGCATCCGTAGGTAGGTGCTTTAGCTCTTGTGAATAACGTAGTACAGAAGTACTGAGTCGGGTAAGCTGGGCTTCAGTTAAACCTAAGTTATGGGCTGAAGCCACCTGCTTCAAGCAGGTGGTTGCTTACGGTTGCCAGAAAGTCAAAAAACCCCCTCGCTCAACATATCACCACAACTGGTGCTAGTCGAGCAAATTGTTTAGAAAAGTTTAGCAAGTTTGATTCTACTCCTAAGAAACACATTCGGTAGGTGTGGAAATAGGGATGAGTTCTAAGCCAAGAGCTTGCGCTTTTTTCTTGAGGTTTTGAAGCATTCGTTCTTGATACTGTTGTTCGTAAGCATCAATACCAGG
>JAESFI010000180.1_pt1 | contig 24737 bp, 29 predicted proteins | sample 9269361 | NCBI WGS metagenome assembly JAESFI01 (sample SAMN14504119, study PRJNA617095) | algae metagenome | isolation source: Brasilonema angustatum HA4187-MV1 and co-occurring heterotrophs from moss... | place: USA: Manoa Valley, Honolulu, Hawaii | collected 2009-07-20 | reverse complement strand
TTTTCATTCCCTACACGATAATCATTATTAGTAAAAAACTCGAATCTTAAAAGTGAAGGATAAACTGAGACACTCATTTTTAAAGCATATCATGAGTTAAAATCTCATTTTTTGTTTCAAATCACAGAAAATTCTTTAACTAATGTTTGGTTTGGCATCTTATGATTTAAGGAAGGTAAAAAACAATGCAGCGGCTACCCATTGCGCAGAATGGGCGAAAGTGATTTAAAAGCGGATTAGGTTTCTATGACGAAAGCAGTCTTAGCTTGCTCTATGGATAAATTTAAAATCTGATTTTTACAATCAGCGATCTCCGCCTGAATCCATATGCTTCTGCGTTGTTTCTCGTAAATGCTGCTGCATTGCTCGTAAATACTGCTAATCCGCGCCAGACGATCATGGTGCCTGTTCTGGGGAAGATTCACCCGCACAGTGTCGCCTACCTTTAGTTCTTGGGAAGGACTAGGCGATGGTTTAGATTTTTCGTGTATTTCTGGTTCATTGCTGACAGGGCGATCGCCTGAACTCAATCTTTCCTGAGAATCCAAGGGATCTACCTCATCCGTTCCTGTTGGTGCAACCAAGTTGTCTACTTGTGAAATTTGAGTATTATTGCTTGACTCATCCATTAATGGATTGCTGGATTTTTCAGCAATAGTGTCAATGATTTTGTCAGCAGTGTCATTGACAGCATTGACACTAGATAACGACGTAGTCGTAAAGCTTTCAGGGATTTTGTCAATGGTGTCAATGCTGTCAATGATTTTTTGATTTTTTTCATTAACACTACCATTGACGGTACCATTGACAGTTTGGTTAGTTAATCCAGTTGGGGTGCTGTCATTGACAGTTGGGTTAGTTAATCCATTTTCTTGATCGTTTAATGTTTTTTTCAAAAAATCATTGACACCATTGACACCATTGACAATTTGGCTGAAACTACTACTGGTTGGTTGTTTAAAGGTGTCAATGACATCATTGACACTGTCAATGAAATCATTGACACTACCATTGACAGTTGTTTTTTGTGGACTAAAGACCCAAGAAGCCTTAACCTTTCCCAGAACCCCATAGCCCATTGCTTCCAACTCTCTAAAATTGTCAATGGCTTGAGCATTAGTTTTGACAACGTTGACGCTCCTGACCACTTCCCTTGCGGTTAGCTTCCCTTTTGATTGAGCCAGCTTTATAATTTTGGCAAGTAACTCTGACAGTTCCCCTTTATCCGCTCGACTATCGGCGTGAATTGCTTTGATTTGCCCAGTATAAAAATCAGCTAAGGCGATCGCCTTATTCATCGTCTCTAGGGAAATTTCATTCCCCACAAAAGCCGTTACACTGCCGTTAACAGCCGTTTCTATTGCGTGAAGATTCAATGCCAACCTACCGATAGTACCTTCCAGCTTTGAATAGACTGCTCTCATTCCTTGCTGCGGGTGACTAACTCGTTTCCGTTCAAGTTCGTCATAAACTTCTTGGTAGCGTTTAAAAGCCGCAGGTGAAAGTTTGTACTGAATAAGTGGTAGCGAGGTAACGCGACGATAGATGCCTGAGAGCAATTCATTAAGATTGACATCAGAACTTGCATCAGGTAATTGCGAAGCAGCTAATGGCTGGTTTACAAAAAGAAATCTTGCCCAATGCCCATCACCGTCTTTTAAGTCTTTTGTATGCTCTTTCAACACTTCGGGTTGGATGCCCCCAAAGATAGAAACATAAATACGCTCTACATCAATTTTTAAACCACCTGCGCGTAAGACAGTCGAACCCGTGCCGTCGTAGTAAGACAACAAATCCTGGCGATCGCTACCTTTTCCCCCTCTGTACTGATTGGATGAGTTGAACAAACCAGCCAATTCGTCAACTAGGGCGAACATTGCTTTATCAGGTGTTTCTTGGGCTTGGGCTTGGATCCCTTCCCCAGTAGAATTAGTAAAGAAATAAACGGGACTACCTGGTTTTTTAGGCTTAGAACTCTCCTTTGGTGCTTTTTCCCATTCAGCTAAGTCGTTTTCATACTGAGCTAAAGCTTGTTCATACCTCTGCTTGGCTTCGTTCTGTAGGATTCGGAGAGGTTTTTTAATCAACGTCCTATATACGGGTGACTTTTTCTGCCCACTTTCACCGACCAGAGCAGAGAATAAGATAGGTGGCACGGAAAAATCCATACCCTTGTGGATCATCAGATCTGTCCCTACTGGGTGTAAAGTTGATATTGTCGTCAAAATGGCGGTGATTGCCACCGACTGAGGAATGCTCAACCATCTACACCACTGCTTAATTGGTGTAGCCAACTGCTCAGGCAGAAACTGAGTCAAATCCAGGGAATCGTCCTTGATGGAAAGCAATTCAGTCACCTCTTGCTTCCGTTCATCTCGGCTTTCTTCTACTTCTAAATCTTGGCGTAGAAGTTGAGCGATCGCATCGATTTCTCTTGGCTGATTATTAGTTTGCTTCGCGAGTTCTAATAACGCGGTTTTTTCATCGGAAGACTTCAGCCCACGGGAGATAATTTCTAGAATCCTTTCTCGTAGGGGAACCTCAGCAGCTGCTTTAAGTTGAGTAACCTTGTTTTGGGTGGTGCTCGGAAGAAATCTTTGCTGTCGTCGCTGCCAGGACCTGACACAGTTCTCAATCGCATCGTCGGTGAGGGTTGCCGTAGGATTGTTACTTTGGGCTGATTTCCAAATCAAATCCGCTTCTTTGGAATCTATGGGGGGGGTACACCTAGCGCAGTAATTGTCAAACAATTGTCTTGGGTCGCCGCTAAAATATTTGCCTAAGTATTGCAACCGCGCAGCGGTACCAATAAGGTTACGCGCCAACGCTGCGCCTGTACTGTTTCGCCTGCCTTCGGGTTCGCCGTTGGCGATGAAATCTCGATCCATCACCCGTAAGCACTCGGAGAGTGGGATATCCTCACCCAGTGTCGTTGGTAAAACAGATGGTAGTATTTCCTTCTGGGGCGTGGGGATAATTGCCCTCAATTCATCAAAACTGTACTTAGTCCCACCGGCTGCAACGATTACCGATGGAAAAGCACCCTTTGAAGAGATATGGCTAGCCCCAGCCAAACGCATTACTCGGGATTGATTTTTTAATGATCTATCAGCAGCCGCGTATTCCAGTAAGTCTGTTTGTAGTGCTTTCCACTGTACGGGGTCTACTTGGTCATTGAAAACCCAGTAACTATGAATAGATTTTCCACCCGTATCCACTTGGAATGTTGGTTCTGGAAGGAAAAGCGATCGCCATAATTCTTTGGAGATTTCTTTATCTAAATCATCATGCTCGTAAAAGATTGCGCGACAAGAAATAACATCTTCGTCTTTCTGTCCGTGCCCATTAACAACGAAGTAAACGCCTCTTTCTTCTGCTTGCCACTGGGCAACGTACTTAATTAATTCATCCAAATTCTTTGTGGCAGCCTTACGCCCCCCGTCACTAGACGATCGCGAATCATCCGAAGGAAAGAAGGAACGTAGATAAACCGTATCGCCTTTTTTGTAATTGAGCAGTGCTAGTTGCTGAGCGACTAGTTCGCGGTTCAAGTAAATCTCGGGATTACGTGAAGCTATCATTACGCCACACCTCCAAGATTCTGAAGGTGAGCGAGTATTAAGACTGCTTCATCACCAACAATGTCGTATTCCTCAAGCATCACCATGCAATCGGTGAGTCTTTGTTGCTCGATTAATTGGTTCAGCTTGAGAGCGATCGCTTGAACGGAAAAAGATTTCTCAGAAACTAAAACCGACTGTTCGGTTTGCCCGAAAAATCCGGGGTATACTATAGATAAGCTTCGGAGCATAGGTACTATTTGGTTTATGACACCCCTACAGTTCCCAAAATCCGAAGATGCCCGTTCCCAGATGAAAATAATTTGAGATGCCCGTCTCTCGCTAACCCCTCGCGAATCCCACGCAGGGGTTTTGGCGTTCTGGGCGGTTTGGGCGATCGCGTCAAGAAATCTTTTTCCCAAATCTGCCAAATAGCTGATAAGATATTCGTAACATGTCGTCCCTGACATGCCATAATAACAATTATTCGCGCTCAAGCCCTCGCTACGTATGGTGTTTGCAGCGCGAATTTGTTTTGGGGCGATCGCCTCTTGGGGTGATATAGCACTTGAAGTTAAAAAAAACATGAAACAGTGTCCTTCGCATTGAGTTTGTGGAACTCTCCGCCTCTGGACAAAGCACTGCTTTCATAAAACTTTATATTACGGGGGGTTACACGTTGTTTTTTTATTTTGTAACCCGGAGAGGATGAAATACTTGATTGTCTACGATCCTCATGCCATAATAACGGACATTGGAAACGGGTGTACACCCGATTACAATAGAAATTAAATTAAGCGTTTTTAGAAAGAAAGTGCTTCGTCTTTGGCGAAGTCTTTTTTTTGGTTAGCTTACCGGGACAGCGATACAAGTGTTGTTATATTTTTGTTCCGGATGCAGCCCATCTTAGTATAAATGCACTGGGATACGCAAGGGGCGATCGCAGATTTCTGGAAGTTTTTCTGTGTCTACTTTTCGCGGGTTGCCAGTGAAACAGTACTCTGTGGAAAAGTAGCGATCGCTGCCCGGTTTTCCCACAGGTTTCCTTGGCATAATTTTGCGAATCCTCATACTCAGCAAGCATTTCGAGTAAATTAGCTCTTCTAACACGATAAGAGAATACTTGGTTGCTTCTGTTGACATTACTTGTGAGAGCGGAACTTCGGATTAGCGAAAGGAATGTCAACTACCCTCGTCAACGATTTCTAGCTGTGCGAACTCTTCTGGAGTCATCGGCGAATACTCTTTTTTTAGCAACTGCTGCCACATCTCTTTAAAAGCAATACCTCTTTTATCAGCAAGGTATTGCACCATCGCATTACGCCTCGCCTCTCTTTCTTGAAGCTTTGAACTGAGCAACGATGCTGCCTCTGCTGATTTGGCACGGTTTTTCAAAACAGATTCTATCTCTAAGCAATCATCGTAGTATTCACCTAAGTAATTTATGTATTGCCGGTCAGTTGCCTTTGGCATATTTTCTAAAAAATATTCTTACTCTTTCTATGATGCACTACATGAGTCTGATGTGGGTCTACTTTGAGTATAAGTTGTGATAATTGAAGTGCAGCAACCCCATAACATCATTAAATGACTCAAATACGCCCCAAATTAGACTCAAGTGATATATTAGATTCATAAGCAAAACGCAGCCAGCGCAGGCAGGAGAAGGAATTCCCCGTTGTGCTGGTCAACTTTTCTTTGAACCTTGATAATTGAATCTTTTCTTATCGAAAGAAATCCCAGCAGATTACGGGACAAATGGAACACAGAAACGACATTGCGGACGTGGAACACTGCTGGCGGTAGAGGAAGAAAACCAACCCCTCGGTTGGATGCAGCTAATAGCACGGCTGCACCAGCCAACGGTAATTTACATGAGTTACACAAAAATTAAGCAAATTCTTTTGGATTTGGAAGTATCCCCACACATGACTTTTGTTCAGCGAGCGGAGCTTCAACAAATTTTTGAATCTAAGCTAAAAACCTCTGAACATACAAGAGTTCTAGTTCGTACAGAACGCGAGCAACTAGCTTCTTTATTGGAGCTTTTAGCAGCGATCGCCAGAGGAAACGACGACGAGAATACTCTTCGGAGTTTCTTACAAATTATCTTAAAACTTGCGCATGGACAAAATTCTATTCCTGAATTAGAAATTGAAATCGATGAAGCTAACAAAACCGCGTGACCCTGCCTTTGAGGGATCAGAAAAGATTATCTCAATAGTTCGGGAGTTGAAAGGACGAGAGAGTGCTGCCGACTTCTCCCGCCGATTAGGAATAAGGGGAACCACTTTAGGGCGAGTTCTTAGAGGCGAGGCATTGCCCACGTTGCAAGTTCTTTCTGTAATTGCTCAAAATTCTCCGTATACCATTGGGCAATTAGCGGCGATCGCCTGCAATGAGCCTGTAGAAGATATTGTTGTTGCCCAAAACCCAACCCAGGCATTGAAATTAATTTCTCACTTTGACAACAATCAGCTAGTGGAATTAATGGAGATGATTTTTGAAAAGCAAATAGCAAAAAATAACCGAAAAGGAGTTCTTTTGAAGCTATTAAGTGTTTTAGCAGGTTGACCCCATGACACAAGCAAGAGTGGCTTTTTTGCTTTCTCTCCCCGAGGGGGAACTAAATCATGAATGCCTTGTTTCGGGAGTCCCCCAAAAAGGCGACATCGTATTTATCGAACAAATAAGTGGCAAGCCTTACGCTAGTGCGATCGCCCAAGTAAAAGAAATCGCGTTAGTAGTCAATGTCGAGGAAGTAACTACTTTTTACGCCGTTCAACTGGAGTTATTGCATACGATGCCCATCAAAACTGCGTACGAAGTTGTTCGCCGAATGTAAATAAACCGAACTTCGTTCCGCTTCGCTAACGCCAAACTCCGACAAATATCATCTACTACACCACAATACGTAAAATGCTACGCACTCAAAAGGAAAACCGCAATGTTCATCATCGAAAAAACTGTAACAAATCTTAAAAAAGTGTTGGAGATAATCCCAAATCTGCACTACGAGGGGCTTGCATCTCTGCTTCATGCGACCGCCGACGCTATCCGCCAAGAGACTTCTCTGGGTGACGCACTAGAGGAGCTAGGAGTAGACGTAGAGGGCATCACAGACTACAGCTACGGGCTACGGCATGATGTGCAAGATATATATTCTGAGAAAGAACTGATTGCGATCGCCTCTGCTTGCACTGCACATTTAATGAAAGCGTATGGTTGCGGTTGCTAAAAAATATCGCAAGTGTCACATAGAATTTGTGCTTACACTCTCAGTACAGTTTTTAAAAAAGCACACTAAAAAACCAGTGCAGTAATCACATCAAAAAAGGCTGTTGCGGCGTGACGAAGTACAGAAAAAGGGTGTTTTACCGGGCAACAAGAATTGCTGTTGCGATCGCCCTAAAACGCTGCAAGGTTTTAGGGACACTAATTGCGGCTTCTACTATTTTCTATTGCGGGGGTTTGCGGGGTGTTGCGATCGCCTTTTTACTTATTGCAGCCTCGCTAAAAACATTACAGTCCTTGTAGCAAGCCGGTTGCAGCTTGTTGCGAACAGCAAAAAAGCTTCTTAGCCCCTGACTACCACTTAATCCCACGACGTACTTTACACCACAGTATACGGAACATTTTGCAGTGTGCCAGTTGCGACAAAAATAAACCACTAGTTTTAAAAACAGAGGAAATATGGCTAGAAAGAAAAGCTCAGACGACCTAGAGCAAAATAACGCCCAAGCAAAGCCTGTATTGACCCCCGATACAGAAGCTGTCGTCCCGGCTGACAATGACTTTGACGACATTCAGGGTGAGGATTTGGCTAAGCCAGAAGACAAGGCAATTAGCGATCGTATTGAAGAAACAATACCATTCAATCCTGAATCAGAGACTTCTCGTGTAAACCAAACGGGTGTAGTGGATTCGGAATCTGGGAGCCTCCAAAATATAGAGTCTCCGCCAGCAGAACCAAAGCCCAAAAAACAGCGCGTAACTATTCCTAAAAAGGAGATAACTATTATCCTTGACGGTGGTCGCAGTCGCATCAAGGTGTTGCTTATTGTTGACGGGCACGTAACATCGAACCTTGTAATTGATTCCGTTGTTTGCCAGACAGATGCTCCTAGCTTTGGTGAACAGGGTTCATTTAGTATGAGTCGCGGTAAAGACGAGGAGAAGAAAGACCTTATTGAGCATTGGGTGGTAGGGTCCAGCGCCAAACTTCAGGGCAAGCCGTTCATTGCTATGTCTGACGGGGATAATCACAAAATTAATTATTTTCCAATTCTTGCCCTTGGTGCGATCGCATCCCTCCCAAATCTCCACGATTTATCCACTGGCTCTAACGAAAAATCTCGCTCACTGTCGATCAAGCTCATAACCTTAAGCCTTGCTAATCCTTTGGATTTAAAAGCAGGGATTGGAAGTTGCAAGTGGATAAAAGTAGACGGTATTAAGTACTCTCTATCTTTTTCTAAAACAGCATTGAACTACCCAGAAGGCTATGGTGCCAGTCTTTATGCGAAAGATAAAGGGTCAACAGTTTACACTCTTGATGTTGGGTTTGGTACAGCCTGCGTTAGCCAATATAACAATCAAGGGAAATTGCCTAAGCGAGTAAGCCATAAGCCAAACGGCGGCGGCGGAATTTCCACACTGATTCGAGAGTTTGCGGAAAGTGTTGCCAGCGGTGATAGTTCTAATCTTATTAAGCCATCGCAGCTGAGAGAAATTCTGGAGTCTTCAACGTTTACCGATGGAAAAGTGACTGCGATCGCCCCTGACGGAAGAGAAATAGGATCTGCTCTTGAATCGGCTATCCGTAATTGGATAAAAGATACCCCCCTGACATTCGCATTAGAAGGCTTATCAACGGTTGGACGCAAAAACCCTATTGTTCTTTGTGGTGGCGGTTTTGAGGTTCCTGCCGTGCATCAGTACGTAAAGGATGCGCTTATGCAGTCCAGCATTCCCGAAACTAACTTGATTCTCCCTCCTAATCCAGGATTAATTGCTCTTTCTGAAATGACCAAAATCTACACACAAAACAATGCCTGAAATAAAACGAATAAACTACAACGTTCCAGTTGACTTGGTTGAGCACATCCACTTGTTTGCCGCTGAAGACGGAGCAAACGTTCGATACTGGCTTCGCAAAGTATTAGAAAAAGCCATCAACGAGCGTTTAACGAAAAGTGCTTCTTGAAGAAAAAAGCCGGACAAACTCCGGCTGACTACAGCAATTATTTATCAGTAAAAACAATGCTATCAATTTACCAATCCGAAAAAGTAGCGATCGCCCAAAAGCTTCTCCAAGAAGTCAAATGCGAGGTTAAAGAGAAGGATCTGTCTAAGGAGATTTTGCTAGGAGATGCAATCGCCACCATTGAAGAAATCATTCAGCAAGATTTACCAGAAGGATACATAATCCCGAAGCCAAAAGTTGAGGCTTGGGAATATCGACCGACTACAGGCGATCGTATTCTAGAAATTTTAAGCTGGATTGCTGGGCTTTCACTGTTATCCTCTGCGCTGTCTGCTTGCTTGTCACTTGGCGCTTTTGGAATTTCGGAATTCAAAATAGCTTCAGGCTTGAAAGATAACAATAACTATGCTGCTGAGTGTAGAGGTTATAGAGGGCTGAGTTTTACGTTCTTGGCGATCGCACTCACAGGCGGCATGCTCGGTTCAGTTGTTGGCGATGCCGTAAATAAGGGGGATAAGTGATGTACGCATTAAATCGTCTTTCGCCCAACAAAAAATACCTAATATCAAACCATCCTGGACAATGGCACTTCTCACGGGTCGCAGGTGATTACGCCAACTTTTATCGGTTTGCCTACAACAACAAAAGACTAACCATCCGACTGTCGTTGACGCAAGTCCAGCTAATGGTGTGGGAACAAGTTCAGATTAATCTATCAAACCTAGAAGCCTTTAAAGGAGAGTGACCGTATGCACCCAATTACATTTTTTATGCAAGACGCCACAATTAACGCACTAGCAGAACGTTTTGGATGTTATTTGGATCAACTTGACCGTTCCCAAAAAATTCAGATTCGAGTACTTCTTACTAATTTCCTGCTAGGTCAAGACCAGATGGGTTCTGACTACACGATAGGTGATGCTTGGCAGGATTCCTCACTGCATCTTCTGACTTCTGATGACGACGTGGTGGAGGTAGCTGACATCTTGGTGGAATTAACTATTCCCCAAGCCGAGGCACTGTTATCATTTCTTGCTGAACAATGCACCGTTGGAAATAGTCGGTTGAAAACTCCCATAGAAATCGCCACAGAGACTTTTGTTGGACTTGGCGTACCGGAGCAATTAGCAACTACAGCAGCAATTATTCTCAAGCAAGTTGATGGGACACGCGATCGCACTCCAGATGAGCAATCGACCATTAATCAGATACACCAAGTGATGACTGCGAGCATCAGGCAGCAGAGACAAGCGGAAGCAACTAATTAAACAACCACTGGGGAAGAGACTAACCCAGTCCACAAAGTTAGGAGAAAAATATGGACTTCACGGAAGATTCTGCCCCACAGTTTGATACTGAAAGTTACAAGATTGACCCTACACTCTACGAAATTAATACCTCCGAACCAGGTGAAGACCCTATTACTCGGAGTTTTGAGACAACGCCAGCTAACTGGGTATCGCGAACTTTTTTTAATGCACCCAGCAAGGAAGCACTAGTGGACCTTGACCGCGACTCCATTAAGCAGAGTGGAGACGCAGCTCAACGTGCCAGCCAGCAAGCCAAGTTTCTTAAAGGTTACCAGAAAGTTAATGAGCAAATGGTTGATAACAAGGTAGCTTCCGCCAAGCACATCCTTGCCATTATGCAAAAGCGCTATGACGGTGCTCAATCCCTCATGGAAGTTGCTAAAGACTTGCATCTTTCTGGTGTGGAGTTCAAATCATCACATCAACTTATCCAAGCGCAAACACAGTACGCAAGCCAAACAATCACAGCAGAAACTCAGAGCAGATTAATTTTGGCAAGGATTCAGTTTTTAAAAGATTTGGCGGCGATCGCAACCAATCACCAAGAAAAGCTCAAAGACAAACTTAAGCCCGAAGACGAGAACCAGTACAGTTTACGTGCTCAAATCTTCAGACAGATGGATGCAGAATATCTAAAATACCTGGGTGCTCTTGGAAAATACGGGACACCAGTACAGAACGCACTCACTGCACCAGCGAAACCGGTGTACGACACGGTTGTCCCCAAAGGTGGCGCGGTGGGTCAATTTAATACCGTTATGAGGAACGCTGCTGGCGTTTTTCGTAGAGTTCTAGGTTTGTAAATTTTATTCGGTGCAGCCAGTTACCCACTACTGCACCGATATTCACCACTACAGGAAAGCAAATGATGAACAATAACCAGTTTGATGCATTTATGGCTATATCGGGTACTGAACCACCCCAATCTGAAACAAAAGTACAAATACCACAACCTAAAGCTAGTGACAACTTTTTTGGTGCTCCAAGTTACAAGGGTGAGAACCAGCAGGATTTAACCGAAGATGAGCGACGGGCAGAGTCAGGCGATCGCAGTGACGTAGAAGAATTAAGCAGCAAGCAAAACCTCTCTAGTGGTATTGCATTTATTGGTAGTGGTCTTACTCTCACAATTGGGATTAGTTCAGTAGCCGGCACTACTGGCGCTGGTCTTGGTGTCGGTGTGGGCTTGGTAAGTTGTTTAATTTTTGGGAACGAAGCAGTCAGTGGCAAGAAATCGGGCATAGTCCGACTTGGTTGTATGACCGTAGGAACATGTTATGCGGGTTGCCAGTTATGGAACAGTTACAGCCAGAATAGCGCTGTGAGTGAGGTTAACCACAGCGTTGAACTGTATATGGTAAGGCAACCTCAAAGCAACATTTCACTAGGTCAACTGGCAACTTGGCTGATTTATGGAGTAGTGGCGATCGCCGTCGTCAAATTCCTTCTTGCTCCAAAAACCAAGAAGACCACCAACACGAACAACCCGCTTAACTTTTAAAAACTATGCAAGCCGATAATTTTAACGAAGAAAACCGGGAAAGATTAGAGCGGTTGCTCTCGCACCCGGAAAGTGCAGAATATCTCACTGAGGCATTAAGTAAGGCGATCGTCTCCGAACAGAAAACACCAGTAGACGAGAGTAAACCAGAGGTAAACCAGAAACTGGAACCAGTCCAGAATGACGCTGCCATCAACATTACCCGTCACTTCATGATTAGTGGCGGGTTACTTGCAGGTGTGCTGTTGCTTGCGGCTGCTGTTGCCACTCCACTGCGCGACACTTTTACGGTTTGTTTTAATCCTGCGCCCGTCCCTAACACCTCAAAGTGCTTAGGGGTAAAAACATACACCATTGACCAAGACCATCTAGAACGGCTGGTTAACCATCCATCTTTAGTGGTTGTGCCTGAGAAAAGAGGGAATCCGGCGATCGCTGTGACGTTGGCATTATTCGGAACTGCTTTTGCTGGGGGTTCTGGGTTTATCGCCAAACAGGCATTGAAGGAAAAAACTGAGGCAATACCAGTTAACCGCACAAATCGGAGAACGGCATGGACGGCAACCAAACTGGAAGCCGACAAAGTTGTTAAACAGCGTTATCAGGATTTATCACAAGGGTTTGCGATCGCTACCAACACAAATCAACATGCACTAGCAGCTGCTGATACCCTCAACGAATTCGCCCAAATCCAACAGTTGATTGCAAAGCTTGAACCACAAGAGCGTGAGCTATTCTTTCAGCACTTGGCACTGAAAGAACAACGTGAGTTAATGCAGCAACAAGCCCAAATTTAATCACAGCAAGCACAAAGCCCATTCGCTGCATTATTTGGTGGCGTTTCTGGACAAGCAGCACTACCAGATAGCAGCGGTATAACCGGTATCGAACAAGCAAAAGAGATGGGACAATCCATCATCAGGTCAATGGCTGCGAGCATTAAGTCAAAGGTGGTAGTTGCACCCTCAAGATCTGGCAAGACGACCATCTTATATCTGTATTACGATGCAATGTTTGATCGCTATCCAAAAACTGAGGTGTTCGCGATCGCTGACAAGCGCGAAATGATACACCAAAAGATTCCAGTTGCTAACTATGCTTTCTGCGATGGGGAAACATTCAAAGGTGATGGTTTGAAAATGCTTAACAAGGTCTACAGCATTTACCAGGACAGAGCTAAGTTGCCGGAATCAGAACGGGATGTTATAGCCCAAACTCACCCTGTACGACTTGCCTTAATTGATTGGCTGGCAACTTGGTCAACAGTAAGAAAAAAAGAACCAGTAGTAGCTGACAAAGTGAACAGTCAGTTAATCGGACTGATTACAAAAGGTGCGAGTTGTGGAGTTTGTGTGGACATTGATACCCACAGCGCCACAGTGGAAGCCTTGGGCATTGACGCAAGTACTCGTGAATCGTTGGACTTTGTGGCGATCGCTTATTGTCAGCCGAATGACAAAGGTGACTTAGATCGCATTTCCGATGGTCTGGGACTACTACCCAAAGTTGTAAGCAAAGCTTTGATTGTTCCCGATAAAAGCGATCGCACTAGATTAGGAAGTGAGTTTACCAGGCTACGGGATGCTTTGCTGAAAGGTGAATTCAATTCCAGCATCATTTTTACTACCACTGGAGGCAACAGAATCGGCATCACACCACAGTTTGAGCGTAAGTCGTTAGGTGATTTGTCTCTTGAAACTGAAGAAGTAGAGGTGGAAGAGGAACCAATAGAAGTTGAGGAAGAGGAGGAAAAAGAGCAAGATATCAGCTTTTACTTGGTTGATGCGGCTCGGACCATTAAGCAATACCTTGCTTTGAGAGAAAGACAGCAGGCTACATTCAAGCTTATTCGCAGTCAAAAGGCGATCGCATTACTTTGGAGGAAATCGCCTACAGCTTTAGCGCGGCTTGCAATTGATTTTCTAATTTCGCAAGAGATAATTGAGCGCATTGAGGAAAACGACCCAGTTTTAGGAATAAAAGTAGATGTACCGGAGGATAGGCGAGTGTATCGCCTAATTGCCGGATAATTGCAAACCCTCGGCGAACATGATGTTGTTATCGGGGGTTTCACACAAAGACATGATGACTTATAGCGGTTCAGGGCGATCGCCCAATAAGTCAGAATCTGGGTGAGGACTGTCCCGACGTTTTCGTCTTTACCTCCTCGCCGTCGCCAAGATCCGCAATCGCATCCTCAACCCGAACTCTGCATTCGCCCGTTAGTCGTCCGTCCTTTATGTCTATTTCTAGCAGCATTTTGAAAAAGGCAAGCAGATCAGCGTTGGAAGAAATTGAATGACTTTTCGTTAGTCGGAGTTTTCTAAATTCATTAATAAAACGATCTAAGGCTTCCTTAACTATTTTGAATTTTGGCGACTGTTTTCCCAGACCATAGTTAGCTTGTAATTCATCCAAAAGGCGATCGCGAATAACCAGCAATCTTTGTCTGTCGCACGTTCCCTCTACTACCGCTGGTTTTTGTTCTTCGTCGCGCCTGACCGATTCGGGTATAGCGATCAGGCTGATGGCTTTTCCGGCGTCAGTAGACTTAATACCTGTTCAAGCTTCTTTTCCATTGCCTCTAGCTTTTCTTCTGTTGGCATTTTGCGAGAGGCACTTTCCAGCGATTCTTCGACGAGACGTTTGGCAACCAGAGAAATAGATTTCTCTTCACCCTGCAAGCTTTCTAATTTTAAAGCGATATCATCAGTAACTTTAAAGGAAACTAGCTTCATTTGGTAAACCAGGTTAACTGTCCTTATCCTACAAAATCCAGTTAACCTCGTCAACTACAGGAGTTAACTCAGTCAACGCATTGTAAATCATAGCTTTATACTTTTCTTTTAAACTTCATCATTTCTTTTAGTAAACCAGGTTAACTAAAAGGTTAACCTGGTTTACTATTAAATAAGTTAACTAAGTCAACCGGAGGTGAGGACAATGAAACTGGTAGAAAAAAAGATGGCAGAACTTAAAGCACACGCCTATCAACTAGCCAAGCAGATTACAGGACGCACCGTCAGCCAAACAAAGCACCTCAAGAAGTGGCTACACCACGGTTTGGATTTTAGACGTAAATCTTCATGGTTAGAGGCGATCGCCATTCTAGAATCTATCCTTGCCCGTAACGTTGTTCCTCTCCTCCTCGCCGCATAAATGTAAAGAAGGAATGACTATCATGCAAGACGCTCTAACCGCCGCAACAATCGCTATCCCCGCACTTTTCGCTACTTTAATGTTGTTGGATTTTATCGACGGATTGAGAAAATTAGCGATCGCCTCTCAAGAAGAAAAATCACCCGCAGTACAAATAATCGAAACCCCTATCGATTGGGAACTGCCACACAAAAGCCTTGTGGTTGACCCGTGGCTGTCTGCACCTCGCGATACGCCTTGTATAGAAAATCTTCTGCACACACCTCTATACCAATGGTCCTCCCTTCCAATGCTGCCACCTGCCAAAGAATTGGTTGCTGTGTTGCCAGGGAAGGCGAAGAAAACACGAAATGCAGCGCCAGCAGCAACCCCAACAACCAAACGACGCTCTCGCAAAGCGGCTTGATTGAATAAAAAGGGTAGGCGTGACCTACCCAAAAAACAAAGTTTTCTCTCTGACAGGAATTAAATCATGTTTGACACCCAAATTAACTCCCTCGAAAATCAAATCGCTGAAATTACCGCTCGTCTCACGAAGTTCCGCTCTGTGGAATCCGAATTTAAATTAGTCGCACAGGCGATCGCCCAACTCCAGGAAAATGCAAATCAATTGTCATTAGAGTCTGGGGATTACCTTCGTGGCGAATTGGCGAAATTAATCGGGAGTGCGTCCGAGTGCGATCGCACAACCTCAAACAGCGATATCCCAAAAAAAGACGATCGCCTTTTTTCTGAAAATGGTGAAAAAGCGATCGCCTCCGAGCCTGAAATTACACCCGTCCTTTCCTCCGAAGAACTCGATTTGGTGAGTGGGGAAGAACTAGAGAAAGATGTAAAATTCCTTTCGGGATTGGACGAGGAATATATCCCCAAAGGCGATCGCCCTACCGCTATCATCGAATTCCTTGATGAGGAAACCCGATATCTTGCGATGATTGACGACGAACCTACCCCCGTCGCTGTTGCGGACAATCAATGGGATCTAATAGATGCAATTGAATCAGTGAAATGCTACGATTCCGCAGCAGAGATTGCTGAAGCACTTGCTGATGAAGATGAGGTGGATACCCATTTAATGGCGATCGCCTCTATACTAGATTGCTGTCACCAAAATGAACTTGCTGGTCGGGTGTGGTTTTTCGTCCAAAACGTCCCTGCGGAATTTGACGATCGCATCCTGGGCTACCTTCCAAAATCTATTCGCCCAGAGTGGGATAAACAGCGCACCTTTATGGAAGAAGAAGTTTTGGCACGCCAATCAAATTTTCCCCGGCAAGTGGAGACGCCTATGAATCTTGTTATTCGAGATTTGGTAGAAACCCCGCTAGGAATGATTGGGCATATCACTGATATCCGCTTCAATGCCCAGCAAGGAGGACGCATAGCTACAGTGAGTCTCCCAAACGATAGTATTAGCGAATTCGATATTACCCACTTGCGCTACATCGGCAAATATCAGCCGAAAACAGAATTCAAAGTAAATGATTCAGTTGTAACTCCGAAGGGCGAAGTTGTTAACGTGATTCAGGTTGAGGATATTGGGGGAAGAATTTACTTGGAAGTGCAATCGCCCTCCGGTGCAAAAGAAACGTATTACCACAGCGATGTTAAGGCGGCGCCAGTGGAAACAGTCGGAACGATACCCGCACCCGCCGCAGCAGCCACAGCGAAAAAAACCCGCAAGCCTAAAGCTAAGCAGGCTACAGCATCAGAGGTTTTGCGGTGCAAGAATTGGGAACAGATTAGAGCGATCGCAAACAATGACCCCAAGTTGATCAAAGAAGCAGCCACATCTGCACATACAAAAGCTGAAAAAGAACTGATCGAACATTTGCCCGAACTGATACGGGATTGGTGTTTAGAAAACCGCAATTTTGATGATCTGGACTGGCTGCCCAGTTACGTCGTGCAACGAGTGCGGGTTTTGCTAAGCGCTCCTAGTACTACAGCTTAAATCCCAGTTGGTTAGAGGATGTTGGGGAGTTGGACTCCCTAACATTATAGTTTTAAGGCGATCGCGCAAGCATAGACGGCACTTCCACCAGTTGGGACGAGGCGCTATGGGAGATAGTCAATGGAGAAGAATGAAACAGGCATAGCTGCTGGAAGCAGAACTAGCTTAGGTACAAATCCTGTCTTTCGATGGAGATTCCTCGTTGGTCATAATTTTAAGTAAGTATAAATATTCTGGGACTTACGCATTGACAAAAATCTGATTATGTAAGTCAGACTAATTTGCTGCCCAACATCTTTAGTTAGGGCAAGCAAAATCAACTTATGCATGAGTGAGATCAAAATGGTAAGGGGTTTTGAATTGATCTAACAAAGCACTATTTTCTTTTCCTCTATTGACAATATTGCACTCTACCCCCTCCTAAAAACGGGGTCTTAAAACTCTTCATGAGTGCGCAAATATGCATTATCTGGCATCGCCCAACGACACCACGAATTACAGAAACAAGCCCTTTCCAGAATCGCCTGGGAGAGGGCTTGTTTTTGCAGCAAACGATGGGGAATTAAAAGTCCAGATATAAAAGATTCTTCTATAAATAGTACGTGTTCTTATTATACTCCGCAGAGAAAAAGAGCGTTACTATCAATGTTGAAGAATAATCAACAGGGTGTTCTACAGAAAACTAAAAGTAACAATACTTACTTGGTTTACTTAATCTAGTCAAGGAGACTTCCATGATAAAAGATTTACTGTTTTACCTGTCAATTTTCTTCGGTTATCGCACTGAGCGAGTCGTTAACATAGTTTGGAGGCTTGATGATCCTGATGAGACAGGGTATTCCACTAATTCTGTTTTTAGAGCAAACGATTACCGACATGAAAGAGATTTGTTGAGTAAAAATACTTCAACCATTGAAACAAGCGCAGCGATCGCGTCACCCCTGACTTGCCAATTAGACCGAATGAGCTATGAGCATGGATGCTACACCGTTTTTTAGCGCTAAAACACACAAACTGGAGCGCAGATTAAACAACGGTCAGTAGTTGCTTAGGTTGGCTGAAAAATAGGACTACACTATAATAAAGACCCCTCAACCATAATACGGGAAAGGAGATCTTCATTAAATTAAAAGCAAAAGCACTTTACTCAGCAGAAGGCGAAAGAAGAATCGCTATCAAATACTCTAACCGTTTCTTCACTTCGTTTTCTGCATCCTTAGACCACCGGTAGATGTAGAAAGGTAAAACTTCAATCGCATCAACGACCTTATCTTTTTTCAGGTACTTAAGATGTCGGTTGATACTACCTGTGGGCAAGCCATTTACTTCAGCTATTTGCGCAACGCTTATCCAACCTTTTGCAGATTTAACAGCCATGCAGGTTGCGAGAAGTTTCCTGGTTTCTTTCATGTTTAACCCTCTATGTTTTCTGAGTAGAAAATTAGTCGGGTTGAGTTGTGTCGGGATGAACCATGATCTAATAAAGAGTCATGGTATGAATCGAGAAGAATGAGTTAATACTAGCATTCTTTACGACACTATCCCTTATAAAAATATCTTATGTTCTCACTCAAAACCGTGAGGGCTTTCTTATGGGTTGTTTTTGGGTTGTGACTTGCTGGGAACTCAGATTATCGGCAACTCGTCTAAATAAATAACAATGGGTGCACCGTTCTGCACCCATGACTGAATATCTTCAACTACAAATATTATGGCACTAAGCAAATTAGATGACCTAGCTGCAGTGCTAGCGTCCTTACCACCAGAAAAACAAGGTGAAATTCTAGCACAGGCTATGGTTACAGCAGCAATTGTCAAGGAAACGATAAAACCACCAAAGAAGACCGGAGCCGAAACTACCAGTGACCTCATGAGCAACTGGCTGGAGAAGAAATCTGAGGGCACCGCCAGGGCTTACAAAAACGATATTGACTCATTCATACATTGGCTGCAAGCGGAAAAGAAGACCAACGCCTACAAACAAGTTGATAATGACTTGTGGATTTGGGATTTGAATGATGAACAGCGCCTAAACCTCCTCGATCTAACCAAATTGATGGTTGATGACTGCGATCGCTACCTAAAATATTTATCCAAAAAAGAATCTGATAACATAATTACCCGTAGTACTGTTCGCCGTCGCATCGCTGCTGTTAAGTCATTTCTTCAGTACGCTCAAGATTCAGGATTTACCGTTTATAACGTTGCTTCCGCAACCAAGATGCCCCCAGCCAGGAAAACTACGGAAGACCGAATACTATCGGTAAGTGACGTTGGCGCTATCTTGAGCGAAACGCGGAAGGCAGTAAAGGACGCTCAAACCGAGTTTGTAAAAAAACAAGCGATTCGTGACTGGCTGATTATTAAGCTACTTTATATTGGAGCGTTTCGAGTGAGTGAAGTAGCTACTCTCAGTTGGGAGCAAATCAAGGTTACAGAATCAGGTAATGGAAGCATCAAAGTTGTAGGAAAGGGCGACAAAGAGCGAGTAGTTGTCATTCCTGCTAGTCAGCTAGTCCATCTGCAAACATCCAGAGAAAGTAACAGCCCAGATGAACCGGTTTTCAAGTCACGTGAAAGTAGCAAGGGAATAAAAGCTGTAAGCGATCGCACCATTCGAGAAATTGTGGCTAAATACGCAAAACTTGCAAAACTCGACAGAATCCCTAGTCCCCATTGGTTTCGCCATTCTCATGCTACCCATGCACTCAACGGCGGTGCTCCTATCAAGGTAACAACGAAAACTTTGGGGCACGCTAGCGCTAGCACTACACTAGATAACTATGTTCATACAGGGGAAGAGGAAAGCAGCAGCTTTTTTCTAAACGCTGATTAGCCAATGAAAGGCAAAAGGCGATCGCTCTTGACGGCATCTAAAAGAACATCGCCTCCCTGGAAAGCATAATTTGAATTTACTGCGCCTAAAAGAAATAAGTTAAGTCTGTTCCGCCCTCCTTAGTCTCAATCTGAGGAGGGTTTATTTTTTTGAGACAGCAGATCAACTAGCTCCGGTTTTTTCTTCTTGCTGTAGCCGGGAATCCCTCGCTTTTTCGCCATATCTTTTAATTGTGTCAACGTCAGAGTGTCCAAGATAGCGACCTCTGTAATGACATCCGGCATTGGTTGAGGGCTTAGATAAAAAACTTCTTTCAGAGCATTTAGCTTATTTCCTTTAGTTATACCGCATTTAAGGGTCGTGATTGGCTCAAAAGTTTTCCAATACTTGCGTGGAGCTTCATCAATACGATTAGTAGCGATCGCAAGCTTTACACCTTTCAATTCACTATTTGGTTTTTCGATCAAGTACTGCAACGCCGACTGAATTTCATCTCTAGTTGCAGTCGATAGGTTAATTTTAGGTACGGATTCTCCAGCAAGAATTTTAGTTATTTGAGACGTGTGCTCGCTGAAATCAGCGATGATACACCATACTTTCTCCAGTCCGGCTTCCTCTACGACTGCGAAAATAAACGAATTGCCAATAACTTCGTACTGGTCTTCTCCAAGTTCTTTGACAATTACTGGTACCCAATTGCGTCCACCTGAAGAATTGAGCGCTTTTGCAGATGCTTTGATCAAAAACTCTGGTGCATCCGTACCTGTGCCTGGATTAATACTGTCTATTTCAAGACACATCAAATTCCCAACGTCACTTAAGCTCATTGCAAAAAATACTCCTTGGCTAATGCTAGATAATAATTGTATGCTGTAATATTTTTATACACAGACGGGATACGAGTAAAAGCAGCGCCTGCAATGTGGGCATAACTAGGCAAATTGAAAATGTAGCGATTCGGCTTTGCTTTACTGTGAAGGGAATAAAAGTACGGCGTTAAATCAAACGAATTGGTTTTATTCTTGATTGCCTGTTGGATAATTTCATCTAAAGCTTGATCAGCTGTAACTCGTGCTGCTTGAGTAATACTCTCTCCGTTAAAGAAAATAGGGAGCGCTACTGGTCCTCCATCTTTTCTGAGATCTTGGATCTCTGGAATAAATTGTTTTATAACAATTGCCGCATTCTGTAAAGAAAAGATGTTGTTGTGCTTTGTAGGAATTAAAACGACATCCGAAGCGCACAACGCGCTCTGGCTGAAGAACATCCAATTAGGGGGAGAGTCGATGAGAATGTAATCGTATGCGCTTTTAAACGGGTCAATCACCTGCTTCAGCTTAGTTACTCTGAAGACTTGCCGCAGTTTGTCTTGTCCTAACTCCGTCAATTTTTTGTCGCTTGGAATAACATCAAATGTTACTGTGTTACCTCCTTTCATTAGGTAGCTAAACCTGAACATTACCCCTGAAGGAAATGACGGACTCGGCTTACTGTCCAGCCAGGAATATAGTGCGTCTTCATTTAGTAGTTTTATATCTAGGGAGTTGGTTAAGTCCTGCTGGTTCGGGTCAAAGTCGAGAATTAATACTCTCTTTCCCAAAAATGCCAGCGTCGCAGCCAAATTTACCGTAGTCGTAGTTTTTCCCACACCACCTTTATTGTTGTAAATGGCCACAGTGAGCGCTCTTTGAGGAGTGTCAATCTTAGATTTGATAATTTCTACTATCTCGTAAAGATTGTCCGGAGTTATTTCTAGACAACGCGAAGACGGGTGAACTACTTTACCATGCTTCCTAAACAGTTGTATGTGGTTTGAGTTAGTAATGATTCCCCATTGGGCTGATTTGCTGTTCGACGCTAGCAGATAACGTTTTAACTGAGAAACGGTAGACTTGTACTGTGTGGAATTCTCACTTAAGTTAATATCTCTGCCCTTTAACTCAAGAAGCAGGTAAGGACTAGATTTGGTATTGATAAATACATCGTTGTCAATATTCTTCCTAACAGCATAGTCAACCGTATCCGCACCACTCCCAGTCGCAAACTGGGGGACTGTTTCAGTTATGTCATACCCTAAGGCTTTTAAGAATTCGGGAACAAATATACTGCCTACAATCGATTCCTGTGCATTAGCTGGTAGGCTAAGCAACACTTGTTTAAGCTGGTAATATTCCATAAAATAAGTTGATTACACAAGCACGAACCGTCAAACTAAATTGACGGTTCTGTTTTTAGTGTAGTCAACTATGATGTTAATTCCCGTATATGCTCGTATTGTCCCTGTGAATTGTTCATAAAGCAGATTGCCTGTTTTGTGAAACCTGATAATCTGAATCGGGCTATTCGCTTAAAACAATAGGTGCAGAACGGCGCACCTATACATCGATATTGCTTCTAAATCTATAAACTATTATGACAACAAACCAAATGACTTGCCAGGATGTGGCGATCGCCTTTTGACCTCAATCAAAAAAGGCGATCGCACCACGGGGGAATATTACAAAAAAAAGCAAGATAATGACTAAATCTAAAGTGACAGCTCTCCCCCTCGCAGAAACGCGGCAGAAAATCGAGTCGCTAGAATCCGAGATTAACAATCTACAGCAAGAACTTACACAATCGCAGGACGCCCTAAATCTAATACTAAATCCGCCAAGATTCGCGCCGGTGCAAGGACAACTGCCGTTCTTTGATAGGCTAAGCGGAATCCTGCAAGAATCCAAATCTGAGCAGGAAAGACTAGAGAAGGTAGAAGCAGCCCGAAAGGCGATCGCACAAACCAAACAATTGCTAGCACAGAAGCAGCAAGAGCTAGCTGCAGTCAAAGACGAGCTTGAAAGGCTGAAAGAAGAAGCCGTTTGGCAGGAGCGCTACGAGCCACTTGTTTCAGCCTTTCAACATGGTTACACCATGCCGTCTGCTCAAAGAGCTAAGATTGCGCAAGTGGAGGGATACCTACATAGTGCCGTGAAATTCTTTGAGGAGATGCAAGAAATTAAGAATTCGGATGCTCCAGAGATAAAGAAAAATTGGGAATTGAAACATCCTGGGCTTGGTTCTCTCAAAACAGCTCTTGCAACGCAGCAAGAAGAAGTCACCAAGCAGCAAGAGGAATTAGCTCAAGCCAAAAAGGTAAATCAAGAGCATTTTCGCAATTTCATCAAAAAACGGGTGGATGTCGAGGCTCCACTGCAAGCGCTTCTAATTTCCCAAGAGGCGTACTTCAAGGCTCGTGAGCAGTTTCTTGAGACGGTTGGTGATGGGGCAGCACTGGGTATCGACGTTAACGAATTAAAACAATCAAAAATTCCATTGGTTGCTTGCGTGCAAAGCAGAATCCAGATATCGAAGATACCTTCTCCTGAGTAAAAAGGCGATCGCCCTATCCGCCAAAAGCGACGGGATTAGGCAAGTTGCCACTACATGCAAGTAGTATACATAAATGCTTTGTAGGTAAAGGCTTTGACCAACCATCCATCACTGTTTGATGTATTACAAATAGAGGGGAAGGCGATCGCCCCAACTTCAAAAATACTGATTTATCAATTAAACTAAATCTTCTGGGGCAAGACTTTCAGCTTCTTGTTGCTTGAATTCTTTCTCGATTAGAGCAACCCCTCGCGAAATAATTTCTGCCTGTCGTTCAGATGCAACCCCTTCTGTGAGCAAAGTCTGCAACGCATCCAGAATTGCAGTATTTTTGCCTAGCACGCGGTCGAGAACCCATTTTGGGCATTGGCGACGTTCGATATGCTTTTTCTTGAAGGTTTCCCTTAAAACTTGCTTGACCGTACCGTCGGGGTCTTCAATGTTCCGGACGGTTTCGCCTGTGATTTCCCACTCGATTACGATGCCGTTGTACAAGTAATCGCTCAAGCACTTGCGAGCCTGCCGTTTGTCTGATTCAGGGCGATCGCGAGTATATTTCTCCCGTGCTGCTTCAATGGCTGCGTTAAACTCTGGATATTTTTTCAGCCACTGGTAAAAAGTATTCTTGCTAATCCCAGCTGCTTCAAAACCACAGACATCAGTGCCCTCAGAGGCAATCGCCTGACAAATGATTTCTGCTAATTCTTGTGAATACTTTTCCCTCATCTCTTTTTCCTATATCTGACACAAGAATACCCCCTCGCGTGCAATACTGTGCGAATCGTCACCGGAGTTAGGCGATCGCTATAAAACACAGGTTTACTTAAGAAACCAAGTGGTCACTGTGCCCACTTGGTTCTTTTCCCTGCTTTGATCAGAAAGGTTCGATGATTTCGCTTATTTCACATCGAATCCGAGAACGTTTCGCAGAGAAATTCACTACTGTATCACCTCCAAAGTGCTCTACCACAATACCTTCCAAGCCATATAAGGCGTGGAATTCGCCGCAACTCCCACCTGTGTGCTGAATTCTGCACCCTATGAAGAAATCTTCCAGCGTCAATGATGGCAGATCCGGACTGGAAGCCTTTATGGGTTCGGGTTGGTTTTGAGCGATCGCCCTTTCCTCCAATTCTTCAGTCATCCCTAACTGTTCTGGAGATTCTGTTTTCTCCTCCAAAGTCAAACTTGTTGGAACATCTTTTTGACCTGTGACAAGTTTTAACTTTGGTTTTTTTAATGATCCCGCTACAGGCTCAATAATTGCTTCAAGGTTCCAGACTTGGGTTTGCAGTAGTTCGACTGGCTGCTTTTCCATGTTTTTGAAGCGGTACCAGTACTCTAATTCTGCGTAAAGAAAGTATTCCTCGTTTGCTTCTGGGAGAAGATAAGCTTTTACACTCAGGATTCGACCATAAGTAGGAAAATCCATATCAAACGCCTGGAACCTCACCACTTGCCCCTCTTTTAGCCAATGTGGATATTTACGCGATGGTCCCGGCAAAGTACTTTTAGCGTTAAGTTCTAATACCCACACTTTTAGGAGATCGCGAATCTCCGAAGACAGTGACTTCGCCGATTCTCTCAATAGTTCTGGACTGAAAATCTCGCGTAGATCTTGAAGCATTTCCGAATCCTCGCAGGCTTGGAGCATCTCCGCTACGCTAATTATGTCTTCGTCAACTTGTGGCTCAGCAGTGACAACGGGAGAAAATTGTCCTTTGAATCATAATGTGGGAAAATTTTTGAACCATAAATTGGAAAAAAGTTAACGCAAATTTAGGCTTTTCGCGCCAATCACAAAATAAAACTTTGAATCAAATCATGAGATAGAGTTGAAAT
>JAESFI010000179.1_pt1 | contig 25035 bp, 20 predicted proteins | sample 9269361 | NCBI WGS metagenome assembly JAESFI01 (sample SAMN14504119, study PRJNA617095) | algae metagenome | isolation source: Brasilonema angustatum HA4187-MV1 and co-occurring heterotrophs from moss... | place: USA: Manoa Valley, Honolulu, Hawaii | collected 2009-07-20 | reverse complement strand
CCACGTCGTAGGGGGCATCCCGGAGCTGGTTACAGTTGGTTTGCCAGGAGAAGGTGGCCGTGCCGGGCTGGGCCAGGGGGACTCCGCCGTTGAGTAGGCGGGCATAGGCGGGCTGGATCAGCTCGCCCGCAGCCAGGGCGGCCCCGTCGGGTCCGACGTTGAATACTCCGCCGAATCCGGTGATGATGACGCGTTGACCGTCGGGGTCGGTGGCCGTGACGGGTTGGGTGATGAGGGTGCCAGCGGTGACGCAGAGGTCAGGCATGGGCTGGATGAGGGGTCGTTTGTTGGGCTGGTCAACGACGATAATCTGCATGTCGCGGGTAATCTCGCCGATGAGGACGCCGTTTCGCCATTCTTCGATGATGAAGGCGAAGTTGTACTGACCTTCCTGGCCGGGGGCATCCCAGCACAACTCGCCGGTGATGGGGTTAATAGTAAAGGTTGGGGTACCGCCATTCTCGGCCGTTTTACTATATCGTGTCGGGTCCTGATAGACCCCTATCGGTCGCCCCGTGCATCCCGTTGGTGACGGAGATGTTTGTGGCACACTAAGTCGATAAGCGAGGGAGTCGCCATCGGCATCGTAGGCAGCCGGATTATGGCAGAATTTCTGGCCCACCCGACCAGAATCGAGGGGCGGGTTAAGCATAACGGGGGTGGAGTTAAGCCCCAGGTTAGTGCTAATCAGAATCGTTGTAGAAACGAAAAACGCAATTCCATCGGAACTACCGGGTGGGGGTAGGTTAATTGTGTTTTTGTTCCGGTTTGGGACGGTTATCCCAATAGTATAGGCAGCTGGTCCTGGGTACGTATGTACGATGGTATACGTATCGACCGACGACGTATTCCCATTAATATAGGCCCGTTTACTACGGGAAATGGTTGCAGTTGTACCGTCGCCAAAACAGATGGTATAATCGTTGGCCAAGTCTGCTGCGGCCTTACCTCCACCTGGCGTTTCGTCGTAATAAGCGGTGAAAGTAATTTTATACGTTAGGGATGTCTCCGAAATACGCTTGGTGGTAATTTCGCCCGCTCGTACGTGTGTCGCCTGGCTGTAGTTTGGCCACAGCACCATTCCTAAAAAAACACCCAGAAGTCCAAGAAGATAAACAAACCGCATAGAAATATCGCATTTTCATTACAACAACGATTTCAGCGGTAAAAAGTGTATTGATTTAAGGCAAACAGGTAAGCAAACTGATCGACCGATTGCTTACCTGTTTCTTATTCTAGTATAGTACCCAGGTGTCTTTACCGCCCCCACCCTGCGATGAGTTAACGACCAGCGATCCTTTACGCAGGGCAACCCGCGTGAGTCCGCCCGGAATCACATTTACGCTATCGCCATATAGAATGTAAGGACGTAGATCAACATGTCGGCCTTCGGCATGATCCCCAACCAGACACGGCACCCGCGAGAGCGAAATGGTTGGCTGGGCGATGTAGTTTCGAGGGTTCTCCTGGATTTTTTGCCGGAACAGTTCGTGGTCTTCGGGCGATGCTTTCGGCCCGATCAGCATTCCGTAACCACCGGCTTCGTTAGCTTCTTTCACTACCAGTTGCTCGATGTTATCCAGCACATACTGGCAATCTTCGGACTCCCGACAGATATACGTCCGAACGTTAGGGATAATCGCTTCTTCGCCCAGATAATACTGGATAATCCGTGGCACATACGCATAAATTACCTTATCGTCAGCAACGCCGGTCCCTGGTGCATTGGCTAGTGCTACGCGACCTTTTTTGTACACGTCAAAAATACCCGGTACGCCAATCATCGAATCCGGATTAAAAGCTTTCGGATCGAGGAACGTATCGTCAATGCGCCGATAAATGACATCGACAATCTGGAATCCTTTGGTTGTACGCATTTTAACGTATCCACCCGACACGACTAAGTCACGAGCTTCAACCAGCTCAACTCCCATCTGTTGCGCTAGATAAGAGTGTTCAAAATAAGCCGAATTATAGATACCGGGGGTTAATACTACCACAGTTGGATTTGGTCGGTCGGCAATGAACTCCAGCATCTGAAGTAGCCGCATGGGATAATCCGAAACCGGTCGCACGCCCGTTTGCGTTAGAACTTCAGGAAATGTCTGCTTAATTAACTCCCGGTTTTCGAGCATGTATGACACGCCCGACGGGCAACGGAGGTTATCTTCAAGCACCATAAACTGGCCATCATCACCCCGAATCAGGTCAGTACCGGTAATGTGGCACCAGATGCCTTTAGGTGGCCGAACGCCCAGGCACGGTTGCAAAAATGATTTACTAGACTCAATCAGGTCGCGTGGTACGACGCCATCGTTCAGAATGCGTTGGTCGTTATAAACATCATCCAGAAACATATTCAGCGCTTTAATACGCTGCACCAGTCCGGCTTCCAGCCGGTTCCACTCGGCTGATTCGATAACGCGCGGGATAATATCGATGGGCATAATCCGCTCAGTCCCTTCGCCTTCTGAGTATACATTGAAGGTAATACCCATACTCATCAGTGCCCGTTCGGCTGCAACCTGCCGGCTGACGAGGTCTTCCCGCGTAAGTTGCTCGACCCGCTGCTGGAAAGGCGCATAGCCTTCCCGAACCTGCGTAGGATCGATGAACATTTCATCGAAGAAATTTTCAGTCTGGTAGTCAGTGAACGAAAAATTTGTTGACTGCCCTTGCGACTGGGTCATACCGTTAAGCGTCTGTGACTGAAATTGCTTAGGTGCGTGTTTTTTCATAAAACAAAATATTGTCAACTGGCTAAATCACCAAATACAATCCAGATTGACGGAGTATTTTACAAATAAAACATTAAAACTATTATCTATTGCAATGAGAGCTGGCTTGTACACAGAGCAGTTTTGTTTTCTGGTAGAATTAGCGGGACAAAGCAAAATTGAAAGACAGAAAAACTTGGACAATTCAAGCCTCGGCCCGGCTGTCAATCCTGATAGCAGAAATTGAGTACTATTACTCAGTTCCAATTTCACTTCTTTTTAATGGTTACAGCCATTAACAGCCCATATTCAGCATTTTTACAATTTTTTATCAAGCGGTGCAACAGCAGTTATCTACGTATCGTACAGTGATAAGTATACTACAGAAAGAGTATCGATTATTGTCCTGTTTCATTTTTTTAACAAAACAATCAATTCTATTTTATGAAAACATTGCTTGTGTTCAGTTGCGTAGCGGCTTTGGTAGTGGGGATGAATGCATGTAACAAATCAGCCATTGATCCTGACTCAAGCAGTGCGGCCCGAAATGGGGTAACCAGCACATCGGCTACTGGTCCGCATAGCCTGACAACGGTGGATGCAGCCAGTCTGCCAGCCGCCATTACAACGTATATCAGCACAAATTATGCTGGGGCTACCATTAAAGAAGCGTTGAAAGGCCCTGAAGGGAACTACGCGGTTGCTGTTACGGTGAACAGCGAGGTTAAACTCCTGTTATTCAAAGCGGATGGTACATTCGTCAAAGAGGTAGCCGGAAGACCTGGCCGCACGCCCGGTGATTCGGTCCGTCATCATGCACCTGGTGATTCTCTGCATCACCATGCGCCAGGCGATTCAGCGCATCATCCCAAGCCAGTTACTGGTGATTCCGCGCATCATCCCAAGCCAGTTACTGGTGATTCCGCGCATCATCCGCGGCCGGCTGGTGGAGGCCCTGCATCGACTACCATTGCCACTTCGAGTTTACCGGCTGCCATCACGACGTACATCAACACGAATTACGCGGGTGCTACGATCAACCGGGCTGGTCAGGATAAGAAGACAGGCGATTACGTAGTGCTTATTACAACGACCGATAATAAGCGGATTGGACTGCTTTTCGGCTCGGATGGCACGTTTAAGAAAGCGCTGACGGGTAAGTAAGCGAATCATTCCTACGATTATAAAAAGACTCGGGTTAACCCGAGTCTTTTTATTTCATCTTAACAAGTTATATACATCCAATCATATAACGCGAACTAAACATCCGCGTTACAACATTACACCGAATCGTTCGCCAAGTTCTTCCAGGCTTTTTACTACCGGCTCCACTAGCGGAATACCATTGGTTAGTCGTTCAGCCTCCATCATACGCTCTGGATCGCCAGGAATCAGGACTTGCTGGCCTTCAATCGCTTTAGCCTGCCGGAACCGCTGAATCCAGGTATCCATGTGAGTTTTAAATTCGTCAGCAGGCCGAAACGCGTCAATACGCATAGCTCCGAAAAAGTGGCCTGTTCCCTGACCCGCGCCTTCATTAGCCTGCATAAATCCAGCCGTTGCAAATGGAGGTACCCAAGGTCCGTAGTTAGCCCCTGACAGAACACCCGAAAAGATATCGACAACAGCGCCCAGCCCGTAGCCTTTATGAGAACCGTGTTCGCGGTCGGTACCGAGAGGTAATAGTGCCCCGCCGTTGCGAATGGCATTAGCGTCGGTCGTCGGTTGACCATCGGCATCCTGAGCCCATCCGAGTGGTATGTTTTGACCTTTACGTTGCAAAATTTCGAGCTTACCATACGCGACCGCTGTTGACGCAAAATCAGCCAGGAATGTCGGTTCCGTAGCAGCTGGGATGGCCACCGCGATGGGGTTAGTGCCTAACAATTTATCTAACGAAAAAGTCGGCGCTACGAGGGGGGCCGCGTGCGTCATAGCCTGACCAATCATGTCGTGCTCGGTAGCCAGCAGGGCATGATAACCCGCAATGCCGAAATGATTGGAATTACGCACCGCAACCCAGCCCGTTCCGGCAACACGCGCTTTATCAATGGCAACCTGCATTGCCCAGGGACCAACAACCAGCCCTAATCCCCGGTCGCCGTCAACGACAGCTGTAGACGGTGTTTCGTGAACGATGCGAATGTGTGGCTGTGGATTAATCCGCTGATTATCATAAAGGCGCACATAACCCGGCAAGCGAGCCACCCCATGCGAATCCACTCCCCGAAGGTCAGCGCTGACAAGAACATCGGCCGCTAAACGAGCATCTGCTTCCGAGCAGCCAATAGCAATAAAAATTTGTTCGGTAAATGACCGAAGTTGCTGGGCAGTAATCATAGCCGCAAAGTTGCGGAAGCAAGCGAATTAATGGTTGGGTTTGCGAAATTTTTTCCGCGTCTAAACGCATAGATGGAATTTATGATAACAACGCTTGATTAACAGGGCAGTTAATAGGCTTATAGTCTTCATTAATCACTCGACCTTCGCATTCCGCCCGTCCGGAAACCTAAGTTTCCAAATTTCGCCATAAACGGATCGGTATAAAATTTCTATTTCAATATCTCTATTACTCAAACCTTCCCGGAATAAAGATTCCGTTTTCCTACTATGGGATTCGATGATTTCCAATTTTTCACCTTGCGGAATTACACGCCCCTGCCAGAGATCACTTGTTACAGCGGTAGAATCTTCATCGTTTATTACAGCATCCTTAAGCTCATTAATAAAGTTGTAGCGCTTGTCTTTGTAACGAAACGAAACCTTTTCAATGAAAGCGGGCCCAAGCCCATTGTTAGCAATCAATATTGCATAGCCATGTGTACCATCCAACAATCTCGACGTATTGTAACTATCCAGCACGGGCATTACCGACGCATATTGCTGCGTACGCTGTAAATACGCCTGATAGAACGTAATACCAATGGCGCAGAAACTGGACACAACGGCCAGAACACTTAAATAGGTGTCGAGCGTAACAACGACTTTACGTTTTGCAGCAGGCATATCAATCCTTTATAATAATACCAGTAAACTACCCGGCAATATCCGCACTTGTGCCCGACCAGTGGGCAACGTTAGCGGTTCACCGTCTGCATGAATCAACAGCGGACCATTAGCTTCTACGGTTGCTTTCGTAATGGATCGCCCCCGCCAATAGGAGGATTGGTTCAGGGTTTTGTTGAATAATCGCCAGGTAAGCATTCCTGCAGACTGGGCTGGAAATGGTCGAATTTCGCATTGTTCCAATCGACCGTCAGCAATATTCGCAGTAGGCGCCATCCAGGCATTATTACCAAATTGGCCAGCGTTGGCAAATGTCATTGAAAACAATTCTCTTTCCTGACCATCAATCTGGTAACGTTGCGGCTTATATGCCCAGAATGCTCGGAACGCCGTACGAATATAGGTTGGCAAACCACGGATAGGCGCCTTTGCAAATTCATGGGCTACATACGCTTCAAAGCCCAGACCAGCCGTGCAGAAAAATGGATGTTCGTTGATTTGACCACTGTCAATCACCACGGGTCGACCTGTTAAGGCACGTTCAATGGCTTTTAATGGATTGAGCGGAACGCCCAGATGCCGCGCCAGGCCATTACCCGAACCCATTGGTACAATACCCAGCGCTGTAGCTGACCGCCGTAATGCCTGAGCAGCTTCATTAATGGTACCGTCGCCCCCGATAGTCAGTACCCGACTAACACCCCGGTCAACGGCAGCCTGCGCCAGTTCAGTAGCGTGACCCCCATGCTCCGTCAGCATCACTTCGGGCGCAAAACCAAGTGCGTCCGCCCGGCGCATAAAAGCGTCCTGCAATACGGTTTTTTGTTCAGCGGAAGCCGTTCCGGAAAGTGGATTGATAATGGCCAGCACGGCCGAGCGACTTGCCATTCAGGAAAAGAAAATAAAGAGTAGAATAATAAAGATCACAATAAAGACGTAGTACCAGCCGTCCGAAAAGATATACGGCTTATAGTCGTCATAGAATTTTCGCATCTTATTCATGAACGGTTATCGGCGGATGGTTTCGCAAAGATAATTACAATGCCTGCCCACCGTTTACCGAAAGTACGTGGCCATTCACAAACGAAGCCTCGTCAGAAGCCAAGAATAGATAAGCATAAGCAATGTCTTCGGGTTTACCTATCCGCCGAACCGGAATAGTAGCAACGGCCTGATTACGCACCTCTTCGGGCATAGCGTCGGTCATGGCAGTCTGGATAAATCCCGGCGCTACCGCATTGGCAGTAATACCTTTAGGTCCAAGCTCTTTTGCCCACGACCGTATCATGCCAATAATTCCAGCTTTGGCAGCTGCGTAGTTGGTTTGACCAAACGCACCATGAACGCCATTAATAGACGACGTGCAGATAATCCGCCCCCACTTCTGCCCGACCATATAAGGGGCTACGACTTTCGTACAGTTAAATACGCCTGTTAAGTTTACATCGATAACCTGCTGCCATTCGTCAAACGACATTTTCAGCAGCGTTTTGTCACGGGTAATACCAGCGTTATTAATTAAAATATCGATCCGGCCGTAGCGGTCGTTTATGTCGCGGGCTGCGGCTTCGATACCGGGTACGTCGGTCGTGCTAATGCGCATGAATTCGCACCGGAAGCCCTGATCACGTAGCGTTTGCGCCGTGGCTTCGCCTTCGTCGAGTAAATCCCAGATAATGACGGTAGCGCCTTCCCGGCAAAATATTTCAGCGGCTCCTTTGCCAATACCCCGGGCCGCTCCGGTGATAATCGCAACTTTATCCTGTAATCGCATAGTGTATCAATTAAGGGTTAATTGCCAAAGTTAACGGATAGGCGGGTTCTCTGATTTTGTTCCTGTAGATTTACCTGAAAACTAAGGCAATGATGCAAAGACTTGTCACTTTCCTATTTCTAACGCTGCTAACCTGGCCAGCCTTAAGTCAGTCAAGCTTAGGTCAGGCTAAGGACCGGCAGGCTATTCTACAAATCCTCAAACGCCAGACCGAAGACTGGAATGCTGGTCGCGTCGATAAATTCATGGTCGGTTACTGGCCTTCTGATTCACTAACGTTTGTGGGTAAAACCGGGATTACCTACGGCTATGAAGCAACTCTTGCTAATTATAAAAAACGCTATCCTGACCGGGCATCGATGGGCACTCTCAAATTCGACATTCTGCAACTGACTTTTCCCGACGCGAATGTTGCGTACGTTATTGGCCGCTTTCATTTAACACGCCCTAAAGTTGGTGACGCGGAGGGGCATTTTACTCTCCTCTGGCGCCGAATCAAAAATCGCTGGGTGATCGTGAGCGATCATACGGGGTAGTGAAAGAGCGAAAGAATGAAATCGGTCCGATTTCACTCTTTCACTCTTTCACTCTTTCACTCTTTCTTTCGCTCTCGCGCTCTTTCATTTCCGTTGGTTCTTTAGCTGATAAACGCTCGCGGAGTTCGGTAACGGGTTTCTCGAAGAATTTATAGAGGAGAGTTGATAACACAAGAACTAAAGCCCAGAATAGTCCAACTTTGGCCCAGCCTACTGTTAACGAAGTCGTTGGGATGCGCTCTACGACGTTCAGCATGATAGGCGTTAGGTTGAGCAAGTACATCGAATAAGAAATCAGGCTGATGTGCGTGATAGCTAACGCAATTCCGAATTTATTCCAGCCGCCGGTCGCAGTCCGCCAGCCATCCATGTACGGAACTAACAACGCCATGCTGAGGCCGATTACCAGAAAATAGAACGTCCGCTTATAAAACACGTAGGCAGGCTGAAGCCCCAGCTGGGCATATAGATTCAGCACCACAATAGACGACGAGAAAGCTGCTAACACTGTTAAGATTAAGCCCGTCAGAAAGAGTCGGCGACGTACTACTTTGTTAGTCCAGGCAGTTGGGAAATAGTGTTTAGCATAAGCAGCCAGCACACCATACGAAATGGCGTCTAGCCGTGTTACGACAATTCCCCGGTAACCTAATTCTCCTTCCGAAAGCGGAATCTGGATAGCTGTAATCAATCGGTACAGATTCGTACCGACGATAATAAACAGGATGGTTATTAATACAATACGCTGGTGTGACCACCGCTCTCGAAACAGGCTATGCATAACCCAAAGCACCAGCGGCAGTGTAATGTACGACCACTCCTCAATAGCCAGACTCCAGGTTTCCGGGAAAAAATCGGGAACGTAGCTGGCAAAATTCTGAACGAAAAGGTAGTACTTGAGCAGTGTTCCTCCGCTGGGCAGTGCTGGTTGTAGGCCACTTCGCCAGGCCCGTACCAGCGCAAACAGGATCAATCCGCTCAGTACCAGATAATAATTAGGCAAGGTTCGAAACCACCGGCGCGTCCAGAAATTTAGTAGAACGCTACGGTCAAAGCTCCCTTTCTTCTCATACGAACGAATCAGGATTCCGCCGATCAGAAAGCCACTCAGCACAAAAAATAATTCAACGCCGTCGGGCAGCAGATGATGCCAGAAAGCGCCACTATAATATTCTTTCAGCGCAATTGTCGCGTGAGCATCCACCACAATTAAAATGGCGATGGCCCGCATGACATCCAGCCCAAACACGCGTTGTTTAGCCAACGCATCGGGCAAAAACAAATTTTTCAACATAATTAGCTGCGAAGGTAATTATAGAATGATAAATGATAAATTATGAATTATCAGAAGCAACATTCCGAACTTTACAGACTTTTACGTCATCACTGGAACGCCAGCCCGGTCATCATTCATTATTCATCATTCATTATTTATGGACTTTGGACTCAACGCCGTTCATCGCTACCAATTCCGGTTCTCGCAAGCCGATGTAGTCGACTTTGCCCGCGTTACGGGCGATAATAATCCGCTTCATCTCGACGCTGACTTTGCGGCTCAGACATCCTTTAAACGCCCGATTATCCATGGCATGCTGGGGGCTAGCGTATTTACTAAGGTACTCGGAACGGAATTTCCGGGTTATGGCTCGGTTTATCTTGGCCAGACATTAGAGTTTCTACGCCCCATGTTTGTCGACACGGATTACGAAGCCACGTTTACTGTCAAAACCATTAACCCTGATAAGCACATAGCCGAAATATTGGGCGAAATCCGCGATGTGCAAACAGGTAAGGTTACTACACGGGGCATTGCTACGCTTATGCACCGGGAGAAAATTGCGTGATGACATAAATATGAAAAGCCCCCGCTGAGATCAGACTCAGCGGGGGCTTTAATGGCACAGAGCCGTACGAATTTACTCTTTACCGGCCGTGTTCTTGGTATTTTGCACTTCCGCGCGAATATCCTGTGCCAGTGTTTTCAAATCCTGCATTCCTTTACGAACGCGGGTACCAGCTGCCTGGTTATTTTTGTCGTAGAACTTTTCGAAATCGCCTTCCAGCGACATTACTAAATTCTTGATTTCATCAAAGCGTGCCATAGCGATGCGTATGGGTTTAAGATGTGAAAAAATGCCCAAATTCCGCTAAAAACGCGGTTTTCGCCTGAAATTTAGTCATTCTACTACACAGCGCAATAGGCAAGCCAAAAAAATGACCGAAAAATCCTATTTTTTTCTAAAAAACCTATTCCGTGGCAGCTTCGGCCGATACTTCTATCGTTTCTGAAGCTACATAGACCGTATTTTGCCGATAAATACCGCGCTTAAGCTTATCATAAATTTGGGAGAAGGCATTGAGCGTATATTCTACATCTTCCAGAGAATGAGCAGCTGTCGGAATGATCCGCAACATAATCGTGCCTTTGGGTACAACCGGGTAAACTACAATTGAACAAAAGACACCCATATTCTCGCGCAAGTCCATTGTCATGGAGGCTACTTCCGCTACTCCACCATCCAGATCATGGAGGAATACCGGCGTAACCGGTGATTGGGTATCGCCAATATCGAAGCCCCGCTCACGCAATCCCGTTTGGATTGCCCGTACGTTCATCCAGAGTTTATCCCGGAATTCCGATGAGTTCCGAATCATGTCAAGCCGTTTCAGGCCACCTACTACATACGGCATTGGTAACGCTTTGGCGTAGGTTTGCGAGCGCATGTTATATTTAAGGTACATGATGATGTCATGATCGGCAGCAATGAAAGCACCGATAGCCGCCATCGACTTGGCAAACGTCGAGAAATACAGGTCGATACCGTCCTGGCAGCCTAACATTTCACCAACGCCCGCGCCGGTTGCACCCATCGTACCGAAGCCGTGCGCATCATCGACCAGCAGCCGGAACTCATATTTTTCTTTAAGGGCAACAATCTGATCCAGGCTACCTACCTTTCCCGACATCCCAAATACACCTTCGGTAATAACCAGAATGCTACCGCCCTTTTCGGCGGCTTTCTTGGTGGCCCGCTGAAGATTTTTCTCCAGACTAGCCATGTCGTTATGGTTGAATTTGTAGTATTCGCCCATTTTCGCTTTGTGCAGCCGGATACCGTCAATTAAGCAGGCATGGCACTCAGCATCATAAACAATCACATCGCGGTGATCGACAACGGCCTCAATGGCCGACATAACTCCCTGATACCCATAATTGAGCAAAAAGGCGTCTTCCTTTCCAACAAACTTGGCTAGTTCCTGCTCAAACTGTTCGTGCAGGGTACTATTCCCCGACATCATGCGGGCACCCATTGGGTAGGCTAAGCCCCACTGCTCAGCAGCTTCGGCATCTGCTTTTCTAACTTCAGGGTGATTAGCTAGTCCCAGGTAATTATTCAGGCTCCAGTTAAGCACCTCTTTACCTCTAAAGCGCATATGCGGCCCTAGTTCACCTTCGAGTTTGGGGAACGCGAAATAATGGTGTCCATTAAACTCCCGAGCTGGTGAACCGATAGGTCCTAGATTGGTGCGCAGTTTCTCAAATAAATCCACTTTTTGCTGTTGTTTATCAGGCTAAACTATGGTTTTTTACGCGGTAAGTGCAAAAATACGTTTTACTTTTGGTAAGGCAAAAGCATCCCATAAAATTCAATTTACTAATCATTTTATGACAATACCGTAATATTGGTCATTAGTCGATAGTCGACAGTCATTAGTCAATAGCAACTGACGGCTGCCAACTATCGATTAAGGCCTGATGACTAACGACTATTGACTGATGACTATAAAAAAACTCCTCATCGCCAATCGGGGCGAAATTGCTCTACGGGTTATGCGAACTGCCCGCGAAATGGGTATTCAGACAGTAGCGATCTACTCGGAAGCCGACCGCAACGCGCTCCACGTTCGTTATGCCGATGAAGCCGTTTGCATCGGCCCTGCCCCATCTACCGAATCTTATTTGAAAGCCGATGTTATCATCGAGGTCTGCAAACAACTGAATGTTGACGCTATCCATCCTGGCTACGGCTTCTTATCAGAGAATGCTCAATTTGCCCAGCTGGTTCGCGAAGCCGGATTAATTTTTGTCGGCCCCTCGCCCGAAAGTATCGAGGTTATGGGTAGTAAGCTGGCAGCCAAGGCGGCCGTTGCCGACTATAACATTTCGATGGTGCCGGGTACGCCCTCAGCCATCACCGACCGAACCGAAGCGAAAATAATCTCAGCCAAGATTGGTTACCCGATTCTGATTAAAGCCAGCGCAGGCGGTGGCGGTAAGGGAATGCGGGTAGTAGAGGCTGAAGCTGATTTCGATGAACAAATGGACCGGGCCGTTAGCGAAGCGCAGTCGGCCTTTGGTGATGGTTCAGTATTTATTGAGAAGTATGTTACCTCACCCCGACACGTCGAGATTCAAGTTCTGGGCGATCAGCATGGTAACATTATTCACCTGTTCGAGCGCGAATGTTCGATCCAGCGTCGGCATCAGAAAGTAGTGGAAGAAGCGCCATCAGCCATTTTAACACCCGAAATCCGTGACGCCATGGGCCGGGCAGCCGTCGATGTAGCCCGAGCCTGCGGTTATTACGGCGCCGGAACAGTTGAGTTTATCGTGAACGACAATCTCGATTTTTACTTCCTGGAAATGAACACGCGGCTTCAGGTCGAACATCCGGTGACGGAGTTGATTACGGGTGTAGACCTAGTGAAGCAGATGATTTACATCGCTGAAGGCAAACCGCTGAGCATTAAACAGGAAGACTTGCAGATCAAAGGCCATGCCGTGGAAGTGCGTGTCTATGCCGAAGACCCGGCTAACAACTTCCTTCCTGACGTGGGGACACTCGATACGTACGTACGCCCGCAGGGCAACGGCGTTCGAGTAGACGATGGGTTCGAGCAAGGTATGGCCATTCCGATTTATTATGACCCAATGATTGCCAAGCTCATTACCTATGGCGATTCCCGCGAGGAAGCTATTCAGAAAATGATTCGCGCTATTGATGAGTACCAGATTTCAGGTGTACAGACAACCTTGCCTTTCTGCCGGTTTGTAATGGAACACGACGCCTTCCGGTCCGGTCAGTTCGATACAGGATTTGTGGCTACCTATTTCACACCCGACAAGTTAATTTCAAAACCAGATCAAACAGAAGCTGAACTGGCGGCTGTCTTGGCGTCCTATCTGCTAAATAACCAAAAGCCCAAAAGCAATGGCGCAGCTACTTCGGCAACGCAGCAAACAAGTGGGCGGACTATTAGTAAGTGGAAAGCGAATCGGCTGGGGTAGCTGATTCTACACACCTAATATGAGATAACCCTTAATGAATACTCCAATTGACGTTGTTACCGAAGCAGACTATCCGGAAATAGTAACTATATGGGAAACTTCAGTACTAGCAACCCATCATTTTTTAACGGAAGCTGATATTCAGTTTTATAAACCACTGGTCAATGATTACCTGAAAGCGATTGAGCTGGTATGCATACGGGACGAAAGCAGAAAGCCAGTTGGATTTCTGGGCGTTGCTGAAAATAAAATTGAGATGTTGTTTATTCATCCGGACTGGCGTGGGAAAGGGGTTGGCAAGCAGCTTTTGTTCCATGCAATCGGTCAGTTAAATGCGATTAAAGTAGATGTTAACGAAGATAACGAGCAGGCTGTTAACTTTTATAAACACCTCGGCTTTACGGTGACCAGTCGTTCCCCGCTAGACCCCTCTGGAAAACCATTCCCTATTCTTCACATGGAATTGGAAAATCAGTAAACCCTTTAAAAGCAAACAGACGACGAATGCCATTCGTCGTCTGTTTGCTTTTAAAGGGTTAGCTAAAATCGATTTATAAAAACTGCCGAATCTTCTCCGCTGTTGCGGCCAGTTCTTCCTGAGTTGGCTTTATCTTATGACTGAAATCCATGTCGGCCATGGAGTTGAGCGGAATCAGGTGGACGTGTGCATGCGGCACTTCTAGACCAATGACTGCCACACCGATGCGCTTGCAGGGGATTGCTTTCTCGATGGCTGGCGCAATTTTTTTGGCAAATGCCATCAGTCCGGTATATAGCTTATCATCCAGCGCAAACAGGTAATCTACTTCCTGCTTAGGAATCACGAGCGTATGCCCCATAGTAGTGGGCATCACATCCAGAAACGCCAGATAATCGTCTGTTTCGGCAATTTTATGGGCCGGAATTTCACCAGCCACAATGCGGGAAAAAATAGTCATCAGTTGGCAAAAATCAGTCAGTATCAGACACCGAACAATACACTGTTGCGGTCTCTCACGGGGCTATTTTCTGAAAAATTACCGGGCAATTTCGACTACTTCAAATTCCATCACACCAGCCGGGACTTTGATTTCCGCCGTGTCGCCAACACGCTTACCGAGCAGTCCTTTGCCAATTGGTGAACCCACCGAAATCCGCCCTGCTTTCAGGTCTGCTTCTTCTTCCGAAACCAGCGTGTAGTTCATCTCGGCACCGTTCTTCTTATTCTTAATTCTCACTTTCGAGAGTACCGACACCTGCGACGCGTCGATTGTTGACTCGTCCAGAATACGGGCGTTAGACAGCACCTCTTCTAGTTTCGATATCTTCAGTTCGTGTAATCCCTGCGCATCTTTGGCGGCATCGTATTCGGCATTTTCGCTTAAATCACCTTTATCACGGGCTTCAGCTATCTGGTGGGCAATAGCCGCCCGACCTTTAGTTTTCAGTTCATTTAATTCTGCCTTAAGGCGATTAAGCCCTTCTTCCGTGTAGTATGAAATCTTTGCCATAATTCTAATCGGTACTTACTGTAATTACTTAATTTATCTGGATTGGGGTCGCACTATAAAAACAAAAAAACGGTACACTGACCGTTCTGCAACCAAATTAGTTTTCTTTGCAGCCGCGTCAGGATCGCTGTCGGAAACCCGAAGCGAACGGTTTAGACGTATCAAATATAGTTCGTCGCATAGGCGAGGCCATGTTTGGCAACTGATTGTTGGTAGACGCGATTCGTTGCTGATCTTGTCTGGGAAACAAAAATAGGAATACTTCCCGGCTATATCAACAAATGAGCCCTGGGCTCCTTAAAAACTGCTTTGCTGACTTATGGTTCAACCGCTTCGTATTGTATTTATGGGTACGCCCGATTTTGCCGTTGCCAGCTTGCAACGGCTCCTGGGCGCTGGCTGTTCTGTTGTTGCCGTGGTTACCGCTCCCGATCGGCCTTCAGGCCGGGGGTTACAATTAACGGCGTCACCGGTTAAGAAAGCCGCTGAAGCAGCTAACCTACCTGTCTTACAGCCTGAAAAACTCCGCGACCCGGCATTTCTGGAACAATTAGCCAGCTACGAGGCCGATTTGCAAATAGTGGTAGCATTCCGAATGCTGCCCGAGGTAGTCTGGTCAATGCCCCGTATCGGCACGTTTAACCTCCACGGGTCTCTACTGCCGCAGTACCGGGGAGCAGCACCGATTAACTGGGCAATTATCAACGGTGAAACCGCAACTGGCGTTACGACGTTTTTTATCGAAAAAGAAATCGACACCGGCCAGATGATCTTTCAGGATCAGGAGCCGATTTATCCCGACGATACTGCCGGAACTTTACACGATCGATTGATGGAACGTGGCGCTAATCTGGTGTTACAAACCGTTCGGGCCATCGAAGCAGGTGAGTACCCACGAACCCCCCAACCCGCCGTGGCTGATATGAAACCAGCACCCAAACTGAGCCGCGAAACAACGGAAATCAACTGGAACCAGCCGGTACATGACATTCGTAACTTCGTGCGAGGGCTATCACCTTACCCAACGGCCTGGACACTGATTAATCAGAAAGTGTTCAAGATTTACGCCGTTTCTCTGGCTAACGAATCGCCCTTTACCGCCGAACCGGGACAGGCCTATACCGATAATAAGAAAACGATTCTGGTACGAGCGGCCGATGGCTGGCTCCAAGTCGATTCCCTACAATCCGAAGGCAAACGCCGAATGACTGCCGAGGAGTTTTTGCGGGGAAATCGGCTAACCAAGGATTAATCGGATTAGGAGATTGACATGATTTGCTTTCGTTATAAAGAGCGAACAGTGCATTGCTTTACAGCCCTTTCTAAACCCTAACCATTCATGAAACTGCTTTTATTTTGCTTGCTGCTTACCCTCATTGGCCATATTCAGGCCAGCGCCCAAACCGAAACCTACGCCGAGAAACTAGGTTTTCCGAAAGGTAAAAAAGTCGTGATTTTTCACGTTGACGATGCCGGAATGAGCTACGAGTCGAATATGGGAACGATTAATGCTATCGACAAGGGCATTGCCAGTTCGACAAGTATTATGATGCCCTGCAGTTGGGTTCCGCACTTCTTCGATTATCTCAAAAAGCACCCGACCGTCGATGCGGGCATTCACCTGACTCTGACATCTGAGTGGAAAAATTACCGGTGGTCGCCTTTACTTGGTCGCGATAAGGTACCCGGTTTATACGATGAACAGGGCGCCCTCTGGCATACGGTGGCGCAGGTAGTGGAGCACGCAACGCCGGATGAAGTAGAGGCCGAAATGCGGGCGCAACTGGCGCTCTATCGAGCTTATGGGGTGCAACCGACTCACATGGATTCGCACATGGGTACACTATTTGAGCCGAAGTTTGTGATGAAGTACACCAAAGTTGCGATGGAAGAAAAAATTCCGATTCTATTTCCAGGCGGTCATGCTTCGTTAATCATTAAGGCTAATAATGTACCGGCTCAGATGCAGCAGATGATTCAGCAACTAGGTAAGCAACTCTGGAATGCAGGACTGCCGGTTCTGGATGATCTGGACGGTTCGATTACCAGTTATAACTTATCTGCTGGTCAGGCCGTAACCGACGAAGCCTTACAGAAACTTAAAACCCAGAAATTCACCGAATTACTAACGTCAGTTAAGCCAGGGCTGACTTATATTATCATGCACTGCACCGCATCCAGTCCAACGTTCGATCAGATTAGCAATTCTGGTACCAGCCGTAAAGGCGATATGCTGGGCATGATGGACCCAGCACTGAAAGCGTTTGTCGAGAAAGAAGGCATTATCGTCACAACCTGGCGTGAATTAATGGAACGTCGGGCGAAGGTTAAATAACCCCGCTACTTATTTATTCGGACAGCTCTACTTCATTCACAACCAAATTTGCCGGCCAGCGAATGCTAACCTGCCAGAAAGATTCGCTGAGTAGTTGAGTTTTTACGGAGCCTTTCTGCCGGGTAACTAGATCATTAACAAGACGTAAGCCTAAATTTGCGCCGGTCGATAGCTCCGACTGGGGTGCCGTGGCATTGTATACGTCCAACAATAAACCCGATGAACTGTTAGTCCACTGTACCTGAATCGTGCCCTTAACAGGTGAAAATTTCACAGCATTATCGACCAGGTTGCGGATAATGATCAGCATTTGATTTTCATCAGAACGTATATGGGGCATCGGACCACTCACCCGCACATCCAGTTCTTTCCGCTGGATAGTATCATTGAACACGGCCAGACAGTCGACCATAATCTCACTCAGATCAACCTGTTCTTCCCGATCGCGCAGCAGTCCCTGTTGCACCAGCGACCAGTAAAGTAGGTTGTTAATTAACCGCCCAAGCACCCCAACCCGATCCGTCAACTGACCTAATAACGGTGGCCATTCCTGAGACTGCCAATTGGTTTGTCGAAGATCCTGTAACAGATAATGTAAATTATTAACGGGCGTGCGCAGGTCGTGACTAACAATAGAAAAGAGTTTGTCTTTGTTAGCATTTATAGCCTGAAGGTCGGCAGCCTGAAGGTCCAGAAGTTGCCGTTGTTGCTCGGTTCGCCGATAAAGTCGCCAGGTGCGGATTAATAACAAACACAGCACAAGCAGCAGCAATATTCCCCCGGCCAATACCTTTTGAAACTGCTGCTGTTCACGTTTAAGATCGTTTAGCTCCTGTAAATAGACATTACTCTGCCCTTCTTTTGCCGACTCAGCCTGGCTTACTTGGGGACTTGGAGGCTGCTTAATAGCGCCTTTTCCACTATCGGCAGGTCGAAATGTGGTTTGAGCAGGTGCGGTTGGTGTTTGAGCTATGGCAAAGCGATTACACAGGATTCCGATTATTAGTAATCCTGTGAACAGAGTGAACTTTAGGTCAATCATGACTCTACAAGTCCGTTTTTACGCCATTTCTGAGGGTTAACCAACTGGTTCAGCAAATCGTGATAATTCTTTCCAATTGGCAGTTTAATGTCAGTTAGCCAGGCGAAGCGACGTTCGAGGGCCGTCAGTTTAGCCAGGTTAATGATAAACGACTTCTGAATACGCATAAACTGACGGGCAGGTAAGCGCTCCTCCAGTGCCGAAATTGACTCACAGATGACCAGCACATCCGATTGCGTATAGATTTTGGTATACGCTCCGTAAGCTTCCAGGTATTTTATATCATCGAAGTTGAACTTCTGAAGCTGGCGATTCACGTAAAGAAAAATATCACGCGTTTCTTCTCTGGGTCGTTGAGCCGACTGCCCCATTAGGGCTCGGTTAATAGCTCGCTGCAAACGCTCGGGAGTAAAGGGTTTTAACAGGAAATCGGCTACGTTGAAGTCATAACAATCGACAGCAAATTCGGCGTAGGCGGTTGTTATGATAAGCGGTGGATAGTTGGTTAAAGTCCGCAACCAGTCTAATCCAGACTGGCCGGGTAATTTTATATCAAGGAAAACTAAATCATACGACTGCTTAACCAGGTATGCCAGTGCTTCATTAGTTGACCCGCACACATCGATCTGTTTAAGAAGAGGCACTTGATTAAGCTGCCTCTGGAGATCCCTCACAGCTAATTCATCATCTTCAATGATTAGACAGGTATAGTTGGTCATATTTCTGAGTTTAAAAAATTATCAAGGGCTACGGTAACCGATTCTGAACTACCAGTCTAAACAATAGACCATTAACAGTCCATATAAAAAGCTTTGTATACAGCAAGTTAACTAAATATACAATAACAACAATTAATAGGCAAACATTGAGTACCAAATATCATTACTATCTACCGCAAATTATATGCCTCGCCAAATAGTTAAACTACTATATAGAGACTAAGCAATTCATTTCATACTACTTAAAAGGCAAGTTGATAGGTAAAAATATCATTGTGTACTAGTTAACTAAGTTAAAAAAAAATTTGGCTGTTAGATTGGTGTGAATAAGTCGCAGGCCTTCTCTTCAAGCTTAGCTGAGAAAAAATATGCTGACTTATTTACGTATCCTTTCTCTGGTTAGATGTGTAATTGATCAAAAAACTTCCGGCTGGAAGTTTACGACACTTATCCTACATCTCCTATTATTTTCGGTTACAACCGCCTGGGCGCAGGTGTCCGGTACGGTATTCCAGGATGCAAACGGCAACGGTACTCTGGAGTCAACTGAACTCAAGATAGCGGGCGTTGTTGTAACCGCTTATTCGTCGAATTCGGCGACCGCTCCTGTTTCGGTTACCACTGGTAGTGCAGGCACATATGCCTTCACATCAACCCAGGTACCAGCCAGTGTAAGGGTACGACTTGAATTCACCAATCTACCAAGCGGCTACTATGATGGGGCCGCTTTCGGGGTAACGGGTGGAAGTGCGTCAACGATTCGGTTTGTCACGCCAAGTTCGACAACTGTCAACTTAGGCTTGAGTAGCCCTATCAACTACTGCCAGGTCAACCCGTTTCTGGCTGTTCCGTGTTACGTAAATGGTAATGCCTCAGCAGCGGCCGTTAGTGGTCAGGACGTACTCGTTACGGTACCTTTCTCAGCATCTACCACGAACACCGGCACGATAGCAACGCCTGTTTCTTCAAATTCGGTAAGTCCAAATCATATCTCTACTGCGGGCCAAATAGGTAGTGTTTGGGGCATGGCTTACCAGCGTGAAACCAAAGAACTTTTCTCCGCTGCGTTTTTGAAACGCCACGTGGGTCTGGGTACAGGAGGTTTAGGTGGTATTTATTTGACTAATCCGAATAGCACTACCACCAACGGAACCCTTTATACAGATCTGGAAACGTTGGGTTTTGATTTAGGCCAGTCCTTATTAGGTACCCGTTCGCTATCAAACTCGCCCACAACTTCCAGCACCGACTCGGTAGCTTTTGATCTGGTTGGCAAAGTTGGCTTAGGTGGCATGGCCATTTCCGAAGACGGTACGAAACTGTTTGTTGTCGATTTATATAACCGACGGGTTTTAATCCTGAATATAGGCAATCCAGCTAAAGCAGCTAATACGCTGATTGCTTCTGACGTTACAGCAGTAACTCTCCCAAATCCAGGTTGCACAAATGGGGTTGCCCGTCCTTTTGGTATTACGGTACATAATGGAATTGTCTACGTAGGAGTCATTTGTACGGCTGAAAACGCTACCGGGACTATTACCAACCTGAATGCTTACGTGTACCAAATGGATGTAACAGGCAATACATTCAGTACGACGCCGGTTATGAATTTTCCATTGAACTATCCTAAAGGCTATGTTCATGCCACTTATCCGGTTCTGGGAAGCGTTTGGGAGCCTTGGGTTTCGACTTTTTCTTCATTACACATCAATCAGCTTTCTGCAGGTCCTCCCATTCAATATAGGGCAGCCAGACCACAACCTATCCTTTCCGATATTGATTTTGCTGATAATGGCGATATGATTCTGAGCTTTATGGACCGGACAGGTCATCAGCTCGGCTATCGGCAGCAGCGCCCCGGAGGCAGCACTACTCAGTTTAACGGTTACATTGGGGGCGATATACTCCGTGCCCGCCTGAATAATGCCGGAACTCAATGGGTGCTTGAAAACAATGCGTCTGTTACCTCTACTACACTTGGTACGCAAACCGGCTGTGGAGTCGGTAACACACAGGGGCCAGGTAGTGGCGAATTTTTCTGTGCGGATAATTTCAGTATTGATAATAGTACCCCTTCTGATGGCACTGTCGAGGAAATCCACCAGGAGAATATGATGGGAGCCGCCTACGTTGTGCCAGGCACAGGTTTGATAACGGCTATTCAGATGGACCCCATTGTTAGATTTTCGGGCGGATTCGAATATTTCAACGACAGCAACGGGTCAAGCAACAGACGTTACGAAATCTATCAATCAACCGATGGTAACGGCACGCAAGTAAATGGCACAGCTGGTAAAGCGAATGGCCTGGGAGCACCCGTTGCACTCTGTAATCCGGCACCAATAGAAATCGGTAACCGCGTCTGGACAGATACCAATAATAACGGTGTTCAGGACCCCAGTGAAACTGGTTTAGCGGGTGTAGTTGTGAACTTGCAGGGACCAGGCTTAGTAGCCGGTGGTGTATCAGTAACAACTACGGCGGGCGGTTCATACTACTTCTCCAGTTCAACCAGTGGAACAACAACGACCGGCTTTGTTTCCAGCCTGACTGGCCTGACCAGTGGCGGCTCTTATACGCTAACCTTCCCAACCAGCGTAAGCACATCCACCATTAGCACGAAAGCCAACTCAGCAACGGGTGTAACCGCCGATTTGATCGATACGGATGCTAGTACGGCCGGTAAAATTGTCTTTACCCTCGGTCAGGCGGGACAGAATGACTATTCATTCGACGTAGGCTTCGTGCCCTGCACCCCTCCTTCAGTAACGCTGACATCCAATATCAGTTCTTTCTGTACAAGCCAACAACTTCCGGTCACGCTGACTACTCAGGTTAGTCCGACGGGTAGTTATACGTATGCAGTCACTGGACCTGCTGGTGTCTCGATAACGGGTGCCAACACCGCCGTCGCTACCGCAACTAATCTGGCTTCCGGCGTAAATACATTTACTGTAACGGTAACCAGCGCCCCAGGCTGTTTCACTACGGCTACAGTATCGGTTACAACTACTACGACACCGCTACTCAACCTAACACCTTCTGCAACGAGCATTTGTTTGGGGCAATCTCTTACATTAGCTACGAGTGGCATAGCGAACATACTCGGAACTACTTTTAGTGAAGTAGGTCCTTTGGGCAATCTTTTGAATACCGTTACATCAACTGTTTTCAGCCCTACAGCAACAACAACCTATTTGGCGCAGGTAACGATACCTATTGTCGGAACCCTTATAACCACCGTTATTGGCAGTTGCCCGGTTACGGTTACGGTCAATCCCAATCCGGTTATCCCAGCATTAAGTCTCAGTCTGTGCGTAGGAACGCCCCTAAGCCTAAGCGGCTTAACGGGTCCTGGTGGTAGTCTATCAATCCTCACAGGCTTAACCAATGTATTACGGTTAGGTGGTGTAATACAAACCGATCCGGTTTCTGTTTCGGCAGGTGTGAACGCTTTCAATCTCACTTCCACTACGCCACTGGGTTGTTCAGCGACACAGCCTCTTAATGTTACCGGGGTACAGGCACCTATCCTGCCACCGCTGAATCTAAGTTTGTGCGTGGGCACCAACTTAAGTCTAAGCGCTTTGACTGGTCCCGGTGGTAGCCTCTCGGCACTCAGTGGCTTAACCAACGTGTTACGGCTAGGTAACTTGGTAACGGGTCAAGTATTGACCGATCCGGTTTCGATCTCGGCCGGGGTCAACACCTTTAATGTGGTCTCGAATCTAACCACTCCGCTGGGCTGTACTACTAGTACGCCCATCTCGGTCACCGGTGTGGAAGCACCTATCGTACCACCGCTTAATCTGAGCTTGTGTGTAGGTACAGCGCTTGATCTAGCCACCCTAACCGGTCCTACAGGTAGCCTATCAGCCCTCAATGGCTTGACTAACGTGTTGACCAATGTGCTAACCGGCACTAATATCAGCTCATTGACAGTAGGCATAGGTGTAAGTGCGTTCAATGTTACCTCGACCACTCCGTTAGGTTGCACTATCAATACGCCCATCTCCTTCACGGGGGTACAGGCGCCTGTCCTGCCACCGCTCAACCTGAGTGTGTGCGTGGGTACCAACCTGAGCCTATCGGCCCTGACTGGACCTGGTGGCAGTCTATCCGCCCTCAGCGGCTTAACCAACGTGTTGCGCTTAGGTGATCTGGTGACGGGTCAAGTGCTGACCGATCCGGTTTCGATCTCGGCTGGGGTGAACACCTTCAATGTGGTCTCCACACTCAACGGGGTGTTAAGCTGTACTACCAGCACCCCTATCTCAGTGACCGGGGTTCAATCACCAGTGGTGCCACCGCTTAACCTGAGTTTGTGCGTGGGCACCGTACTTGATCTGGCGACTCTGACTGGTCCAACCGGTAGCCTGTCGGCTCTCAGCGGTTTGACCAACGTGCTAACCAATGTCCTGACCGGCACCAATATAAACTCGTTGACCGTGGGTGTGGGAGTGAGTGCCTTTAACGTCACCTCGACTACTCCGCTGGGCTGTACCATTAACACTCCGCTCTCCTTCACGGGCATTGATGCGCCGGTTCTACCACCGCTGAACTTAAGTCTATGCGTGGGTACCAACCTGAGCCTGTCAGCCTTAACCGGCCCCGGTGGTAGTCTGTCAGCCCTTAGTGGCTTAACGAATGTCTTGCGTCTGGGTAATCTGGCGACGGGTCAGGTATTAACTGATCCGGTTTCGATCTCGGCCGGAGTGAATACCTTCAATGTGGTGTCGACACTCAACGGGGTGCTAAGCTGTACTACCAGTACGCCTATCTCGGTCACTGGTGTAGAAGCGCCCATCGTGCCACCGCTCAACCTGAGTCTATGCGTGGGCACTGCCCTTGATCTGGCGACTCTGACTGGTCCAACCGGTAGTCTATCGGCCCTTAACGGATTGACAAACATACTGACCAATGTACTGACGGGTACCAATATCAGCTCGTTGACCGTGGGTGTGGGCATCAGTGCTTTCAACGTTACCTCCACCACCCCATTGGGCTGTACCATTAATACCCCAATCTCCTTTACCGGCGTACAAGCTCCAGTATTACCACCACTGAACCTGAGTCTGTGCGTAGGCACCAACCTGAGCCTGTCAGCCCTGACTGGTCCCGGTGGCAGCCTCTCTGCACTAGCTGGATTAACCAACGTGCTGCGCTTAGGTGATCTGGTGACGGGTCAAGTACTGACCGATCCGATTTCGATCTCGGCTGGGGTGAACACCTTCAATGTGGTCTCCACACTCAACGGGGTGCTAAGCTGTACTACCAGTACGCCTATCTCAGTGACCGGGGTAGAGACACCCATCGTGCCACCGCTTAATCTAAGCTTGTGTGTGGGTACGGTGCTCGACCTGACAGCCCTAACCGGAACCGGTGGTAGCCTGTCGGCTCTCAACGGCTTAACCAATGTGCTGCGGCTAGGTAATCTGCTGACGGGTCCAGGGCTGAACTCACTGTCGGTAAGTGTGGGCATCAGCGCTTTCAATGTCACCTCGACCACCCCACTGGGCTGTACCATTAATACTCCGCTTTCTTTCACAGGAATTAATACACCGGTGCTGCCCCCACTGAATCTGAGTCTATGTGTGGGTACCAACCTGAGCCTCTCGGCCCTGACTGGCCCCGGTGGTAGTCTGTCAGCTCTGAGTGGTTTGACCAACGTGCTGCGCTTAGGTGATCTGGTGACGGGTCAGGTGCTGACCGATCCGGTTTCGATCTCGGCTGGGGTGAACACCTTCAATGTGGTCTCCACACTCAACGGGGTGCTAAGCTGTACTACTAGTACGCCTATCTCAGTGACCGGGGTAGAGACACCCATCGTGCCACCGCTCAACTTAAGCTTGTGTGTGGGTACGGTGCTCGATCTGGCGACTTTGACAGGTCCTGGTGGCAGTCTCTCAGCGCTCAATGGCTTGACCAACATACTAACCAATGTCCTGACCGGCACCAATATTAACTCGCTGACAGTAGGTGTAGGTGTAAGTGCCTTCAACGTCACTTCGACTACCCCGCTGGGCTGCTCAGCGACCACGCCAATTTCCATCACCGGTATTCAGACCTCAGTAGTGCCCCCGCTCAACCTGAGCCTGTGCATTGGCACCAACCTGAGCCTGAGCG
>JAESFI010000178.1_pt1 | contig 25193 bp, 22 predicted proteins | sample 9269361 | NCBI WGS metagenome assembly JAESFI01 (sample SAMN14504119, study PRJNA617095) | algae metagenome | isolation source: Brasilonema angustatum HA4187-MV1 and co-occurring heterotrophs from moss... | place: USA: Manoa Valley, Honolulu, Hawaii | collected 2009-07-20 | reverse complement strand
ACTCCCCAAGATAGACCGATGTGGAAATAGGTTCTATATTCTCTCCAATAGTCTAAAGTCATTAATACTTGGTCTTCTAAACATATTTTTCCTGGTCTTCCAGGTTTCTGTTTGTTTTGGTTGTAGACACGGACTATTGCAACCATTTGTTCAAATGTCTCTGATTTGACACCACACAACCGTTTAAAATCCTCTGCTTTGAGAGCTTTAACTTGCTCGTATTTCATAAACAATACTTATCTTTTAGGGAGATTGCTCACCTGTAGCTGGTTAGCGATCGCCTTTTACAAGTCCCCATCTTACTCTAACAGGGACTTTTGCAAGAGGTCTAATGAAACCAGAAGCAGGGGAAGGTGGATAATGTCATTAAGTTTATTGAGATTAATTTCTAAAAACGAAGTAGCAGCCCGTAAATTATTAAACACACCTTGGTAAGCGGTCACAATCCGATTTGTCATGGTTCGGTTCTGATCTGCCACAAAGAACTTGTTGGTAAGCGTGCTAATCCTGACTTGATCTTCCGTATTACCCCGACTGACAAACGGAGTATTGTTGACATCAGCTACAGCAGGCAAGTGTTCCTTAGCTATTCCCAGTCTAGTCAGCACCTTACAAAAAACCCAACCTGCAAAGCGACTAGCACACAAAACCAGAATGTTCATTTGAGGATTGACATATTCAGCTAGAATCCTCGCGTAAGGTTCGATGTCTTGACCGCGACAACAAATCACCACGTTGAGTGGTAGTTTACCACCATTTAGTGCCGCCAACTCATGAATGTTATTGGAACAAGCTGCAATTAGATAACTTCCAGGAGAAACTGATCCAATTGAGTGAATGGTTCTTGTCTGAGCAACAATGGAAGAACGGCGAGAGAAAAGGTAAACAGCATATCCTTGAATACTCAAATAGGCAGCTGTCGCTAAGCCAATGTGTCCTCTCCCTACAACCAGATAGCTAGTCTGTAGCATATGCCAGTTTATCCGAACAGGAGATGTTCGTTCTCATGATCACAATTGTCTGGAAAACAAGATAAACAGTTGATTTCCTACTCAATCTTGCTTATACTTCGCAATGTAAGCTTTACTTGCGTATGTAAAATATTCTAGCATAAAGATTAGTAGGAGCGTGGAATGATCAATTCTCGGGCTGTGTGCAATGGGTGTTTGCGAAGTTTCTTGGTGATTGTTTGCGTCGGTTTTGGTAGTAACCTAGTCAAGCAAAAGCCAACTCTTGGACAGTCGGTAGTGAATAAACAAGCGATCGCAAGGCTCCCTGCTGGAGCATCGCCCTTGGCGGCTTCTAAAGGAGTATCGCAAACACCCATATCAGAAGTTCGCCAACTTAATTCTATAGAACGTCCCCTCACAAACACATCATATTTATTGAAGATCAACAAACAGCAGAACTTGATCGCTCAACTCAATCAACCCACAACAGATGTAGCCTCAGTGACAGACGTGAAAATCAAGACTACTGATAAGGGGATAGAGTTAATTTTAGTCACGGCTAATTCCCAGAAATTGCAATTTTCACCCAAGACAGAGGGTAACTCCTACATTGTAGATATTCCCAATGCCAAGTTACAGCTTGCCAGTGGAGAGAGTTTCCGACGCTCAAAGCCAGTAGCAGGAATTACTGAGTTAATAGTTGCAAATACTGCTAATAACACCCTGCGATTGACGATTGTGGGAAACCAGAGTCCGCCACAGGTGGAGTTGTTTGATAGTGTTACTGAGGGTTTAGTGTTTGAGGTGAGTACGACAGCTTCTCTACCAGAGGCTACACCACCAACAGCACAACAACCAACAACGAAGCCTGAGCAAAACCAAGAGCCAATAGAATTAGTAGTAACTGGTGTCCCAGATACAGGGTCTAGGTATCAGGTTCCCAATGCGACTGTAGGGACTCGGACTAAAAGGCGGATACAAGACATTGATCAGTCGATTCAAGTGGTTCCTCGGCAGAGTTGGGAGGATCAAGCAGCCGTTAACACCATTGATGCTTTAAGAAGCGTCGGTGTTAACCAAGCTTTCAATTCGCCGACCAATGGTGATGTTTTTACAATTAGAGGTTTTCAGACGAGCAACATCCTTCGCAACGGTCTTAAGGACTATACAGGAGGAGCTATATCAGGACAATCTCAACTCGCCAACATTGAAAGATTAGAGGTTCTCAGGGGACCAGCTTCTGTCCTTTACGGTCAAGGCAATCCGGGTGGCACAATTAACTTTGTCACCAAGCAGCCGCTGAGTGAACCTTACTTCGCCACCAGTATGACTTTTGGCAATTATAGTTTCTATCAACCAACCTTAGATATCTCTGGTTCTCTCAATTCTGACAAAACGCTGCTTTATCGTTTAAATGCTTCCTACATCAGCACAGAAAGTTTTATTGACTTCTTTTACAATCAGCGTTATATAGTTGCACCCGCATTGACTTGGCAAATAAGTAAGAATACGAAGCTGACTTTTGAAGGCGAGTTCCGAGACCAGGATCAGGCTCACAGAACAGGGCTACCTGCTGTAGGAACTGTCTTGCCTAACCCAAACGGAAAAATTCCGCTAAGTCTTAACACATTAGATAAAAATGCCATAAACAACCGTCGTTCCATACTATTGGGCTATAACTTTGAACATCGCTTTAGTGATAATTGGTCTTTAGTGAATGCTTTTCATGTTAGGTCTGTAAGATATACAACAGATGGTGCCAATCCTGGCTCTCTACAACGCGATAATCGGACTCTGACTCGCACACAGCAAAACTATATAGGAGCGCCTGGTGCTGATGACGAGTATGCTTTAGACAACCATGTGGTAGGTAAATTTAAAACTGGCAGCCTTCAGCATGAATTAGTTGCTGGCTTTGATTTGTACAGAGACATTAGTCTGTTTGATCAGACGATGCGGGCTATTGCTTCTATAGATGTGTTCAACCCCGTCTACGGTCAGCCCGCCGGTCGTCTTCTTTCTAGAAGTGATCAAAAAACTAAAAACGATCAACTCGGCTTATATATTCAAGATATAGTCTCACTTACTAATAACCTTAAGTTGGTTCTCGGCGGACGCGGAGATTTTATCAACAATAAAGTTACCAACTTTTTAAATGCAAGTGGCAATCAAAGTCAATATGACCAGGCATTTAGTCCTCGTGTAGGTCTTGTCTATCAACCTATCCAACCCGTCTCACTCTATGCCAGCTACAGTGAATCTTTCTCCCAGAATATTGGAACTACATTTGATGGTAGTTTATTTAAACCCAGTCGTGGCACTCAATACGAACTAGGAGTAAAAACTGATTTTTTCAAGGGCAAGCTGTCTTCAACCCTGGCTTTGTATCAACTGACTTTATCCAATGTTTTGACGACTGACCCTAATCATGTCACCTACTCTATCGCAACAGGGGAACAACGCAGCCGAGGTATTGAACTCAATGTCACAGGAGAAATCTTACCAGGCTGGAATATGATTGCTTCCTATGCTTATACAGATGCACGGGTAACAAAAGACAATCAATATCCTGTAGGCAATCAATTGGTAAACGTTCCTGAGAATAGCGCGAGTTTGTGGACAACTTATACCTTTCGCAAGGGAAATTTGCAAGGATTAGGGTTTGGCTTAGGTCTATTCTATGTCGGCGAACGGCAGGGGGATCTGAGGAACTCGTTTAGTGTACCGAGTTATTTACGCCTTGATGCTGCTGTCTACTATCAAATAGATCGCCTTCGCATCGCGCTTAACCTTAAGAATCTGTCTGATGTTCAGTACTTCACCCCTCGAACTATTAACCTTGTTTATCCTGAAGATCCGTTTATTGTGGAGGGAAGAGTCAGTTGGGAGTTTTGACAGGGCAATAGTGGAATGGCACGCTTGAAAAATTGATTATTCCCAAATTTTGATGTTTGAGAGTATTTATGTCTAATAATATCGATGTTGTTTGGATCAGTTATAGTCATGTATTGCAGCGTTTCGATCAACCATTACTAGAATATTTGTCGCAGTATGTGAATGTAGATCAATGGGAGTATCACCACCATCTAGATGAAGGTAGTTCCATAGATGAAGCTGTAGATTTATTGGATGAATTTTTATCACAATCTTCTTATCCTGTCAATTTAGCAGGTCATGGTGCGGGTGGTGCGATCGCCTTAAGTTTTGCTCGTCGCTATCCCCAAAAAGTGCGATCGCTGGTTTTATTGTCTGTAGCTTCTCAACCTGCTAATACTTGGCATCTCCACTATTATCTGCAAAGAAAATTATTTACTATGAGTCGCCGGCAAGTTTTAAAAAACTGTGTTTGTCATCTCTTTGGTGAGCAATCCCATAATACTACTAGAAAGTTAATGGGTATACTATATAGAGATTTAGAACAATCCCCGTTGCACTCTCTTTTCAAGTTAAGTGAGTTACCTCAAGGTGGGGTTTCTATGCCGATGATGGTATGTGGCAGCAAGAACGATTCAATTGTTAATTCACCTGCATTAAAAGACTGGTTAAAAGAATTTAAGCCTGGAGATTATCTGTGGGAATGTCCTAAAGGTCATCATTTTTTTCACTACTTTTATCCTCAACAAGTCGGCGAACAAATGTTGAGCTTTTGGCAACCATATCATTTGCAATCAATGCTGAAATCTCAACCAGTTGATCGAAATTTGACAAATTAACAAGTATTCTCTCAAGACCACTGACGTTAATGGCAATTTCTTCATACCCGAAAGAGACACTCAATATGAAGTAGGCATGCGGAGCATCCCAAATGTGTAAATTATATCAAACTCAGATGTCTAATTGTCCGCAGCGAGCGCAACGGAGTGTAGACGCATTTCCCCAAGCCCTACCCCCAACAAGAGCTGTTCAACAAGTGCAGTAATTATTAGCCAATATTGTTGGTAATACCATGACAACACGATTTAAAATATTTAGATATTTACACCAAAGGGCGATCGCTTTTTTGCACTGCATTCAAATGAAATCAGACCGTAGACAAACTAAACACTTATGTCCTGAACTTGCGCTCCCAAACCCCTATGGAAAATACAGCCCTTAAAACTCAACATCTGATGTCAATTAGTAATTATGCTTAAAATTTAGGAAAAGCAAAGGTACGAAGTTAACTCTTGTCACAAATCTATGAACACAAATATTTCTCACCCGGAACAATACTACATTCGCCTTTTGAGCTTAGGCATAGGTATCCTAGTAGTATTGTTGGGCATCTTCGCCAGCATTGCCTACGGTGCTGCTGACATTCCCATTGCCAAAATACTTACTGCATTCATTAACTATGATGACTCCACCGAACACATAATTATGCGCTCGATGCGCCTACCGCGTACACTGATTGCAACTATGGTTGGTGCTAGTTTGGCTATAGCCGGAGCATTGATGCAAGGACTTACTCAAAATCCCTTAGCCGCACCAGGAATCTTGGGGATCAATGCAGGTGCAGCCTTAGCAGTGGTGACAGTGGTTTTTGGCTTGGGTACATCTTCAGCACCTCTAATTACCCTCGTAGCATTTATTGGAGCCTTAATAGCAGCCTTAGCAGTTTATTCCCTCGGTTCACTTGGACAAGGAGGCTCAACACCATTGAATCTGACTATTGCTGGTGCAGCTTTAACTGCCTTGCTATCTTCAATCACAACAGGCGTACTGATTTTAAGCGATCGCACTTTAGAAGAAGTCCGCTTCTGGCTAGCAGGTTCCCTCGCCGGACGAGACTTCAATTTATTTTTAACTGTGTTGCCTTGGATGGTAGTAGGATTATTAACAGCTTTTGCCTTGAGTAGACAAATCAACGTTCTCAGTTTAGGAGAATCGGTAGCTACAGGCTTAGGTCAGCAAACAGCTTGGATCAAATTGGCAACAGCATCAAGTGTTGTCATATTGGCAGGAAGTGCTGTAGCACTAGCAGGACCTATCGGCTTTGTCGGTCTGGTAGTTCCCCATCTGGCACGGGGAGTTATGGGTGTTGATTATCGTTGGGTATTGCCTTGTGCAGCTGTGTTTGGTGCAGGTTTACTGGTATGGGCAGATTTAGCAGCCCGTTGGTTAATTAGACCCCAAGAATTCCCTGTTGGTGTGATGACAGCACTTTTGGGTGCGCCATTTTTATTATATTTAGTACGTTGGCGGGTGAAGAGAGGATGACAACAATTCCAAATTCCAAATTCCAAATTCCAAATTCAATACCCGGCAACCAGCCTGTAACTAGAGTACTGTTACTAGTGTTATTGCTCACACTCGCTGTCTTGGGGATGAGCCTCAGTTTGGGAGATTATCCTGTGCCGCCAGCAGACATAGTGAAAGCTGTTGTTGGTTTGCCAACAGTAGATCCAGAATCTCCCTTTGTTGTTGTCACTTTGCGTTTACCAAGAGTGTTAATCTCCTGGTTGGTAGGAGTCGGCTTGGCAATTGCGGGTGCAATTTTACAAGGATTGACACGTAATCCTTTAGCTGACCCTGGTATTGTTGGGGTAAATGCAGGTGCAGCCTTAGCAGCTGTGACTTTGATTGTAATATTTCCGGCTGTACCCACTATGTATTTGCCCTTTGCTGCCTTTGGTGGTGCTTTTGTTGTGGGCTGTCTGATCTACTTGCTAGCTGGAACGGGAGAAAAATCACCTCTGCGCTTAGTTTTAGTGGGAGTAGCACTCGCGGCAATTATGGGAGCTTTCACGACTTTAATACTCACTTTTGGTCAAATCAATGACGTTACTAGAGCATTAGTCTGGTTAGCGGGTAGTGTCTCTGGTAAAAGTTGGGAGCAAGTCTGGCAACTGCTACCTTGGATAGTAATTTTCGTTCCTTTGGCGTTACTGATGACGCGGGAACTTGATACTCTACAACTGGGTGATGCGGTAGCTAAAGGACTCGGTAGCCGAGTCACATGGCAAAGAAGCAAATTATTGCTAGTGAGTGTAGCGCTGGCTGGGTCAAGTGTGGCGATCGCTGGGACAATTGGCTTCGTTGGATTAATGGCTCCTCATTTAGCACGCTCACTTGTGGGGTCAATACATAAAAATTTACTGCCAGTCGCTGCCTTGATAGGGGGATTATTGGTAGCAGCAGCAGATTTTTTGGGTAGGACTTTATTTTCTCCGACACAATTGCCATGTGGTTTGCTAACTGCTGCCTTAGGAGCACCTTATTTTATTTATCTGTTGTATCAAAGACGGCAAAGATGATTAGGAAAGGAGAAAATGAACATACATTATGATCTTGAAGCCGTTTTTAATTAAAATCATCATATGGAAAAAACCCAACCCACATTCCGCAGGTTAGTCAGCAAAGCAGATAATATTTGCGACAAGGGGGATCAAAAAAGTGGAGAATCCAAGAGCACTTCTGAGTAAGATTGGCAATTTGTTTGGTTTGGGGAATCGTTACCAGATGAATCGACAAAAAACATTGGAAAACCCAACCTAAAGTAGGATTACGCGGCAATGCGATCTGCCACCAGAAGCTGCAAAGCGGCTACGTACTTTCAGACCAATTATCCTTGCACTCCCAAAGCCCTATGGAAAATACAGTTCTTGAAACCCAACATCTGAGCCTAGCTTACGACGGTAAACCCATCATATCCGGTCTTAACCTGTTAATTCCCACAGGACAAATTACTGCTCTAGTTGGCCCCAATGGCTGCGGGAAATCTACTCTACTGAAGGGTTTGGCTAGATTGCTCAAACCTCATACTGGTACTGTATTTCTCAATGGCGCTGATATTTTTCGACACTCAACCACCAAAGTTGCACAACAACTCGGTATTCTCCCTCAAGGACCAGTTGCACCAGAAGGATTGACTGTGCGAGATTTAGTAGCACAAGGTCGTTATCCATATCAAAAAAGTTGGCTGCAATCTTGGACAACTGAAGATGAACGCCAAGTTCGCAAAGCCCTAACAACTACAAACCTCAACGAATTAGCCCATAGAGCCGTAGATACCCTCTCTGGCGGACAGAAGCAACGTGCTTGGATAGCCATGACTTTGGCACAAGATACACAAATTTTATTATTGGATGAGCCGACAACTTTCTTAGATTTAGCTCATCAAGTGGAGGTGCTAGAGTTACTGTGGGATTTGAATCAACTTGAAGGGCGAACAATTGTCATGGTGTTGCATGACCTGAATCAGGCGTGTCGTTATGCTCATCAGCTAGTAGCTTTACGTGATGGCGCTATTATGGCTCATGGAACTCCAGCAGATATCATGACAGAAGAAATGGTGCAGGAGGTGTTTGGATTAGCTTGTCGAATTGTACCAGACCCAATAGTGGGAACACCTTTGTGTTTACCTTTAGGAAGGAAATGATCACATGGGGTCTTGAGGTAGAGTTTGTCTTTAGAAGTCAAAACAATTTGATAGTAGCTGCATAACTAGTTATAATTTATACTATTTTTCGTCCTTTGCAAGTTTTTCCAACACAACCTCTTGCACGGCCAATAGGCGACGGCGATCGCCCTACCATAACCTCTATCTTCTTCACTTTATCAATAATATGCGTAAGTTCTACTTCGTTGTGCTACTCACGCTTCTAGTGGTTTCTGCTTGCAGCTCCTTTGGTCGTCAATTACCAAACCGCGATCTAGCCGTCGTTCCTTCAACTCAAACATCACCGCCCGTCCATGTAGTCAAACACGCAATGGGTCAGACTCTAGTCCCCGTCCATCCTCAACGAGTCGTCGTCATAGATCCGTGGCTTGTGGAAATACCTTTAGCTCTGGGAGTCAATCTCGTAGGTGCTCCAGATCCAACTAAAACTCTCCAAGGGCTAGGGTTAGATCATAAGCACCGAGGCGTTGAAGACATTGGCGCGGTTCTGACACCACCGAACATGGAGAAGGTTATAACTCTCAAGCCGGACTTGATCTTGGGCACGACGCGGAACCGGGATACTTACAGTTTATGGTCTCACATTGCACCCACCGTTCTCCTGAAGGTGCAAAGCAATGGAGACTGGAAAAAACCGTTTATGCCAGCAGCAAAAGCTTTAGGGAAAACCGAGACAGCAAAACGTTTAATGGATAACTATAACGCGCGCTTAACCAAGTTTAAACAAAAGATAGGATCTCGACTCAAAAAAACTGTAGTTTCCGTCGTGCGCCTCATCCCACAGACGATTAACCCGTTAACCAAGGGTGCATTCTCTGGAGTAATTTTAGAGGATGCTGGTCTCATCCGTCCTCCTTCGGAAAATCTGGATGCTAAAGCAACTCAAAAGAAAGCGGGCAACCCCGTTGGCTACAATATCTCTCCAGAAGTTCTCACCCAGATAGATGGTGATATCCTATTTTTAGTGCGCTACGGCTTCAAAGACCCTGCACAGTCAAAGATAGCTGTCAATAAACTCATGGCAGAACCTCTGTGGTCAAAGCTTAATGTTGTCAGGCAGGGTAAAGTTTATATAGTTGATGATTATTATTGGCTCACAGGTAGCTACATATCAGCTAATCGAGTTATTGATGATTTATTTCGTTATATCTTGCACCAATAAAAACTGGCTCCCCTTACAATACCTTCGCCAATTTACGAGGGTGAATTGATATCTAAGCTCCCTTTTCTCTTATGCTTGGCAAAAACAATAATTTCTAAAAATTCCTTCAAGGTTTCCCACAAGGCTTTTTTAACGTATCGCCCGCACTAGATAAAAAACCTCAAAAGTCCCTAAAATGCCTACGCCGGGGCTTTGCCCATCGCAATTAAGCTCAAGCACTATCCTGACAAAACAAGGGTAGGCTTAAAATCTTTTATTCATTTTATAGAAGCCGGAAATTTTCTGTAGTTCTAAATACACTATTGACAAAAAATATAGGCAGGAAAAACTTTGTTGAGGCAATTATTTTTGCGTTATGTATGCTATTCTTGCTATGAGGGGGGAATAAAAAAACAGTAAAAAATTAACAAAAGTCTAAGTTACTTGCCATATAAGCAAGAATCTAGCAAGTCTTTTGGCAATAAATATGTATACAAAATTACAAAACTATTAACAGGTCTTCCGGCAGAAAGAGCACACACGCCTAAGACCTTACTATTACCTAAGCATATTAAGCTTGTTCGCTGCGGCTTTTTGTACCCAGAAATACAGCCTGATGAAGCTAGACATGAACATTTGCAACAACCTGAAGTCAATAAGGAATCGGCTGGGCTTGAGTCAGCAAGATCTAGCTAATATAGCTGGCGTGACTCGTCAGAGTATTGGTGGTATAGAATCAGGACAATATGCTCCTTCTGTTACCATTTGCCTGCGTTTAGCCAAGGCGCTTGGCTGCCAAATCGAGGAGTTATTCTGGATAGAGGAGGAATTACCCAAAGTTGAGGCAATTCTTACTAAACCAGCCTGTAATGAACAGCAATCGCGAGTTAGCCTAGCGCGGGTTGGGGATCAATTGATAGCTTATCCCCTTGTTGGAAACGATGCTTTTCGCATCGATATGGTTCCGGCGGATGGTGAGGTTGTTGCAGTGAGTCCAGCACTGCGGGAGGGGAGCCAGTGCGTTGCGGGGGTTCCCCCCGTTGTAGCACCTGGCGTTTTCCCTCCGCAGGTGACTGGCGAACCCGTAAGGGTGGAGAGGCTTCCCGGCATAATAAGTAAACCACCATTCTCCGAAGGAAAGTTGGAGAATGAAACACAGAGCCAGACAGGTACAAATAAAGTCCTAGTTAGGCTTCTTGATGATATCGACAAATTGCACAATACAGTCGTGATTGCTGGTTGTACGCCTGTGCTTTCCCTCTTGGCAAGAGCAACTGAACGTTGGCATCCGCAACTGCGAGTTCATTATCATTTCGCCCACAGCATGGCAGCATTGCGTAGTCTGTGCCGAGGTGAAGTTCACATTGCAGGTATGCACTTATATGATCCCCAAACAGGCGAACATAACATTTCCTTTGCGCGGGAAGCCTTAAGAGGTAAGAGTGCCGTCTTGATTACCCTTGGAGTTTGGGAAGAAGGACTTTTGGTCTTACCAGGAAACCCAATGGAAATCAAAACAGTTACCGATTTGGTAGAATTTGGAGCAACTATCGTCACCCATGAAGCGGGTTCTGGCAGTCGGATGCTTTTAGAACGAAAACTGCAAGATCAACGAGTCCCATTGCACATGGTCAAATCCTTTGAGCATGTCGTCCACAATCATCAAGATGTTGCTTTATCTATAGTCTCAGGAATTGCTGATGCAGGTATCTCTACAGCATCTATTGCTACTGCCTTTGGCTTGGGATTTATCCCCCTGCATCAATCGCGGTACGACTTGGTGATTCTCAAGGAATACTTGGAAGAAGCACCAGTACAGCAGTTTCTCAATATCTTGGGACATCGGCTAGTCCGATCGCAACTAGAGGTTCTCGGCGGCTATGACATCAGCAATATTGGGCAAGTTGTAGCAAATATTTAGAGTCATGAATCATAACTTCACTATGAACAACCATACCATTACGATTAACGATACAACTTTGCGAGATGGCGAACAAGCTGCAGGTATAGCTTTTAACGTAGAGGAAAAAATTGCGATCGCCACTCTTCTTGACGCAATTGGAGTTCCGGAAGTGGAAGTTGGCATTCCAGCAATGGGGCAAGAAGAAGCAGAGTCGATCCGCACCATTGTTAATCTGGGATTAAACACCAAGTTACTTGGTTGGAACCGTGCTAACTTGTCTGATATTCAGGCATCAATCAATTGTGGTTTGCAGCGAGTGCATGTTTCCGTTCCCGTCTCAGAGATTCAGATTACCGCCAAATTTGGAGGTCAAAAGCAGGTCATGTGGGAACGCCTGCGGGATGCAATAAATTTTGCGTGCGATCGCGGTTTATCTGTATCTGTTGGTGGAGAAGATTCCACAAGAGCTGATGAGTCTTTTCTACTGGATGTGGCACTTTCTGCTCAAGAGTGGGGAGCCTTTCGGTTTCGCTTTTGTGATACTGTAGGAATTCTGGATCCCGTCGGCACTTACAATAAAGTTCGCCAGCTTGTCTCTCATTTATCGATTCCAGTTGAAATGCATATGCACAATGATTTTGGTTTAGCAACTGCGAACACGCTGGCTGGTATAAAAGCAGGAGCGCTATCAGTCAACACCACGGTAAACGGAATGGGTGAACGGGCAGGCAATGCAGCGCTAGAGGAAATCGTGATGGGACTCAAATGCATCTATGGCATCGAAACAGGTATTGATACAAAACGCCTGCTGGAACTGTCACGGTTAGTTGCTAAAGCTACCAACTCTCCGGTTCCTCCCTGGAAGGCAATAGTGGGTGAAAATACCTTCGCACACGAATCAGGTATTCATGCTCATGGTGTACTACAAAATCCAGTTACTTACGAACCGTTCGCGCCGGAGGATGTTGGTTGGGAACGTCGCTTGGTTGTAGGGAAACATTCCGGTCGGCATCTGCTGGTGAGTGTACTGCAACAACATGGAATCAACCTCAGTGGTATAGAAATTCAATCAGTGCTGGATGCTGTACGGCATAAGTCAACACAAACCAAACGTAGTCTCACTGTTGAAGAACTCCTAAGTTTAGTTCCCCAAGGGTGAACGTACAACATTAGACTTCTTGCAGAAATCGGAAACTCTTAACACAACCTTGTAAAATCTCACTTTTGCAAGGTTGTGTTAAAAGTTGCATCTACCAGACAAATGATTCGGAAGATTATTCGTACCTAATTCCAGGTGCGGTGCATAGTCAACTATTTTTTATCAATGCGTAGGTCTTAAAGAACATGATTCGGAGAATTCTCATTGCATTTTTGGCGTGTTGCTTGGCTATTCTTGGTGCTGGAGTTGGTGATATTCTAACGCAAGAGCCAGTTACTGCACAGTCCCCGACGAATAAGAATCTCATAGTGGCAATGACAACCAGTATTGAGGATAGTGGTTTGCTAGATGATTTAGTTCCAGCGATTGAAAAGAAAACAGGATATACGCTGAAAAAGGTTGCAGTCGGTACTGGACGAGCTATAGCTTTGGCTGAGAAAGGTGAAGTTGACGCCCTATTCGTCAATTCACCTAAAGCCGAACGCAAAGCTTTGGAGGATGGTGCAGTGATGAATCGCCATTTGGTAATGCACAATGATTTTGTTATTGTCGGACCAGATGCTGACAAGGCAAAGATCCGAGGGAAAAAGAGTGCTGTAGAAGCATTCTCCCTGATTGCTAAAAATCAAGCATTATTTGTATCGCGGGGTGATGATTCAGGTACCAATAAGCTGGAGAAAGATTTCTGGCAACAGGCAAATGTCACACCATCTGGCGCTTGGTATCAGCAAACAGGTGCAGGAATGGCGCAAACTTTGCAAGTCGCTAATCAAAAACTGGGATATACCTTAGTGGATCGGGCAACATATATAGCCCAGAAGAAAAACCGATCTTTGCCAATACTGGTGGAAGGAGACAAAAAACTGTTGAATCTGTACCATGTGATGGAAGTGAATCCCCAGAAATTCTCCAGGGTGAATAGTGCAGGTGCTAAAGCGTTTATTGATTTCGTCTTATCTCCTGAAGGACAGAAACTGATCGCAGTTCACGGGAGAAAAGAGTTCGGACAACCGCTATTTTTTGTTGATGCCGGAAAAACGGAGAAAGATTACGGCCATTAGAAAAACTTGAGTATCAGATCATCAAGGGTTGCTTCACTGCATATTTCAGCATTCTTTTCCAATTTCTTAACATATTTGTATTTGTGGATACAATCATCGAAGGAACTATAAAAGCTTTTGAGCTATTAACTAGTGGCAATAGCGACGTTTACCAAGTGATGACGATGACATTGTTCGTATCTGGAACAGCTACAGCCATTAGCGTGTTCCTTGGTTTACCGTTGGGATTGTGGCTCGCTTTAGTAGATTTTGTTGGTAAGCAGAGCTTGACTAGTTTGATTAACTTTGGTATGGGATTACCGCCAGTTGTAGTGGGTTTAGTCGTCAGTCTGTTTTTGTGGCGGTCTGGTCCATTAGGAAATCTTGACTTGATGTATACGCCCACGGCTATGATCCTAGCTCAAGCAATCATTGCTTTGCCAATTGTAGCTGGCTTCAGTTTTGCGGCAATTCTTAGTATTAATCCGAAACTACGCTGGCGACTGCTATCAATGGGCGCGACACCGTGGCAAGCTAATTGGTTGCTGATTAAGGAAGCACGGTTAGGGTTAATAGCTGCGATAATAGCTGGTTTTGGTCGCGTCATCTCCGAAGTCGGGGCATCGATGATGGTGGGCGGCAATATCAAAGGGCAGACAAGAGTTCTGACCACGGCGATCGTCACGGAAGTGGAGAAAGGGAATTACGATATCGCTATGGCGATCGCATACATTCTACTCATCATCACGTACGGCATTATACTATCGCTGACTTTCTTGCAATATGATAAGAAAATGTTATGAATATAATGACTCGGTTGAAGTCGTTTGTCAACCTAGAATCCTATCCTGTGGTACAACAGGAAAATTTTAGGATGATCAACGAGTATGTCCTGAATATCCACCAGGTGAGGGTCGATAGCAATACACGTAAAAATATTCTATCAATTGACAATTTTGTCGTTCGCCCAGGGGAACTTGTCGCTGTGGTTGGCCCCAATGGCGCAGGCAAAAGCACCCTGTTAAGGACGATCAATCTGTTGCAGCCTTACCGTGGTGAAATGCAATTATTTGGACACGATGTTTCTCATGCCAATAAAACACTGTTGCGTCGCCGTTCTGCTCTAGTCTTTCAGGAAACATTACTGCTGAATGATACTGTATTTAATAATGTTGCCAAAGTCTTAGAGTTTCGAGGCATACCAGCAAACAAGATTAAGCAAAAGGTACATACAACACTCGCCACTTTTGGCTGTGAACATCTGGCAAATCGGTCAGCCCGTTCCCTCTCCGGTGGTGAAGCTAAACGGGTTTGTATTGCCTGCGGCTTAGTTGCTGATTCAGAATTGCTGCTTTTGGATGAACCTTCTGCCTCTTTAGATGTGGGAATACGTGCCGAGATCATCGAGAAAATTAGACAATGGGCACAAGCGAGGGGATCAGCAGTCATATTAGTCAGTCATAACTTTACCGACATCCTACATTTTGCTGAGAGGGCGATCGCATTATCTGACGGCTGTATTATACAGGATGATAAATTGGAAATGCTCATACGCCGACCTGCTAACGAGCAGCTCGCAAGACTAGTAGGAATGGATAATATTATTCCGTGTCGGGTAGAACGGGGCAGCCGTGGTTATTTGATCAAGCTCGCAAATAGTATAGAGTTTTTATATCCTGGTGAAGTGAGAACGCCAATCACTGCCTGTTGTCTGTCTGGTGATGCTTTCTATCTTAATGATACAAGTTCTTCAGTTCTACACCCGCCAGGAGTAGTCACTATTGAAGGATGGGTGGAACGGATTCTACGTGGTATAGGGACTTATACTATTTGGGTTAAGGTAGGGGAAGAACTAACTTTAATTGCCAGAGTGCCTCATAGTCATATATCCGGCAATGTCTCTCGCCATGAAATGATTGAACTGGCATTCAATCCTAGAGATGCACATTTTGTTTAGAAAAAATGGGGGTAGTAGTGCATATTTTGACTATGTTTTTTGAGTTGCATTTAGGGCAGCACATAGCTCGTGTATTGAACGATACTTTCTTATTTGATCATTACCATGCATCACTACCAAATATTTTTCCGTTTCTTTCTACAAAAGAGTTTTGAGATAGCTTTTCATTCCCATGTTTAACGATTTCTATCCTGATAAAGACGCAGTGCAAAAGCTCCTGCTGGGGTTTCGCGGAATTTCTTAATCTCAGATACCATTTTGGATGGCAATTCCTCCAAGCTAGCAGAACTCATTGGATGTTCTGGCGGTCTAACAACGGGAGCAGCAAGCGCCGCAAAGGTGAGATCAGCAGCAGAAAAGCTGTTTCCAACTAAATAAGTACGTCCATCTGCCAATAATTCGCTCACTTGCTTAAAAATGCTCTTGATTTGTTCGTCATCTTGTGCATCAGACTCTTGAGTTATGTTTAGTTTCTGCCGAATAATTGAGCGGACAATAGGAAAAATGACTGGAAATAATACCGCTTCAACAAAAGGCACACCATTACACCATGTACGTTGCATCAACTTGGAGTTATTCATGGTGTAAAAATAACTCCAACGGCGTGTAGCAGATCCAAGTTGCTCGTCAAATAAATCTTCTAGTTGTTCTACTTGTCGGCGTGAGTCAGGGTGAGTAGGGTATAACTTGGCGTGATCAGGGGCAACTTTGTCTAGGTAACGTAAGATATCAGTTGAATCAGTGAAAGTACCAGCTTCAGTGATAAGAACAGGAGTTGATTTTCCACCAACTCGACCAGTTGCTAATAGATGAAATAGTGGCATATGAGGTTCTTCAATGTAAAGAACTTTCAGTTTTGTAAGTGCCCATCTTACTTTTTCACAAAAATGACTGACAGGAATTGTAATCAGACGAAAGGGTTTTTTATTACCAGTCAGGGAATTAGACAACATATTGTTGATGTTAAATTTGAGATTTTGGATGAGTTACTGGCTACTTTGGTTTTTTTATGTGTTCATAAACTTTGCTTTACCCATTGAATGAGATTTTGTAATTCTTCTTGCACCATGTGTTGAACATTTTCCTCTAATGGAAATATCTTTTGCTCAACTTCTTGTTTGTACTGTTCTATTGCTTGAAGAGTTAGAGTTTGGTAATCTTGATACTTTGTTGCTAGTTTAAGTTTACGAGGTGTGATTCCTAAAATGTCGTTAACAATGAGAACTTGCCCATCAGTAAATCGACCTGAACCAATGCCAATCGTAGGTATATTAAGCTTTTCTGTAATAATCTGACCTAGCTCTTCAGGAATAAGTTCAAGTAAGAGTACAGATATCCCAATTCTTTCTAGGGTTAGCGCACCTTCAATTAATTCTTTAGCTTGTTCAAAGCTTTTTCCTTGTACTTTCTTCTGTTGTTGAGTTTGTGGAAGTAAGCCAAGATGACCACATACATTTATATCATGCTCAATTAGATGCTTGACAATTTCTTCTCGAACACCTTCTAACTTAATGATATCGGCTCCATTTGCTAAAAGTTTTCTGGCATTATCTAAAGCTTGCTTTGGAGTTTCATAAGAAGCATAAGGCAAATCAGCAAGAATATATGCCTGCGATGCTCCTCGTCGAACAGCTTTGAGATGATGGACAATGTCATCCATCGTGACTTCCTGCTCACTGTCATAACCTAAAATGTTAGTTCCTACACTGTCACCAACAAAAATGACATCTACTCCAGCTCTATCTTGCAGCAGCGCAGTAGGATAGTCATACGCTGTGAGTGCTACTATTTTCTGATGATTTTGCTTTTTGGCGAGCAAGTAAGCTGAGTCTTTTTTCATAGAAAACTCTTTTGGTTTAATGTTGATAGGTAAATGGCTCAGGTGTTGCCAGTATACATAAGCTATCTCCCATTTTCTACCTAGCACGAATTGTTAGGCTATGATTTCTCTTGATTTTTCCAGACTGAGCGGTCTTTTTTGAAGTCAAGGAAATTCAAGCAAGTTTACTTGCTTGAAATGCGCAATTGGCTATCGATGTAATTCGTCAAATGATTGATTGCTCGTTCAAGATGAATTGAGTCACCATAGAGCTTGCTCATCATTGCAGCCCCCTCAAGTGTGGAAATAATAATGGTGATCACTTGATCAGCGTCAACTGTTGAGCGAATTTCACCTTTTTCTATTCCTTTTTGGATAATTCGATAAAACAGCTGACGCCAAGAGTTCATCGCCTGTTGAGTGCGTTTGCGCAAAGCAGGATGAGCATCGTCACTTTCAACAGCAGTATTCAGCAGCGGACACCCTCCCTTTATGATTGGGTGATCTATATTGCTGCGAAATACATCAAAGATAGCTTGCAGGCGATCAACTGCATGACGTTTTGTTCCGACTGCGGCTAAATAATGTTGTCTGAGTTGGGCGATCGCAAAATCAAATGCCTGTAGTGCTAGCTCATCTTTACTTTTGAAGTGGTTGTATATTCCTCCCTTTTGTAATCCTGTGACACGCATAATGTCTGAAATAGACGAGCCAGCATACCCCTGTTGATTAAACAATTCGGCTGCTTGTTGGAGAATTTTCTCTTTTGTTTCTTCGCCTTTAGACATTTTTTGTTTTTAAGACCGATTGGTCTATTTTACTATAACTAGAAATATCACTAAATTGAAAAGTTTTTCTTGAAGGAGCGATAAGCCTCTGGCTTATCGCCTCCTTGGAGAAAAACTTTTTGATTCACATATACAAGTGATTGGCTTTTAGCCTCCAGCACCAAGGGCATAAGCATAATAGCACTTGAGCCACACCCTAAATATTCGCTACAACTTCTCCAATTTTGCTGATGTCATAGCCACCCAGAACCTCTAATTGCGATTGGACTAGCCGATGTCCCAAAGTACTAAGTAACTGCTGTACTGGTGCTTCTTCCAAGTATTTTTTGAGAATCACCAAGTCGTATCGCGCACGATGCAGAGGAACAAATCCCAACCCAAAGACAGTAGCTATAGATGCTGTACTTACACCTGCATCAGCAATTCCTGAGACTATAGATAAAGCAACATCTTTATGGCTATGGACGATATGGTCAAATCCTTTGAGAGTGTGGAATGGCACTTGTTTGTCTTGGAGTTTTTGTTCTAAAAGCATCCGACTGCCAGAACCTGGTTCACGGTTAACAATGGTTGCTCCTAAATCCACCAAGTCAAGAACTGTTTCAATTCCCATTGGGTTGCCCGGTGCAACTAGTAGTCCCTCTTCCCAAACCCCGATGGTAATCAAGACAGCATTCTTACCTGCTAAAGCTTCCCGCACAAAGGGAATGTTATATTCCCCAGTCTGTGGATCATACAGATGCATCCCTGCGATATGTACTTCACCTCGCTCTAGACTACGCAATGCTGCCATGCTGTTAGCAAAATTGTAATGAACTCGCAACTGGGGATGCCAACGTTCGGTGGCTTTCGCCCACAGGGAAATCACAGGTGTACAACCAGCTATCACGACTGTATTGTGTAGTTTGTCCATGTCATCTAAAAGCCTGACTTGGACTTTATTTATACCTGTTTTACTTTCTGCCTCACCCGGAGGGCGAGGCTGTTTGCTTTTGACGGGAGATCCCTTCGGGTATGCCTGAGCCTTGGGCACAGCTTCGCTGAACGCAGTCCCCGGAGAAGGAGCAACAAGATGGCGAACCGCAACTGCCTCACCATCCGCTGGAATCATTTCGATGCGAAAAGCATCGTTTCCAACCAGGGGATAAGCTATCCATTGACCCCCAACTCGTGCTAGACTAACTCGCAATTGCTGTCCACTCTTGACTGGTTTAGTCAGAACTGCCTCAACTTCAGGCAAATCTTCCTCGAACCAAAATAAGTTCTCGACTTGGCAGCCAAGCGCTTTGGCTAAACGCAGTGACACAGCAACTGAAGGAGCATATTGTCCCGATTCCACACCACTAATAGTCTGACGAGTCACGCCAGCTATATTAGCCAGATCTTGCTGACTCATGCCCAAGCGAGTTCTAATTGACTTCAGATTGTTGCAAAGACTGCCGTCCTGCTTCATGAGGCTGTATCTCTCCGTTACAAAAAGCCGCAGCAGACAAACTTTATCTACCGAGGCAATAGCAAGGTCTTCTGGTGTATGCTACTTTGTGTTGGAAGACCAGAAGAATGCTTTTACAATTTCAATTATCCTACCGCAAGTATAGCATACATTTAGCAGAAATACTTGCAATTTTTTGATTCATTTGTAGCAAGAATAGTATACTAATTGCTAAAATACTTGTCTAATTTTTGCTTTTTTATTGAACTTTTTGTTGGTTGATATTGAAAAAGAACGGAAAAACGAGGTTTAAATATTATTTAATACCTAAAGAAATAAGAAAGGATTAATCACCGCATAAGCTTCTGTTCCCTCGTATAACTCCAATTGCTCTGCTGAGGCAGTAGCAATAATCGAAGTTAACTCTACATCCTGAACAACCTTTAAAGTTACCTGAGTACTTATTTCTGTGCGAATAACTTGTGTGACTACACCTTGAAGAATATTATGGGAGCTAAGTAGGTCGGCGTAAATAATTCTTGTTGGAATAAAGCAGGGAGCAGGGAGCAGGGAGTAGGGAGAGAAAGAGTTTGAGCCTTATTTACTTTTCTTTACACAGTTTGATTTTTTTTGCACCGACTTACTTAATTTTCAGAGGTTTTTTGGAACTAGTGATTTCTGTATAGTGAGTATCAGCGTCTTTTTTTTAAGTTGATTGGAGTTAGAGTTACTAGTTTTTCAGTAATAATCTATACTTTTTTTATATAACGCTGTCAGGCGCTTCTTTAGGATAGGGGCTTTTTGAAAAGTAGAGTAGGCGTTCGTAGGATAAGAAGCTCGTGTCCAACAAGCCAGAGCGTAATTATAAGACATATGCAGGCAAAGTATCTGTGCTAACGCAATTATTTTAGCATTATGTGCACTATGCTTGCCAGATAATCCAGCTTTAGTAAGTATTTTTGCTAGGTAGATGATATCGTCGCCGCAAAAAAAATGAAAAAAAGCAAATACTTTTGCAAGATGTATGCTAAGCTTGCAGCAAGGGGATAAAAAAAGCGAAAGCATTCTTCTGGTCTTCCTACGGAAACGGAAACAATTAGAAGGCTTTGTTGCTTTTATGGAAGGTGCTATTAAGTTTAGTTACGATTTTGTGTAAATCTATTGTTGGGGAATTCGATAGATCATAGTTCTTGATGAAGAAAAAAGTTTTACCTTTTTACAATTCGTCTGTGGTCTTGGACAATCGCAACATCTTAGGTAACTTCAACTACTGCAATTTATTTCATCTGAACATTGGAAAGTTTTGTTTAGCTTGATGAAACAATTAGTTTTGTGACTTCTCACTGAATATAAAAGTTTGCTGGATGAGGTGCATCTAACTCTGTTGGGTTAGGTGTATCCAACTGGGGGGAAGGGAATTTTCCCTTTCCTATTTCCTCTAATTCTCACACTCAGAGAAAAACTGATCGACATATAAAAGCTTGCTGGATGAGGTGCATCTAACTCTGTTGGGTTAAGTGTATCTAACTGGGGGGAAGGGAATTTTCCCTTTCCCATTTCCTCTAATTCTCACACTCAGAGAAAAAACTGATCGACAGTGTGTTTTCCCAAGAGTTGAAAATTGCTATTTGACAGGTTTTCTGCCGATAGGGGGATGTGGGGTAAATACGCTATAGAATACCTTCTGGCTCTCCCATCTGGTTACTCCTTTTACCATCCACTCCCCTATCTTTCCTCTTCACACTAAAAATGCAGAAGGACGACAGTAGCTACAACGGAGTGATTAATGGCATCGCCTTTTTATTTACAACACAAAAATGCGTTTATTGAATCGTAGTAAATAGTCTAATGCGATGCCATTTAATATTAAAAAGAGGTGTATTTATGGGAATATCGATACAGTTCAATGAAAAACAACAAATCCTTTGGAATCAAGATTATCAGACTTCAGTTACCCTATACGCGTCTGGTACTTTAAAAGGTGCTATCTCAGAAATTGCACAAGATTTTGCTAGAGAACACAACATTTCTATAAAAATTGAATTTGACCATTCTGCCTTGCTGCAAAAACGTCTTTTGAGTGGGGAACATAGCGATATATTTTTTAGCGTTAATATGGAAAATCCGACTGCTTTGATCAAAGCTAATAAAACCATTCCTGTAGTGAATTTCATCAGGAATAAAATGTGTGCAATTGTCAAACCCAGTTTCAAGGTGACGCCAAATAATCTTTTAGATTGGATGTTAAATCCAGAAATCAGATTAGGAACATCAACACCAAATGAAGATGCTTCTGGGGACTACGCACAGGAGATATTTCGTAAAGCTGAAAAAGTACAACTAGGTAGCTTTAACGAACTAAATCAGAAAGCACTGCGCTTGGTAGGTGGGCGTAATTCTCCTGTTGTTCCCAAGGGAAAGAACGAAATTGCATACTTCATCACTGAGACACAACAGGTAGATATCTTTTTAAGCTACCGTACTGATGCTAGGTTAGCTGTTTTAGCTTCCCCGAGTATGCAAATAGTGGAATTACCAGAACATCTGGCAGTAAAAGCTAATTATGGTATGACTTTGATGAATCATGCCCGCAGTTATGGAGCGATGTTGGCTATGTATATTCTTTCCCAAAATGGACAACAAATCTTGACGAAATATGGGTTTGACTCACCTTTAATTTTGGAGAACTAAGTGAAGATGGCGCAAATAAACAAGAACTATATATAAAAGTATTGAAAAGCCTTTTCTACCAGTTAAGAACTGAGTAGTTATAAATAATTCAATTTCTAGTTTGCACTAAAACGAAATTACCGTCACTAAGGAGGAATTTTTTTGGCAATTGGCACAAGATGTCAATCAAGCTCGAAATAAATAATATAGCACATTACAAGTAAATGAAGTACAGCACTGAAGTCTAAAATGTAGAACGCCTCTATTTTGCTGTAAGTATTTTACTTATTCCTCATTGCTTCTTTCTTCACCTCATCCTATTCAACGCAAGGAAACACATGAAAAACACTCAAGTAAAAGTCAACAAACTACTCAACGAAACAGCCTGCGAAGATAACCAGAATAAATTGGAGGGCAAGAAAAAGAAACCTTGCAAAAAACCACCACAACCGGGTGCAGCCCAAGGGAATTGCGCTTTTGAGGGGGCGACGGTTGCTCTTGTACCAATTACTGATGTTGCTCATTTAGTACATGGTCCAGCTGCCTGCACTCGCAACCCCTGGGGAAATCGCGGTAGCCTTTCCTCTGGTTCTGACTTATACAAAATAGGCTTCAGCACTGACTTGAGTGAGAATGATGTCATTTTTGGTGGTGAAAAGAAGCTTCATCAAGCTATTCTCGATATCGCTCAACGTTACAATCCTGCGGCTGTTTTTGTCTATGCTACCTGTGTCACCGCTTTGATTGGTGATGATATGGATAGTATCTGTAAAGCAGCTGCAAAGAAAATTGGTATTCCGGTTGTCTATATAAATGCACCTGGATTTATTGGTAGTAAAAATGTAGGTAACCGCATCGGTGGTAAAGCTTTATTGGAACATGTAGTTGGAACTGCAGAACCAGAAGTTACTACACCATTCGATATCAATATCATTGGTGAATACAATGTTGCTGGTGAAATGTGGAATGTTTTGCCACTGTTCAATAGATTGGGTATTCGTGTTCTCTCCAAAATGACGGGTGATGCTCGCTATCAAGAAATTTGCTATGCTCATCGTGCCAAGTTGAATGTAGTGATTTGCTCTAATGTATCACTAGGAATGGCAAAAACAATGCAGGAACGTTATGGAATTCCTTACATTGAAGAATCTTTCTACGGTCTGGAAAACATAAATCGTTGCTTACGGAATATTGCAGCAACATTAAGCGAATCTCTTGGGGATAACTTCACTTCACGCTATCTTCAAGAACGTACAGAATGGTTGATTGCAGAAGAAACCGCAGCGCTAGATATTGCCCTGACTCCTTACCGTTCCCAGTTAAAAGGTAAGCGCATTGTTCTTTATAGTGGTGGCGTAAAAAGTTGGTCGATTATTTTAGCTGCCAGAGACTTAGGAATGGAAGTTGTTGCTACCAGTGACAGAAAGAGTACACCAGAAGAGAAAGCCAAAATTAAGCAATTGCTTGGTCAAGATGGCATGGTTTTGTCAAAGGGAAGCCCCAATGTATTACTACAAATACTGAAAGATACAAAAGCTGATATGTTGGTTGGCGGGGCTAGCAATCAATACACAGCACTAAAAGCAAAGATTCCTTTTTTAGATGTTAATCATGAGCGTCATCATGCTTACGCTGGTTATGCAGGGATGCTGAAAATGGCACAGGAATTGTATAAAGCCTTGTATAGTCCTGTGTGGGAACAAGTTAGAAAACCTGCTCCTTGGTGGAATGAAAAAATCGACCAACCCTTGAAAGGATAGGGGTGTGAGGGTGTAGGGGAAGAAGGGGATAGGGGAATGACTTGCAGACAAGGGAAACAAGGAGTTAATAAACAATTATTTCTTTTTCCCTTACACCCTTACACCCTTACACCCCTAGTTTTTGACAAAGTACAAACAACAATTATCAAATTTCTGGAGTCAATAAATGAAAGTAGCCTTTACGACAAGCGACGGAACCCATATTAACACTCACTTTGGGTTGGCAAAAGATATTGATGTGTATGAAGTCTCTAAAGAGGGATTTAATTTTATTGAGACTTTAACCTTTGAAGGGGACTTAGAAGAAGCTCCTCATGAAGATAAGATTACACCAAAAATGAAAGCAGTTCTTGACTGCAGAATTGTATATGTTAAAGCTATTGGCAAACCAGCAGGAAACAAGTTGATGAAGGAGGGTGTAACTCCTATTAGAGCACAAGAATATGATACAATCCCCAATATTCTATATATGCTAGTACAAAGTTTAAACGGTGATGCTCCACCAATGTTACGTAAAGCCCTCCAACTGGTAGAGAATAACTTAGCATATTCCCATGATGAAGAATAATGGAACTTTGGATCTAGGGCTGTCTACATCTTGTTTGTATCCATTTAATGCTTCAAAAAGTTGGATGCAATTAAGAAACAGTAGAAATTCAAAGATTGACGACAGTCTTCAATCTTTGGTAAAGAAGAAGATTAACTAAGATTATTGACTTTAATAGCAATTCTATCTGATTTGCGAAAATTGAAAAACCTAGAACCTCCGACTTATATAATAAGTCGGAGGTTTTGTTTATCAAAAATGATTTATAATCGTTATATAAAACGTCAAGAATCTTTCTCATTAAAACTTTTAGTTAGAATATTACATCTAAGACAATCAATATTGTGAGCTTAAAAACGATATAAAAAAATAGATAAGTCTGTCATTTTTTTCAAAAAAAATGTATATTTTTTTGATATTACTTGATATTTTGTTATCAAATTTACGTTAAACATGTCTGATTATAGTTACTATTGAAAAAGAGAAAAAAGAAAATAATCTTTCTTCTCAAAGAACTGAAGAAAAGAAGCTTTGTTCTAGTCTTAATATTGCATCAGGAGCAATGACAGCATGCCATTGAAATTATTGAAATGCGACGAAAGCATACCCGAACGTGAAAAGCACGTTTACATCAAAGAAAAAGGAG
>JAESFI010000177.1_pt1 | contig 25333 bp, 27 predicted proteins | sample 9269361 | NCBI WGS metagenome assembly JAESFI01 (sample SAMN14504119, study PRJNA617095) | algae metagenome | isolation source: Brasilonema angustatum HA4187-MV1 and co-occurring heterotrophs from moss... | place: USA: Manoa Valley, Honolulu, Hawaii | collected 2009-07-20 | reverse complement strand
TGACTCAGTTTTCAAGTCCCAAAAAGCAGCGAATTGCTGCCAAGTACGCCCCTCAACTAAAAGAACTGGTACGCGCTTATCTACATTCATCGCCTGAACGTGGATCGGATGAACGGGTCAAGAATTTAATTAGTGATTTTGAACTTGACGATATTAAAATTTCTGATGTTGATGTTTTGCTAGGACTGGCGCAAGATTTCGTAAGCTGCTATGAATTATTGGGTTACGCGCAAACACCACCGATTGAACCCACACAAAGCAAAACCCTCCACGCGCTAGAGGGGTGATGGGTGTTTATGGACGTTCGCTCGTTTTGATGAGATGAGGGGTACTGTAGGTGAATATAGAGATGGGAGAATTGGTGTTTTAGTCCAACAAACGTTCTACTGTTAAAGTAGGAAGTCCGAGATTGGTCAAGTTAGGATGGTGTGACAAAGTTCCAACAACTTTTTTGTTTACTGCGATGGGTTTGTTTAACTTTACCCAACATTGTTTAGAAGGACGTTCTAACCCAAGAGTCATTAACAGTAGTTGTTCTTCAATTTCACTATAATCTTTTGGTGCTTCTTTAAATCCTCTTTTTTCTAATTCCAGATTACTGATTAATACAGTGTTGTCGTCTAGTTCATCTATTCTAAATACATTATGTGTGTCAGTTAAAGACGTTTTTGTGTGTTCAGATTGTTTTTTACGTTTTGCTTCTCCCATTTTTACTCATCCTCTAAATCAAGAAGTTCATCTGAAATATTCCCATCACAATCAGATTCTTCTAGAATCATTGATTTGATTTCATCATTGACATTTTTCTCCCCTACTAAAGTAGATTTACAATGTAACAGCAGTTCATATTCAGGGTGATGTCGGTTGATAGTTTTAGCTTTACGGGTTTTCTTGCTTTCTTTGATTAATTCTTCAATTGGGTCTATAACACCTCGCTCAACAGCAGCTAGACCCCACTCAATCATCTTTTGATGATTTAGGCTACTATCCGAATTAACAAAGAATGCTTCAATCGATTGACCATATTTTGCTTTCGACTTAACAACAGCGTCTATCCATCCAAAGAGTTGTTCAGCATTTTGATATTTGTAGGTTGATGGTGAGAATTCTACTGGCAAGATTACTCGTTTCATTTGGTCGCCAGGTTTTAACCCAAGTTCATCATATTTACGATGATTTTTCTTGTACTCGTTGATTGACAAGGATACTAGTTTAATAGCAACATTTTGACGTTTTACCTTGTGTGGATTTTCTGCAATTTGACTTATCATATCAATTGCTGGGTTTTGATTGTCGTATCGGTTCGTTATAGCTGGTTTACCATCATTTCCGGTGATTATTCCCCTGTGAAGTTTACTTGATTCATATCCTCTATAAGCGTTAGTTTTTTCATGGTCGTTAAAAGAGTGTGTCCATTGCTTTGATTTATCAGAGGTTTCTTTCACATAACAAGAGAACAGAATTAACCCATGTTGACAACGATATTTTACAATTTCTTTATTACTGGTGTTTTCAGGAACGTTAATCGTATATTGACTAGTGATAAGTTGATAATTAGCCATTCCCTGATTAGCACCACTATGGTAAATATTCTTGATTTCAAAATCTGCCATACCTACTCTAGGTTTTTCTTGAATCTCTACCATATCACTAGTTTTTTCGTCTGATTTTAAACTATTGTATTTTTCGTCTTTTGCAACCACCTCAATTTTGTTTGTGTTTACTGTTAGTACATCCATCAAGGGAAAGTTGGTTCTGATATAATTTTTAACTAGTTTACAGATGAAATCTTTACCAACATTATCACGTTCACTGGGATTGATTTTTGTTTTACAACTGTTCAAAACAGTATTTTGGTTATCAGAATCGTTATTGTCGTTGTTAGGATTAAAGTAACGACTAACTAAAGGTTGTAGACTCTCAAATATTTGAACAACTTTGGTAGATTTGTTAATTTGTTCAACATCACATAAAAGTAGTAGTCTACCTTTTTTACTTAACCATTCTTTGACTTTGAATTTATAAGTAAATAATTTGTCTTCACCAGTAAATTCAAAAGATAATGGAGCGCTAGATAAATTTCGTTGACTTAGTTGTGAATTAGGACTATCTGGATTAATACAACGACTATCTATTGTGTCACGTCCTTCATAAAGAATATTGTTAATTAAGAAGAAACACCCGTCTGTTATTGTTGGAAACCCGTTTAAAGATTTCTCCATGCACCAAGCTAAAACCCGTGCTCTTGCAGTGATGTTGTTGCCAATTACGATATTACTTGTATTAAACAGTGGTGATATGGAAACTCCAAACTTAGTGTTACAAAACAATTTGTACAACAAATCGGCTGGACATTTCTTTTTAACCCACTGTGCAACTTTACGTTTACTAAGGTACTGATTTAAAATTAGTTCACCAATAGTGAAACCATACCAAGCATGACAATCTTCGTATATTTCACCATATTGAAACCATCCATTACCACCGTTTATTATCATGTGGTTTTTATGACTCCAAGTTGTTCTAACAGTGTTGAGTCGTTCTTGACATTCATCGAACTGTTCTTGCAAAATCTCTTTATCTGAAGTAATCCGAGAACTTTTTGGATATATTGCAAAAGCTAAAACTTGAGAATTATCAAGTATTTCGTCTCTTAGTTTTGGATTGGCAACAAAGAACAACCATTGAAGAATATCGTAATTAACATATCCACATTTTATTTCGTAAATATTTATTTTTGTGTATCCTTGTTTGATTTTTTCAATTGCGTCTTTGTTTCCATTTAAAGAATCTGCAAGTAGTTTAGATAGTATTTCGTGTTTTTGTACCGTGGGGTGAACATATGAGACTACTATGTCTTGAGGGTTTTCTAACTTCTCAACATTGAGATATAAGGAAAAATTACCAGGTAACAACTCACCCCAAATTTCATCTGGTATAACACCTGATTTTTTAAATTCCTCCCTTAGTTTGATTAAACTATCCACATCAACATTAAAACTAATTAACCATTCTCTTAATGTGAGATATTGATTTTTACTGTAAGTATTAGTTATCAAACCACCAATAATTGGTCGCCCAAAGAAGAACAATTGCATTCTCTGAGATTCCGCATAACACCCAGAAATGTCAATGTCAACTACAATCTGAGCGTCGTATCGTCCGTTAATTTTTCTTAGTTTGAAAATTCCTTTTAGCTCAATCCCCTCTACCATGCCTTGTCCTTGCTTTCTTGTCTTCAGCTTGCGTGGAATTTGAGCTACAGTAGGCTGGTTTTGACCAATCCGACCACCAAAGCCTTTGGCAAGTAAAGCGCGGGTATGGGCGGAATTTTGCACCAGTTGACGCGGGGTGTAAGGTAAGCACTCTTTTGTAATATACTCGTTAATTGCTTTACGCCAGTGTGTTTTCTCATCTCCTAACTTGAGAAATGTTGCCAAAGCTGCTTTATCCATCAAATCGACCGTGCCACCAACTGTCAGAGAAGGTACTATTTCCTTATTCTCCCATCCGAGGTCTACCGCTATCTCGTTAATCCGGTCTTTGAAAGCGTACTGAATTTCAGCGTTACAAGAATCACCCAGTGAATAAGCTAAAAAATCGCCGGGACGGTTCAGAAAAGACTGTACGATATCTTCCTTGTCTTTTTTACTGAGTAAATCCTTAGCGTCTAACTTGTACCCTGACGCGCTGGCGAAGTTTCCAAGACTGATTATCCCATGTGATTTGATAGTGTCTACCATTCTTAAGTAGCTCTCGTATCCTTCTGAGTCACCGTTTATCTGAACCTCTTGAGTAAGAGAAACATAATCAACAGTATGATCGCCGTTGTACTTGTCTCGTTTCTCCCAGATGCACTTGACTACTTTAGACACTTTTTCAATTCGCTCGTAACCAACGGATTTTTGCAGAGTTATCACCCGTTTCAACATCTCACCGTGGAATATCAGATTTAACTCTGCTTCGGCGTTGTGGGCTGCTAGGGTTAGGTAAAACTTAGGTAAGAATCCAAGACGTTTTTGAGTCGCTTGCTTGGATCTCACGTCCCATCCCAAGACAACCCTGAGATAATCGAAACCATCACAATCTCGACAACTCAGGACGGGTAGTGGGTCTTTGCCCAAACTCCGTAATTTATTGTTTACTAGCGTTTCAAACTTCGGATCAACAAAAATGAAAGTGTGTGTAACACCGTCCTCACCTGGTAAAAGATTAATTTGTGTGGTAACGTGTTGTCTAGATTCTTGAGTAAATAATTCCTGAAGTGTTTGTTGTCCAAAGATTATAGAAATAAATTTAAATTCAGTGTCGATTTGTTCATAGACGTGGATGTCTAAACTAGGTCTAAATGGTAGTTTGGTTTTTCCTTTCTTAGCTTCCTCAACTTTTGACTCGTACTCTTTATATCGTTCAGTATAGAGTTCTACTAATTCATCAAAAGTGAGAAGGTTACTTCTATTTACACACCAGTTAGCGTCTATTTCAATTGGTGAGAAACATTTAATGGTCTTTGCGTCTGGTCGTTCGTTGTAGGTGATGATTGAATTATCTGAACACCTTAATTGATTAGACTTTAAACCATCTGAAACTATTTCTTCTTTTTCTATAACAATTGGAATTTCAATGGTTTGAGATTCAATTTCCTCTACTTCAAAAACAGGAACTAGATTATTAAAATCAATTCCGAAACCTGATAATTCTGATAATTCACTTGTACTATTTACAGAGGATTCTGAATAATCAAATAAGGTTTCAGGATTGTTGAAATCAACCCCAAAACCTGATAAAATGTCTGTTAGATCGTCCATGATTTTAGTTGGTATGATTGAATTTTTTCTAATAACGAAGTCTCCCGCCATAGTTGGCGGGATTTTAGTTTTTAGAAGTTATTCATCCCAATCAAAATCAGTGGATTCAGGTTTTGTTTGGTCGGGTTTTTGAAGTGCCTTGTGTTGACCATCGACCATCACAGGTTCAAGAGTTTCCAAGTCTAGAGCAAAGTAGTAAACACCTCGCTTAGACTGTTTTTGGTTCATCCGTCCTGTGAAAAGCTTGCCGCGTAAAGGATAGACAACATCGTAAAGCTTATCCTTATCAATGTCGTAAAGCCCCTCAAACCCTTCCATGCCTGGAATAGCGGCTAATGGATTGACTTTCTCAATCGTAGGAACCTCAAGACCCATCTTTTTGAACGCAAGGGTAAGAAGGTTCTCATTGACAATGACTGGAATATTTTTGAATTTCCCGTCAGATCCAAGGCAACCGTATACCAGCGCTTCGAGAGTGATAGACTCTCCAGTTTCACCGTTTACGATGTTTCGTTTTGCAAAACCTTGGAAGATTAACGCTGCTGTACCACCTACAACACGGTCGCCCTCCCGGTCAATGGGTTGACTAGCGTTCATTTTGGGAACAAATCGAGTACGGATTCCTTGGTAGTTAGAAGGGTTGGAATTATTGATGCCAAGTGCCATGATTTATATATCCTTGGGCGATTAGCCCATCTAGTGTATTTGTGTGGTGGCGTACCGTCTTGGTCGTCACCTCTTTTGTTGCTTCTAAAAGCTAACATTTGAACCACAGGTGTGTCAATGGTCTTTAAAAGGTTTCTCAGTGTTGACGCGCTAGTGAGATTTTGTTAACCTGAAAAGTATGGGTGTCAATATAAAAAATTATCAGGATAACTATGAAAACTACTACTAGAGGAGGTTCAACACCACGACATGGTGAAGCTAAAAAGCCTAGAACCGTATATTTAACAGATGACGCATGGGACACACTGAATTTAATTTCAGAAGAATTTTTGATCACACGCTCGGAGTTGATACAGCAGCTTTGTAATGGAAAGTTGCGAATAGAGCGAAATGAAGCCAAAACCGCATAGCTTATCAAGCATTTATTACCCCACTCATGTGGGGTTAATTTTTGCTTGTATCTCTCTTTTTTGGCACATCCCACAACACGGTCTTACCACATCCAAGACAACGATTGCCAATCTTTGAATAATCTGCTGTGTGGACGGCTTCAACCCAGTAAGTACCACAATCAGAACATGGATTGCGTTCAATTGCTATTGCTTTTACGGTATAATTATGACTATCGGTCGTCTTCGATTTTTTATGGCGACTCATGAGTATCACCTAATAAGGGACAAACGGCTGGTTGATATCCAGCTTTTTTAATTTTTGTAATCCAGTTACAAAATTTTTGGACGAAAAAAAATGTGACTCAGTTGTTTCTGAATCGGCAAATTTACTTGACATAAGCAAAGACTTTTTAATTGAATAGATTCACTCTATTACAGACACACTAACGCTTTCAACTTTTGGAAATTTAAATCGGTAATCTTCACAATTCACCGAAAGTCTTTCCCGCGTCCTGATCTTGTGATTTCTCCATCAATCAAATAAACAGGGTTTAGCTTTGAGTTTCTCATCTCACGATAATGCCGTTTAACAGCGCGACAATAGTCCAACCATTGACGATTCCTAAACACAGTATCGTTATCAGCTATGCAATACGCTAGTCCTTCAAGTGCTTCCAATGGTTCTAAATCACACAAATTAACTTCTAATAATGGTGAATTAGATTTTTCCAAAGATTTATCTAGAGCTAAACTTTCGGTGTATAATGTCAATTTTCCTTTTGGGTTAGCTGTACCTGTAAGTCCAGAATTAGCGAAAAGGTTTTCACACAATTGTTGTTCAATACTTAAAAACCAATGCATTGGACTGATAGACTCTTTTGACTTCCAACTTGTATAAAGACAAATTTCTTGACACAGCTTGAGAGTCGCTTCTGATAAGTCAGCTAGACTTTTATAATCTTGTATTCTAGGATTTGGATTTGAAAGTATAGAATTGTTGCCTTGATAGTAATCCATCCAAGCAGCATGATATTGATATAAAATTTTTATTTTTGAAAACAGTTGCCCAATAGGGTCTTGAGGACAATCTATCAATATTTTGTATCTATGTTTCATAACCAATTCAGGCATGTCTCGAATTTGGTTAATAGCATGTTCTTTTTTTATTTCATAATCAAAATAACAATAATGTGGTAGATGTAAATTTTTACCAATAAATTTTATTTTTGAAGAGTTAATCATTCTTCATCCTCCTTTTGTTTTTTACTTTTTTGGTCGCCTCCTCTAGTTTCTCCAAGAGGTCTTGTGTCTTGATTTATATACCCTTCCTTTCTTAAAAGATTGAATAAGTGTGTTTCTAAAAAATTATTGACACTAGTGTTTCTATCTATGGCTAGTTCTCTTAGAGCATTTATAACAGTCTCATCAAGTCTATACGTAACAGCTTTGCGTTTGCGCATACATAGTAAAAGAGTAATCATACTATTCCATTGAATCAAAAAACTTTACTACTGCAATCAATAGTATTAATTTTTTATATCAAAATGCAATACTAATGCAATATTATTTTCTTATAGGATTGGATATATCAAATAACCAACGCTCATATCAAGAGTATTGCAAAAGTAAATACTATTGTTTATATTCAAAGAGTAAGGCAAATGAGCAAGCCGCCACGACTGCCAAGCAGGTCACGTAACGCAAGCGCTCACCCCTACACCACAATTCAAACTTGAGAGTGCGAACGAACTCCCTACAGGCGACATAGGTGTGCTGGTGCAAGTATCTTGACTGCCGTACTTGCCGATAACCCTATGGTTGTCATGAGGGATAATCTCTCTTAACAGCTAGCTAACAAGGTATTTAAACATGGATAAAACACCAGATTTTCTTTACCGCACTAATATCACTCTTGAAAAGGCTGAAATTCATGTACATCTGCGTGAAACCTTTATTCCTGCATTTAGTGAGCTTTTCGCTTATATTTCTTGGAAAAACTTTAAAGAATTTGGTCGTGGGTATTTATTTGTACCCATTTTCGCCGGGAAAACACCTGAAGAGGGATTTGATGTTGACTATTTTCCTAAAGATAGTCCCAAGTTCAAAACTGCTAAAGATTCTGAAATCAAATCTGGACAGCAAGTAGAAACAGCTTCTGTTTATTTTGATGTTGATGATTACAACCCACGATACGAATATCTTATTTTTATCGGATGGAATCAAGCGTCAGATAAGGCTACCGAACATTTCTTCAGAATCACACCAGAAAAAGCTCCTTATTTAGTTAAAAAACCAAAAATTTAAAGTATTTTCTCAAACAAAAGCCTCCGTTGCTAGCAGGGTTCTCTCCCTGCCAACAGCGAAAGGCTGTGTACCAAGTACCTAAAAAACATTCGATGACTCAAATTGTAGACCACGACCAAAACATGGACACTATGGGTGAAACCCCTAAACTTACTTTGAAGATCCAAGACTTGCTTCCACAGCTTAACTTTATCGAGACTGTCTCTGTGATCCACTGTGCCTCTGAAGCCTTGCGCCACTCCTGCGGTTTCGCTCGTTGCTACGCCGATTTGGGAGTTACAATCAAGCTTTTTGACAATGGTGAAGACGATTGGATTAGAGACGATATAGCGGATGTCCGTGACCAACAAGAACTGGTAAACCTTATCGGTGAAGCATCTTTCAGACTTCAAGAGTTATCCAAATAAGGAACCTGACCAATGCAACGAACAATAAACATACAAATCGTTCTAAATGACCATTCCGCCAGACTAACTTCTTCTCAGGGAGTTGATATTGAATCTTGTATGAAAGGTTCGGAAGAGCAAAAAATTGCTGATTTATTGCAAGCTCTTTGCCTCGCGTTTGAGGTTCACCCTCGCGGTACTTATTCACACATATGGAACTGATAAACATGAACGAAACAACCGTGTTGATTGACCTAACCATTGACCCCTACATCGCTACTATCTCTGTTCCCGAAATGAATGTAAGCATATGTTCTCACGCTGCAAAGTATCTCTCTAACGAAAAAAGCAAGACAGTTCACATGCTGCGGCTTTTAGCTCAAGTTCTAGAAGAAGGCAAGTAATCATGAAAGAACAAGACAGCACCTCAACAGCCCGTATCAAGCCACCCCGCGAGGTTAGCCAGCCTGTTTATATCGATTTTCGAGATCTGGAAGCTTTCAGAGAGATTGATCAGGCTAAACGACGCGAACGGGTGCAAGAATACACTCACACGGATGGTGAGAAGTGAAAAGCTACTACAACAGCTTAGTAGCGTGAGTAGCTTTCCAGCAAAAACTTTACAAGGATACAAGGAATATTACCATGTCAATACGGAAAACAGGTACAGTAACCGGAGCTTCTCTGGAAAAGTCTAATCGCGGCAAAAAAGGCGGTTTAACAGGGTCTAAGCGCGTAACAGGTGAAACTAACACCCCTATTGCAGAAACAGCAGCCGAAACCGTTCTAGAACCGCCTACAGAATCTACTGCTGTTCCCACCCCTCCATCTGTAGTAGAGAAACTTCAAGAAATAGCCAACGGTACTGCTTCCGCTATCGAAAAAGGTGCAAATGTAGTTTCTACTGTCCAGCGCTATACCTCAAAGATCGCACAAACAGTACAAGGGACTGACCAAGACAGAAATCCTTCAGGACTGACAGACGGGAAAGTAAATACCTCTGAAATCTTGGCTAGAGCAAGCGCCGATATAGATGAGTCTATACCTCAAATGGACTCAGGAACCGCCACACAGCGAAACATCGTTATTGCTAGACAGCGTAACTTTGTTGGTGTAGCTATCAACAACACCAGACTTAAGCAGGACTTAGCAACTTTAGACAATGAGCAGAAAAAGCTTATTGGAATGCTAATTGATGGCAAAACTCTGGATGTTAACAACGAGAAAAAAGCCGTTACCTATCACCGCGCTGTTGTTAGCCGTGACACGGAACTGTCCAAGCTTGAACAAGACCGCGAACTGTTGACCCAACAACAGATTAGAACAGAAGGCACTCAAAACCAGACTGAACTAATCAGGGAATCTGAAATACTGAAAGTAGCCAAAATGCGTGAGGACATTGAAAAGCAAGGCTACGAAATTCAAGCTATTCAGTACGAAAAAGAAAAAATCAAGCAAGAAACAGAAGCCAAGTTTACAGCAGGTTTCTGAGCATAAAGCGCTTTATGTAAAAAGGGTGTTCAAGACAGAGCACCCTGCAAATCATATTTTACTTAGGGAATATTATCATGTTTAAACACGTCTACTTTGGCTTAGTTCTGGGTTCCACACTGCTAGGCGCGGTAGGTCTTGTTCAATCATTCCACACACAAGGGTTAACACAAAAGATTGCTGCTGTAACGGGTATAGGAGGCGCTACAACTGCTCTTACTGCCCTCGGACTTGGAATTGCCTATAACGGGAAAGAGACTGACCTAGAAAACGAATTTAAGGGGAAGTTGGAAAAGAACAGTCAACTCAAGGATCGGGAACTTGCAGGACTTAAGTTGCAGATTGACGAACTCAAAAGTCGTATCAAAGTGCTTGAAACAGAAAAGGAAGCCAATCTTAAGCAGATATCTGAACTACAAGAGCGACTGAATGCTAAGGCTGAACAATACCTCAAAATTGTTTCTGAGAAAGACTTGAAAATCAAAACACTTGAAGGCATTGTAAGCGAACGGGATACACGTGTTGAGGATTTTCTTAACGAGTCTCGCACTCGCACTATGACGTTTTTCTCTAAGCGTTATGAGCAGTTAGACGACTTGCACAAACGGTTAAAGAATGCTCTGGAAGATGATAAGGTTACGCTCAATAATAAAGAACTTCTAGTTGGTCGGATTGAAGATATTCGCAAACTGAAATCAGAGTTGACCGACGCACTGGAAGAGATAAAGGACATGGAAATCACCTGTTTCAATGATGTCCTAGCCTACATCTTCAAGTTTGATAATAAGTTTTTTAATGCCAAGATGCATTGGAAGGATTTAAGGTTTTCCAAAGTCGAAACGGAAAATAAATCCTTATCTAAATCCTTAAGTGAATCCATGCCTAGAGTTGTTGCCCTTGAACGATTTAGAGCAGGAATGGACGAAGTTGATGAGAAGATTACTGAAAAGTATGAAGCCCTCTTGTTGAACAACAACAACATCCACACTCAATTAATGGACTTGTTGGAACAGAAGAATTTAATCATTGATGACCTGACAAAACAAGTAGAGGAACTCCAAAAACCTCTACAAGCTATGGGTTTGAGTGAATATGCAAAAGTAGCTAATCGGGTATCTGGCTTCTACTTTGAAAACTTTGGTTACAGGTTGGATTTTATTAATTGGGTAGAAACTGAGGTAGGGTATAACATCACCTATGCAACGCGCCAAAACAACGCTCTTACCAATGATGAACTGATGGTAGGCAATGCCAAAGAGCAGCTCGCAAAATTGACAGGCTGCTTGCAAGGTACGTTTCCTGAGTTTACTTATGACTACCGCAACTGCACAGTTATCTTGTGTGTTGTCATGAGGAAACCAGCCAAGAAGGAACAAGCTAAGGCTGACATTGATAAAATCTGGGTTCCAGTAGAAAAGTTTGAATCTTACGTTAAAAACTGGGAGCGCGTTCGGATCACAGCAGGCAGCACGGGAGGTAAATCCCCAACAGCGAAAAACCTAGCACTAGCAATCATGAAAACTCGCAAGGGTCAGGGTGAGATACGTCTCTATGATCCGCAAGACGGAAGCAAGAAAGATTACTGGGATATGCCAAAAGCAGGCACTACCCATGCTGACAATGTGGCAGGGATGGAAGAACTTTGCGATTTGTTGGATCAGCGTTCTAAATCAAAAGCTAACCACTCGTTTGTCCTGTATATTTTTGACGAAATAGATAGCACTATAGCACAGGAGCGCGAAAACAACGGGTACTACTACTTTAGGGATAAGGTAACTTACTCACTCAAGCAAGCCAGTCATCAAAACATCGGCGCTATCTACATTGGTCAAGCTTGTGACGCTTCCACAATTCCTGGTATGAGTTGGTCAGATTGGAATAACGCCGTTCAGTTGCACATCGGAGCTAACGCTGGTATCTGGATTGACAAAGCTAAAACAATAACATCCGAGGAAGCGACCAAGCTGCTTGAACAGTACCGCAAGATTCAAGAGTACTGCGACAAGAAAAACGAGGAATTGGGCTTAGACATCTTCACCGATCCAGGTGCTTATCGTTTCGCTTTAGCTGTACCACTGACCGGACTACCAAAGTTTATCCAGCTTCCTGACTTCGATAGCTATGACTATTATGATGTGATGGCTGAGAGTGAAGAGTTACTGAGTACAAATACTCAAAATTTACTTATTTCTAATATTATAGATGAGGTACAGCAAGAGGTTGAATCAATGAATGTTAAGACCAAAATAGAGTGTCCTCATTGTGGTTCTACCAAATTCAAACGCAATGGTAAAGACAAAACAACTAAGACCATACAGCAATATAAGTGTGGTGATTGCGGTAAAGGATTTAGTGACACAGACATTATTAACTAACAGTAATTAGAGTAAGATTGAATTCTGGTTAGTCGGGTTACACGTCTGGCTAGCCCGATTTACAGCCCGACATGATGTCTGAAACCCTTGATTTTACGTGTCTGGCTAGCCCGTCATTTTTCCCTATAGGGGGTCAGCCCGATTAGCCCGATTAGCCCGACAGAGTATGAGTTTCTATTAATTAATCATGCTGTGCTCAATACTCAGGCTTTCATATTTATGTAAGTTGCTGTTAGTTAATAAAATTTATATTTTCTAACATTAACTCAAACTTGTAGTTGCTATTAACTTGAAAATACCCTGACTTAATAGTAATAAAAGCTGACCACTTAATATGTTAAATGAATTGTCTATCCTTGAGTGCTCAAAATAAACAAGTAACCTATTTTGGGTACTTTAGGGTACAATTCTCTCATCACCTTTCATTTTTGACCACCAAAATCACTTGAAACGTATATGGAGTAAGCATTATGACGACTTCCGAAACAACAAACACAACATCAAATGTACCCAAAAGTACCCTAAAAAATGGGGGTGTAAAAATGCCTAAAATTCCAGCTAAAAATAAGAAGCACTTCAAATCCGTGATAGACCTAGGAAATCATTGGGTTAAAGCTTACATTGAAGGCTATGAACTTTTGAGAGAACCTAGCTGGTATGCTCGCTGCTTGTCCAATACTTCCAATAAACTACCAGGTCATGTGCGCTATGTCGATGGAGTCAGGTCAGATTTAGTGGGTCAATGCTGGCTAGTGGGTAATCAAGCCGTTCGCAGTGGTAGTAGTGATTTGATGAGATTGGTTGAGGACTACACTGGTAAATCGTCCTTGTGGCTTGAATACTTTTTAGGTACTTTGGCTCATCTACCACAGGTAAATTCTGAGATGAACTTGGATGTTACCGTGACCTGCAATGATGTCAAGCGTCATTCACCAATCATCAGGAAGAATGAAGGAACGCACAGGGTAGAATTGTGTGGCGTTCCATGCACAGTTAATATAGTTGTTAAAGCAATACTGCCAGAGGGATTTGCAGCGCTCAAGAGTCAAAAGTTAGATGGTGCGGTAACTATCTGTGATATCGGAGGTGGTAACACGTCTATTAGCAGGTTCTTTAACTCTGAACCAGTAGGGGAAGTAGCAGTTAAGGACTTTGGTGCTGAGTACTTGATTGAGAAAATTGTTTGCAATTCGGATCTAAAAGCACTTATTAAGCAAGCACCCGATAAGGATGTCATCAATCGCAGTATTGAAGTAGGGGTTAAGTTCAAGAAGTCTGAGTCGGGTGACGCATTGGGACAAAGAAATGGGGCAAGCCTTATTACTACGACACACCGAGGAGACAACACAGATCAACAAAACAAAGGCTTGCCCCATTTCTCCAGTCATTCCCCCGGTGATAAGATACCGTTTCTGGCTTATGGTGACTCAGCTATGAACTTCTATAAGGTATATGAGGTTGAATTGCAGGACTTCATCAATTGCAGACTTAGGGAAGTTATCAAACAGCTAGAGCAGTACAAGCTAGGTGGCGACCAAATTCTGATAATCGGAGGTGGTTCTAAACTTCCATTGCTGAATGCTGCCTTGAAAAAGAAAGGTTTTTTGATTTCGGACAATGGCGCTTTTGATAACCTCACTGGTTTGATATCGGAGGTAGGTTGATGACTGCTGACAAAATTAGAATCAAGAAGTACCAAAAACCAAAAGTACAAGAATGGTGTGAAGCGCTAAACCTTTCAGAGAGCAGGTTTGTGGAAGATGCGATCGGGTTTTACGTGAGATTTTTATCAGGAAAGCACCCAATTGTACCCATGATTTCAGTACCAACGACTGCAAGCTTGAATGGTCATCAACAGCCAACGGAAGTTAAGCCAGTGGTTATAGAAACTGATGACCCTGATGAGTTTGATGGGGGAATTGACCTCTAAATTAAAAAGCACTGGATAGATGCTGGTCTTACCAGTGCTGACACTCCAAGACTCTTTTAATCATGTAGCATCCCAAAGCATAACTACATCACGATGACCACGTATTTAAATTTGTTTATTTAATGAAAACTGAAAAAATGTCACGGATAGTATCTTGGAAATCTTAAGTGTAGGTACTAACTAAATCACCGTTCAATTACTTTAGTTCCTACTGCTGACATAAGCCCACTAGTAGCACTCATACAAGCTAAGACAGGTTCACCTTTCAAAATACTAACGACAGCTATTCCATTAAAAACAAACATACTAGTCATAGCTAGCTTCATTACTGTGCTTTTCATGACTTAACAATTTTTATTTGTAACGCAACAAATATTTCATAGGGGTGACTAAAAATTTTTTATGCGGAGCGCACATTTCTGACTTAACCACAAAAAACACTGGTGAGGACTATCAACCCTTACCAGTGCAATCTAAATTTCTCTATAAGCTAATGCTAGGAGCCTCTGAATTATGTCAGTTCAATATCGCAATAATCATGTACCTGGGTGGGTGTATTTGCTTGAAGCTGAAGGTTATCACGGATACATTCCAGGCGTTTATCTACGTCGCTGCAAGATGTGAATGTGGTTAATTTGAAGTGGCTGGAAGTTAACGCTGATCAGGAATAAAGCAGAAGCACTGGTAAGAGGCGAGCCAATTCCTTCCAGTGCCTCAAATCTATCTATCTACCTTCATGTTAAAGACGCGCTTACAAGGAATCTCAGCATTATGACATGGCAACAAAGAAACGATAATGTACCAGGATGGGTATATCTCTTAGAAGCTGAAGGTTATCACGGATACATTCCAGGTGTTTATCTTCGTCGTTGCAAAATCGGGTTAACCAGGTCTGTTGAGAACCGTTTAGACACGCTGCATTCCAGCCAACCGCCATGTGACTACAAGGTAGTTCGTGCGATCTATGTAGACAACATGGCATTGGTGGAAGATTCACTGCATCGTCAGTTTAAACATAGAAACGTTAAATTAGTCAAGTCTCGGGAATGGTTTGATTTGTTACCCCATCAATATGCAATGGTATTGTGGATGTTCCGCCAGTATGATTCCAAGCGTAATCACCCCATCTCTCCAAGGGTTATTGCTGGCGGTCTAGTAGCGCTTCTGGGTGTGGGCTTGTTGATTGGGTATTCGGTGCGAGAAAGCGCTACACCGCAAATACAGCAAAGGATTGAGCGTAAGTAATGGTTAGCACTGGATAAAAATTAATAATCGTCAACCCAAAGTACAGTAATAGTGTGAAGCGTTAAACCTTACAAAAAGCAGGTTTGTGAAAGATGCGATAGGTTTCTATCTATGTTTTTTAGAAGGAAAGTACCCTGTTGTACCCGTATTGTTACGACAGCAAGCTTGAATCGTCATACTGAACCAGTGGAAGTTAAGCTAATGGTGATAGAGACTGATGACCCAGAAGAGTTTGACAGTGGTATCGAATTATGATTCAAATGAGTTTGATTAATTTTGACGACGAAACAAATTGAGGAGAAAACTCAATAATGGATAACTTCAATAAAAAATCTAAAACTTACGCTCAAAAACACGCTCAAGATTTACTTACTAAATTCTTGAGAGAAGAAGCCAAATTTGTCGGATATGACGCATATGTCAAGAGTGAAGTCTTACCAACTATTACTTGGCGTGTAAACAGAGACGCACCATACTGGGGGATTTTTCCAGATTATCCAATTGCAAAAAGTGAAAACAGTATTATTGAAATAGTTTGGGATGAATATTTATTTAATACTGAGTCAACAAGAAAAGATGCGATTCCAACAATAGATGAACTTTGGAATTTTGGTCTGGTACTTGAAACAGTTTTAGATATTGCTATTCAACATAAAGGAGTTATACACACGGCTGTATTTTTAGACGAAATACCCAATCATGCAATAAACTTTCTGAAGACTGGCGCTATTGCTCAAATAGTCGTAGTCAACTCTTATGACCTTTTGAATCAACCATTATTTTCTACTTTTAACGGTTTAAAAATACCTATCCAAATCTTAGAACCATTTAATCTCTAAAAGCAAAAGGCACTGGGAAGTTTGTTGACTCCCAGTGTCTCTGCAATCCTTAAAGCTCTACTTAAAGCAATCTTGTGAAAAAACAAAATACTTTGTAAGAACATCACTTACAGTTGACAACGGTGAGTCAACAATCAAATTTCCATCTCTACAAATCATATTCGTTAAGCAATAGCGCCACTTACGCGAACACCACAGGACGGAATAGTGATTCTAGGGAATTTATATGCTGATTTGTGATGCGATCAAGTTTTGTAATCCAATTACAAAATTTTCTGGAGAAATAATTTTTCAACTGGGTTCCAAGATTTTTGTCAGCTATTGATCATAGAGAAAACTAAATACACCCCACGTATACACCCCAGATTATTTATGCTTAAAAACGAGACGTTAATAAAATGGGGTGTTAACATTGGGGTGTTAACAAAAAATGCTGAGTATCTCAACTATGCCACGATCACTAGAATTTTTAGAACAATACAAAGCTGTTGAACTCCGTAAAATGGCAGCGGACATGATGAGAGAAAACCCCACACTAACGTTCTTGGTACATGGGATAGAGCAAACCGCTGGCTGGGTACGCACTAATGGCAAGAAAGATGCGTTGATGCACCACATCTCATTATGGGAAGGGCAGTTAAATCAAGTTGTAGAACCGGTGGTAGAACCAGTGGTAGAGCCAGTTGTAGAGGAAAAACCTGTGGTACAAGTACAGGAACCTACCAAGAAAACAAACAAAAGAACAACTAAAGCTAAAGCTAAAGCGCCAATAGTAGAGCCAGTAGTTGAACTGCCAGTAGTTGAACTGCCAGTAGTTGAACCAACAGTTGAACCAACAGTAGAGCCAACAGTAGACTCATTAGTAGAAGCGCCAGTAGAAACAGTAGTAAAACCAGTAACAGACACCCCATATCAAAACTCGGAAGCTGAAAAGCAAGCTATAGCCAAAAAGCTGTACTACTCCACTGAGAAAAATGATGAACTAACCGGATTGCGTGAGTATCAGCTAAACCTTTGTAGAACTGGCAAGTACTTTTTACCTGAGTTTGGTATCCTTGTTGCCCGTGCCCGTGTGATCATTGAAAGCTACGCGGATGCTAACAGCTTAGAAGGGAAGGCACACCCTGGCACGGTTCAGAAAATCCGTGTAGATGTGATGAAGTATTTGAAAGAGCTTGTAGTGCCAGAAGTTGATAAATTTCCAGCCGTCAACGACCGAACACTTGAAGATACCTATCTCGACTTTGAAAACGCTGTACGGGGTGCTTTCAAGGATATTGGCGCTATCAAGTACAAGATAAATCAGGAGCGCTCCCACAAAGCGGAAGAGGACGTAAGAGCTATCATTGTGCTGCCATACCTGGAATGGGCAATCTCTCAGGTGTCCAACCTACCCGCTAATTCTGCCAGATGGAAAGAGGTTGCCATAGCAATTATGCTGCTTACAGGTAGGCGTCAGTCTGAGGTACTGGCAACTGGACTGTTTACCTACGTTGATGAGTCCACTGTGATCTTTGAGGGTCAACTCAAGCGTCACATTGCCGAACTAGTCGAAGCTGAAGAAATCCCTGTTTTGGGTAAGGCTGCTAAGCAAGTCTGTGACGCTATCGCTTGGTTAGAGCAACACAAAAAGCGTACCCTTCCAACGGAGCGCAGTGTAGAAGCCCTTCAGGAAGCCGCTAAGCTAAGCCACAACAGGTGCTCGCGGTATATTGCTGAGGCTATGGACAAGTTATCGGACAAGTGCCAAATCACCAACGGTAAGGACTGGGAGGTGAAAGAGGGTAACAAGATAGTCAACAAGTTCAAGGGACACCTTAACCGTCAAATCTACGCTCAGATTTGTAGTGCCCTGTTCAATGATCCTAATGAACGTAAGAAGCGTGCATTTATCAGCCGGATATTGTTAGAAAACAGAGACGCTGCATTAAACTACGACCGGGATGTGGAAGTTGTAGATATTGCAGAAATTCGGGATTTGTGCGATACGTTTTCAGATTGAAACAGATAAGCCAAAATGGAAAATGTCGGATATATCGCGACATTTTCTAAACCAATGACCTATCACGAGCAAAGAAGACAAGCTGAAGATTTACTAAGAAGGAACTACACGGTTTCACAAATAGCTAAAGAACTGGGACTTCAAACACGGACTGTACAAAGATGGGCTAAGGAACTGAGAGAAGGTAAACCCGAACCCAAAGCAGCACCCATTGTAAAAGCTGAAGTGCTAGCTCCCCAGTCATTGCCGCGCACAACAGAACCCGCACTGATCGGATATGGTGGAAGTCTTCAAGATTGGGTGAAAGATTACAATGAAACTTCTTGTAAAGCAAGAAAAAAACACCAGAATGCACAAATTGCAATAGAACAAAAACTTCTTGACGAACTGGCTAACAATGGTAGTAACAGGAGTATTCACACTCTCAGCTTGGCGTTAGAACGGCATATTAATGGAGAACTTAAAATGTTGAGACAAGGTAGAGATGATCTGCTAACTTTACATCAAGCTCTTGCACTAGTTCAAACAGCGGGATTTGTAGTCCAACATCCGTTAGAAGGTTCAATTACACAGTCACCAAAGGAGATCGAACCGGATGATATATTTTCCGACAAGCTTGTTGACACCGAAGATGCAGGAGAAAATCCAGAAGAACACGGAATTAGCTAGAGCTAAAGGACGTACCCAGTCGTCAGAAGCAAGACTAGCTGCAACGGATTTTATCAAGTTTCGCGAGTACGTTTGTGGTCATCGCACCTATGAACATATGCAAGTATGGATAGATGCATTGAATACAGGTCAATCTAATAAATACTTACATGGGATAGCAGGTGAGGATACTTGCATACTCGCACCAAGAAACAGTGCCAAATCATCAGTACTTCTGCAATGGGTTGCCTGGAATATAGGGGTTCACATCAACTTAGGGTTATCTCTAAAAATTTTATACATCAGCTATACGATTGAAGTTGCTGCAAGCAAGAGTCGTCAAATCAAGGCAATTCTTGAGTCGAAACCATATCAAGAGGTGTTTCCAAAAATACAGCCTTCTAAGAGTAAATGGGGTGAGCGGGAGTGGGCGATTGACTTTACTCACGCTGGTGTTTCGGTTATAGAAGAACCGTAAACTTTAGCTTGTAGCGGTTTGCGTGGCAGTGTCAATGGCAAACGCGCCCATTGTATAATTAGTGACGACGTGGTTAAGTCTCCCAGTGAAGGACGTAACAAACTTATTCAGGATAAGCTCGAAGAGAACTGGCTTCAAATCGTACGGTTTGTCAAGTTTGATGGAAGTCGCACCATCTGCCTTGGTACTCGGATGGCAAAGCATGATGTTTATACACGTATTTTTATACCCCCGCAGTGGAGAGTTATCACGCAATCAGCAATCATAAAAGATGAGTCTGGACAAGAGCGTTCATTTTGGGAACCAGAAACAATAGAAGCGCCAGGACTAAGTCTGACGACGTTACAGCAAGAAAGACAAGAAGACTTAGAATCATTCCTCTTGCAGCGTCAAAATCAAATACCTGAAGTATCTTTTCAGGGAATTAGACCACATTTGATCCAGTATGGTTGGTTGCCTCAAAAATTTGAGCGCGTCGTTATCGGAGTTGATTTGGCTTCATCTAGCACAGGCGACTATACAGCGTTCGTGACCATCGGAGTTTCTCAAAACAAGCTCTATGTGTGCAACGCCTACCAAGAGCGAATATTAGGCAACATGAAGAAAATAGACCAATTGTTTGACCAGTGGAATACTTGGGCTGATAAGTGTACTAACACGCCCGTTCTCGGTATAGACGCCAATCGGTACGCAATGGATTTTCAAGGTGACTTGTTAGATTATTTACAAGATTTAGAAGGGAGTACAGAATCAGAGGAAAAGTTTAAACACCTACAAATTGAGCCAATTAAATCATCAGGACGTGGTGAAAAAATTGATAGGCTTATGGGACACTCATTATTATTTGAACGGGGTAAAATCTACTTTAATCGAGTGACAACAGATGACGGAAAGTCGCACACAGACAAGCTTATTCAACAAATCACTGATTACAATGTGATGGATTCAAATGATTTGATGGATGCGTTAGAAATGGCTTTGTTTATTGGTAGAAACTATATCAATTCTGAAATAACTTTTGCAGGATGATGCTTACTCAAAGTGAACAAAAATTCCTTCAAGATAAGGATTTGACTGGTTTTGCACCAGGTTATTCAATAATAAATTTAGGAGAATCTAAACTGCTAGGCGGTCTAGTGCCTTATGGGGTCAGGGATGATAGAAGTACCATCTTGAAGACTCAATAGTTCTGAGACAATGATTCTTTCTCCTGACTGTAATCCTCCAAAAACCTGGTAATTGCTACCTTTGATATTGCCTAGCTTCACGCGCTTTTTCTGAGCTACTAGTTGCAACCCTCCTTGTGGAGATTGCTGCGTTTGCGGTACATACACATAAGTTTTCCCAGACTCATTAACCACTGCTCTTGCTGGGATTAATACTCCAGAGCGAGAAGCAGCCCAGATAACTCTGGCACGTGTGAATTGACCTGTTCGTAACTCACCTTTGGAGTTATCAAACAATGCTTTGATAAGTATTGATTGAGTATTATTGTTTACACTAGGAGAAATGAAAAATATCTTAGTGATGCCCAACAAGCTGCGACCTTGTACGTCCATTATTTCCACTGACATTCCCTTACGTAATTGAGGTGCTCGCTCAGTTGGTACTAAGATATTCACCTCTAAAGGTTGGTTTTGAACAATAGTTGTGAGTTTACTCGAAGTATTGACTAATTCACCTTCTTTAACCGGGATGTCGTCAACTGTGCCAGCAAAGGGAGCGGTAATTTTGTCGTACTGGATCTGTTTTTGTTGTTTGACAGATTCCACTTGAATAATTGCATCTCCTTGTGCAACTGTGTCTCCCGCTCTGACAAATATACGGGTTATCTGACCCTGGATTCGCGGTTGCAGAATTCCCGAGCGACGTGATTTTACGCTAGCAACATATTCTGAGATGTCCTCAACTGTGGCTGCTTGCACCTCCGATCGCTGTACTTTTATTGCTTGAGGTATATGAGATTTATTGATTTTGATACCTACAAACAAAACCACAGCAGCGGTAACAGAAAAACTTACTCCAATCATTTTTCCTATGAGAGGTTTCTGGCTCATTTGACGTTACCTACCTGCATAATCGTTGATCAATTAAAGTGCGGATGAAAGTACGAATTATCTGCCGGTTTGTCTATTGGTGTTTAAGGCAGTAATCTTCTAAGGCTGAGTATTCGCTTTGAGGAAGTTCAACTGTCAGCCGATTGATTGACTCAGTTGATACTTTTCCTTGATTGACTCAGTTAATATTTTTCTTGGCATCTTAACTACATAATTTTTATGTAGTAATTGTCACATAAGAGAGTCGAACTTCAGTACAGAACTTAAGTAAATTTAACACTCTAGAGTTTCGTTCATTACTTACTTGAGGCGTGACCGGACTAGATCCCATCCCCCGCATCCCGACGTGGTTGTGGGGGATTTGCTGTGTGGTTGACTCGTCTTGTGTGCTTAAACATGTTTTATACGTTTCTTTCTGGCTGCGATAAAGGGGAAAGGTATTTATATAGGGAATTTTGCACAAAAATCGCAATAGCGACGTGAGAATGGGTTTGGAAGCTCTGCTAGAGCAAAGTGAGTGTGTTAGAGTGTTTGAGATTTTCAAACGCCTTGTAGACGATTCTGGACACTGTGGATGGATATGACGGTCGCAGCGTTAGTTGGTGACACACTATGGATATGACGGTCGCAGCGTTAGTTGGTGACACACTGTGGATGTCCCTCGGACACCATTCGTCATTCCTTCGTCATTCCTTCGATCTATTCTGTGGCACTTGTGAGGGCGCTGACGGGATGTATGCAGGGTTATGGATGTTTTCTATTCATTCTGAGAATTGAGTGCTGTCCAAGACGGGGAGAGTTATGAGTCAGGTACTTCTAATAAACAATAACCGTAAATAACCGCACAACCTTTCACTGTTACGGTTTTTATTATTCCAATGTCAAAAATGTTTCAATATAGATACATGTAAACTAGTATAATTTCAGTTAAAAGTAATAAAATAGTTAAATAATCAAAAGTACTGGCACATTTATTATCGATACCAGTACTATCAAAATCTACAACAAAACTCAATTAGTCATTTCATGTCTATATCTATTTTACTTAAAAGCTTATCCCGAAGAATTACATCATGGAAAACAATACAAAATATGTTAAAATTATGTAATTTACCTCTTGGACAAGGAAAAGACAAAACTTTAAAAAAACTAGAGGAAAAAACTCAGAAAGTAGATGAGTTAACCGATAATTTTTTAGAATTAGAAAGGCTATATTGTAATCATATATTAATTGGTCAGAAAGCTGTAAAATTAATTCAAGTCGAACAACAGTATATTGATAAACTAATATTTTTGTTTAAATCTCATCAGATTGATTCTACTATTTTTCATAAAACTTATCCATTTATACTTAGTGAAGAAGATTTAACAGAAATTGATTTCTTACCAAAACTTGTTGACATTCAAGATACATTTGAAACCTTATCACTTATATTTTGTACTAGACGTTCATTTATTGAACGTACGGAAATAGATATTAACAATTTTAATCAAGAAACACAAAATAAATTAATTTATTATGACAAAGTTATTGGTACTAAAAAACAAATAAAACAATTATTTGATGTTATTGTTATTCAAAAAGAAAAAGAAATTATAGAAGTTAGAATTGACGTTGATAATAATTTTTCATCTCAAGAGCGTAATAATTCATTTATCAAAATTATAAATGTGTTTAACAAGTTAATAGAGGAAAAGTTAGGGATAGAAAAGGTATTAAAAGACCCTATTAATTTTTTTCCACTTATTAATAAGTTTTATACATCTAATAATGAAGGGAAAGTTATTAATTTATCATTTACCACTGATGAAGGTTCAATTAAATTTGAAAAAATGAGAAAAGGTAAAGTTGACTTAAGACTTGAGACTTATCATAAAGCAGGTAAAAATGCTGTACATCACATTACACCATATCAAATTACAATATTATGGGATTCTAAAATTTTAGAGGAAATAAAAAATCAAATTGAACTTATTTTGCCTGGAAAACTCTATAGTTTAAGTACCACTAATCCTAGCCTGGAAGAAGTCATAATAGAAAAATGTATTGTTCTAGAAGAGTATAATTTTATCTTACATAAAATCAATACATATCTAAACCATGTTAGTTAACAAAGAATTAATCGTAAATCAAATTAATGAAGACTGGGGCAATAAGCCGCAATCACAAATTTGTATTTCAGTACTAAATTACTTACTGGATACTAGTACAGAAAATCGCTCTCATATTACTTTTGGTAGTTTAAAAATAGCTGTAAATAATCAACATACAGATATTGAATTATTAAAAGCAATTCAATACTTATGTGGCGAACGTACTAAATTATTGGAAATTAATTTTGAATTTATTCAAGATGAAGAAAATATTTTTCCACTATCAAATACTGAAGTAAAAATTGCTAAAGAGACAGGAGAACTTATTCATCCTGAAACAGGAGAAATAATTAACAACTATGAAGAAAAAGTTTTTATGTACTTTGAACCAAGTTATTTAGTAAAAAAAATTAGTAAATAACCTCAATATGTCATCCAGTAATCTTTCACTTGGTAATTTAAGTTTAAAAGACTTAAAAAATTTACAAAGTAATATTCCAGAGCTTGCAGGTTTTCCATCAAGAGTTTTAGTAGAAACTTATGATGAATTCATTAAAGAACTTTATGAAACCATTGATCGAATAATTTTTTATAAAGAAGAAAATCCGGAACTTTACAAGGAAGACACGGAGGATAGAATAACGATAGATATAAAGAATAACTTATGTTTATTAGGGTATAATGCGTCCCATGAAATGAAAATTGGTGGTCACGCTGATTTGGTAGTGAAGAGAAACGAGTTTTTATGGATTGGTGAAGCAAAAATTCATAGTAGCTATAATTATTTATGGGAAGGTTTTTTACAACTTACTACACGATATTCTACAGGTGATTGTAATCAAAAAGATGGTGGGTTACTAATCTATATTCGTAATGAAAATGCCAAAAATATTATGGATACATGGAAAAATCATTTATCTTCAAAAAAATTACCAAATTACAGCTTCAATCCTTGTTTAAAGAGAAAATTAGCCTTTTTTTCAAATCATACACATGAGAGAACAGGTGAGTTGTTCAGAGTTAGACATATGGGAATAACACTTTATTTTAATCCTAAAGATAAAAGTGCAATAAAGCGTCAGATAAAAAATAAATAGAGCGTGAGATAAAAAATAAATAGAGCGTCAATAACCGTTAAAACACTATCTGTCTACAACTCATCTAAAGGTACGAACAAAAAGCTAAAGAAAATTTCTTTATCCCATCCAAATCTCTCTACCTTTGAAGTGCTAAAAGAGACATTAAACGAGTCAGGTTTAGAAAAAGATGAATTGAGTTTGTAGATCCATCCAGCTATTCTCCCATCTCCCCCATCCCCCGCGTCCTCAATCGGGTTGTGGGGTTTTTTAGTTGATATCAGCTAGTTGTTCTTCAATTGGTTGTGTTTGCGTGTAATTCATCAATTCGTAAACTGCTGCAAAATCTTGCGCCAATCCTACCAGAAGGTCAACATCACTAATTTTGATTTCCTTATCTTCAAAATCAGTCATCAAATTCTTGACCCGTTCATCCGATCCACGTTCAGGCGATGAATGTAGATAAGCGCGTACCAGTTCTTTTAGTTGAGGGGCGTACTTGGCAGCAATTCGCTGCTTTTTGGGACTTGAAAACTGAGTCA
>JAESFI010000176.1_pt1 | contig 26051 bp, 22 predicted proteins | sample 9269361 | NCBI WGS metagenome assembly JAESFI01 (sample SAMN14504119, study PRJNA617095) | algae metagenome | isolation source: Brasilonema angustatum HA4187-MV1 and co-occurring heterotrophs from moss... | place: USA: Manoa Valley, Honolulu, Hawaii | collected 2009-07-20 | reverse complement strand
ATTTCAACTCTATCTCATGATTTGATTCAAAGTTTTATTTTGTGATTGGCGCGAAAAGCCTAAATTTGCGTTAACTTTTTTCCAATTTATGGTTCAAAAATTTTCCCACATTATGATTCTAAGGACAGCAAAGCGCACGCCCAGAGGTCTAAAGCGCAGCGAGACCGGAGGTCTTCCCCGATAGCCGTAAGGCGTGGCCGTTCCCACTAGTAGTCTGGCAAGTCAACAATGCTTGGTTAATAGCAGCAAGAAAAATCTCTTTCTCCCCCTGCTTCCTCTGCTTCCCCTGCCTCCCGTGCTTGCCTTAACCCGGCAATTTTGGGTTGGTCGAGTACTAGGGCGTGTATAAGGGTGTAAGTGAACGACGCTACTGGATACAAGCAGACGCATAGTCCCGGCGTATCGGCTCCCCAATTTCTTGATGGAGTTCCCCTACACCCAGCCTACGGCACGAAGCACCCCGTAGGGGGTGCTGCGCAAATGCGCTTCACACCCTTACCCCCTTATATCCCTATTTGTTGACCATTTTTTAGCTAGTAGTCTGCCAAGCCACTGCCCATTTTTCCAGCAGCATTCAATTCGCGAGCAGTCACTTCACCGATGCCGCTGCTTGTGTTCCGGTAATGACGGCAACTTTATTTTGTAAGTTCATCATTCTCCAGTGACTTCATTTTTATTTACTGAGAATTTTTTCAAGCCGCTGCCCATTTTCCCAATATCCATAATAATGAAGTTCTTAAGTTTCATAACAACGGCGGGCGATCGCACCAATCTCCAAGTTCAAATCCACTTCTTTGTCAATTTTTTGCACCTCGCCAATCGCTTTGAGGGCATCAATGTATTCTCATAAGCTCTTGTGGTGATTGTTCATTTCTAATCAATTTCCTTAGGCGGTGTAATCGTTGCCCAACGCTCAGCAATCTTGCCGTTAGCCAGCCTCCATGAACCTGTCTCAAAAGCTTCACGTGCTGAAAGCAGTATTTACCTCTAACCAGTAACCTACAAATGCCTGGACTCTCTTTTGCAGTTCTTGAGTATCCATTGGCTTGATAAGATAGCCGTTTGCACCTTTTTGGTAGCAAAGTTCGATATCTCTTGGATTAGATGATGTGGTAAAAACAATAATGGGGATTTCCCTAAAGCTGTTATCTTGCTTCAGGCGTTCTAAGATGTCACGACCATCAATGCCTGGCAAATTGAGGTCAAGCAAGATAACACAAGGTCTTGGTGCTAAGTCAGGGTCTTGATAATTACCCTCTTTATAAAGAAAGTCTAAAACTTCATCCCCATTAGTACAGCGATATATAGGGTTTGGGACAGCCATTCGCCGCATCAGGCGTTGTAGCATCCTAAAATCCTCATTGCTGTCCTCAACAACCAGCAGTGGTTCATTGAGTTTTGTGGTCATTGGTTTTCTTTACAAATCGTATTAAAAAGAAATCTTTTGTAATGTTAATTTGGACTATTATAGCGTAAAGTACAAGGTTGAACCAACACCAACACACGATTCAACCCAGATAAGACCACCGTGACGCTCAACAATCTTCTTAGAAATAGCTAACCCCGCACCTGTACCTCCACCAAACTTTTCTTGAGAGTGGAGCCGCTTAAAGAGTCGGAAAATAGTTTGATAGTGATGTTCTGGAATACCGATACCGTTATCCTGTACATAAAAAACATAAGGAACTGAAGTTTGCAGTTGTGGTTGTTGCAATCCCTTTTCCCGTTGATCATGAATATTCAAATAACCAATTTCAACCCATTTGTCTGGCTTATCATTGTATTTAAATGCATTGATAATCAAGTTAGTAAAAACTTCGCTAACGAGAACTGGGTCAGATTGAATCGTGGGCATTGGTCTAGGGATGCGAATATCTAACTGACCTGGTGAACGGCTAGCACGTACAACATCAATTACTTGGCAAAGCAAGTTGTTAAGGTCAGTTGCTTGCAGGTTCAGTTGACCTTGCCCCAACAGAGAAAGTCTCAGAAGTGAATTGATGAGAGTTTCCATGCGTATGGACAAGGATACCACGGTGTTTAGGTAGTCTAATCCATCCTCATCCAGTAGTTGAGCGTAATCTTCCAGCAAGACATTTGAGTAGTTGTAAATGCCCCGCAAAGGTTCCTTTAAATCATGAGAAGCGGCAAAGGCAAAAGAAGCAAGATCGCGGTTGCTGCGCTCTAAGTCTTGATTGATTTTGGCTAACTCATCTGCCTTAGAAAGTACAATGCCCACAATTGCATTTCTAAGAGCGATCGCGCTATCAACTTCACACGATTTCCAAGCCAGCGAAGTCAATCGAACCGTTTCCTGCCATAGTTCAAAGGATACTCGCGGACAAAGGGTAATGCTACCATCAGTATTAACCTGAATTGGTTCATTCGGTTGACCTGCCCAGTTTACCATTTGGATAACTTCGGCACGAAACCAGAGAATGTAATAGCGCCGAACTTTAGAAATTCGCAACAGTAGCAAACCACTTGCAGTATCTTTAAAAGCAACAGCTTCTGGATAAAGCTTGGGCAGAGAATCCGTGGAAAAGAGATTGTCAGTGATCTGGGTGTCTACCCATTCAATAAGGGCGCGAACTTCCTCAATTGTTGGTGTTGCACCTACAAGGGTAATGTCATTATCTAAACAAACTGCTGCTCCCTGAGCATTGACGATATCCAGCAAACGAAGCTTAGGGTAAATAAGCGCTTCTCTAAAGTTATCTGCTTTAGATATGGACTCAATGAAATCTGCCTGTAGCGATTGAAGCTTGATTTTATAGTCTAATTCAGACTGATTGACTTTGTGTTCTAATTCCAAGGACACAATCTGTCCTAAAAATTCGCAAATTTTCCGCACTTCGTAAGGAATATGCTTTGGCGTTTGATGATGGCAGGAAATTAGTCCCCAAAGTTTTTGCTCCTTAATGAGTGCTATCACCAGGACGGCTGTTACACCCATGTTTTGATGATATTCAACACAGCAAGGATGAGTACTCCGCAGTACAGACAAGTTTAAGTCAAAAAGTGTGGAATGCGTTTCGGGATTTTCAACCGCCAGAAGCTCGACAGGTTGAGCATTCATATCCGGAATGAATCGAAGCAGACAGCGCTGATACAACTCCCTAGCTTGCTGGGGGATATCCGTAGCTGGATAATGTAATCCCAGGTAAGGTGATAAATCATCCCGTTTGACTTCGGCAACTACGGAACCCGCTCCGATTTTGTCGAATTGGTAGACCATCACCCTATCAAATTTTGTGACTTTTTGCACTTGTGATACAACCAGATGCAAAAAATCTGTGAGATTTGATGTCTGTCTCATTTTGGCGATCGCCTCTTGCACCAAGGCATGGAAGTTCAAAAAGCTGATCTGGTTGATAGAATCAGTTGGTTCTAGCTCAAGAATCACAGTACTTTCTGTACGATGAGCGATCGCATCAAAATATTGCTCACCCTTTGAAGTTTGGATAGACAGCTTAAAGGAATAAACGCTACTTTCCTGCTGTTGGTAAAACTGCTCAATAGCTTTGACTTGTTCTGCATTAAGCAGAGTGTTGAGGGGTTGATTGAGTAATTCGCGTGGCTGTTTACCTAAGAAATCTTGAGTATTATTGCTCAGCCATCGAATTTCTAGCTGAGAACTAAGTCCCAGCAGTACGCCATGAGGCTGAATTGAAGTAGGCAGGTAAATTGGTTCGTGGTGAATCAGGTTGGTAGCTTGGGTAAAGGTAATATCAGAGTGGCTCATAGCTTGACTCACGAGAACCAAACTTATTTGTTTTACAATACCGCAATTAAACGTTACATAAAAACATTAACCAATAAGTAGTCATCATGAACTCGTTATCCCTCCTCACTCCGTACTATTTTCATTCTTGCGTCAGAGGTAAACCTAACCAATCACTTAATTCATGAGCAAGCCATTCAATTTCTGGCTCAGACTTAATAGGACCATGACCACCACCAAGCTGATATTTATGCACTCCGGCCCAAATGATCAATTGAGGCAGAATTTCAACTCTGTGACCCTGAGAATCTGTTTGAAAGGTCTTCGGTGAGTATACTAACTTAGTAATATCCTGTGTTGGTGCTGAAGCAATACGATTGAATTTCAAGCCAAAAAAATCCCAGACGAAGGCAATTTTTTCTCGATTTAAACGAAGTCGAGTCCTTCTGCACAAAGGAAAGAAAATCGAAGACAACATCTGAAAACCAGCACCCCAAAAAGGAAGCGAGAATAAAGCAAAGGGTATGTTTATTGGAAAAGGTGCCGCCAGGGCGTTAATTGTCCAAAAAAGAATAAAAGTATTCCAAGAAATAGCAAACAAAACCATGAACGTCATCGACGGCTGAAAACCAGTTGGTGGAATCAGAAGATCAAAAGAACTTTCATCTTGCTTGAGTGTGATTTTGCTTCCTGCCGGTTTCGTCATTTTAATGGTTAAACTATGACGTCCAGACTCACTTTTGGTGTTAAGCTTTTGCGAAACCTCTTGATCTTTAGTAATCCAATGTTGACCATCCCAATACCAACTCCCTCTCATCCTGTCTGTGAGGAGCATTTCTTCTGAGTGCTGTTGTTGTAAAAGTAGTGGATGTTCTAAAGCTGCTAGTGCTTCACGCGCACAACTCAACCGTCGTTCTAAACTAGGTTCGCTCATCCAGCGTAACCACTCAGTTAAAATAGGACTCAGAATTGCCGTTTGCTCAAATTGAATCCGTAAGTCCTTTTGAGGTAAATCTGCTGGTTGTATCCCCGTGACTAAGTAAATTAAAGTCGCACCCAAGCTGTAAAGATCAGATGCCGGAACCGTGCGTCCACCAAATTGCTCTGGTGGCATGTAGCCATAAGTTCCGACTACAGTCATTGTCCCGCCTTCACCTGCGGCTACAGTCTGCACTGAGCCAAAATCTACCAAGTAGATTTCACCGACATTATTGCCAGAGCGATTTGTCAGCAAAATATTACTAGGCTTAATATCTCGGTGGATTGTAGGAGGTTTTTGCTCATGTAAGTAGATAAGAATTTTTAAAAGTGCTTTAGCTATCTGTTTAACTTCTGCTTCTGTAAAAGTACGTCCAGCTTTGATGTATTGTTCTAAGGTTTGTGCTGGTATATAAGTTTGTACGAGAGCAAACCCTTTGATATTTGATGAATTTATCTCAAAATAGTCTAAATAGCGAGGAATACATGGATGTGCTATCTTTTTTAGAGTTTCAGCTTCTCGCTCAAACAGCTTGAGATCATCCCACTCAAAGTCACTGCTAAAAGACAGTAACTTGACAACCACCATTTCGTCTGTCAGAAGATCACGAGCTAAAAGCGTCCGTCGCCCAGTCTTTTTCCCTAATTGCTGCTGTACTTCGTAGCGATCGCCTAATACTTGAGCATTCATTACGATTACTTATGAATATAAATTTAAAGCCTTTTTATTTATTCTATTTACCTAACCTAGCTAGATACATATCTTTTTTTAAATTTTGAATAAGCGAATGGGTGAATATGTCTATGCCCTGCCAACTTTGGCCTTATATTACTCCTGGTATTCCAGATGATTTATTTGAACGCTTGCCAGGAATTCCCCTCAGCAAGCGAGAAATTCGACTGCTGTTGCTTGCCCAACTGCGTCTTTTACCCAACACTGTGTTATGGGATATTGGTGCAGGGACAGGAACGATTCCTATAGAAGTGGGGCTACTCTGTCCAAGAGGACAGATCTTTGCTGTAGAACGAGATGAAGAAGTTGCGAACTTGATCCGCCACAATTGCGATCGCTTTGAGGTAAAAAATGTCGAAGTCATTGAAGGGAGCGCTCCTGAGTGTTTACATAACTTAAAACTTGCTCCTGATCGTGTTTGTATTGAAGGAGGACGTCCCATCCAAGAAATTATGAAGGCAGTGTGGCATTACTTGCAACCCTCAGGTCGAGTTGTCGCCACAGCTGCTAATCTAGAAAGTCTGTATGCTATTTCTCAAAGCTTTGCCCAGTTGCAAGCCAGAAATGTTGAAGTCATCCAGTCGGCTGTCAACCGTTTAGAAACGCGAGGATCTTCTCAGACTTTTACTGCCGTTAATCCCATTTTTATTCTCAGTGGTGAGAAACTAGACTAGAAAACAGAATCATCGAAGAAAAAAGCACGAAGAAACGAAGATGCAAAAATTTCTTCAATCTTCATTTTTCTTTTTTAACTCTTGACTTTTTCGTTCTTTTGCCCATGCCCTGGTCTCGGATTTTTAGTGGAATTGTTGCAATAGCCCTTGCTTTGAGCGCGACCGTTTTAGGTGGATGGTATTATACTGTTTTGTTTGCGGTTATTGTTTTTCTAGGTCAACTAGAATATTTTGATTTGGTGCGAGCAAAAGGCATAGTTCCTACTGCTAAAACCACCATGTTTGTCAGTCAAGTACTGCTGATCATTTGCACTAAATATGGAGACTTAGCTGATGCTGTCACACCATTGGCTGGCACTTTTATTTGTTTTTACCTGCTGTTTCAGCCAAAAATGGCAACAATTGCGGATATTGCCGCTTCCATTTTAGGACTATTTTACACAGGGTATCTGCCGAGTTATTGGGTGCGGTTGCGATCGCTCGACGGTGCGACTATCAGCAATCTACCTGTGAGTGATTACCTGTCCACAATTTGGACAAATATAGTCAACGGAAATTTTAGCGCATTACCCCAAGGTCTGACCGGAACAGCACTCACCTTTGTATGTATTTGGGCAGCTGACATTGGTGCTTACTTTTTTGGGAAATTTTTTGGCAAAACCCCTTTATCAGATATCAGTCCGAAAAAAACAGTCGAAGGAGCGGTTTTTGGTATTGCTGGCAGTGTTGTCGTCGCTGTCGTCGCAGCATATTATCTCAATTGGCCTAAATTCGTTTTTACTGGTGTGGCATTAGGTTTGCTGATTGGCATTGCTAGTCTATTGGGTGATTTGACCGAATCTATGCTCAAGCGTGATGCTGGGGTAAAGGATTCCGGGCAGTTAATCCCCGGTCATGGAGGTATCTTGGATCGTACGGATAGTTATATTTTCACTGCTCCTTTGGTTTATTATTTTCTCACTCTCTTGTTGCCACTGGTGGGTAAGTAGTGAAGAAACTTCTTGCAAAAGTGAATTATTATCAAATGAGTATTGATTTGATTGTGTCGCAGTCAAGGAACCGAAGTTCGAGATTGATGGGCTGTTTCTGCTAAATGCTCCCGAAATCCCACTCGTAACTTATTGGTGCCAAAATGACACCAATAAGTTAAAATTAGGAGAACATGACACCATTATCTCCATGTCTAATAGTCACAAAAATACAGTTCGGATAACAGCGAGAATTGCTGTGAGTATTCAAGAAACTCTAGAAAGAGCAGCAGAATTATCAGGTGCTACCTTGAATCAGTTTATGATTCAGGCGGCGTTGAAAGAAGCAAAAAAAATCATAGAAGATGAACGAGTGATTATTTTGTCACAAAATGATGCTGATACGGTATTTAGCCTAATTGAGAATCCTCCTGTACCGAATGCCAAGTTAAAAGCAGCCTTGAAAAAGCACAAGGAATTTTTCAGTGAGAGTCATTGAATTATTAGGTAAGCAGCATGACCGCGATAGCTTTAACTGTGGCAATGAAACATTAAATCAATTCCTTAAACAAACAGCAAGACAGCATATCCAAAAAGGTGTTTCCCGTACTTTCGTTCTAGTTAATACAGAGCAGCCAGAGGCGATAATTGGTTTCTTCACATTAACATTGTGTGAAGTGCGTGTAGACAATTTGAGCGCGAAATTTTTTAAGAAATATCCTTCAAAAGTTCCTGGTGTCAAGCTGGCAAGATTAGCAGTCGATCAAGCCTATCAGCGACAAGGGATTGGAGAAGTTTTGATGATTGAGGCAATGCAGCGTGCCTTAATTGTTGCGGAAAATGCGGGAAGCATTGGTTTATTTGTTGATGCAAAAGATGAAAGTGCAAAAACCTACTACTCTGGCTATGGTTTTGTCAGCTTGGAAGATGCGTCTTTAGAACTATTTTTGCCATTGTCAGTCATTGAGCAAATGCTTGAGTAATGGTTAAGCTACGTCAAGGCGCGATTTATAGACGAATGAGGAACCTCAGAACGATTTATTGGTATCAGCTATTTCAGTGCAAGCGTAGACGCAAAGCGGCTTGTCGTCAGACATCGCCTATTCAACTGATACACAGCTTTTTCTAATTCAAATAAATCCCAGACGGATGTTTTGTTGTCAGGAAATGCGCCCGACTTGGGAACGGGAATCTCAAGAGCGCGATCGCTTCTCTTACACAGAAGAATCGAAGCGCAATCGCACACCGATAAAATAAATTAGCTATCTGAGGAAGAACCGAAACCTTTGAGATCCTCCCTTAGTTCCTCTAATTTCTCACCCGATTCTTTGGCGATTTGAGAGCAAAGGGTTGTTGAAATTAAGCCGGTAGCGGTAGTGACGCTCCCTTCAGAGGCTTTACCAGAAATCAAAAGCCCAGCACCAATTACGCTGATGCCAAGGGAAGCTGCAACTGCTACAACATAGAGGTTGAAATTCAGCTTTGCTTGACGCAGACGTTCGTGAAATAGATCTAGCATGATTTTAAGGTAAGCGTCAGAGTGGGAATCATCAGATTGTTGAGGTTTCTTCTCACTGGGCTTGTTGGGTTTACTATCGTCGGTGTGATTAGGGGCTGAAGATGAGAGTAGAGTGTTGGGTTTCATAAACGTTTGTCCGTGAATCATTACTCTCTCAGTTTCCTAATTTGAGACTTAGAGTTCAGCCATTGCACTGCTTAACTGTTGTAGACTTTTAGCATGACTTTGGCTTTCCATTTAAAATCAACGTAATTTGACCATGCCACAGAATTCGCTAAAAGCATGTGCTGAAGGGATTGAAAAGGCAAAAACATCTCTTACTGGCAAAATGTTGACCAACCAAAAGTTAGCGGGAGAACTACAAGTAACCCGTCAACCAGTTGATAATTTCTTTAATGGTAAGCCGGTAAGTCATAAAATATTTATTCAGATTTGTCAGAAGTTAGAGCTAGATTGGGAAGAAATTACTGGTCAAAAATCAACTGATTCATTAGATTCACCAGAGCAAGCTAGTGTCAGCACCGATATTGATGCCTTAGTGCAAGAGGTACGCAAGAAGGTAACACCCTATATAAAACAGCGCTGCGGTACAATGCAGGTGCTAGATATGACCCAGCCTATTGGGTTAGATAACATTTACACTGATGTCAATATTTTTGAAAAAATAATAGGACGCACGCGACGAGAGATTGGTGAACTACTACAAAACTGTAATTTAGAAGATTTTGACCGCTTTGGACTGAGTAAAGTAACCCAAGAGCGTGTACCAGGACTCCAAGCAGTAAAGAAACACAGCAAGCTGATGGTGTTTGGTAAACCAGGAGCCGGAAAGACCACATTTCTGAAATACTTGGCAATGCAGTGTATTGAGGGGCAGTTTCAAAAAGAACGCTTCCCCATTTTCATTACCCTCAAAGATTTTGCAGAATCACTGGAACAGCCAAATATTCTGGAGTATATTGCTCAACAGTTATCTAAATGTAAAGTCACGGATGCTAACTTGAAAACAGAGCAACTGTTAGAACAAGGTAAGGCATTAATTTTACTAGATGGGCTGGATGAAGTCCGAGAAGAAGATACCAAGAAGGTTCTAGATCAAGTTCAGGAATTTTCCTACCAGTTTCACAATAATCAATTCATCATCACCTGTCGAATTGCTGCCAAAGAATACACGTTTCAAGGGTTTACTGAAGTAGAAGTAGCAGATTTTGACTCTGAACAGATAGCTACCTTTGCTCAAAACTGGTTCCAATCAAAAAAAGACCCAGTCAAAGGTAAGCGCTTCATCGAGAAACTGAAAAAGAATAAACCAATTGAAGAACTCGCAACTAATCCCCTACTTTTAACTCTACTTTGTTTGGTATTTGGTGAAGCTGGGGATTTTCCTGCCAATCGTTCTGAGCTTTACACCGAAGGTGTAGATGTGTTATTGAAAAAATGGGATGTTGGTCGTAACATTGAGCGAGATAAAGTCTACAAAGACTTGTCTTTGCAGGGCAAGGAAAACTTACTCTCACACATTGCCTTAACTACTTTCGAGCAGAAAAACTATTTCTTTAAGAAAAAGACGGTTGAAGATTACATTGCTGATTTCATCCGCAACTTACGTAATGCTAACACTGCACCAGAAGCATTAGAACTAGATAGCGAAGCCATTTTGAAATCAATTGAAGCGCAACATGGGTTACTAGTAGCACGAGCAACGGGTATCTACTCCTTTTCTCACCTAACATTTCACGAGTATTTCACTGCTAGGGAAATCAAAGAAAGGTCTGCTTGGGCAAAATTGGCAGAGCATGTCGCTGAAAAACGCTGGCGAGAGGTCTTTTTGTTGACTACAGGGCTGATGCGGAGTGCTGATGATTTATTGAAGTTGATGAAGCAACAAACTGATGAACTTCTAGCAAAAGATGAAAAGTTACAGAAATTCCTCACTTGGGTCAAAGAAAAATCTGATTCTGTAAAAGTGTCTTATAAACTTGCTGCCGTGCGATCTTTCTACAGCTTCTTCACTCAAGATAAGGACCTCACCTTCGACTTAGACCTCGCCCTCACCCTCGGCCTCGACCGAGACCTCAAGCGAGTCTTCGACCGAGTCCTCAACCGAGACCTCGACCGAGACCAAGCCCTCGACCGAGTCCGAAACCTCGGCCTCGACTTCGACCTCGCCCTCGACCTCGCCCTCGACCGAGTCCGAAGCCTCGACCGACACTTCGACCAAATCCTCGCCCTCGACCTCGCCCAAATCCTCGACCTCGCCCTCGACCTCGCCCGAGATTTCGACCAAACCCTTAACCCTGAATTAGGGCGATCGCTTCAACAACTCAAAGACCAACTGCCCAACCCAGAAGACGAAGAAGCATACGAACAATGGTGGCAGGAAAACGGTTCAACTTGGACTGAACAGCTTAGAGCCGTCATGATTGAGCATCGCAACATTGGTCATGATTGGCAATTCACTGATGCTCAAAACGAACTCCTGGAGCAGTACTACGATGCTAATAAACTGCTAGTTGATTGCCTCAACAGCGATTGCTACGTCAGCCGCGAAGTTCGCCAGGAGATTGAGGATACATTGCTGCTGCCAAATGCTACTTAGTCTTTGATTGCACTGCTTTCACCGCTGCAACTTCCTTAGGACTTACGCACTCAAAACCCGAAACCTCGATCCCCCCTAGCCCCCCTTAAAAAGGGGGGGATCTTAAAAGCCCCCTTTTTAAGGGGGTTGGGGGATCTCTTCTGCGTAAGTCCTATTTCTATTGACTAAGTGGCATTAATGCTTGTAACTGAAAAGATGTACTAATAACTGTTGGTTCAACACCACGCACCATAACTTTATCCTGTTGAGTCGTAGGTTCTGGAACCAAACTTGATTGATAGTCTTTCACAATTAACAAAGGCTGTAACCGCTCTATATTGCGGAAAATTAATTGTGTTTGTTCGTAAGTTCCGATAATTTCAATATTGATACTACTGCGTTTTAATTTGCCATTCACCAATGAACCAAAACTACCATCAGTAATAGGTTCAGCTTTTCCAGTCGGCACATATTTCTTCAGTTTAGCTTTGACTGCATCAGCAGAAACTTGAGTGTTAGTAGACTCAACCAAGCGATTCAAATCTAGTAGTAAAGTATCTAAAGTTTTCTCATTAGCAAATAAAGCTAAAACCTGGATTTGTTGCTGTTTAGCAAGTGCTTGCTCCTGTTGAACTTTGTCAATTTGTTTGATGTAAGTTTTCTTTTGGTCAATAGTCTGCTGTAATTCGTTCTGTTTTGTTTGCTGCTGTTGAAAATTATCCCACGCTGGCATCACGAAATTCATCAGCATATAAGCTGCTCCCGCAAGCCCTAAAACTCCTAAAATAAGACCGATCACTTTTGGTGTTAAGGTGATGCCAAAAGCAACAGGATAACTAGAGGAACTTGTCTCAAATTGCGTGTCTTCTACAAAATCGAAATCATCACCCACCGTCATCTTGGAATGACTCCTGTCTGTTGCATACTGCGAATCCGAGTCACAAGTCCTACTGTGCCTTTTTGCTCTAATTCACGAATGAATTCAGAGGCGGGAATATCACTCAAACTAGATTGAATTGTGTATTTGACAATTTGGGGTGGTTTCATTTGTGAGCTTGTTGCAGATGTAGTACCTGGTTGTATGGGTGCATCTACTAATTCTGCTGTGATAATTTTTGTTTGTGCAGCTTTGAAGAAACGAGATTGTTGTAAAGTCAACGTGAAATCGTTGACATCGCTAAAGGAACGAGCAAACCCAGATATTTCTAAACTTCCAGCAGGATTGGATGCTGATTGTCTTTGTGTTGGTGTAGTGGGTGCAATTTGTTTGATGCTATCAATTTGGACTGTTGTTGGGATGCGATCGCGCAAATCTTGCAACATAGCTGACCAAGGACGAATTTGGTCAAACACACTCACTAAAGCTTGAGTTTCTTGCTTAATTTTACTTGTTTCGACTTGGATTTTATTAACATTTTCTATTTCTACTTCTAATCTTTTTTTTTCCTGTTCCATTTGTGCTATGTTCTGCTCTAAGACTGTATTTTTACTTTGCAAAAACCACCAAACAACTCCCACCAAAGCTGGAAACAATAGACCAACGACTAGTCCTATATACACTGGTGTTAAATTCCCAGTAGGTAGAGATATTTCTAGTTGCTTATCTTCAAAATTATTCTCAATTTTCCGGTTTTTGAGAAAGTTAATATCTATACTGTACATTTTGTATAATTTTTCACGCTTTAAAAATATATATTGGACATTGGCAGGAGACTTGCAATTAATTTTCTTATTTGAATTTCTTCTGCCTCTCGCATTCCTAAACCAAGCACAATTCCCAATCCAGAGCGTTCCACTAAGGAGTATTTATCTTCATCAATTTGCAATGACAAAGCCGCAACTGGATCAATTTGAGAAGTTGGTAAATTCAATTGTTGTGTCAAATAATCATCAAGTTGTCTCAGTCCGCCTCCTGGTCCAGCTAGCATAACCTGCGCTACCTGCAAATTTTGATCTTGGTTGAGATAAAAATCGATGGAACGGCGCAGTTCATCAGTAAGTTCTTCCAACACTTTCATCAGTGCTACTACGCCTGGATTGATTTCAGGAATGTCATCATGAGCGTCTGTTTTTCCTCCATTTATATTACTTGAAGGAACAGATATTTCATACAACAGATCTATATCTTGTGAAACGGGTAAGTTCATTGCTTCAGAGAATACAGTTTGCATGAGAGCTATTCCAATAGGAACTGTACGCAAAAAGTGTGGGATTCCGTTAACAATAATCGCTATTTCTGTACAATCAAATTCTATATCCACGAGTACGACTGCTTCTTGCGAGCCAAATTCTCGAAGTTGTTCACGAAGTGTGCGAATCAAAGCAAAAATGTTAATATCTAGAACATCGATTTGCAATCCGGCTAGTTCAAATGTATTTATATATGTATTAGTAATTTCTTTTCGTGTAGCTACTAACAGTATCTGTATTTTTTCAATGCCGTCATCATCTACAAAATACCCAAGTTTCTGATAATCTAAATCAGCTTCTTCACAAGAAAAAGGTAAATACAAACCTGCTTCGTGGTTTACTACCATGTGGCGTAGTTCTTTATCATCTAACTCCGCTGGTACAGATATGGTGCGTATAATTGATTCTCGCCCCGGTATAGCAGTAGCAACACGAGAAGCTTTGATGTTACTTTCAGCTAACGCTTGCTGAATAAATTGCGCCATTGTTGGGGAGTCAACGATTTGACTATTCACGAAAACCCCCTCAGGAAGAGATACCGATGTTAAAGTTTCTAGTTTCAAACCTTGACGTAACTTACGCAGTTGAACTAAATTCACACGTTGCGGTGACAGTTCTATACCAACCCCTTTCTGAAATTTACTAAACCAATTCTTATTGAATACAGCCTTCCTAAATAGCATAGAAACACCTTATCTCTCTTCTCCTTCTTTTCTTTGCGTTCTTTGCGTCTTGGCGGTTCGTTTTTTTTATTTTTTGTTAAGGATTAATATCATAGGGCAATCACACTTTACATTTTCATTAAGTTGAGCTACTTAAGAAATTGTTTCAGCTTATAATCTCCACAATTATTTCATAAGTACCTTGAACCCAATAGACTTAAATAAAATACAAGCACGATGGTTAGCATTCAAAAATTCAAAAAACTAATTATTTGGGCACTACTCGGTGTATTAACCAGTTGGATGGTTAGTTGTGGTACAGGCAATGTTGGTAATAGCACAAAACAAGCATCATCAGGAATCGCAAATGTTCAATTTTGGACTATGCAACTCCAACCCCAATTTACTGACTACTTTAAAAGCCTGATAACATCTTTTGAGTCAAAAAACCCTGGTATAAAAGTGAGTTGGGTTGATGTGCCTTGGACGGCAATGGAGAGCAAAATTTTAACAGCCGTTTCAGGAAAAACACCGCCTGATGTTGTTAACCTCAATCCAGATTTTGCCTCCCAACTTGCAGGAAGAAATGCCTGGTTAGATTTAGATGCAAAAGTCCCAAAACAAGTGCGTTCCTCCTATTTACCGAACATCTGGCAAGCAAGCACGCTCAATAACAAGAGTTTCGGGATTCCCTGGTACCTCACCACCCAACTAACCATTTATAACACTGATTTCTTAAAACAGGCAGGTATCAATAAAGCACCTGTCACTTACGCGGAATTAGCGCAGGCGGCTCAACAAATTAAGGACAAAACTGGTAAATATGCCTTTTTTGTAACCTTCGTTCCCCAAGATGCTGCAGAGGTGTTAGAGTCCTTGGTACAAATGGGAGTGACTCTGGTGGATGCTCAAGGTAAAGCAGCATTTAACTCCCCACAAGGTAAAGCAGCGTTTCAGTATTGGGTAGACTTATACAAAAAAGGACTTATTCCCAAAGAAACATTGACACAAGGACATCGTCGTGCAGTAGATCTGTACCAAGCTGGAGAAACAGCGTTCCTGTTTTCTGGAGGAGAGTTTCTGGAGAACATTAATAAAAATGCGCCAGCCATAGCCAAAGTTTCTGCGATCGCACCGCAAGTCACTGGTGAAACTGGCAAGAAAAATGTCGCTGTGATGAACGTTGTGATTCCTCGTGACAGCAAACAACCCGACGCCGCCCTCAAATTCGCCTTGTTCCTGACAAATGACGAGAACCAACTCAGTTTTGCCAAAGCAGCGAATGTTCTTCCATCCACAACGAAGTCTCTTGCTGATAGCTACTTCAAAGATGCACCCGCCAACGCCTCGACTTTAGATAAGGCGCGAGTGATGAGTGCGCAAGAACTACAAAAGGCAGAGATATTAACTCCAGTGCTTAAGGATATAAAACTTTTGCAAAAAGCAATTTACGAGAACTTGCAAGCGGCTATGCTGGGTGACAAGACAGTGGATAAAGCTGTGGAGGATGCAGTACAAGAGTGGAATAGTACGAAAACTTAGGAGTTATTACAATCTCGTTTCCAGGTTCCACCTGGAAATGCGCTTGGGGCGGCTCTGCCGCAAGTAATACAATAAACGAGTTTTAACAGACTTGAACTTTGAGCCAAGAAATAAATTTCTTGGCGGACGAGAATTATGGTTCAATATTTGAGCCTTAAACTCATGGGCTCTTAACCGCTAATATCGTTTCTGGTTAGAATCTGAATCATTGAAAAACCGCAGAGGAAGCAGCGAAAAGTCTGAGCAGAGGTTTCCTCCGTTCGCGTAGCGTCTCCAGAGGAGACTCAGATCTTTTTAACAGAGAGAACGCAGAGGGAGTGTTGGATAAACAATTCCGGTACAAACGGATTTGATATAACAACAACATACTTTGCTTGTACTTTGTTCCCTGTTCCCTGTATATAAGTTCCCACCATTAACTATGAGCTACTTTCGTCCTGCTATTGATGCCATGACTGGCTACATTCCTGGTGAACAACCCAAACCAGGAACAAAAATTATCAAACTCAACACAAATGAAAATCCTTATCCGCCCTCCCCAAAAGCGATGGAGGTACTGCACAATTTAGATGGTGAGTGGCTGCGACGCTACCCTGATCCATTTGCCAGAGAGTTTTGTCAAGCAGTGAGTGATGCGTTGGGAGTACCTGCAGATTGGATTATTGTAGGTAATGGGAGCGATGATGTGTTGAATGTGTTGGTGCGTTCCTGTGCGGAGGGGGGCGAACGCAAAGTCGTGTATCCCATGCCAACCTACGTGCTATATCGAACTTTATCAGCTATACAACCTGCACCAGTGGTTGAAGTTCCTTACCCTACCGATTTTCAGTTACCAATTAAAGAACTCATTGCGGCGAATGGAGCAATTACCTTTATTGCTTCTCCCAATAGTCCCTCTGGTCATGTGGTACCTTTAGATGATCTGCGGGAATTGGCACAGCAAGTGTCAGGAATTGTGGCGATTGATGAAGCTTACACTGACTTTGCTGAGTATAGCGCGTTGCGCTTGGTGCAAGAATTTGAGAACGTGATTGTTTTACGTACTTTGTCCAAAGGGTATTCCTTGGCAGGGTTGCGGATGGGTTTTGGGGTGGCAAATCCAAAACTGCTGGCTGGCTTATTTAAGGTAAAAGATAGTTACAACATTGATGCGATCGCCATCGCAGTCGGTACAGCTGCAATGCGAGATCAGGCTTACAAGAATACTTGTGCAGACAAAGTGAAAATCTCGCGGACGAAGCTAGCGCAAGATTTGAAGAATCTGGGATGGAAAGTGCTTGATTCTCAAGCTAACTTTGTTTTGGCAACTCCGACTCAGCCAAATGCAGAGTCTATTTACTTGGGGTTGAAGGAACGAGGAATTTTGGTGCGTTATTTTAAGCAACCGGGGTTAGAGGATAAGCTGCGGATTACAGTTGGAACCGATGAGCAAAATCAGATGTTGGTAGAAGCGTTAGTTAGCGTAAATAAATAAGTACAGGACTTACGCAAAATAATGAAAAAATGAAAAAATGAACCGTATATACAAGGGAGCAGTGAGACAGCGCGAATGACGGCTTTGCCTCACTTCGCGACTGCAAACCCAAAGGTAGCAGTGGGAGCATCTTGCTCCCTACTTTACACACCGCCATCCCTTGAGCGCCCAGTATTGCTTATTTGAGATAACTTCCTTTTCGGTTACTTTAACAGTAGAAGGGGATGTTTTGTTAGGAGTATTTTGCATTTTTTTCCTTGTCTTGTTTATATTTCGTTGTTTTCAATATATCCAAGAACTCCCAACACTGAACTCCACCCATTGATTTAATACTATCTCTATCTTGAGCAATATTATCCTCTCCTGCCTGACACCCGACAGCGCCCTAAGCATTTGTACTTCCTAAAAAATGCCCAACTAAATACAGCGAACCACACAAAATTACCAAATCATCTGTCGAGGCAAAAGCTGTCTCAAGGGCTGATAATAATTCTGGGTAAGTATGACAAAAACTCAATTCTGGGCAGATACTCTGAGCTAGTTTTGCTAATTCCTCAGGATTGGCTGAACTATGATCAGGAACTGGCACTAAATATAATCGGTCATTTGATCGCAGTAAAGCTTGGAATATCTTCCCATGCTCTTTTGTGGAAAGCATTCCCATCACCCAACTAACCGATTTCACATTCAGTGTTTTTACATAATCTCGCAAAACTTGGGCGGCTGCTGGATTATGAGCACCATCTAGCAACAATTTATGGTTTTTCCAAGTTGTCCATTGCATCCGCCCCAGCCATTTTGTATTTGCCATTCCTTGAACAATGGCTGATTCAGATATCTTCCAACCCTGCGTTTGTAAAATTTCTATAGCGGCTAAAGCCAAAGCTGAATTCGTTAACTGAATTTGTCCCTGTAACGGCAAAGGGTATTTAATTAAATTTGAATTTCTAAAGAGTGAATTTTGTGTTTGATACTCCGCCCATCCTGGAGAAATGACTTTTGAAGGTTGAGGCGTAATCACAGGACATTGCAATTCTAAAGCACGCGATCGCACAACTTCTTCAGCTTCCCTTGGCAATGATCCCACAACAGCAGGACACCCAAGTTTAAGAATACCAGCTTTTTCTCTAGCAATATCAGCAACAGTAGGACCGAGAACCTGCCAATGTTCACGGCTAATCGAAGTGATAATAGTGACGAGAGGTTTTGAGCAGACGTTTGTTGCATCCAAGCGTCCTCCTAATCCAACTTCTACCACCGCCACATCCACTTTAGCTTGTGCAAAATATAACCAAGCTGCTGCGGTAATGACTTCAAATTGAGTTGGTGACTCTTCTCCTTGGCGAATTGCTGCTTGCACTTGCAGCAATAATTGGCAAAATTCCTCTGAAGAAATCGGCTGTTCATTCAGGCAAATACGTTCCGTCCAATCTACCAAATGAGGTGAAGTGTAGCGTCCAGTGCGATAACCTGCTTGAGTGAGAATAGAACTCAGGTAAGCACAAACTGAACCTTTGCCATTAGTCCCAGCAACATGAATCACTGGAACTTGCTCATGAGGATTTCCAAGATTTGCCAGTAGTTTGACAATGCGTTCTAATCCAAGATGAACGCCAAAGTGTTGGAAGGGTTGAAGTAGGGAGTCGATATCCACAAAAGGTAGTCAAGTAAGTAGGTGGGATTTTCTCTTCATGCAATGCTTTAATTTCACAAGTCCAGCTAGAATTGCAACAAACAAAACCGACTGCCCTATGAATCAAAACAGCCGGTTAAATATTTTGTGGTAATCAGTTGATTTTAAGCTTCTTCTCTATTCAAAAAGTTTTGCAATTGATTCAGAGCAGCAGCACCAATGTTAAAAAGTGCCCAACCACCAGCAATGAGAATTGGTGCTAAAACAATGACCACACGCAGATCTGGAAAGCTCATATCTACAACCTCTAGTGTTCTGTATATATATATTAAAGTTTTATCAACTTTTCTCATTATTTATTTTGTACCTGAACCAGTCAACTTTGCCAAACAATACGTAAAGAATCTTTACAAAACCTAAAGGTGTAAGGGTGTGGGGGTGTAAGGGTGTAAGGGGAGCCAGTGCTGTGGGGAGCCAGTACTTGATGAGGGTCTCCCTCCGTAGGTATCTGGCGTCCGGGTTCCCCGACTTGAGGCATCTGGCGTTGTGGTAAAGAGGAAAATCCTATGTCGAAGGGCTTCTCCTTCTCCCTGCTCCCTTCTCCCTGCTCCCTACTCCCTGTGCTCAGGTGCTTTAAACCCAATATCCGTACCCTTGCCTGCATGAACCAAAGCTAACTTTTTGTAACGTTCAGCATGTTCAATAAGTTCTGCTGCTTCCGCTTCGGAGATTTGGCGGACAACTTTGCCAGGAACACCCACAACCAGGGATAGAGGTGGTACATCTTTCGTAACGACTGCGCCAGCACCAATAATGCTACCATTACCCACTCGTACTCCATCTAAAACAACTGCGCCAATTCCAATCAAGCTGCCGTGTTCTATATAGGCAGAGTGTACGACAGCACGATGCCCGACAGTAACATGATCTTCTAACACCGTGGGTTTTCCAGGATCACCGTGTAATATTGCTCCATCCTGAATGTTTGTACATTCGCCAATTTCTATGGATTCCACATCTGCCCTAACAACTGCCCCGTACCAGATGCTCACCCCGGCTGCAATTTTGACTGAACCCATAACAATAGCGTTCGCTGCTATAAAGGCGGCTTGAGAAATATCAGGAGAAGACCAGTAGGAAGCGATAGACACGGTAGAATAGAGGTGTGGTACCCAGGAACACTGGAGGAACTCCAACCTTGGTAGGTTGCAAAACCAGGATATCACGGTGTAGAGCCACCAGGCTCGCAAGGGCAGCAGTAAATCGGTATCCAATAAGGTGGAGCAGAAGTGTAAAAGGAACCAACACTACTGGTGAAGACAAAAATATGTTTGTACGCACTTCATGATGAATCCAGCCTTGCAGTACCCCATATTCGGTGCAGAAATTCAGTGTCCCCATTGCCGCCAAACAATCCCGGCTCTGACACTAACCGACACTTATTTATGTCCGCGTCATGGCGCGTTTGAAGCAAATCCCGAAACTGGGGAATTAATCCATCTACAGTCAGGACGTCATTGGCGCAGATGGAATAGCGACTGGTATCGGCAACATACTCATCCCGATGGCATTCGGTTTGAAATTCATGAAGCACTAGATAAGCTTTATACCCAAGGCTATCGAGCAACACGAGTGATTATTGCTAGACGCTATCAAGAACTGATGAGTGGTTATTTAGAACGCAACACTCAGTGGCGTTCTGGACAGTCGGAGACAACTTCGGCGCGACTTTATGGTTTACCTGTGGAGTTTAGCGCTGATTCCTTGGATGATCCCTGTTGGGATGTGATTAATTTCGATTTGGAAAAAGAACCTGGTGTACCAGTACGGTATCCCTATTTCCGATTATTTGAGTAATAGAGAGTTAGGCAAACCACTCAAAATTGCAGGGTTTCGCTGCGCCCCCTAACTTAGGCTATTGCGTTGGGCTTTCGCGTTGAGTCATTTGTTTTTTGTCCTTTGTCGTTTAGCAAAGGACAAATGACAAATAACAAAGGAAAAAAATTTATGCATCACGCTTCTATTCGTACCGGAAATATTCATCTGGCGATCGCCTTCTACGAACAGCTAGGGTTTACAGTCTGTGAACGCTTCACAACAGGCTATACTCTTGCATGCTGGATGGAAGGACTCAACGGCAGAATTGAACTGATCCAAATTCCGGAACCAAAACCTGCCCCAGATGCATTTGCAGATGAACACTACGTGGGGTACTATCATCTCTCGTTTGATTTAACTGAAATAACACCAGATTTATCTAGTTGGTTAACAAATTTAAAAGAACGTTTTTTAGTGTTATCAAAAAGTAATCCTGACCTGTTACAACCACTGAAAATCCTTTTAGAACCTACACAGCAGCAAATAGGTCAGAAAATTTATGAAGTAACTTTTCTTGCAGATACTGATAATTTGCCTCTAGAATTCATCCGCGTATTAGCAACACTGTCCTAGTTGAACTTCTAATTTTTTATCTGTACAATACTACTTTGCTCGTTCTGTAGTCTTGTTGAGATCACAGACTAGTCAGAAAAGTCAGATTATTATATTCAAGAAAATAAAAATTTTGTAACAACCTTTACAGACAATATAGTAAAATTTATGTCTGTGTTGCCGAAAGTGCATCGATACCGTTTTCGTTTACTACTGTTAACTCTTTCGCTAATGACAGTGTTGTTGCTTGGAGATGGATTTTCTGATACCCAGATAACAACTTCTTTCTCATCGTTAGATTCACAAAAAATAACAGTTTCTCATAGAAAAGAGCGTATTTCATTGACTGAGCATGTTCAAAAAACACTGTTGGACAATGGTCTAACTGTCTTGAGTAGGGAAATTCACTCCAGCCCGGTAGTGAGTGTACAAGTATGGTATAAGGTGGGATCACGTAACGAAGAACCTGGATTGAATGGAATTGCCCACCAATTAGAGCACATGATGTTTAAAGGCACAAAAAATCGTCCCATTCAATTTGGACGGTTGTTGAGTGCTTTGGGCAGTGACTCAAATGCTTTCACAAGTTATGACCAAACAGCATACTATAATACCGCAGAACGCGATAAGCTCACGGCTCTACTAACGCTAGAAGCAGACAGAATGCAAAATGCTCGGATTGATCCGACAGAATTGCAGAGCGAAAAGCGAGTTGTGATTTCTGAGTTGCAAGGTTACGAAAATAGTCCTGACTACCGCTTAAACCGCGCTGTTATGAAGGCTGCGTTTTCCAACCATGCTTACGGGTTACCGATTGGTGGGACTCAAGCTGATGTCCAAAGGTTTGATTTAGAGCAGGTGCAGAAATATTACCGCAATTTCTACAGTCCTGACAATGCTGTTTTGGTGATCGTTGGAGATTTCCAAACTGAACCAACTCTTGAAGCGGTTAAAGAGATTTTTGGGAAAATACCTAAGACACAAGGATTAACACTCAACACTCAACACTCAAAAGTTTTACAAGCGTCGCCTGTCACTTCACAATCTAAACCAATTGTTTTAAAAGAACCAGGATCAGGATTGTTGGTGCAAGCTGTGTATCCGTTACCAAATGCAAAAAGCCCAGATGTAGCAGCGTTGGATCTGATGGATCGGATTTTAACAGATGGACGGAACTCTCGCCTGGAACAAGCATTGGTGGAATCAGGTTTAGCAAGTGATGTTTCAGCTTCTGTGGTTAACTTGATGGAATTAGGCTGGTATGAGTTGTTAGTGACAGCAGATCCTGAGCAAAATGTAAAAAAAATTGATTCGGTTTTAAAAAGTGCGATCGCCAAACTGACAAAAAAAGGAGTCACAGCAGAAGAACTCAATCGCGCCAAGACGAAGTTAGAAGCATCTGTTGTTTTAAGTAACCGTGATATTACTAGTCTGGGCTTGCAATTGGGTAATGATGAGACAACTACTGGTGATTATCGTTATACAGACCGTTACTTGGCGGCTGTTCGTCAAGTAACCGCACAAGATATACAGCGTGTAGCAAATAAATATCTCAAACAAGAAGCACGTACAGTGGGCTTTTTTAAGCCGACTCGCGCTAAAGCAAATGGGAATGATCACAAAGCAAATTCCAAACACAATACAGAAAATTTTGCACATGGTGGATCTGTAACCACAGAGGAAGTGACAAAGTACTTACCACCAGTAGATTTGGCTAGTGTTGCTACAAGCCATACTTTACCAGAGCAATTCACATTATCTAATGGTTTTCGAGTATTGCTTGTGCCCGATAAGAGCACTCCTACAGTCACTCTGTCTGGCTACATCAAAGCTGGTAAGGAATTTGATCCACAAGAGAAAGCAGGGCTGGCGTCTCTTGTCGCTGAGAATTTAATCAATGGGACGAAAACAAAAGATGTTTTGACTGTTGCGAAAACTTTAGAAGATCGAGGCGCAAATCTTGAGTTTGAAACGTACCGAGAAGGTGTGCGAATTGAAGGCGATAGTTTGGCAGCAGACTTAAGCGTTTTGATTCAAACTTTAGCAGATGTTGTCAGAAATGCTAATTTTCCCACAAAAGAGTTAGAACTGAGTCGTAAACAAGCATTAACTGCCTTAAAACATGAATTAGATGATCCTTCAGAAGTCGCACAAAGAACATTTGTACAATCGATTTACCCAAAACAACATCCCTTACATGTCTTCCCTACAGAGGAAAGTTTACGACGGATTAGCCGTAAGGATGTGATTGAATTTAGAAAAAAACATTATCGTCCCGATACAACGGTGCTAGCACTGGTAGGAGATTTCGCTCCAGAAAAAATCAAAAAACTGATAAACTTGGAGTTCGGTAACTGGAAAGCAAAGGGTTCACCACCGACATTAAAGTATCCAACGGTATCAATGCCCGAAAAAGTTATCAACCTTAACCCAGTGCTTCCAGGTAAAGTTCAAGCTATTACCTATATGGGTAACACAGGTATTAACCGCAAAGACTCCCGTTTTTATGCAGCCTTGGTGTTGAATCAGATTTTAGGTGGCGATACTTTATCAAGTCGGCTGGGAGCACAAGTGCGCGATCGCCAAGGACTCACCTATGGAATTTATAGCAGTTTCCTTGCTGGAAACGATTCTGGAACGTTCATGATTGAGATGCAAACCAGTCCAGAAGATACCCGTCAGGCGATCGCCAGTACTCGTGAACTGCTCAAGGAAATTCATCAAAAAGGTGTTACTGAACGGGAAGTAGAAACAGCTAAACAGATCTTAATTAGCAACTACATCGTATCCTTGGCAAATCCAGAGGAATTGATCGGGAAAATTCTGATGAATCACGTGTACGGGCTAGATAAAGAGGAACTGCGCAATTTTACTGCAAAAATTCAAGCAGTTAACTTTGAGCAAGTTAATCAAGCAGCTCGTGAGTTACTCTATCCAGATCAAATTGTTGTAGTCACAGCCGGGCCTGATGTTTCCACACAAGGTAGTATAAGTCAATAACTAAGACCAAAAGGGGTGTAAGGGGGTAAGGGTGGAAGGATGTAAGGGGTAACAGATGAGAAATTAAACAATCTGTTACCAAAATAGTCCTAATCTTTTCCCCTACACACGCCCTTCGGGAACGCCCGTCGCCTACGGAGGGAAACCCTCCTGCAGCGCTGGTCTCACCAGAACAAGCGTGAGGGAAACCCTCCTATTGCACAAAGTGCCACGCTACGCGCTTCAGTACTGGCTCCCCTACACCCCTAAACCATTCGCTTATTCGGTGCATCATGAGGCAAAAAAACATCCTATCTTTTCCCCTACACCCCTACACACGCCCTTCGGGAACGCCCGTCGCCTACGGAGGGAAACCCTCCTATGGCACAAAGTGCCACGCTACGCGCTTCAGTACTGGTTCCCCTACACCCTTACACCCTTAGCTTTGGTCATAAATCATTCAAATTAAAATTTTTCTTAGTTTAAACTTTTGTTAAAAATCTTATGATAGATGAAAAGCTTGTTGAACAAATGCAACAAGTCTCGTTCATCCTTTTATGTCAGACACCAGGACGCTACTCATCATTGATGATTGTGCAGAGGATCGAAGAATCTATCGGCGATACCTTTTAAAAGATCCTCATCAGTCCTATCAGATTTTGGAAGCAGACTCTGCAAAGGACGCACTTGCCTTGTGCCAAAAAATACTGTGCGATGTTATTCTACTGGATTTTAACCTACCTGATATGACTGGATTAGAAATCCTTGATCATCTCACACAGCAAATATCTGACACAAATGCACCCGTAATTATGCTGACAGGGCAAGGTGATGAAGCGGTCGCTGTACAAGCTATGAAAAAGGGTGTTCAAGATTACTTGGTCAAGCAACATCTTAAACCTGATGTGCTACAGTTAGCAGTCCGCAATGTGATTCAGCACTCGGAGTTGCAAAGCGTACTCAGCAAAACTAGGGAAAGACAACGCCTCATTATCCAACAAGCAGAGCTGCTTGCTCAAACTCAAGCAGCTCTTAGAAACGAGCAAAAACTTAACGCATTTAAATCCCAAATCATTACAACAGTTTCTTATGAGTATCGAACTCCGTTATCTTCTATCCTGACTGCAGCATCTACCCTCAAGCAATATGGCGAAAAGCTGGATGAATCTAAACAACAAAGGTTTCTACAAATTATTGAACACAAAGCTCGCTACATGGCTAAACTAGTGGATGACTTGCTTGTGTTTAACCAGTTTGAATTAAATAAAGCCCAGTTTAAGCCACAACCACTGGATTTGTACCACTTTTTTTCTGGCTTGATAGAAGAGCAGCAGGAAAAATTAAGCGAGCGCCATCATTTCGTTTATGAGATCAGTGGAAATTACAAGGGCTTCTGGGGTGATGGAGGACTTTTGCGGCAAATCTTTGTCAACTTAATGTCCAATGCGATTAAATTCTCCCCAGATGGGGGTAGTATAAAGTTCCATCTGATTGGGGGTGAATCACAAGTTATCTTTGACATCAAAGACGAAGGAATTGGTATACCAATAAGGGATCAAAAAAACTTATTTCAACCTTTCAGTCGTGGGAGTAACGTTGACGCAATTTCTGGAACAGGCTTAGGTCTTGCTATTGCGAAAATTTGTGTAGAGTTACATGGTGGTGATATTACTTTAGAAAGTCAGATGGGAAAAGGAACGAGGGTAATAGTAACTTTACCAAAGCGATCCTCAATTTAACTGGAAGTTACCCCCACCAATATACTAAATAAGCACCAATCAGTCCTATTTGATGTCCACCTCCTGTCTTATCTATAGCTATTAACACATCATCAATAATCTGGAGTTTAGACTAGTTCGCGGTGCGAAACTGACGAGACAATCACGAAACAGTACTATTAAATATAAAAAATAAGAAAAAGTAACATGGAGATTAATAGTAGCAACGAGATAAATTATATGAGGATT
>JAESFI010000175.1_pt1 | contig 26711 bp, 20 predicted proteins | sample 9269361 | NCBI WGS metagenome assembly JAESFI01 (sample SAMN14504119, study PRJNA617095) | algae metagenome | isolation source: Brasilonema angustatum HA4187-MV1 and co-occurring heterotrophs from moss... | place: USA: Manoa Valley, Honolulu, Hawaii | collected 2009-07-20 | reverse complement strand
CAACGTGCACAACACCCCATGTCATACATGCATTTGTGCTTAAAGCGTCGTGCACGTGCAGACATCGTGCACAATACGTCAGCTTCCGTGCAGACTCTTGCTGCACCACGTAGCTTACACCCCATATCAGTTAACCAAGCCTCTATTCTGTAATGCGCTCTGGGAGCGGGTTTCAGCTTAGGCGATCGCCTAATCCGCCCCGTAACTGCATTATATCACGCCTACCCCACCAATCGAAGAGTGGGGTGTTGTGCACAATTTACACAACACCCCCATATCATTTGTGCGTTTGTGCAGACTTTGTTAGCACCACACCTTAGACACCCCATATCACTAAATTAAACCTATCTCCTGTAATGCGCTCGCGCAGCCGCCGAAGGCATCGCCTAAATTCCTAGTATATCACGCCTACCCCACCAATCAACGAGTGGGGTGTTGTGCATTATGTATACACCCCATATCACTTAATACACTGCACATAACCACCCCAAATCACTGTATGAATGGGTTAATTTGTGCATATATGTAGTACAGTAGCATAGGTGCGCCGCAGGTGTCACCGTCACATCTTTGCACAACAGGTGAGCACCCCATTTTACTTTTATCCGCACGACAGATACACCCTCCGCTTCGCTCCGGGTGTCACCACCTCATCTCTGTACAACAGCATAGCACCCCATTTTACTTTTATCCGCGCGACAGATACACCCTCCGCTTCGCTAGCCCCTAAGGGGGCGCTGCGCAAACGGGCGTCACCGCCACATCTTTGCACAACAGGTGAACACCCCATTTTACCGATACCTCGCACGACAGATGCGCCCTACGCTTCGCTCCGGGCGTCGTTGCCGCGATTAGACCTGTCCTACACCTAGGGACGCCCTACGCTTCGCTCCGGGCGTCGTTGCCGCGATTAGACCTATCCACACCTTGGGACGCCCTACACTTCGCTCCGGGCGTCGTTGCCGCGATTAGACCTGTCCACACCTTGGGACGCCCTACGCTTCGCTCCGGGCGTCGTTGCCGCGATTAGACCTGTCCACACCTTGGGACGCCCTACGCTTCGCTCCGGGCGTCGCACCCTCACCCTGAACGACTTCCAAAGTGGGGAACCGTTATATTCAGCCTGAGTGTTTATCCTCATCTTGCGTTGTTTCCTCCCGTGGAGCCAACGCAAGCTGAGGTCGCTGTGTTTGCGAATGGACGCCCTCTGGCTTTTGCTGTAAATCGATTACCTTAAGCACCTCGCCCACACCTAAAGCTTTCAAGGACAAGTCGTGACACTTGATTAACGACTCAATGAGGGACGGGAGCATACTGACACTTCTATCAGGATCAAGTATTGTCCCTTTACTTGCCAGACTCTTCTCAACCCTTGCTACTAGAGACAATACCGTCTTTCGCAAATTATCAGAATCTGTAAGTAGATTCTCTTGAGTTTGTCGAATGAATTCTACATGTTGATCACGTGGCTTGACCCCAGACATCAATGCTGATTTTCTTACTTCCCAATCGTACTTTTTAGCCCAAGTAGTGCAACTTTTGAGACTGATTCCCTGCGATTGAGCAAATAACTCTAGAGAGCCTTGGAACTCACAATATTTCTGGAAAATTTGCTGCACTTTTTTCGATTCCGCCAAAATTTTTTCCTCAAAAGTTGTTATTTGTGTTTTCTAACAGTAAATTCCGTCTTGACTTGTAAAACAAGAAATCAAATCCCCGCGCTCGCCATTCAATCTCACAATGGCGAGCAATGGCAGAGGATAAAGCAGTGAGTTCCTTTACATTCAAATCATCAGAATCCAACAACAAAGCCTCTAGGCGCTCGGTTAAGATGTCTTGAAGCTTCCGGTTTGATTGGGCGATTTCAACACATCGCTGGAGACTCTGGGCATACCATTCATCTACTGACGAAACCTCTTTTTCTGCTGGTATAATCTGTCGTTTTGAGACAGTCTCAGTTTCTGCCGACGTAATCTCATTTTCTACCGTCACAATCTCATTTTCTTTAATCCATCGAAATAAAGTTGCTCTGGAAACTCCGGATTCTTTTACAATTTCCCTGACTGAAACTCCCTTGTTGTATAGCTCTAAGACTTTTTCCTTTAAATCATTTCTATGCATGAGACTACTTTGAGACTAGTCTCATTTTGGCACACTCCCCCACCACTTAGGTGGGTGTGGTATTGCGGTGAAGTTGGATACGGAGTAGGGACTTTTTGTGTGATCGCAAAGCTTCAAGCCTGTGTCAAATCCCCCACGACTACATCGAGTTGTAGGGGATGATATAGAGATGCGAGAGAGTTACCTATGATGTAATGACCTGTTTTGAATTTTTTATTGTGATTGTTCAACCAATATAAGTTCTTTATTTTTTATATCTTTGTAACCGAGGTAGGTTTGGTTCTCTTGAAGCTGGGTTTTGCAATGCAAACAACTGACTACCCTGGCTTCTCCGTACTCGCACCATATCAGGTATGTCTTTGTCAAGTCGTTGTATGACATTACCTCCCATAATCTCGGCTTAGTTAAGTCAATTGACACAGTTTTTGATTTACCAAAATTTGGATCGTTTTCTTTTCTTCGTTTGGATTCACCCATTTACCTTAGCTCCAATTGTGTGTTGTAAAACTTTTATATTTGAACATTCAATCTAGCTTTTGAAAAATTTTGTATCTATAATCTAGCATCCGTAAAGGTTTGACTTCTTCTATTTTATCAGTAACTTCCGGCAAATTCAGGTATTTTATTAATATAAAATACCTGAATTTGCGCTGTTACAGAGTTCCTGGTTTATGCGACCATCCGCAAGTTTTTTTCTGGGTGGGAGCGGTGCGCCGCAGCTTTTTGATTATCGCCATCTTCCAGCCAACGGATAATCACCTCTCCAAAATCATTGAAGCCCTCCACTGTACCATGCTGATTTCCACGGAAGTGGTATACGTCGGAATGGGTTACGCGATCGCCAATCTTAAAAGCACTCGCTACTGGTTTTTTCGGTGGCTCCGACGGAGCCACATCAGCAATACTTTCTGGCTTGCTCCACTCCTCCATCTCAGTAGTGGCTATCTTGTATACTTCGGTGTGTGGCACTTCTTCTGTTTGGCTTATAGATATTAACGATGGAAGTGCCACCAAGTCGGAGTGAGTATGAGTTAATGGCTCCATCTCAGTAGTGGCTATCTTGTATACTTCGGTGTGTGGCACTTCTTCTGTTTGGCTTATAGATATTAACGATGGAAGTGCCACCAAGTCGGAGTGAGTATGAGTTAGATGGTCTTCTAGCATCCTTTTGTTCAGTTCGGCTTGTTGTTGCTCCCATTCCTGCTGTTGTCGTTGTGTCTGCTCGGCTTTATCGACAATTTCCTTTAGCGATATCTCCCGCATTTCCTCAAGAATCGTTTCGGCTTTATGGTCAAGGCTTTTGTCAATGTCTGGTAAGTAGTCTTTAACTTCGTTCGGTGTCGTCACGGTGTACGACCTGTTATTACGAGTTTTTTTACTTTGCTTGCTCTCAAATCCAAAGAAATCTAAAAACCTGTCAACCATCTCTTTGACGTATCTTAGGTTTTTAGGTGAGCCATCATCATTAAATGTTCGCTTGGCTTTTGATATCCCAATCAGATTGAACCAGTCGGGATTATCATAATATTCATTGACAATTTGCTGTACCCAATCATCTTGGCACGAGAAGGCATTAGCCTCGATTATTTTGCCGACCCCTAATAATTTAAGTGCTTCTAGCTTAGTACTGGTGGACTTCCAAATGTCCGTTGGTGCAAAGCCGAATTCAAAATTATATTTTTTCTCGCTCTTGAAAACAGCTTGCGCCAATCGTTCATCTTGAAACTGCTTTAAACGCCATCGCTTATTTATGAACTGTGGTTGATCAAGTAGTGCCATATAAACAAAATCGCTGTTCCAAGACTGAGTTTGTTCAATCCCAGGTAACTGATGCTTTAGCCGTGCTTTGCGGATTACGCATTTAGTATCATAGTTTACATCTGTCTTGCTGAGTTCCTGTGCTTTTTCCCAGTCAATATTTTCAGAATTAAAAATCTTCTCGGCTTCGCGTCTTTTTACTAATTCCTTGGTTTGTACTACTTCATCGTATTGTCCCTCATCTGGGGTTTCTACTAAGTCGATTACTCGATGTCCTGCTTGAGCTAATGCGGTTTTGAGCGTAAGCTTTAAGTTTTGATGCTCATACTTTAACTGTTTGGCATCTTTCAAAGATTCTAAAAACCAAGGGTCTTGAGAGAATTTCTGTGCCATTTCAACAAACATGTTGACCACGAACTGACTATTTACTAACTCGTTGTCAACTTGCATTGCTTTGGCTAGTAACATGTCAATCCTCTGGTTAAGAACCGCATGTACTTCATTTGTGACGTACGGGCAAGGGTCACTTGTGATATTTACAAATTCAGGGCAAGCGACATAAATTGGTACATTTGTATCTCTTAGCCTTGCGGATAGCTGGGTTAAAGCATTGACACCTATTGTTCCACGAATATCAAAGCAAACTGCGTCGAAATACCCGTAAAGGTCAATTGACAATCCGCTTTCAGCGCTAGGACTGAGGCTTAATGAGTCAAGTTTCTCGGTTATTATAAATTCTTTGGGAGCACTCTGTAGTTGTTTTGACAGTTCGTCATGGCTGGTTTTCCCATCTAGTCGAAAATGTTTATGTCCTTGTTTCGTGAGGATTTCATCAGCAATTTCGCAACTCCTTTGACTGTCAGAAATCCAAAGTACCCTATTCGCTGCCTTGGCTTTTTCCATTAACTGAGACGGCAAGTATTTGGGCAGCATTGTGTAATCTTTTGAGGATGCTTCTGTTTCTGTGAAGTAGAAGGTTCTGGGGGTCGTAGGATAAACACTATCTAAAACTTTAATACGCTTTTCTGGAAACAATAAGCGAATAAAATCTATATCTCTATCACATAGATTCGCATCCATCATGATAGCGAATCGAGAATTTCTGATGGTGTTAACATCCCATTCTATTGCTTGTTGTTGTCTGCCTTTTAAAGTGCCACCACCCTTTAAATGCCCTAATACAGAGCAGATTTCATCATGTACCAGGTAGTACTCTGGATTGCGGTCGATGACCGCATTAAATTTAAAAAAGCTATCAGCACAACCACCCCAAAGCTTGATACTATCATCAGCAGCAAAATTGATATAATTCCCTCCCACCTTCTCCATAGTATTCTTGACATGCAAGGCATTTAACCCCATCTGGTTTGCTCTGGATATTGTGTTATTGAGCAGGCTGTTTCGATAACCAACTAACAAAGAAACCGTATTTAATGGTTTGAGGAATTTGATAAGAGCTTGAGTTTTTCCGCCTCCTAAAGCTTTCCTGACGAGTAAAATATCACACTCATTTTGTATACCTTCAGGGATATTGAGCCACTGTTCATGTTGAGTCATATCAGCACTCAGTTTGACCCTGCTTTCTGCCCAACTCAAATATCTTTTTGATGCAAATCCTTTGTCCCCAAATACCTCCTTATATTTTTTTAGAAAAGATTCAACCTGTAAGTTCCTAACTATTGATAAATTTTGCAACTCATCAATATCGCCTTGGCTTTTGTGTATTTGGTTCCAGTCCGAGACAAAAACATTTGATTGACCAAACTTGTTTTTGAGCCAATCAAAAATATTAACTAATTGCTGCTTAACTTGCCAATTTAATGCCCAACCAGAATCCGGAAAGACTTTAATAGGAAGCTCTCCATATTTGTTAATCGCCGCCTTGATATACTTCTCTAGAAGCTTCTCAGACGACAACCACTGACCGCCCGACGCGCCGATAGTGAGCAGGTTCAGTCTCTCGCTCACAAAAAATGGCTTACAACCAGTACCCTCAACAATTGCAATTCCCTCTGGTTTATTCCCCGATGGATGAAGCACTGTCAGGGGGTTCTCATCTTCTGGCTGTAGCTTCAGCGTCGCCCGGTCAGGAGTGGAAAGCCATCGGTAGCGATTTCCATCTTGAGGATTATGTAACCTTTGTTGAAACGCAACAATCCGTCCTTCAAAATCAAATAGCGGACAAAGATATGCATCGTTGCGGACAGCTAAAGATTTACCATCCTTACCAATTCCTGGTAGTTGTGGATTGTATTGACTATTTAATTTCTGCCATTGTTTAACGGATCTAATCCTGCTTCTTGATATTTCCTCATCAGTAAAGTCGCGCTGCCGCAAATCAGTAACGGTTGCGGAATCAAGGGGCAACTCTTCGAGGACTTTTGAATAAAGCTGATGACGCTCGTCAGCTGATAGTGCCCTCTCCTGCCGTTCTTTTTGCCCGACTTGTCGTCTCTTCTCCTGCAACTGTCGCTCTTGTGGTCGTCTTGTTTCATGTTTCCTCTTGGCTTCCTCGAACCAGTTGCCGTTATCAGGTAGCATCTGTGCCCATCTGCGACAAGATGTATCACCTATCACTACGTATTCATGGCTTTTCTCGCCTTTCCTTGAACCAGCCAACCCTACGCACAAATGCATCTCGCGAGTCTTGTGGGTGCGGCAGTTGCCCTTAGTGTCGCCGCAGTGTAAGCATGGATTGCCCAGTCTGGTCGGTTGGTAGCTCATGCCGCACCTCCCACCACAAGCGCTTTTCCAGTTTCAATTTCCCAAGGGGTATTGTAAAAGAAAAGCTTTTTCATACCCCTGCGGGAATTGTAACAATATCGGCTTTTGATCCACATTAGGGGATTAAAAGCAAAAGTAATGTTATAATTTTTGTTAGGACGAAAGTTGCTGTTTAACCAAGCCGGATTAGATGCGCGACTACCCCCTACTCGAAAAGGAATAATCTTTGATAAAAATCGCAAATCGCTTTTAAATTTTCTAACTGTCTGATTTTTTATTATTGAATTTTTCACAACGCGGATCTCCTGGTATGCATGTGTATCCCAGATTCCGCTCTTTTTTCTCTCTAAAAACTTCTAAAAATTATCTTTTGGTGACTTGCTATGATGCCAGCAAAAACTAATTATGTTAGACTCTGTATATAACGTAGTCCAGCAGAATACAGTCGTGACCTAACGGAAACAACTCTGTTCTCGCCTGACGCGATATATAATAAATATTGTTTTTAGAAGGACCTCAGAGCTAGAACCAGCCTTGGGGGTCTTTTAGTGTGTTCGCTAACCAGATCCTACCATCTCTCACATAGAATTGGGGGGATTTTTTAAGGGGATAGCAAGAAAATTTCTTACTATGAAAGGCTTTTAGTACTATATAACTGTCTAGTAATCTAGGAATATAGCGAGATTTTGTATGGTTTGTGAAGAAAAAAGTCAAACGGCGTTTGACTTTTCGCTTCTGGTGTTGTACGAATATATACAGGATCCCTCCATATAGTGGGTCTAAGACGTTGGTTTTGCTTTGCGTTCGCCTCAAAAATTATATACACGCAGCACACTAGTACAGACATAACGAGCAATATATATAACAGCATTCGCCAAGGCTCCCAAAAATGAAGGGTTAAGCCAATAACTACTTAGATGGTTTCTGTTTTATAGGTTGTGGGGGTGTAGGTAGTTCCCCTTGGTTTTGCTTAGTTTGAATAGCATCCATAATTATTGTCTCTATAAGGTTGCTAGCAGAACGGTTTTCAGAGTCTGCCCACTGGTCAAGATATTCTTTAACCCATTGGTCACAAACGAATTGCACGCGAGGTCTATCTTTTCTAGGGCTGTTAGGCATAGTAATTACAGCTATAAGTACCTATAGATTACTACACCCGACTCACCTCTAAATTATTTTACAGTTACCTGTTGACATATTACTATACCCACTGCTATATTAGGGACATCAAGAGACGTAGCGCGAACAACCAAAGCCGCCAAGCCTTCTACCCAATCCACAATAACTCTACCAGCAAAACAAATGACGCAGACACGCATCGTTTTGTCCCCAAAGTATAAGGACAAAGCCGAGTATATCCTTGCCCAGACAGGTATAGAAAGCCTATCCCAACTCTTTTCAATCTTCGTCGTGAGCTATGGCGACAGACTTATTGCAAGTATCAAAGGAGAAAACCAATGAAAATCAATGAATTGATTACCGATGCAAGACAGGCTTTAGATGCGATAAGCCAAAGGCTTGACGCTTCGCGTATCGCACAATCTCCAGAGTTCTTAGAATTGCTCAATTCCGGTCTATGGGACGCGCCACCAACCAGTCTCACCGACTGTGTGGACTGCCTTCTAGTTATCCAAGAGCTATCCGCGCACCTCGCAGAATGCAAAGTATATACAACATCTCTCTAACCAAATTTTTGGCTCCAACAAAATCAAGAGGTTTCTACCATGAAAGTTAATGAAGCAGCCCACGCATATAGCATCAGCACCAAAGAATTACTAAGCGAACTTAAAACAGCTTTTCCTAGTCTGAAACTTACGGCTAATAGTGAGTTACCAGAAGGGTTCGAGCGCACTGTCCAAGAGCAAGCGCAAGAATACGCGGAAGCATTAAACATAGCACTAACGGAAACATCCGGCGAAGTTGTCGAAACTGGCGAGGACGTAATAATTGACCAGAAGGTACAAGAGGCTTTTCATTACGGAATCTTAGAGGCGATAAAGCGCACACGCTCCGAAGATTTCGCGCTTGAGGGTCAAATAGCCGCAGTTGAGGATATTCAAGCGTACCAAGCGTCATATAACGAGGTGTGGGCTTTGTTTGGTCAGTCAGAATCGACCATCCAGGAAAACCGGAACCTGAATTTAAATGCTCGACTGGATGCGATCGCACAAACTAAAGCAGACATGGGAAAGCAAACGGGCAAGGATGCCCAGATAGTAGCCTGCGTTCGCAATGGGAAGCACGCAATAAAAGCCAGACTGACCGAGTTACTGGGTTAACCTGGTTACTTATTCTTCAATCTCTGCTATCCATCACATTAATTGCATTCGTCCTCACACTAGCTATTAGGTATACACAAAATGGAAAACCTCACAACTTCACGGGATATTCGGTTACATCTAGCATCACTTTTAGATGAATTATCTAAAGTTCAAACGTCGGAAGCATGGGTCAGTGTCGCGTCTGAATTTCCAATACTCACAGAACAATTTGAGCAAGCTAACACCACACTGGACACACTTTGGTTTAATTACCGTTGTGCCACCACTAACCCAGGTGACTAGTAAAACACCAAAACCACCCATAGCATCAGGTTTTTGGGTGGTCTTGGGGCATCCGTAGAAACGGACAACACAGTTTTAATTAATCATTATCCACAGTATCACATATGCCCGTACGAAAAAGAGAAAACGGTTCTATCACAGGTTCTAAACGCTACCAAAGCGAGAAAAAAGCTGATTCTGTAGGTGAAAAGGCTAAAAAACTAGCTGAAAATGCTGGTGTGGCGCTTACTCAAGTAAGGCAAGTTGCCCAAACAGTTTCTAACGCTGCCAATACAGTTACAGATACCTCTACAAAAGTAGGCGAAGCAGTCAAAAACGTAGGTCAAGCTCTAGGAAGCGTGGCGGGTTTTACAGGTGCTAAAGCATCCGCTAACCTCACACAATCAAACGGTGATGCTTACGGAGGCGTTAGCGTGCCTGTTGTGGATATTCAATCGCAAATACCTTCTGACTTACTCAATCCTGAACTGCCTACCCAAATTACTGAAGAACAGCTAACTAAGGGATTGATGCAATATGCTGGCGCTACCAGGGCACACCAACTTTACCAGGCTGGCTACAAATACATAGAGGAAGTTGGTAAAACTAAGCAGTCAATGCATAAAGCGCAATCAAGCGTCATCAAGGGGGCAACTGAAGCTGTTAAGGTACAGCAAAATATTGTTGAATTCGATATTCAAAATGTTGAGCTTGCCGTGAAGAATGAGAAATTATCTCAATCAGAAGAACGTCTCAAACAAGAGCAGCTAAAGACCACTGCTGCCCAGAATGAAACAACACAACTAGCTGAAAAGTTGGAAGCTTTAGAGGGTAAACGGAACGCTGAAACACAGCGAATTAAAGCCCAGACTAACGATATTATTCAAAAATATCTAAAAGATTCTATTCAAGGTAACGGCTAAAAATCAAGTAAACGGAGGGCTTAAGCCCTCCATACACAAACATTATTTCATCATTATGAATACCATAGATTCACTCAAGAACAAAATATTTCTTGCTTCCTTTAGCGTGGGAATTGTTTCTACAGTCGCAGTGTTAAACCCCAATCTATCAATTAAATTGTTTGGTGGTTTTGGAGTAGGGGCATCTGTCGCAGGTGTGGCGCTAGGCGAACTAATAACAGGGCAATCCGTTAATATTGGGCTAAAATCTAAAGAGGCATTTGAGAAAGAATTGTCTGAAAAATCAACTCAGGTTACCAACTTACAGACAACTGTAGATAATTTGGTTAAAAAATCTAGCAGTGTTCTAAATGAGGAACTAACTACTAAGAATCAAGAAATTGCTGATTTAAAATCTGTGGTAGCTCAGTTAAATACCACTATCTTACATAATTATGATATAAGGAAATTACTAGAAGATAATTTAGTAAAAGTTCGTGAAACTCTTGCTAATAAAGAAGCCGAGTTAAAAGAAGTTCAAACCAGTTTACAAAACGTAGGCAACTTCTCAACAACAGAAGCCTACAATATTGTAAAAAATACTTACGCTCGCTCTGTTAAAAAAGTAGAGGCTTTACTTGATGCTTTGATTCGTAATCACCCACAAGTGGCAGAGTTTTTGCAAGAAGTCTTACTAGAAGTTGATAACTTGAGAAATAGATTTATCAAGAAATTGTCTAACTACGAAGAATTAAATTCATTTGATGAATTATTAGACGTAGGGTTGTCACTGCAAGAAGAAATCATAGATAGATGTGTCTCTTTAAAAATTAAAGGACAAACCATTGTTATAAGGTTTTTACAGGATTTTGTAAACGACGCAGTACCTTATACAAATCATGAAAAATACATTAGTGATTTACTGCATCAAGCAGAAACGCAAATACTAGAAACTCAAAAGCAAGGAGAGCAGAATAAACGCGCTATAGCTCAGGAGTGGGTTGACTCTAACAATGAAATGGTAGAGAGATATGAGGGTGAATTTTCAGAAGTACTCAACCACGCGAAACACTCAGTTAGCCGTATGCAAACAATGGAGCAAACTATCTGTGATTTGAATCAGCGTATTAATGAGCTTGAGAAGCCGCAAGAATGGCGCAGTAATGTGCTAGACGCTCAAAAGGTGGGTAACAGTATCATTCGATTTTACTGGAGTCAAGGGATAAGGTTAGACCGCGCTTTCATCAACAACGACCCTTACGAACCCGTCTTGTATTTTGCTTCTAGTCGTTTGGATGATATCACCAAGATTGAAGAGTTAAACAAGTTTTCTGACTCTGTACAGCAACATGTAGAGCTACTGCTTGAACCTCCACACTTTAGCTATAACGGTGAGTACGGGCTTTTACAAACTAAAATCAAACTGGCGATTAAGCCTAAGCTCTCTAAGGAAGAACTGACAGACAAGATTCCTGACTGTAAATCAGTTGTGAGCAAAGCTAAACGCGGTTTCCTCATCACTGGTCACCCTGGCGCGGGTAAGACATCCGCTATGAAAGCAATCTCTCAATGGTTGGGCAATGAGGACACAATGAGAATTGCACTCAATCCACACGACGATGAAACAAGCAGCTTTACAGATTCAGGGTTTATTGAACTGAACGACCTAGAGGAAATTTATGAAGCAATCCGACAACTAGACACTGAGCTAAAGCTAAGAGGTGAGGACAAGACCAGACGCCAAACACTGATTATTGCCATAGACGAACTTGGCAGAATCATCAAAGACGCGCCCGATGATTTAGACGTGATGGAAGTTCTCAAGCAAGCAGCGGTAGAAGGTAGAAAGTTAAGCATCATAATTTTGCTAGGTAATCACAGCCAAACTACAAAAGCGATTGAGATGGATGCTCAATTTAGAGGTGCGTTTTATCAACTGTTTTTAGTAGGTGGCGCAACGGATAAAGTTAATGGGATTGGAGCGCCAGCACTCAAGCAACATGAGATTAATTGGATCAACTCTGTCGCGTATCCAGTCTTAACCATCTTTAATGGGCGCGGTGTGGCGTGTCAGCACCCTACTCACTGGGCTTATAAAGAATACCAAGACAGTGGTAACCCACCTATGGGACTAGAAGATATAGACCCTATAACAGTTACTCTAGGAAATCAACTCTACAGCCCCTCTATGATAATTGAACGGGAGCTATTGAGTGATGCTGACAAATCACTCATTATTAAAAATAAAGACGTTGTAAACCTCAAAACAACTTCAGGAATATCTACATTAATAGAAACTGTTAAGGGTGTTAAGGCATCTAAATCAGAAGAATACAAGCGTATCAAAGAAGCAGTTTTAGAATATTTAAAGACTATTCCCTAATAGAAACTCAAACCCTTACCAAATCCGGGTTCACAGGTTCGCTGTTTTTAAAGGACGAACCCACGGAACCCAAAAACCTCACCAAATCCGGGTTCACAGCGTTAGGAGTTGGGTTCGTTGGGTTGGTCAAAACCTAGGGTTTTTCAAAAACACCCCCACAATGGCTGAAATGAAGGTTTTTCGACGGGTTGTATTTTGGGTTCGTTCTTTGTTTATCAAGGGTTCAGGTCGGTTCAGTTGGGTTCATGGTCGAACCCAACGAACCCACAAGCCCAGCCCACCAAAAATGAATGTTTTTAAAGTGGGTTTTATCCTTGTGTATCAAGGGTTAAAGTCGGTTCCTTGTGGGTTTGTTGGGTTGGATTATTCCATCTCTCCATCGTCCAATAGCGATGGTTTTGTACAAAATTAGTTACTGTTAGGAGAAAAGGAAAATGAGATTATTTGCATTTAATGAATGGGGCGGTTTTGGGCATATGTTTAGATTAATCGACTCCCATATTATAGGGATTGATTTTAAAAACAATGGTCGTGATTTTGAACTAAAGGTTTATTTAAATCATTCTTATGTGTTTTATTTGAAACCTTCAGATTCCTTAAATGAATACGCAACGGAAGAACGAATAAACGTTAATAACTCAATAGAAATCGCTTTCAACAGATTAGTAGATTTTTTAAATGGTGATTCAAACACTCAAGAATACCAACTAGAACCATATGTGTCAGCTTCTTTATGCAAAGAATTGACTTAACTTGATAGTGAAAAACAAAAACGTCAAACTATCTACTTTTGAATTAATCGCTACAACCTATACATAATAATGGTTTCAGCTTAAATAATCGATTAATTCAACAAGCTTTTCAACAATCCTTATATACCAAGAGTTTTAAGGATTGTTCAATTCGATACATTCGCAATAAGAGGGGTTCGTATACCCCGGTGTGCCACTAGAGATTACACAGCCACAATAAAGAGGTTCAATCATGGAATTAACGACAGTTCACAATAACGGGTTTGTACCATCAGACAACACAGAGATACTAATTGAGCAGTTAGCTCAAGAAACTCTACAGAATCAGCCACAGGTCAAAACAAAGCGGAATCGCAACACCTTTAATGATATTGAGATTACTTTTGATAGCGGCGCTAATCAAACGAAAGCATGGGTTATGTTTGGCGAATTGACGCAGATGATTCACTTTCCCTCTAGAGCACGAATAGTAGAAGGTGATATCAGTCCTGATAACATTGGTAACTTCAGTTATGGCGACACTAACTATGCTGTGGGTAAATCAGCCGATTATTATCAAGGGGAATGGTTAGAAGCTAGAGAAGGTAACAAAATTGATTATCTTGATATCTGGTTTTTAGGGGTGCTAACTCACGCTAAGAAGTTATTACTTGAAGCTGCCAAAAAACGTAAGCAAGGAAGTAACAACATTAAGATTCGTTGTTGGGTTCGGGTACTTACATTAGCCAAAGAGCGCAAGCATGAAATTGAAAAAATACTCAAAGATATTCAATCATTCACGTTTGCTGATTGCACTTTTGAAATTGTAATAGGTGCTATTGAAGTATTACCAGAAGGCTATGGAAGCGCTATTACAGCATGGAACAAAGATAAATTAGCCGAACGTATCAACATTCTAGATATGGGTGGTGGAACCTTATCATATACAAGCTACTCAACAGAGTTTGGAGAATTGGATTGTGTAGAGCGTACCATTGCCGATTGTGGAGGAATCAACGCCATAGTGGCGACGCTACAACTTAGTATGAGTAGCAGAGATAATGCAGGCATTCAGCTATATCCTGAGTTATTAGAGAAAGCTTTGAGAACCTCCAAATCTAAGCAAGTGTTTTATGATTTCGGTTCTAACATCAGCAACATTTACAATGCTTTTATTAGTGCTATGAATGACTGGCTGAAAATTAATCCTCAAGTTCAGCAGTTGCTAAAAAATGTTAGGTTCTCATTGATGAACGGCGAAAAAGTTTATTTGACTGGCGGTGGTTTTTCTTGCTTAGTAATTAGGGAATTTATCAGTGAATATTTGATAAAAGCGAACTCTAACACTGCTAAAAAACGTAAGAAGGCAGATGATATTACTCTTGATAATAATTTGATTATCCCTCTTGAAGACTGTCACACCCTGAATATCACAGGGTTGAAAGAGTTACCTTCTTTGATACCGCAAAAGTAACCAAAAGCACTGGGCGGATAATTAATCCTTTCGGTGTGCCTCAAATTAAATCGCTACTATTTATTAGGAATCTCTGCATTATGACATGGCAACAAAGAAACGATTCGGTTCCCGGTTGGATTTACCTTCTTGAGGCTGAAGGGTTTCACGGTGTTTTGCCTGGTGTTTACTTGCGCCGTTGCAAGATTGGGTTAACCAGGTCAGTTGAGAACAGGCTGGACACGCTTCACTCAAGTCAGCCACCTTGTAACTATAAAGTAGTCCGTGCAATCTATGTCGCTGATATGGCTGCAATAGAGGACGCACTGCACAGACAGTTCAAACACCGCAACGTCAAGCTAAAAAAATCTCGTGAGTGGCATGACCTCTATCCTCACCAGTACGCAATGGTTTTGTGGATGTTCAACCGCTACGATTCCAAGCGTAATCACACCATTTCCCCTAGGGTCATTGCTGGCGGTCTAGTAGCGCTTCTGGGTCTGGGCTTGCTGATAGGGTACGGTTTGCGGGAGAGTGCCGCGCCACAAAATCAGCCACAAGTAGAAAAGAGAAAATTTTAATGGAGCAGGAAAAAGCTATCCGAACATACACAGTTTTGGAAATCAGAAACCGATGTTAAAATCCAACCATACACATCTTTGGAAATAAGAAGTTACAATTAAAATCCAAGCATACACATTAATGGAGAACGATGTTGTGGCAACAAGAAAAATAAATCCGAAGTCCTTAGAAAATTTAAAAATGGGATCGGTGGCAAGGAACCAAGGGAAAGTGAGGTGCAACATAACCATACTTCCAGAAACCAAAGCGTGGTTATCCAAGGGAGGTAACTTGAGCAGTCGCATTGATGAACTAGTGGGAAAGTACCTCAAAGGCGATTTGGTTGGTATTCGTGCGCTACGCGAGATGGAAGAACGTTGTCAGGAGTTGGAAGCTAGGCTCAGTTCCTTAAATGGAGAGGATATAGCGATTAAAAAGGTGCGTCAATGAGTTCTCGCTACCCGACCGCCGAACAAAATCTAACCTGTTTCATCCTGTGCCAAAACTTGACAGCGTTACTACTCCCCATCTTTATTGTCAGGTTAGATGAGCGAACGGGAAACATTTACATACTGGCAGGAGAAGAAACAGGGATTGTAATAACTCGCGATGGTAAATGGAGATATGACTAGACCTAATTTTTCAGCAATGAGCAAATCTGAGTTAAAACGCTATCTGCTAGACAATCGAAACGATACAGAAGCTTTTCATGCACTTATGGACAAAATCAACTCAGAACCTGACCAACGCTTCTATACTGTAGATGAAGCTAATCTACTGCAAGATTTGATTGAAGCTAAACGTCACTCAAAAGAAAACTTGTGAGCCTTGACTTAACCACGAAAAGCACTGGCGGGTATAATCAGCCAGTGTTATCACAAATCCCATAAATGAAATCCGATTATGACATAAGAAAATCATAATCGGTACAATTTTCAGCCCATAAGAATAGGTAATGAATCGCGAACTCACGGTCAAGGCTGAGGCTGTAGCTTGTGCCTGTTAAGCGATTGCACCACTTGCCCGAACACTACACTACGGAATAAGCCTTCTAAGGACGTAATATGCTAATCACCAATCCATAGGGGAGACCGTAAAAATAAAATACCAGCCGCAATTGGGTTAACGGGTTGGTGACGAAGGATTTAGGAATGATCTGCTGGTATTTTATTTCAAGGCAAGTGCCATAGAGAAAACTAAATACACCCCACGTACACACCCCAGATTTTTGATGCTCAAAAATGAGATTTTATTAAAATGGGGTGTTACGATTGGGGTGTAATTCACAAAAGGAAGTATTTCAACTATGCCACGATCGCTAGAATTTTTGGAACAATACAAAGCTGTCGAACTCCGTAAGATGGCTGCATCGATGATGAGAGAGAATCCCACACTAATATTCAACGTACATGGGATAGAACAAACTGCTGGCTGGGTTCGTACCAACGGCAAGAAAGATGCTTTGATGCACCACATCTCATTATGGGAAGGTCAGTTAAATCAAGTTGTAGAACCAGCCATAGAACCAGTCGTAGAGGAAGAACCTATGGTAGAAGTGCAAGAACCTACCAAGAAAACAAGCAAAAGAACAGCTAAAGCTAAAGCTAAAGTACCAACAGTAGAACCAGTCGTAGAGGAAACACCAGTGGTACAAGTACAGGAACCTACCAAGAAAACAAGCAAAAGAATAGCTAAAGCTAAAGCTAAAGCGCCAATAGTAGAGCCAGTAGTTGAACCATCGGTAGTTGAACCACCAGTAGAACAAGTACTTGAACCACCAGTAGAGCCAGTAGTTGAACCATCAGTAGAACCAGTAGTCGAACTACCAGTAATTTCGCCACCAATAGAACAAGCAGCAAAACCAGTAACGGACACCCCATATCAGGATTCAGAAGCTGAAAAACTGGCGATCGCTAAAAAGCTGTACTTCTCCACTGAAAAAAACGATGAACTGACCGGATTGAGGGAATACCAGCTAAACCTTTGTAGGTCTGGCAAGTACTTCTTGCCTGAGTTTGGGATTTTGGTCGCCCGTGCCCGTGTGATTATTGAAAGCTATGCCGATTCCAATAGTTTTGAAGGTAAAGCACATCCCGGCACTGTTCAGAAAATCCGTGTAGACGTGATGAAGTACCTAAAACAACTTGTGACGCCTGAAGTTGATAAATTCCTACCTGTCAACGATCGCACCTTGCTAGATACATACAATGATTTTGAAAACGCTGTCCGTGGTGCTTTCAAGGATATTGGCGCGATCAAGTACAAGATGAATCAAGAGCGATCGCACAAAGCTGAAGAAGATGTACGAGCTATCATTGTGTTGCCATACCTGGAATGGGCAATGGAACAGGTATCCCACATAAGCGCTAATTCTGCCAGATGGAAGGAGGTAGCCATAGCAATCATGTTGCTCACTGGTAGACGGCAATCTGAGGTTTTGGCAACGGGACTGTTTACCTATGTAGATGAGTCCACAGTCGTGTTTGAGGGACAACTTAAGCGCCACATTGCGGAATTGGTAGATCCTGAGAAAATCCCTGTATTGGGTAAGGTAGCTAAGCAAGTTGTTGATGCGATCGCTTGGTTAGAAGAACACAACAAACGCACCTTGCCAACCGAACGCAGTGTAGAAGCCTTACAGTTAGCCGCTAAACTGAGTCATAACAGGTGTTCGCGCTATATTGCTGAAGCTATGGACAAGCTTGCTGATAAGTGTGAAATCACTAACGGTAAAGACTGGGAGGTGAAAGAGGGTAATAAAAAGGTCAATAAATTCAAAGGTCACTTAAACCGTCAAATCTACGCTCAAATCTGCTCTGCCTTGTTCAACGATTCCAACGAGCGTAAGAAAAGAGCATTTATCAGCCGGATACTGTTAGAAAACCGAGATGCGGCGCTAAGCTATGACAGGGACGTGGAAGTGGTGGATATTGCGGAAGTTAAAGAACTGTGTGGGACTTTCTCTGAATAGGTTTGTTCGGAGTTCTAGTAGCGTATCGCGAGGGTTGTGTAAGTTTGCACAACCTTCATGCTTAAGTAAATTCTCAATTTTATTGACAAATGCTGGTCTTGGTTAAAAAGTCAAATCCGTAAAAAACTGAACCAGTTTAATTGTTTACGAGATGCCCCACTTACTCGCAATGACATTTTACATTTAATTATGTTGAGCTACTTATCTAGTTTATTCAATTCCATTCCGCACTGCGTACAGAACTTGCTATTAGTAGAATTATGATGACCGCAACTGCTACATGAAATATAATCTGGAATCAAAACACAACTTGCAACAGTAGTTTCTTGAATAGGTACTAGATTCATTGAAACAGAGTAATTGGCAAAGTGCTGACGTAACAAATCATGCATAAACCGATAGCCGCCCCCTACTCGTTGTAGAAATAAGCGATTGGTGCAGTAGTCAAGAAACTTGGCATAATTCCAAGGAGCGTAACCATTAGCCCAGAGAATTACGCGTAAAACAAAATGTTTGATAGCTGGTGTTCCACTTTTAGGTATTGCAATGAACAGTCCAATAGTTAATCCATACACTGGACTAGAATTTAACTCTACGTTCCATCTGGATATCTTTATACATAGAATAAGTATTAATGTAGCCAATAAACAAGTGACCGTTGATATAATAACTGTGTTAATAACTGATTGGCGAATTCCTTTATTAGGAATAGTTTTGTTTTCAATTTGTCGCCCATCAATTCCAAAAATCAGTCCAAAAATCAGCCCAAAAATTAGCCCATAAATCAGCCCTAAATTCACTCCATAAATCGACCCTAAAATCGGCTCTGAAATCAGCCCTAAAATCGAGCCAAAAATCAGCCCTAAAATCAGTCCAATTGAAGATTTTTTTTGAGAAAACTTTATAATCTCAACTGTTTGAATTTCATCTCCAATCAGCCCATAAATCAGCCCATAAATCAGTCCATAAATCACCCCATAAATCAGCCCATTAATCCGTTCTAAATGCCCCTCTAAAATCGGCTTTGAAATGACCCCTGAAATCAGTCCATTAATCAGCCCATAAATCAGCCCTGATATCATGAATTTTATAGTTGTTAACCTAACAGTTATGAGATGATTAATTAATTTAATCTTTTCTATTTTATTTTCTATTATATTTCCAATCAGTCCATAAATCAGCCCATAAATCAGCCCATAAATCAGTCCTGAAATCAGCCCTGAAATCAACCCTAAAATCAGCCCTCCAATCACCCCAAAAAGGTCTGAAGTCAACCCATAAATCAGTCCATAAATCAGTCCTAAAATTAGTCCATTAATCAGCCCTGAAATCAACGTTCCTATAAATCCCCGTGTAATCAAACTATAAACAACTTTTTGAATTTTATTTTTCAACCAACTCGGTTGAATTCCTTCAATAAAAAACTCAGTTGCACTTTCATCCTTCAACCTTTGCGCCAACCAGCTTAACCAGTGTTTAGTCTTTTCTGGCTCAGGTTGTTCACCTGTATACTTACGTTTCAGCATTCTACTGATGTAAGTCTCAAATAGATAGCTTAGGCGTTCCTGAGAAGACTTTAACCGCTGCCACGTTTCTATTGATAGTTCTTGAGCCGAAAGTACAATAATATTTAACAGAAGTGGTGTTTTAGCTAATTTACTTAACTCTTCATCCTGATTAATGCTGTCACACAACTGTAAATTATCTGTGTTTTGTAAATATTGGTTGACTTGCTCTTGAGTAAAAGGGCATAGTTCCAAAGAATTATTTAGTTGAAGTAAAGCTTTATAACGTTGATACTCTTGTTTCCGACTGCAAATAACTAAAGGATTGCTCCATCCCGTGTTTATAAAATTATTAATTTTGACGACGCATTTTTCTTGACGTTCTGCCGCTAATTCATCTAACCCATCTAAAAGGGGTAGAATTTCTTGATTTTCTACTAACTGTTTACCAATATCTTTCCGTACTCCATATTTATGTTTAAGTTGGTCTACTAACCAATCTTTAATACTGTGACTATCACTTTTCCAAGAAGATAAACTAAATAACGTTGGAATTGGATGTGTTGAGTCATTTTTAGCACGTTTGACTAGTTCCTCAGCTAATTTAAGAAGCATGGTAGTTTTTCCAACACCAGGCTCCCCCAGAATTAATAATCTGCCTGCAATATCAGGTAAGTCATAAACTGTTGTTATTTCTGTATTGGTTAAATGAATTTTTGGTGTGGAGCCAACCTTTATCTCACTTGCCCAAGGTAATTCAATCTCAGACGGATTTTGGTCTGTATCTTGGACAATATAAATCCGATTATGGAGAGAGGTACTTATCCGACTTTCAACTTCATTGCTGACTTGTTTTAACAGTATTTGCCGTATATGATTTCTGGTTTTGGGATTGAGTAATTCATTACTAGCTCTTCGTCCAAAGGAAAAATTCACAGTATTGCGAATATCGCCGCCTATACGTCCAGCATTAACGTTCTGGGCATCGATAAACCCACCTGCAAACTGGGAATTGCGTAAGTCATTATTAGAGACTTTTTCAGGGTCTTTGAGGTTTTCTGACTCCGGCATGGCTTGTTTGGGCGTTGTTGGTTGTCTGTATTATATTAGGACTTACGCATTGACAAAAATCTGATTATGTGGGTCAGACTTATTTGCCTTCTTTAATTAGCTGCAAGCAAAATCAACTTATGCACTAGAGCGTCGGTCAAGTAGAAGTAGTTGACATAAAATGCAGGGTATGTATCTTGTGGAAATCGAACTTTTAGGGACTCAGATTTTATGCGATCGCTAAAAACTAGACCTAAAAATTTAGCCTGAAATAGGCGTTTTAACTTATTCACATAATTCTGCTTTTGTCAACCGTTATTACTTGACCGGCTCTCTAGTTAGATAGAAATGGGAAATTCTTGCTCAATTAGGACTTACGCAAGCCTCACAATATAAGGTCAACTGGCATATATATTTCAAATTGAGGTAAATGCTCGTAAGCACTGATTTATAAACGTTATAGCCAAATTCTATCCGTGTGACAGTTTGAAGAAAAATGTGCCAGTTGCGTAAGTCCTGTTTGATTACTGAATCGGTGTTCTAGCGGCTAAGCTAAGCCATAACAGGTGTTCGCGCTATATTGCCGAAACTATGGAGAAGTTAACGCTTATGTGTCTAATTACCAACGGGAAAGATTGGGAGGTGAAAGAGGGTAATAAAATGGTCAACAAATTCAAGGGACACCTGAACCGCCAAATCTACGCTCAAATTTGTTCTGCTTTGTTCAACGACTCCAATGAACGAAAAAAACGCGCGTTTATTAGTCGTATCCTTCTGGAAAATCGAGACGCTGCACTGAGCTACGACAGAGATGTGGAAGTTGTGGATATTTCAGAAGTACGTAAATTGTGTGGTACTTTCTCAGATTAAAAAATCAATAATTATCACTAGTTAATCCTAGTGGAAACTAAAATGAAATATTTATTTAAATTCATTATGACGCAGTACAAACAGATATGTTCATAATTGTAGTTATAGACATATTATCTATCAACAAAAGTCCGACTCCGAAAATTAAACAAACTATAGCAATACGCCAAGGGCGTCTGCTAATGTTGAAAAGCTTCACTAATCGCAGCTGTATCTAGATATTCACGAAGCCTTATAATCTTTCCCTGCTGCAAAGTTAATTCATGCACCCAAGGATACTCAGCTCGTTTATTAGTAGACTTCACACGAATTACTTCATAACCTAAAACAACAATTTTATCTTTTTTTTCAAACCATTCCTGAGGCTCAAATTGCTCAAATTCAACACTATTTACTACTGAAACAAACAGGTCTGAAATTGCATTATGTCCTTGGTATTTACCTGAAGCAGGCGTATTTGAAGATCCAGGCATATACCATTCTGCATCTTCAGACAATAAATTTAAAACCCTTTGAAGATCGCGTTGTTCGATGGCATTATATAAGTCTTTTGCTATTTTTAGATTTTCTGATTCACTCATAGATTCTGATTTTTTTAATTGACTTGGAGAATTTTAGCATCAATTTGCTGAATTAAATAATCTAAATACTGTGCAATGAATGGTTTATTAATTTGTGGACAAACAATATTAGAATCTTGTAGAGCTTTTAAAGTCTGGTTAGCTTGGCAGATTGAAGTATGAGCGTGTACTTCTAAAATGGTCATGCGATCTTGATATATTTTTTCTCTTAAAAAACTTACTAGAGGATATAACATATTATCCACGGATAACATAGTAAGCGCATTTAACCAAGTCTTTGGAGAAACCTTTTGTACAGAATAACCTAATTGATTAATAACTTCAAAAATTTGCACATGACTTAATTCCTGTTCGCGTTGTGGTAGAAGATTATAATTTTCTCCTATATTTTGTGAATTTAAAGATATATGCGCAAGTGCCGCTGCTGCATAATCAACCGGAGTTGGTAACCAATATTTTTCAGGAAAATCTGGATACAATCCCATCTGGATACACCCTAGAATTAGCCGACAAAAAGTGTCATCTAAATTAGAAACTCCTGTTAAACTATGACCCTCAATAAATCCTGGACGGTAAATGGACACGGCTAAGCCTTTTTCCCTAGCCACTTGAACCATATATTCAGCTATCCATTTTGTCCGTGTGTAGGCATTCTCAATACTGATAATAGGTTCGCTCAGCTTAAGATCAAAATTTTCATCTACGACATCTAAATCTAATAACCTTTTAGTAGCACCATAGACAGCTAATGTTGAAACGTAATGCAAAACTTTCTGACGACCATGTGCCGCTAAAGCAATGATATTTTTTGTTCCTTCTATATTACTACGCTGAATTACCGAAAGCGGTTTTATATAACTAATATCAGCTGCACAATGATAAATATGATTGACTTTATTGCCTAGTTCATTCCACAGCTTTTGTGAAAGATTTAGTTTGAATTCTGTAATATCACCGACAATCGGTATAACTTTTTGTAATAAAGTTTTTGGTAATTTATTTTTTATAAAAGCTTTTTCAAGCTTTAGTTTCGCTATTTCAGTGTTATCAGCTCGCACTAAACAGTAAAGAGTCTTAAAATTACCTCTAGTTAATAGATTGTAAAGCACATGAGAGCCGAAAAAACCTGTAGCACCAGTAATTAATGCAGTGTCATAACTAAACTTTGTAGGTTGTATACCTAACTTGGACGTATTTAGCAAAAAAGATAATTCCGTTTTCGGCTCACAGTCAAAAACGCCATCATCAATATTGTTTTCTTGGTGAATAAGTTTTTCTACTAAATTTCCTAAACTAATAGGAGTTGGATGCTCATAAATTAGGCGTGATGGTATTAAAATTTTAAATTCGTGTTCAATAGCGTGTAAAATACGGGCAATGTATAAGGAATCACCTCCTAGTTCAAAAAAATTACTTGATTCTGTGCATATACCACTATCTAGTTTCAATATTTCTTCAAAAATAGCGATAATTTTAGTAACACTATTTGTTGAAATTACCGAGATGTTCGAGGTTTCAAAGCATGGTAAAGGTAATGCCTGACGATTAATTTTACTGCGATTAGGCATGAGAGGGATTTCGTCCATGAATATGAACCGAGACGGAACCATATAATGAGGAAGACGATCAGCTGTGAACTGACGTAAATGCTCAGCTAAAACAAAACACCCGTCACGACAAACTACGTAGGCTATAAGTATTTTTGTCTCAGAGGATGCTTGGTTAACAGCAATAGCCTTTACTACCGCAATTTGTATGTTGGGATGTTGGGTTAGTGTTGCCTCAATAGCTTCCAGTTCAATCCGAAATCCCCTAAGCTTTATTTGATTATCAATTCTACCCACAAAATGAAACAAGCCTGGTTTTTTACTGTCTTCGTAAGCAATATCTCCTGTTTTATAAATTTTGCCTCTTCCAAAAGGATTCTCTAAAAAGCAGGTATTAGTTAAATCGGGTTTGTTAATATACTTTTGAGCTAATCCCACTCCGCCAATGTACAACTGACCTGCTACTCCTGGGATACATCGATTCATTTCATTGTCTAAAACGTACAACTCCATGTTGGGTATTGCGTATCCAATCGGTACTGAGCTATTGATATAGTTTTCTTCTGGAATTACTGGATATATAGCGACACAGACAGTTGCCTCAGTTGGGCCATAAGCATTAAAGAAACATGTCGTAGGACTCCATTGGTGTGCCAATGTGATTGGGCATACTTCTCCAGCAACCGTGATAATTTTTAATTCAGATAATTCACTTTGATAAGGAGTCAAAGTTCCTAAAATAGAAGGTGGTAGACAAACTACTTGAATTCTATAGCGATTGATAAATCTTGCTAAAGGATAGCCTGGTAATAATTGTTCTCGGTCTGCCAGAATTAGAGTAGCCCTACTACAAAGCGCAGTTAATTCCCAAATAGCCGCATCAAAAGTCCATGACGCAAATTGTAAAACTCTCAGACCAGGAGAAAAATTGAGAATATTGCGCTTTGAAATCGCTAAATTCATTAGCCCTTGATGTGCGATTGCTACACCTTTGGGTTCACCTGTTGAACCTGACGTATAGATAACATAAGCAAGTTGTTCATTTTGAACAGGTATTGGTGAAATTTTTGTCAATGATGCAGAGGTAGAGGGCTTTTGCCATATAACAGAATCATCAATAAAACAAAGGTTTAATTTTTTCTCCCTGGATACCGACTGCTGGATATTGAAGGCATACTTTTCAGGCGTTAAAATAGTAGTTATTCCTGCATCAGCAATTATATAAGCTAATCTTTGGCAAGGCATATTGGGATCGAGTGGTACAAATGCAGCTCCTGCCTTCCAAATTGTATAAATAGCAATAATAATTTCAAAAGAAGGTTCAAAACAAAGCCCCACTAAGCTGTTTGGAGACAGCCAACCTTGAGTGGTTAAATAATCATAGCTCTGCTGTGTTCGTTTGTGGAGTTCTCCATAAGTTAACTGTTGTTCGCCTAAAACTAGTGCTACTTGATTTGGATATTTTTCACAGATTGCATCTAGTTCTGAAATTATTGTCCAGTCAGATTGAAAATCCATAAAATTCCTTCTACGCGGACTAAATAATAAAGGGGGTATTAGATCCGGATTTGGTATAAATTCTATTTTTTAGGCTACCTCAGATCTTGCACCTAACCGTAGAAATCCGTAGAAGCTAAAAAGATGCGTTATAAAGCTACATAATTTTTATTGGTTTTTCTCGCTCAATAAGATTTTATGGCTTAATACTGAGTGACGAAATACCATCAATTTTTCTTGGTGCAAGATGTGAGCTACAACCCTTGTATAGCAAGCATTTTAGATTTTGGAATCCTAAAACGGTTCTAAATTGGGAAAGGCAGTCTGGATAAGGGTTTGGCGGTTTTTAAGCCAAAATTAGTCTAAACTCCAGTTCATTGGACAAGGCTAGATATTAAGCCAAGGAGAATTAATGGGACTTTGTAAAAGACTAAGGTCAAAATGGGCTCAATCGTATAATTGGCAAGGGTTTTACATCGATTTAGCATATACGCCAACCAACAAGTTTAATTGGTTTGTGTGGCGGGAAAATGTTAATCAAATAACAATGTTATGACTCTCAAATAACAATGTTATAACAATCAAATAATAATGTTGTGACAATCAAATAACAATGTTGTGACAATCAAATAACAATGTTGTAAAAACAGTAATGATTAGGTAAATCGATTGCAAAAAACCGAGCCAGCAGACCACTTACTTCTGCCCTTGAAAACGCCACATCCTATTGGGACTTTGTAGGAAAAGGAAGCCAAATTCAAGCTAAGTGCGAGAAGGCGTCTTAGGTTCAAGAATGATGAATCCTCCATTACTGATATGGGGTGCTCGCGAAAAATGCAATAATGGCGCTGCAGATGATATGGGGTGCTAGTGTATTGTGCAAAAACCGTATAAAACTGATATCGGGTGTTAATAAGAGGTGTAAAAGCGCCACCAAAGGTGACATGGGGTGTATCTTTACCGCCCAAAAATGACATGGGGTGTGTTCTTGGAGTGCACAACACCCCACTCGTTAATTATTGGGTTGGTATGATTTGATGCAGAATCAGGCGAACGCCTAACATTAAGTAGCCTGAAACCCGCTCCCAGAGCGCATTATAGAATTAAGCTTTGCATAAGTGATATGGGGTGTCTTTTGATTTGTGCAGGATGTCTGCACGAGTCTTCAAGTACCAACACTTTACTGATATGGGGTGTAAATAGAGTGTGCATCCGCCCGAAGAACTAACATGGGGTGTATGTCTACAGTGCACAACACCCCACTCTTATAAGGTGGGAAAGGCATGATATAATGCTGTAGAAGTGCACAATTAGGCGAACGCCTAACATTAAGTAGCCTGAAACCCGCTCCCAGAGCGCATTACAGAATAGAGGTTGTTTTTAATGATATGGGGTGTAGTATGAGTGGTGCTCAACGAGTCTGCACGGATGTTGACTAAGTGTGCATATCTTGCACGCCATCTCAAGCATTCCTGCACGATTCTGCGCAACTGATATGGGGTGTATATCTGCAT